>Ga0307509_10001834_pt1 | contig 35157 bp, 35 predicted proteins | sample 10_EM_MG_FD_202245 | JGI IMG/M metagenome (GOLD analysis project Ga0307509, IMG submission 202245) | Populus trichocarpa ectomycorrhiza microbial communities from riparian zone in the Pacific Northwest, United States - 10_EM | ecosystem: Host-associated > Plants > Roots > Unclassified | place...
ATTTTCCTCATTCTGACTGCGTGCGTCCTGCGGCGCGCCCCGCGGCGCGCCCGCCGCGGCCCCCCCCCCCCCCCCGGTGGTTGGTTGGATCCGGACGGAGCATGTGAGTATGTATGTATGTATGTATGTATTATATGACAGAAGTGAGGGGTAGTGAGTGGGTGAGTAAGCTAGTTGGAAAGAGAGGGAGAGGGGGGGAGAGGGAAGTCTAATTTGGTGAACTTTTGGTTTGGGATACTGGGTTGTGCTTTTACTACGGCACTTGCTTTGCCTTGCCTTGCTTGGAGCGGGGTGGGGTGGGGTGAGGTGGGGTGCGGTGTTAGTGTCACTTTGCCACGGATGGGACTGTGCAGTAGGAATTGGAATACCGGTAATTGAGAATCTGACTGGGAGGTTGGAACGCTGGGGTTCGCCCTACCCTGGTGGGGTCTGTTGGGTGGGTGGGTTTTTCTTTTTATTTGTCTCAACTGGGGCTGGGGGAGGAGAGAGGGGGGGGGGGTCGGGAGAGGGAATCTTTTCGCACCGGTTTCTTCTCTAAAGCGGGAAATTCTGGACGTCTTAGCCGCGTTCTCGATTATTCTACTAGTACTACAATAGTTCTTTGGGTGCTGTCGTGCCTGCCAAGATCTCATGACAATGTGCTCTCATCTCATCGCCAGCGATCCCGCATTACGCCATGCAGTAACATCTCAGTATCACACTCCGGCCATGACCGCAATCCCAGCAGGAAGGAAGAAAAGAAGAAAGGAAGAAACAACCCCCCAAAGTGCACAAAAAACAAATGTTTGGACTCCCCCCAACCAATGTGCCTGAGGTGAGATGAAAGCTTTGATTCTTAGACATGGTGTAACCCAGATAGCTATTGCAAAGAGAAGAAATCTCCTCCACTCCACTCAAAAAAAAATCCCTTCCACATTTCCCTACTCAGTGCACTCCATTGCCAAAGGAAACATAAAAAAGCACAAAGGAAATAGAGATAAAATCAAGACAAATCAAAAACAAGCAAATTACGCCCTTTTCCAATCTAGCCACCCCAATCGTCGTCCGCGCTCTTGGTCCCCCCCCTTTTTTTACCCTTCTGCTCTCCTCACTTTGAGTGATAGCAAGTAATAGTAGAGACCAATTGCGAACATCCCTCTATATATATTTTTCCCGTTTTTTGTGCTTCCCTTATTAGAAAAAAGGGTACTCGTCCGCCGGGGCGAGATAATGGACGGTAAGTATCGTGGGCTACTGCAAGTCCGGCGGAATCTCACCCCCGAGAGCCTTAATGCGCCTTATCAATTCCTGTCTCTCATTGAGAACATCGCGCATGTGATCGACAGCTATATAAAGATTGTTAGTTTTTTTGATCCCCCCCAACCAATCCGTATCTCGGAGAGCTTCAGAGGAGAGGGGGGAAGGCGAACATTTCTTAAGGACAATAGATTCAGATCTTCCCTGTCCTTCCAAGCCCGGTACGATTTCCGTGAGCCTATCAAAGCCCTCTCGGATCGCCATGCGCCTCTTTTGCTCGCTGGCAATGTGGTTGTTCTTCTTCTCCTGTTCTGAGAGTCTAGGTCGATCGCTCGCCATCGTAGGTGATGATTCTTTAACTTCTTGTGACTTTGATTTAGTCTTACGACGTTTGGAAGTTTGCGGTGAGGGTGGTGGAGGCTGGGATTGCTGCTGCGATTGTGTTTGTGAAGGTGTTGGTTCTGATGCTGAAGGTCTCTTGTGTTGGATTGTGGAGGTGGTTGGAGTGGATGGTGGTGATGATGATGAGGGAGGAGGGGGGATGGGCTCCGTATTTATATCTTTCGAGTCAGCTGTAGGCATGGGGCTGGTAGGCGATAAGCACCCCCCCCGGGCAGAAGGCTTTTTGTCAGAAGTAGGCTCTGACGAGCATGTCTCAGCAGGCACAGAGCTGGTGGTTGCCGGAGAGGTAACTAAGGGCTCAGTCTCAGTTCCGGCAATAGAAACTTTTCCCGGCTCAGGAGTTTGAGGAGCAGCGAGTGTTTTGGAGACAGATGATGTCTCTACGGTGGATGCTTTTTCTCCCTCCATGATAAACGTGCTCATGCCACTCCCCTCCCATAGCACTAGTCTGATTGCTGCTGTAGATATTATTGCACCTCCCACTCTACATTACCCCCGCTTCTTCAGGTCAATTGTAGGAGGCGGAGGAATAGGAGGTTTGTTCCTGCTCGTTCGTGGAGCTCTCTTGTGTGCGCCTGCACCACGTGAAGAGTTTATCCTTTTTATCCCTTCTTTAGGGCCTTAGAGTAAGCCAAGACAAGGCTTATAAGTAGAGAAAATTTAAAAAATCCGGTAAGAGAAGTAGAGAACTCCCTTGCACAGAGGGGGTTCTTCCGGGAAAGAAGTTTATACAAGGGCAACCAAACGGGATAAAGTAGAAAATCAAGAATCTAGAAACTAAGGAAGAGGTTATGCCTTTGAGCTCAAAGTATAAGCCACAAATAACAGTGGGTATAATATGGGTGAATAGAGTGAAAAAAGGGAAAGGAAATAGGCCTTGGTTTTTTTTTTCTCCTTCCTTCTTTTGCTTTTTGCCTTCTTTTTTTTTTGTTGTTGTTACCAGGTAATGGAATATTATCTACTTGGGGAAAACTGGTGAGGGTAGCGAGTTACCCAGACGCAGGAACACAAACCCCCTGCTGTCGCCTTATGTAGCGATCTCCCTCACGAGGAAGGTGCTCAGCGGGGCTAGGATATTCGGGGATAGAGGCAAATATATGTCCTCAGCTTCCCGCAGATGTGGGATGGGTTTGTATGTAGTTCGGATACCGACGGCCCAGGATCGGCAGTAGACGAGGCTGTCAAAGTGCCTGAGGACTAAACAGCGTCGAGAATCCCTTGTTTGCCCGTGAAGAAACAGATAGAGAATTTGCTGGGGGTCGTACGGGATGCTATTCGGGACAGGGATGCCAAGCAGATAACCTCGGAGGGAGAAAGAAGGCACCGTCAGGCTTTCCGGGAAAGATCTCTTGGATGCTGGACGTTTGCGAACTGAGCTGAAACAAGTGTACGACGGCTGCTGCCAAAGTTGTGTGAAGCGTGAAAGAAGGGAAAGAAAAAGCGGGGGGCGTGTAGGTCTGATGAGGGGGGTGTGTGTAGGGTTGGTGGGTGAAAGTGAGAGAGAAATAAAGGAAATGGAAGAGGAAGAGGAAGAAGACTGAACTCCCTTCTCCGGCTAGGAGGTTAAATGAAGGGTGGAATGAATGGCTCACTCCTGCTCCGCGGGAATCAAATTATCTCCTTTTTTTGCTCGGATAGTGAGGCCGACAAAAATTTAATTGTTATTTTATTATTTTATTATTTTATTATTTTATTTTGGTTTCTAATTCCCATTTAATTCTGCCATTCCAGTGGGTTTTACCTTACCTGTACGAAGTATCATATACATCATTATTTGAGGGCGAGAGAGAGGAATGGTGATAGATGCGGCGTACAAATGCAGTCCCCATCTTCACATGCAAAAAAGGGGAGTGAAAGAAAAGAAACATTGAGCCTGTGGACAAACTTTTGGCAGGATAAATAAAAATAAAATCGGAAACCAGAATCAAAATGCCATAGCATTGATTGGTATTATAGGTGGCATAGTAGGCAAGTGATATCCAAATAGATAGTCAAGGAGGCAATTTAGATCTTCCCCTTCATTTGTTCGTTTACTCTCTGGCACCGACGGTCGGTATAATACTCCCGCTTTTGGTTTACCTGGGGCCGATGATGGCAAGGGTTTCTCTCTGCCCCTTCTGTGCGCAAGGGCGCCCCCATCACCTATATGAGGAATGCCCTCGCAGCCCTGGCGAGTGATCGTCGGGAAATTGGTTCGCCCTCCCGCCATTTCAGAATAATCTCCGATAACACAACATCCCAATAATTGGCTCTCCCAGGCATCATACTTATATTGTTTTTGGTACCTTACAGCATGGCACCACAACACGGGAGTATGGAGTTTGCCGGTATGATAATAGGAAGAGTTCTTAAAATTAATACAACTAGGGGAAACTAGCGTCAACTTGGCCTGAGGTTGTTGTAGAGGGTTAGAGAGTGTTATGATATTATGATATAATATAATGCTACCATTCTACAAAGATATAGGCCTATTGAGACACTATTATAATCTCTGCCCACAAAAACTCTTACCGGCACCTGAGTGTGCTGTACTGCAATCGTACCGGTGGAGGATCCGAATTCCTATCGAATCTACTGCAACGGCTCTTCACTTCGGTCGGGGGGGGTAGGACCAGATTCGCGACCTTTTTGCTCATGCTAGATTAAACATTCGCTTTATCGTCACAATCGGTAACTCTACATATCATTCATTTATCGCATCGTTCGTTCAGCGCTTTTTTTACGGCATATGCGTACTGTACCAGCACATTGCGATCTGCTGTTTTACCCTGCATAACCAGTTCTGTGTGCTCGAATTTTCCTGGTATGATACAGTAATACCCGTACTCGCTCGTATGGTAACGTCGGTTCACCGTTTTTTGTGTTCCCCTTGTTTTTTTGTTTTTTTGGTCCTGTCTCATTTCTGGCGAGTGGCAATGATTTTTTTGTTTTTTTACTTGCAACAAAGATTTACTGTATCTGTCAATTTTTTCCCTAGCCTTCACCCCTGTCCATCAACTCCCTGTCAAACATGACCATGCTTTCTAACGTCCACCTATCAGCGCACCATGGAAACCTACTACTGATCACGGCTTCTTGCGATCCCGTAAGGGTTCCGCAGGCTTTCTTTTTTTGTTCCAAGATGATACAATCTATGCGTACTTATTTTCTAGCTCGACAAACTTCTGATAGACCTCTTCCATTGACATGTCCAAACTTTTCCCCACTCCTTCGTCCCCGTGCTCCTGACCCCGAGAAAAGGCCGGGCCCAAACTAACAGTCTTTGCGCGGAGGTTCTTTTCTCCAACAACAATAATGTAATTGTAATGCTTAGTTCTAGCCGCTCTAACCTTTCTAGAAAAGAGGCCTCTACTTTCGTCAATGTCGACATTAAAGGTGCGTCTGCTCATCGCCAACGGGCTGTTCGCATTGATCCAGCTCGTTTCCTCAGGCAATCCAGATACCACCTTCCTGACATTGCGTGCATATCTCACTATTTCGTCCGTCATAGCAACCGGAATCACGATCGCCTGTCGGGGGGATAACCAAAAAGGCCATTTGCCGTTATAATGCTCTATTAGCAGCGCTATGAACCGTTCAAGTGATCCGAGGATAGCTCGATGTATAATCACAGGCGTGACAAAACCGGACACCTTCAACTCCTCGGGATTCGTACTGAGTATTCCCTGCTGTTCTGCGACTGGAGCAGGTGCGAGGTAAGTTAACCCGAATCTTTGAGGCAACTGAAAGTCCAGTTGAATCGTTGCCGTCTGGTGCTCCTTTCCATCAGAGTCCGTGAGAATGGTGTCAATTTTCGGCCCATAAAATGCTCCATCTCCCTCATTAATCGCCCATTCTTGGTCTGATTCCTCCAGAGATGTCTTCAGGGCTGCCTCGGCTCGATCCCATTCCCCGAGTGATCCAATGTAACCTTGCTTCGGTCTCGTGGACAGCATCAGCTTGTAGGACGGTAGGTGAAATACCTTGTAGACCGAATGGATGAACTGTAACGTTGACGATATTTCTTGGGAGATTTGGGACGGGCGGCAGAAAATGTGAGCATCGTCCTGATGAAATCTCCGCACTCTGGTGAGACCGCTCAAGGATCCGGAATTTTCATTCCTGGATTGCTCAAGTCAGTGGAATATGCTCCGTTCAAAAGCCTCGCGGGTGCCTTGTTGTAGATTGTTGTTCAGACCAGGGCTAGGAACGTGACAGAACTCTGTGGGGCCCATACCTGTGTAATGGAGAGAAGTCTGCATATCTGACCGGTAGATCTCTCAAGCTCAGTTTACCCGCAGCGTGTTTGAACAGTAGGCAATGTCCAGGACAATTCATTGGCTTTAACCCAAACTCTTCCTCTGCCTCTATCTTTTCCTGTTCGCCAATGGCTGTTTGTTCTCCCGTTTCCTCTGCCTTCCGTCCAGTGACCTTGAACATATGCTCTTTGTAGTTTTCCCAATGTCCGGAAGTCTCCCATAGAGACTTTTTGTATATAGTTGGTGTAATGACTTCCTCGTATCCGTAGAGAGCGTACTGCGAGCGGATAAAACTGGTAAGTCTGTTAAAAATGCGAGAACCGTGGGGAAGAAATAGTGGTGAGCCAGGAGATACCGGGTGGGTTATGAGGAGGTCCTGGGCTGCGGCTAAGAGACGATGATCAGGCGGGGACCCGCTGGCATGTCCAGGCTTCGAAGAGCTCCGGGGATTGGTGGCATCCGTAGAGTGTGGGCGAGATTGCGAAAGTGCATGGGATGGTCGCGACCATGACACGTGAGCAATTGATCTGAACGAAGGTGTCTGGTGTAGAAGGGATTGAGTGATGGAGGGCCGCCGTGAGGTTAGTGGTGGGGGGCGACGCATCTGTCGAGAAATCCGGGCAGTCCGGAGGAGGATTTCAGACGATTGAGGAAGCCTGTGAATGAGTGTGGAATTGACGTCAGACCGTTGCAACGAAGGGAGCTTTATTAAGGTTATTTCATTGCTTGTCGGTGTCGGGGTGACGATCTGAGGGATGGAAAATCTCGATCACCGGACTTACTGCTCCCAGAGCCGCACCAAGCCTTACCGGCTCTATTATGATATCATACCACAAAAAAGGCATGATTTTAAGCTCCCATAACTCGTCTGAAAGCAATATAGAACTAACAAGGCCAATACAATAGTGCAAGTAATTGCCTAGGCTTTCTGAGTAGAAATTATGAGAATTTTCCCACTCTGCTATGGGGGCTGAGAGCTTGGGATCCAGATTGGATAACGTTGCAGTGTACCTTTTTTATGGGAAATTCATTGAGATTAGAGGTACCTTTTGCCCACCATCATTATCTTGGGTATTGAACCATCAACAGAGCTTGCCGCTTATGAAAGATAATATCTAGATGGCTCTAAAGGCTCTAGCATGTTTTGAAACTTTGCAATCAATAAAGCTGGGATTTTGTGAAGCGAAAATACCCATTTTTGGCGTGCTCGAGTAAAATTGGGGGGGCTCCAAGGAATTTTGTAGCCAAGATCGTACCTATAGCACAACGTTTTGTGTTAAGGTTATCATACTCGTTCTAGGCAAGAGGCATTGTACCAGGAAAGAAGGGGTATATTTTGTATGAGCGCTTAGATACGGGCAGATATTTTACGATATATTTCTTTAATCCATGTTTCCAGGTATTTCTTTCCTGTGGCGAGTATCATTGTAATCTATCGTCGGTTTTATGATGCCCATGTCCTAGCCAATATAACTTAGCAAGGACAAAATTGTAACCTTACTACTTAGGATAATACGTGTGTTATCTGCCGTGCTCGATCAGCTTCTAAAGGGGCTTGTTACTTCACCGATTTTAAATCCAACCCGATTGTTGTACGAGTATGAACAGCTATTATTTGCGCACAGTTCTACCGGGGCTCTGGGAAGCTGAGACACCCAAGGGCCGCTAGGTGGTCAACACTGTAAGCTAATTACATAACTAATCAATAGTCACATTTGCGAATCTAAAACAATCGCTCTTGTGCAAGCTAGTACGGGTGGTATGAGTGATACCACATTAAATCGATTGATAATCTTAGTCGGTGGAGTGCAATAGCTAAATGAAGTATATATAGAATGTTTGCTTGTGGACACACTATTACCGGTACAGGGCGCTACACGGTGAATGGGGATTTTGAGGTGAAATGATCGATGGGAATTAGGGATCTCTTACTATAGTTAGTCGCCAAATTCGAGCCAAATTTCCTTTGGAGCGGGCGCGCCGCGAAAAACACTGTTCCAATCTGATGACTCGAGAGCCGGTATACGAGTAAACGGTTGTGACGCTTTTGCTAGGGGGAATCGAAGGACTTGCTCTATACACCCCCGCTTCTTATCTTATATCCTTTCTAAAACTAAAAACAGGGGGTCAGGAACTCAGGCCTCACAGAGGCCGCCATGACAGTGCTACTCATCCGTCTTCACACGAGTAGGCACTCGCCTACAGTGGCTCAGGGTATCCATTATGTATGAGGCAGTTCTATTGATACACTTAATAGAAACAGAGGGGGCTTGGTAATAGCCTTTTCTAGAGAAATGACTTTTCTTCTATACCTTTTATAAAGGAATTATATGAAATCCGACCTTAGCCAGCCTATTAGTTGCAGACTCCCAAAACGCCAATAATCTCCGGAGGAACCATCACATCAGCCATGAGAACTCGCTGGCCAGTGACCACCACCCCAACTTATTTCCTTCCCTTCAATGCCGCCATCTCCTTCTTTACCATCCTCTTGAGCAATTTCCGTTCTCTTCGTTTCTCCTTCCCCTCTTCGCTTTTCCTCTTCCCATCCCTAATTCCCCTTTCTTTCCGTTCGTCCTTGTCCTTCTTCTCCTTCTCCCTCTCCCCGCCCTTCTGTTCACTGTCGCTCACAATCGAAATTTCCTTGCCTCCCCGTTCTGCCCCGGCAATCTCCTTGTCGCCATGAAGTACACCTCCCCTCACAAAACGTATATAAAACCTTGCAATCCTCTCCAGTCCTACGGGGGTAACGTTCTTGGCAGTCTGTACAACCGTCACCTCACCGCCCGCGCTCCCTACGTCGAGGTTCTTGAGTTGGTTGTCAAAGGCTTTCTCCCACCATTGGTCACTATTGTGTTGTTTTTTGCCTGCTCATACCACTAAATTAGGATTCCGGGAATCGGAACGCTGCGAGGAGGAAAAGGGGAGGTGACACGGACCAATGCCATAGTTGTTCAGCTTTTGGGAGTAAAGGATAGGCTTCTGATTGTGGCCACGTCCATTGGTCCAAAGGAAGTCTTCTCTCGTGACTTTTATCGGCATGGTGGTGGTGGAGGACGGTGGTGGTGGTGGGCTAGAAATTTGGCGAAAATCGAAATAAAGGATTGATGCGGTTACCCGACCTCATTTGGTGGGGTGCAAGCCCTAACCCTGGCGGCGAACACAAGGGGCGGAACGGATGAACTTGAACAGGGCTTGGAGATCGCGGGGACTGATCTTGTGCAACAATAGGGTAAGAGAGTGTCAAGATGCTATGATACCAGATACCCTTGTTTCAGTTTTCCCCACTAACTAACGTGTTTGTGGGGTTCGGGCCCGGGAACCCCACGAGTGAGATTAGCGGGGATCGACTAGGAAGAAGTGTTTTTATTCTTGGAAGTATGGTTATATGTGGTGTGTGGTTGAAGCGCCCAGATTCGGCGGGGAAACAATGAGATTTAGGATACAGATTGTTCTGCAGTAGGTATACAAGTATCTTAAATCTAGAATTTCTGGTTAAAGTCCTAGAGCCATGAGTTACCCTCGATTCGCGTCTCTTCGGACCGGATTATCAGCTCTATCCTCAGCGCTCATGAGCGAACGCTAGTAAGCTCTACTATCCGGTGATCGCCCAACTACCCTAACTATGCATCATACCTTTGTCTGTGAAGCTGGGCTACCTTTGGAATTTGTCCCACCAAAAATCTTTGAATCAATGCTGTGTCACAGCGGCATCTTGAGTGAAATATTCACCACTACCGATACCTCTAGGCTTCCAGGCTTCGAATTCTGAGTAGCAAGCGACTGCGCTTCGGCAGACAAGTTGCCCTTCGGTGGTCTACCCCCCTGGGCAATCTTATGTTTACACCATCCGGCATTAACTCCCCCCCAAAAAATTCAAAATCGATCGAGAGAGCGCCAATTAGTGGGTCTCACCTCCTCTGACTGTAACTCCCTCGCATCACCCCGGGTAATTTCCTCAAGAGTTTCCCTAGTAACTTCCTCTGGATTCTACTCGAACTCCTGCTGCATTGGGTACAAGAATTGTGCTGTCGCCGCCGCCCCACAAATAGACCCATGTGTCCCGTCCCCCCGGCCCGTGCAGTATCACTCACTTTCTCCCTCAAGATAGCCTAACCAGCAGCGGCCTGCTGGCGGAGTTCTTTGGGAGTGGGCCGCGCGATTGTTAGCATAGGGCCGACGGAAGAGGCCTCTTAGTAACATCGCTTCCAATAAGTGAGGGGTATATGTTATGATAAATGTGGGAAGTAGGGCAGGGGTTTATTGTGGGGGATTCGTGTGGCGTCGATATGATATCTTGTCACGGGACAATAGTATGATTAGGGCTGCATCACTCCATTAGCCGTGGATCGGGGGGCCATTTTTTGGTTTTACCCCTACTACGAGAAAGGGGACAAGGAAGAAGAGGGAGGATCGCCATGGTTTGGTGATCATCGGATATGTGGGGTGATATTACTCCGGGATGGCGTCTCACCCCCTGAGCCGCGCTAGGCCTGTAACGTCAATTCCGACATCAGAGGTTGTGCACGAGGAATCACTCGATAGGCACCTAATTCGACTGTGCTGGAAGCCCCCGCACTTGTAGGAAGCGGTGTCATACGCGTATGCACTGATGGGACATGTAAGCATTGAAAATTTCTCTCCTATAAATTTCCTTCCTTCTTGTCCTTCTTTCCTTTCCTTTTCCCAAATAATCTCAACCGCTTCAACAAAAACTACTCTTGCCCACTTGAGCCACTTTGCTGCCCTCCGTAAAATCCTTCAGTCTTATCATTACCTCCATTTACAACACCTCCGTTTTCAACAGGCCAGCAGGGTGCAATACGGTCTGCAGTCCTGAGTGCACGGTAAGCAGTACTTTAACTGCTTGTCAATCTGAAAAAGGCTTTTTGCTCTAACTCACTACAGGTTTTGCCTTATTTACCTCCTTGCTTGCGTCGTTTACCTAGATTAATGACAGAGCGGGCTCTGCCCTCGATGGTGCAAGACACACACATATTGGGCGGCCGCGCAGTGGGTCTAGTCAGCCTTGATGTTTCCTCTATTTTTTATATTATCATAATAATGGTGGAACGAGAGATAATGGGCGCGGGTCACGACTTGCCTTCTGGCTGCAGCACAGGGCAGAGTGACGGCCGCGCAACGCATGCGCACTAGGTAGCGAGGGAACTTGTATAAAAAAAACACCAGCGTTCCGCTTGCCCGATTGAAAAAAAAGCTAAACTAAACTCAGGACTGGACATTGTGTTGATGCCACCCAAGTTTATATTCATATACTATCACTCGACGAAATTACTGGGAGATTCTGGGTAGTGGGAGATCTACCAACAAAGCATGAGACGAGTTCCCACCTGTATGCTATAAGAGGGTGCGCTATTCTAAAAAACTCTAATACGCACATTTTAGGCTTATGTAAGACGATTTAGCAGCCCGAAACACCTTCCTCCCAATTTGGGCAGACGGCCTCCATACTTTCGATAAGTTGAAGTGTAACCGTCATCGGCCCGAAGCTCCGTGCAGTACCGGTGCTCCCACACTATCTCTTGAGAGCAAGTCAATCTAGCGGCATTCCATGGATCCCCCACGGTAGCTGTACTTTAGATAGGTGCGGATATACATTTATGCCCTACAATCGAGGAGCACTCAAATACACACCCCGTCCAAATACACAGTCCCGATCGATTGGCTCCCAGGCTAGTATTATTCGAGTTCGACCAATCAGTAGCGAACTGCGTGTTTGGACGGGGTGTATATTTGAGCGCGCGATTGTATAACGAACTGTCCCGAAGAGCGTGCCTGGTTTTGTGTATTATAGTCAGAAACTTGTGAATGAATATATTGTATTTATATTTATATAGGAGATTTACCCGGGCCTGATATATTTAGGATCCGTTTCGAGTATGTACTCGTGTTGCTGCTGCTTCCCAATCAGGCTGACCAATGGCAGCTGGTCGAATGCTATAGAGACTGATCTGCCCAGCACCTGCATCAGCATTCTCCGTATCTCCTCCAAGTAACCTTACTCTCAACTAAAACACATTGCGATCACAACTGCTATCATATCGCCAAAATCAGGCTTTTTTGCGGGGGTTTTGATATTATGAAATAGCGGTTGTGCTCACAAGCGACAACCAATTGTCAGTAGCTACGAGTGTTGGTTTTTCTTTGCCACAGCTAGGCCTCTGGCGGCTGAGCATGTATTGGCCCTGCATTTTTACATTTCCCTGCGGGACACCACTCTATTTAGATTAGTTCTGGATAGAATCCGATCGTGTTCGAGTTTTGTGGACTATACGCCTCGATGGCCTCGATCATATGAGTCCCTTGATCACAGCATGGTCGAGGAGTGGATTAATGACCTGATTAATTTGCTCGATCATGGATACTACTCGATTATGCTTGTGCCTATTTCCAATTTAGCCTATCAGAATATTGTCGGTATTTTAAGGGTTGAAAAGTGCAGTCTTACAGTCTTCCTGTGCCCTAGATATTGTTCATAAACCTTTGCAAAAAACATGCTATCTCCTTCTCGTCTACTCCCTCAAACACATCCAAGAACAGTTAGTCTACCAGCCTCCCAGAGGGGCAACCTCCTTCCAAAATACATAAACGGCTCACCCCTCCCTTGATATCAAAAACATTCAATCCAGTAGTCCCCTTAGTCCCCCCCGCGACTCCCCAAACTCCTCCTCATTTTTTACCCTATTTTACAAATGTCTCGCCCTCCCCGCGCTCTCTCACCTCGCCCACCTCGCCTTTACTGGTATTGTGTAAGTTATTTCATTTCTTCGGTTAACTTCTCGGAACCCTTTACTCATGCATTTCACAGATACAATGTGGGTATGGTCCGCAAAGTCCAAAGACTCCATGCGATGAATGTGGGGGGCGAGGATTTGCTGCAGAGTCCATTGAGGAATGCAAACTTGCACAGCACTTGGGTATCAACGACTTCCAGAACTGCCAAAACGCAAACCCTCCTCCGGAGGCCTGCACTGCCGCAGAAAATAATGCTGCCCAAGAGGGCTTCTTGACTTGGGACCCTCATGACCTGGACTACCAAACAAATAGTTTTTCCAAATATGGGCAACTACCGACTGAAAACATCAGTATCTTTCCTTGGACCAGGGAACGGCAGGTAAAAATAACAATCGGGTGCTTGTTAGAGTTGACAGAAATAGATAACTGACAAACAGAGAGGTAAGAGTAGGTTTAATCTGGAAAGCACGATGAAGGATTACAAGATGTCTTTGTGATTCCACTTGTTCTGAAGATGGAAAGCTTGATGGAGATGGTTCATGGTCATCTATTTCCTTTGCAATTATGCATGCAAAAGGGGTCGTACATGGTTTAGTGTGGGGAACGGTGGAATAGGCATAATAGTTTCCTTATACTCTAAATATTCCTATGTTTTGCTTTGTTAGTTTTCTAGGATGAAGAGCGAATGAAGCTTCTGATTATTCCTGCCCTTTTGTCTAGCCTTTCTTTGTCTAGTACCTATAGACTGCGGTCTAACAGCTGGAGACGGTGCTGGCTGTCAAGGAGGGCTTGACGATTGGGGGGTGCGGGCGGGTGGATAGTCTGGTGTTCACCCAATGTGCAGTCTAACTTCTAGCGGAGCTTGCAACCTAACCTCAGGAGCAACGTCACGTTCTGGCCGCCTAGCAGCAGAGGATTTGGGACAACCATAAAACAGGATGAACACTTCGGAGCCCTCTGTTGCTATACACACAGTCCTGGCTGTGGCATCATCGTCTAGTTTCACTATAGAAGGTTGACCAAACACACCCTTGGTAGGGTTGCTTGCTTTAGCACTGTCTGTACGTTCAAGTTCCGTGAGGCTGTCGCTGGGGATGAGGTGCCCAGGGATTGCCCTTTCTGGGAGCTTGTTTGGGTGCGATGCGGGTCCCGCTCCGTTGTCCCATACGTACAAATGACCGTTTCCCTTCCATTCCAAAAATTCCGGAACAACCATTTCCACAGGTATATAAAATAGTCGTAAAACGGAGGGGTTGTTTTTCCTTCCGCTTCCTGCCAAACAGGCTCTGAGCGATATCGGGGAGGGGTGAAGGGATATTATTGTGCGTAATATCAGCTGAGGGGGGGTTAGCTACACTTGCGCTTTACCCATGACTTCTTCTCAATTGACATGTCCTCTTTCTTTCCTTCTCCCCTTCATCCCGAAACTCCAGCTGATCTCCTCTCCCCTTTTCCACGTTCTGATACCTAGTCATAGGTTCACTTAAAATTAAAACACCCTAGGCTATGCTTCCGAGTGATATTTACGATTCTCACCACAACTCCATCGAATCGGATTCTCCTCTGCCACACTTATGCGAACGCTGCATGCACACGATATTTCCCTGCTCAATATTCGACCTACCCGCAGTTGCCCAACTTGGGAGGGCGCAAAGGAGGTAGGGAGTCTGTGGGGCGGAAAAATCAAAAGGGTTCCAATCACAACCTACGAAAAATTCCCATGGGTTAAAGCCACATATAAGGCCGGCGCTCGGGAGCACCCACAATACCCCAATGAATCCCGAGCCGTGCCGTAGCTGATACAAGTACAATTGTTTTCTGTGTACAATAAAAGATAAGTACTGGTTTCAGGATACGGTAAAGTATGACCCGCTCACAGCAGCGACTTATTTGCAATCCGCCTACATACATGTGTGCAAGAGTGTATACAATCTGTAACATTGAATCAGCAAATGTGCAGATTCTCAAAGCTCCAAATTAACTTCCGCGTTTTATTGATATGTACTAATACAGCCGACAGGCATGGCTCTCTCCCACCACCAATCCTCGACCTTGCAACCAACCACCCCTAGCCAGAAATCCCTGCCTACAGAAATACAACTCCCTAGAACAAATGTCTAGACCTCGGAGAAGAGTAAAGCGTCAGTCGCAAAAAATAAAAAAGAAAGTTATAGAACCCATTTTACCCCGTGCAAAAAAAGAAGGAAAAGAAAAGCAAAAGCAAGAAAGGGAAAAACTTGAAACAAAGCCATTTCATGTAAGAATTACTTTCGAAATCAGAAATCTAGCCCCCTTATTAAGAATTCCTCGGGGGGTCTCTAGGGGAGCTGGTGTTGGTCAGTTTTAGTTGGAAAAAAAGGCCATGCACTGAGGGTCGAACTTACGATGGCGAATAGCTTGGCCCGGGACTCGTCGGCGACCATCTTGGACTTCCTTGAGTGGGACTCTGAAAGGTTGGACTTGTCGGGCTATAGCTAGCAGCGGGACTGCCAGGAGAATAGACAGGGCTAGTCGGACTATAGTTGGGACTGGTCGGTGAAGTTGGAGAATGACTGTTACCAACACCGCCACCGAAAGCGGGGCTAGTGGGGGAGTAATCAGGACTGGTCGGAGAGTATGCGGGGCTTGTAGGGGAGTAATTAGGACTCGTTGGGCTGTATGTCGGGCTTGTTGGGCTGAAGCTAGGACTTGTTGGCGAATAATTAGGAGAGGTTGGGGACCCACCACCACCGGGGCCACCACCGTAAGCTGGGGATGTTGGTGAGTATCCAGGGGATGTTGGACTGTAGGCAGGACTGGCAGGCGAAAACCTGGGAGACGCTGCACTAAACCCTGGGCTCGTAATGGCCATGTTAGGCGATGTAGGCGAATATGCAGGCGAGGCGGGGGAGTAGCCTGGAGAGGTTGGGCTTGTGCCGAAAGGGCTTGTTGGCGAGTATGTGAGAGGACTCCTGGCGCCCGCAGCGTATCCTGGTCCAAACCCAGGGGCTTGATAGTCGGTCAATCCACCTGGCGTCTCCGAGCCGGTATGTTGCATAGGCGAGAACATAGCGCCAGCATCTGGTGATCCCACGTAAGGATCTCCATACATTGGCGAGGAGCTGTCATAAGGAGTTGCAGCGCCGTCCGCGAGAACACCCTTGCCCATACCCGGTATTTCTCCACCTGTAATACGCGAATTATCGACAATTACCTCAGCCAACATCTTCTCGTCTAGGAAGACATCAAATTCCCCTGTTCCCAAAGGAGCCAATTGTCCCAACATAACATTCTCAGAAATTCCTCTGCAATCGTCCAATTCTCCCGAGGCTGCCGCTTCCAATAAGATTTCCACGGTCTCCTCAAAGGAACACCTCATGAGCGCGCCAGTGTCCGCACGATTAATGCCATGACGAGTAATAGCCATCAAATGTCCACGTGAAGTCATGACATCACAAAGAAGCGCAAGATGTCGTTCGTTAACGTAAGAACCATCGAAGGCCAACACCTGCCTTAACTCTCGCAGAAGTGCACCTCTGGTAGCCTCGATTCCGAAAACTTGCAGGATTTCCTCGAACGTGTTGGAGTATGTTCTAGTAGTATCAACCCCTTCAACTTCGAGCACTTGTTTCAACGCCGTACCAGTGGTATCCAAAACCCACTCCTTGCACTTAGGATCTTCTTTACTCATCACAAACTTGCCAGTCTCGTCAATCCTTGTCCGCTCCTTATCATTCAAAAACGCCCTCTGAATACCCTTGACACCATTGAGGGTTAATTCATCGAGTATGTGATTTTCTAGCCGCTTGAGCATGGTGTCTTCTTCGAGATCACTCTCCTCATCCAGAGATTTAGCCTGATCCGCGTTCTTCATCCGGCATCTGATATTGGGAATTTCTGCGTTGTCATCACTCATGATAATGGCCATGTCGTTACCATATTCCTCCATCAGCTTCATTCCTACCCTCTCAACCGTCAAATCTTTATCAAGCAATTTCTTTCTGTCAAAGATGATCCGAAGAAGCCATTTGGACTGCCTGTCGATGTCCTCAGAGTCTGTGTCGATCAAGAAATGTGACAAAACAGTCTCCTTATCCTCTTCGATGACAGTATCCCTCGGATCAGGGTCGTACCAGATCTCGGTGGTCTCGGTGACTGACCGCAAGGTTGTATGCTCGACCGCCGAACGAAGTGCTTTTGCGGTTTCCTTCTCGTGTGTATTTTCTGGAACTTGATAAACCATCATAGAGGGAGTCTTGATATTTTTGGCAACATTGAGGATTTCCTTTAACCGGGGTACACCAAGAGTGACATTCTTAGACGACACACCAGCGAAATGGAAAGTGTTCAAGGTCATCTGGGTAGCCGGTTCACCAATAGACTGCGCCGCGAGGACCCCAACCATTTCGCCAGGCTGCACTGCAGCTCGAGCGAACCGAGACTCAATTTCTCCAAGGACCCAATCAAACGCAACTTTAGTGAGATTGCACTCAATGACCAGCCTTCTGAACGCAAGACGAGACCGAAGGTGGCACATGAAAAGTCCAGTAGCATTGTGTTGAGCCTCGATAGAATGAGGATCATTGCCGCGAACAACAACGAGCTTCTTCACGAGTTCTTTGACTTTTTCAGTAACTTCGAGAGGATGAAGATTACTCCGAGCGCGATGCTTAATACGGAAAATAGTGCGGGCGTTCTCCAAAATGCGAAGGATATTGATGGGTAATTGCAGCTTCTCATCGACGCTGTCTTTCTGAAGTGACCTCAAGAACGCTCGATCCTTCTGGAGCTGCTCAAATTCTTCGTCCAAAGCAGCCTGTACCTCTACATCACCAGCGATGTCCTGTGCGACCTCAAGAAACTCGAGGGGGATCGACCTCGCCGGATCCATGACATCAACTCTAACCTTATCCTCAAATTCTGCATCTGAACATGCGATAATGTCGACGGTTTGCGGTTCGATGAACATTCCATCAAGACCATCTTCACCATAAATAAACTGGATGATATCCCCAAGAGAATTTCTCACAGTACCGTCATATTTCGCCATGACATCCTCCAACGCTTTAACCAATCGTCTCTGAATGTAGCCGGTCTCGGCAGTCTTGACAGCCGTATCAATCAAACCCTCTCTACCAGCCATAGCATGGAAAAAGAACTCTTGAGGGGTAAGGCCACGAAGGTACGAATTTTCGACAAAGCCGCGAGACTCAGGACTGTAATCATCCTTGGTGAAGTGGGGCAAAGTGCGGTATTTGAACCCGAAAGGAATACGCTTTCCTTCAACAGATTGCTGCCCTACGACTGCTGTCATCTGAGAGATATTGATGTTCGAGCCTTTCGAGCCAGATCGTGCCATCTGAATTGCGTTGTTGCTGTCCTTCAAACTCTTCTCAGTGTCAGAACCTGCCTTGTCACGGGCAGAGTTAAGCGACTTCTGAACCAAGTTCTCGAAAGTGTCACGGATATTCATTCCCGGCAGGGGTTCGAGCTCGTTGCGCTGGGCCTTATCCGTAACTGCATTGACTTCATCCTTTTTTTCTTTGACAGTTGCTGCAATCTTTTCGATAGTCAACTTATCAGGAATGGTGTCCCCGATACCAATACTGAAGCCATTATGGAGTAGCCAGTAATTAACAACTGTCTGACAACCGTTGAAGAATTCTAAGCATCGATAGGCACCCTTCTCGTTGTAGATGATGTGAATCAAACTCAAGTGAGACTGCCCAACCGCCTTTTTGTTAAGCAGCCCAAACATCAGCTCACCGCCATGGACAAGTAAGCCTTCGTCGTTCAATGGGGACCACTTCCCCCCCGCAAGATCAACCTTATTTATTCCGGGAGGAATAACCAAACTAATCATTTGCTTCCCGGTCCAACGAGGCCGAGGTTTCAAGATTGCAGGCGTAGGTACTGTGCCGTCCCAATTAGGAACCCACATGAGAATATTCATAACTTGTTCGCGATTGAGAAATACATCTCTTCGACACATTTTGTAGATGCCACAAAGAGTGTCTTGGACAATACCCATGAGAGGTCCATTCTTCTGGGGCGACACGACATTCAAAGGCACCATACAAAGCTGACTAACTTCAGCACGTGTTTCTTCGGACTGGGGAACATGAAGGTTCATTTCATCGCCATCGAAATCGGCGTTGTAAGGGGAGGTAACCGACAAGTTGAGCCGGAACGTTGAGTAAGGCATGACACGAACGCGATGACCTATGGGTATAGATGGTAAGCAAGTATTTTAGTCAAGCACGACCCAACAAGCATACCCATCATAGACTCCTTGTGCAAAGATGGCTGACGATTAAAGATAATAAAATCCCCGTCGACGATGTGGCGCTCAACCCTCCAACCATACTGCAGCGTGATATCCCCCGCGCGTTTATGATGTCTCAAATCGATTCGCTCTCCGTTATCCCGAATAACATATTTTGCACCTGGATGCTCGTTCGGCCCATTCTTCACTAATTCGTGTAGCTTATGAATGTTGTAAGGCGTGACAATCTCTGGGTAGGTCAACGTCCGGGCAATACTCCTTGGAACACCGACTTCATCTAGCGATAAATTCGGGTCCCCCGTAATCACAGTACGTGCCGAAAAATCAACACGCTTGCCCATCAAATTACCACGAAGACGGCCCTCTTTTCCCTTCAGACGAGCGCGAATCGACTTAACAGGTCTGCCGGATTTCTGCAGAGCCTGGGGTTGACCGGCGATATCATTGTCCATATAAGTGGCGACATGGAATTGCAGCAATGCCTCGAATTCATTCACAACGTGAGCAGGCGACCCATTTTGCTCAGCATCGCGAACACTCGCATTCGCCCGGATTATCTCAGCGAGCTTGTAGGTCAAATCGTCCTCCCCACGCATGCCGCCGCCCATGCCGTCAACGCAGATGCTAGGTCGTACAGGTGGAGGAGGCACCGGGAGAACTGTGATGATCATCCACTCGGGTCTTGCATAATCTTCGCTCAACCCCATCTTGCGGATCTCCTCGTTAGAAATATGTTTGAATATGTTGAGAACTTCGGCAGGTGTAATGTGGCGTTTCTCGGGCTGCTGATTCTCTTCACCTTGATCCTTATCCGGTTTCCATGTACCTATCAACCGTAGACCCTCGCGACGAATGGTTGGTTGCTTGTTTCCACATCCACCGTGAGACTTTGGCTTTTTATCAGAAGGTGCTTCATCAAAGCCACCCTCCCCGTCTATTGCCGTATCTGCGTCGCAACTTGTTTTGGCCTTGCAAAGCCTCCAGATCGCATTAAAACGAGCCTTTGGTTCCCTAATCCGACAACAGTCTGCGAATTGTGAGTTGGTCTACCAAGTACAGCAATCATTCATTAGCCACAAGAGTCTAGAAATGATCAAGCCACTCGGTCCGCCAAAATGAGTCTCACTTCGTCAAGCTTTATTTTAGCGCAATTGAAGCACACAGTCTCTAGCACTTTCTTGACCTTGTTGATAAATCCTGTAAAGGGAAAAAATAATACAGTCAGCAATATTCATTTTAATACGAATCCGTGGCGCGACTCACCAACATGATAGACTGGCTTCGCTAATTCTATATGCCCAAAATGTCCTGGACATACCGACATCCCTTCGTCGCACTGAGTAATTGATTGTTAGCTTAACTCCTTAATAACAAATCACAAGTGTATTGAGAACTTACAGTAGCACATTTGAATGATCGATCGATGGAGCCTAAGTGAGGATCATTCAGACCTTTTTCCCTTGGTCGAAGTTTTGCTTCGTCCTGAGAAACAAAAACAATCACGTAAGTATGTCTTGAATGGCAAAAAACACAGCGAAAAATCGCCATACCATTGTCTCCGGGTATTCGATATGGCAGACACTCATGCCCTTGATCTCTTCAGGAGATAGCAAGCCAAATTGGATCTCCTTGATGGTGCGCAAAGGCGCGCTCGAATGTTCGAAAATAAGCGTCATGATTGGATTATCACGTTCGCAAAAAGTGGTGGTATAGGTTTAGATGAGCTGGGAGCAAAAAAACAAGAAAGTGTTGCAAACAAGGAGGGAAGTGAAAAAAAAAAGGCAGAAAGCGGCTGCTGTTTGTCGACCTCTCCTCAACGAACTAGGGAAACGATTGAAAAGAAAATCAAAGCCCTAAACCTGCGTGTGCCACGCGGCCCTTTCGTAAAACCCTCCTCCGAACCCGAACCTTCCCTCCTAACACAACCGTCGTCACCTAGTCTGTAGCGTAAAGTGTCGTGTAGTAATACTCTGTTGTTGTAGCTTCGCTGCCGCTCCTGCAACTATCCGCAGGAGCTTCAAGGGAAGCGATTTAGTGGCGATGGGGACAAAGGAGTGACCGGTCGGCCGGAGAGCTCTGCCTCTTCACTAACAACCCAGAGGAGTCCGATGTGACGTGACAAAGGAAAGAATGAAAGCAGCCGAAAGCTTTGTTAAACTAATCGGCAAAGAGATGGATATGCCACAGACAGAACGCAGAGGGTTGCTGTAGTGGTGGGATGATGGGGGGAGAGGCTGGAGGAAGAGGGTTGTCAAAGGGAAAGGGAAGAGAGAAAGGATTCAGGCGAGGCGAGGGTGGCAGGCCCTGGTAGCAACAGCGAGAAGCAAAGGCAAAAACGCATAGGGCTTGGCGCTTACATTCCTGACATCTCGTCCAGAGCAAACGCGACTCCCTACAAAAAGAGCAGAACGGAAGGTCAAGGGCTGATTGAGGCTCTTCTAGCTGAAACCCATGTAGATGCCCTCTCATCCTCCTCCGGCTCCCACGAGCTCACCACCATCAACACTCTTCACCCATTCCTTCCCGCGCTACTCTAAGACTCCTTACAATTATCTATCTTAATTACCTCTCTAGGGAGACTACCCCTACAAGCAAACTCCCAACATGAACCTTTCATTGCTCGACCCCTTCACCCTTGCTCAGGACTATCCTGAGTCCCTCTCGTCGGAGCTCCGATCGGGCCATTCAACTTGTGTTTGTCTCCCCACCCTATTTGGCTAGCCCTTTTGTCTGCCTTTTGAGTCACCTTAAGATCTAGAATCGGGGTTTCTGATGCACGCGCTCCTGTCCTCAGGTTCGGTTCAATCGCAAAGGAGATCTTATTGCCTCCGGAAGGGTATGACTCTACAACCTCAGACTCCACACCTTAAACAATCTAATCAAACTTCCCCCGCCGACATAGCTAGACGGCACAGTAGTCCTCTTCGACGTCGAGACAAATGGCCTTGCCCGCTATCTCCGTGGCCATGTTCGCGGAATTCAGTCCCTCAGTTGGTCTCAGGACGGCATTTTTCTCGCTAGTGCTTCACAAGATTTCAAAGTAATTATTTGGGATCTTTCGAAACAGGGAGAGGGGGCATCACGAACCATACGTTTTCCCGCTCCAGTCTACTGCGCCGAACTTCATCCAAAAAACCCGTGAGATCTCTTGGGAACCCCAATTACTCCTTTTCACTCTAACAACTGCTCTAGGAATATTTTTGTTTGCGCTCTGTTCGAAGACTCGCCTTACCTTGTAGACACATCCGGTGACGCGCCGAAAAAATACCAACTTACAAGTGCGCCCAAACGACCATTACAGCCAGGTGCAGAAGAAGGGGAAATTGATGAAAAGCGGGCCGCAGCTGATGCAAAACAAATGACTACCGCGGCCGTATTCACTGCCACTGGTGACCATATAATTACCGGATCCAACAAAGGATGGGTGAATGTGATCTCCACTACAACAAAGGAGATGATTCACTCGACCCGGATCACCTCCGGCTGTATTACTTATATTAGGCTCACAATGTCTGGCAGACACATGGTTGTAAATGCCAATGACCGGGTCCTGAGATCTATCAATATCCCAGATAATCTTAAAGAGGGCGTTGATGGTAATGACATTCGACTTATTGTGGAGCACAAGTTTCAAGATGTCGTCAACAGGCTACTGTGGAATCACTGTACCTTTTCTGGAAACGGCGATTACCTAACTGCGACAACCTTCAAAAACCATGACATCTACATCTGGGAAAGAAGCACTGGCGTTCTTGCCAAAATCTTAGAAGGCCCAAAGGAAGAACTAGGCACAGTAGAGGTAATCTCTCATTCCTCCCCCACCCAACCTAACCTAAGTGATTGCACCGTCTTACCTTAATTCTAGTGGCATCCAACCCGCCCCCTCATCGCCGCAACCGGTCTCGAGAGCGGCAAAATTTTCATCTGGGCAACATCCAATCCCCAACGCTGGTCAGCCCTGGCCCCAGACTTCCGTGAACTAGAAGAAAATATTGAGTACCAAGAACGCGAGGACGAATTCGACATACATCTGAAATGGGATCTCACGAAGCGCAAGCTGCATCAGGAGAACGAAATCGTGGACGCGGTGACCATCGAGCGGGCGAGAGGTGAAGTTGAAGACGGATGGAATATGCCAGTCGTGTTAGACCTCGAAGATACCGAGAGCGAGTCTGATTCTCCGCCTCCTTCAGGACCGGGAGAGAGGAAGAGGAAGAGTCCCGTGCCTTCGAAGGCAAATGGGAATAGTGCAGGTGCTAATGGGAATGGCACGGGCAGTACGAGGCCAAAGAGACGGAGAGCTGATTAGGGTTTCTGCGGTTGTTTCCTTGGTTTGTTTCTTATGGGTATGGAAAACGGGTGGAGTTGGTCGGGTTTTGCTTTGCCTTGATCTGTTCGTTTGAAGCCATCCAAGTAATAGATGGGAGTTTAATCTAATAGTTGTAGCATACGAGTTGGCATAGGTGTTACCTAAGCACTATAATTCAGCTCTCAACCTCTTTGTATAACAACCTTACAATATACCTTTTGGTTTACGAAATGCCTGTACTGTATATAAAATGCTGGTAAAGACGGTCAATAGCTTATATGAATACCAGGGCAGTTATTCAAGCAACGCCTTACTACCTTTGCTATAAACACTCATCACCCTATCTTAGCAATAACAGTGCCGAACTAATCATCCAGAACACCACTCCCTCTACTCAAAACACCTCCTCATCAACCCGCGAACTTATGCCTTGCACGCCCCCTACTCAACATCCTCCCGCGATACCAGACCTTCCTCCCGCCATATACTAGCCCAAGCAGCCAGCCCAATACTCAACAAACTGCGCCTGAGCCCTGCACCTGCCACACGTGCCCCAGTAAGCACAATTCACTTCACCACCCTAAACCAAATCAACAAAAAAACAAACTATAGAGAAATATTGAACAATCCTTCAAATAGTACAGTACCATACCTTACTGTATCCCCAATAACTGATACCATACCGTAAATTACAGCTGAAGGCACAATACCGGAAAACAGCACCTCATACTATGGAGCTTTGTGCTGGGCAACGGCATACCCTGCCACAGGAGCCAGCCCCCCAGAAAATGCTGACAATTCAAGCTTCCTCATAACAAGCGGATTTCAGATCGCCGACCCACAGATATTAGAGAATGGCTCTACAAACTGGGTTTTCTTTCCCTCCTCCATACACCAGTGATAAACCTTCCCCCCTCTTACACCTCCACCAAGACCCAGGGCGTTTCCTATACTCACCAGGCTGATAGTGTCTGGCGGGTCTACGGAAAGCTACCTTATCGTACGCTATATAAACCTACAGCTCGAGCTGTGCTCGAGTATGACTAAGCGAGTGATAATATATGACTTCGCTATATGGATCTTCTCGCTTGACCATCCTTGGGGGGTCTGGCAGCAGATGATACAGCAGTAAAGGGAGAATCAAGTAGTGTATATTCCTACAACAGTCCCCCACCCATTTCGGGTGGGCGGATCCAGGAGATGGCTTTTTCTTTTCTTTTGAGATGCTCGTGGTATGCAGGTTAAGTGGAAATTCTAGGGAATCCTGACAGCAGGTGGGTTATAATGACTGGGGATGTGTTGCGGTACACCCTAGGCCACTAGCTTATATCTTTTTCACCCCTTGTGAGTTTGCGGGCTGGGCTTATCGGGCCATGCGGCCATGTTACACCCTCGTTCCCCGCGTTGAGTTCTAGAAGGGTGTTTGTATGGCAGAATATAGCGCTCCGTATTGGATGGCATTCACTCCTGTGCTATAAAGCTGTATTCATAGGGAAGGATGGGTGGAGCGTGTTTACTTTCTTCTATGCAAACTCTAGCTTCGTAAAGCTATAGGGGTATGATAGTCTATAGCATAAGTTCTTATCGCTTTATATGATAGTAAGTATCATATTGCAGATCAAGTGTTACTAGGTGTTAGATGTAAAGGGACCCGTGCTACTTCCGTCTCTAGAACGTAGCGGGCTATGAAGGCAGGCAGAGATCCTCCCAAACAATGTAGTTTGGCTTTCGTGAGCATACGGAATTAACAGTCATGAGAGAACGGTCACTTGTAGTTATACACCTTCAGTTTTAGCAGGACCTAGATAGTGCTGAGGTGTTCATGCCATTTGGGATAGGGTTCTGGCGTTGATAGCCAAATTTAGATAGTTGGATTTAGGATATCCTTTGCTAACACAGAACTGCGTTGGGACAGAACTTTTTTGAATTAGGGCTTGTTTAGCACGCCTCAGTTTAAAAAAAATGTCATTTTTTCCTAAAGCTCAGGCCTCTTTGGTCAACAGGTATAAAAGGTTCAATATCCAGATAGAGGCTGCCATTCTGACCATTCTAATGAAATGAAAAGTCCAGCAGGAGCCCTGTAGGTTGAGCTATAACCAAAAAGGTGCAATGTTGCAATATTTGATTTGCAACAAAAATGCCATAAAAGTCAGAAAAATGACATCTCCCTTGTATGCCAAACAGGGCCTTATCTATTTTTTTTATAGTTATGTTTGTATATTTCTATTGCTGGCCTGGGCCATTAAATATAATTGTAAGCATGTATCATAAGAACCTGATTTGTGTCAAGAATATTAAAAAATGCGACTGCTCCACTGAAATGTGTGGCTTGGCCTATTTTTGCTTCTACCCTACAGGCAACCATTAAAACAGGCTTCCTACAAAATGCACCAATTTTAAGCTCAAAAATCATAGTCTTCCGATTCATGTTTTCAGAAGTTGAAACTATAAATTGATGCAGCAGGTGTCTAGCTTCATTTCTATGATCTTAAACCCGGAAAACCCTTCTTGTTGGCGGTGACCATTCAATTTGAGCCGAGTCGATTATTTCCCCCCGCCGTGAACATGTTTATCGACTAGTCTAATACCATACTAGTATTATAGATTAACCAGTTGCGGATTAGTAATGATTCTTGCGCAGTCGGTCTTGGCCCCAACACATCATAGCATTCACGCTTGTTGCGGGGGTGCTAGCATCTTGGCTAAATTGGCATCGCGCGAGTCACCGTGTCCCACTCGCTGCTAATCGAAGAAATTTCTAATTGAAAGGCTTAATGAGGTTCAATATCAAAACTAAAGTCATTTAAAATGTACAGTTCGTGCCATGGTAAATGACCCCGAGTTTCCGCGGGTAGTCTATTGCCTACGCTACGCCAATTGCCCAATGGGACCCGGCTCTGGCCAATAAGCCACTACAGATATCGCAGGGGGTTTGAGTGAAGGGTGTTGAAATGATAGGCCCAGTAATAAATAGACTACCAAAGTAGCAATCCTTACTGTACGAGTAGATTCAGCATGCAAGATTCAGCAACCTGGATGCAACCCTTCTACACGGACATACTGGCTCCCAAGCTCCCTTTGATCAGCCTTGCTTTTATATGCACTACCGGTAGTGCACAAAGCAATATGCGCCCGCAGCAGGAAGTTTGCGAGTTGATTTGGTAAATCTCAGACCTGGGGCTTGCGCACAAGAGCGCAGTCTATCTCAGGGCGGTGCAACAGTAATTCTAGATGCGCCACTGGGGTCGGATGAGCCCCGCACCCACGCTTGGCTTTGCAAGCACGGTACGGAAAAGTGTAGGGCACCACTATATGGGGAAATCGTAGAGACTTAAATAGCGGGGGGGGGGTAGCGCAGGTAAATCCTAAAGGGCTAACTTTTTGAGCAGATCTCTAACGGGCAAAATTGCGTGAGCACGTGGAGGTCTCAAGACCAGATATTAATTGCTATACCCATTCTTTCCCCCAGCGCTATTGTAGCTAGTGCCCTTACACTGATCGCACCTGCGAGTATGATATGATAAATCATTTTCATGCCAGACATTTCGGACCCTACCATCAGCTGTTCTTTATCGTCCAGGAGTTTATCCTCTTGTCCTTGGGAAGGGTTGAACGAAACCTCGAGAAGCCGCAGCATCAGTTGAAATTTTAGCTTGAATGGGAAGCACACGGTTCAAGTACTGGTACTCGACGATCGTAGCCTGGAATCAAATTTCCAATGCTCCCACCTGATCTGTATTACCCCAGAAAGGCCCCACTGATTAAGCTTCTGTGGTGCTACAGTAGCTTAGGTAGGTCAGATGAGCTTTCCATCGAGCTACCACTGAGCTTGCATTTCAGGAACCCCCATCACCGGTTTGAACCGGCTACACACATACAAGTGGACCTCACAAGCCACTCGGATACCCCCATCACTCCGACGACTAAACTTGAACAAGAAATTTTCCCGTGATAAACTACCGGTAGATAAAGTGTTGCAGCTGAAGAGATCAGCGCTTGTTTCCTCACAGAAAACCGACCAATTAGCATCTGTCCGAGTAGTGTCGAGTGGCTTGTGAAGCCGTCTAGCCCTTCTGCAATGAAAGTTAAACTTACTGTACTCGAGTACTAGTACTCGTACTGTGCAAGTTCCGTAGATCTGCTGGCAGAGCCCGAATGGTGGATCCAAGGGTTGCCTACGGTACGCAAGGAGTGGTCGACCACCCGGTGCCTAGCTTCGCTCATCGTGATACCTGTGACATGGAATCTCTTAAAACAATTACCAAGACTACGCCGGAAATTCCTTTAAACGGTTAGAAAACTAGCACTGTCCCAAACTCCAGGGCACTTGATCCGAGCTGGCTACAACGGGTATTGCACCCTAGCTCACTTAAAGAGCTTACGATACCCAAACATCAAGGAAATATGGAGCTTGCAAACTCCATCTCAGCTACTAGCACCTCCGTAATCCCCCCCCGCATACTGAAAAAATGAAGGAAAAAACCCCTTAGAGGGAGCGGGATGGTGATCAATCTAGTTCTCCCCCAGACAGGCCGGGGAAGACCCTGAAAAGTACTCGAGTACTCGAGTACCAGTACTTGTCACAGTCGATTCTCGGGAATCTTGCTGGAAATGGCCGAATAAGTTTTTCTCTTGCCGGAAATTGGCAGAATTATTCGCATTGACGTCGATCGAACAGGGGGGCAAATGTTGGTTCTGGGGCTTTAAGGTTGCTCCTTGGCATCACTTATGACGTCATTACTACTCTGCCAGACCCCGCCGAAATAAACCCTCTTCTCGTCCTCTTTTATCTTCGCTCTTTATTCTACAAACATCAATCAATACATACTACTGATCAATACTTCAATCCAAACAAGTCTTTTCAAATCTTCATTCCAACCCAACCGACAAGCAAAGATGACTCGCGGAAATGGCGAACAGACCAAGGTTGTCTACAAAGGCAAGAATGAGGACTTTATTGTCTTCATCGAATCCGTGGGAAACCTCAATAAATGGAAAAAGGACCCTTCGATCCCTCTTCTCGACGTAGTTGATTCATTCAAGGTGTTCCGTACCCATAAGTATGACCTCCCATCATCTCCCTCCGCTCCTAGAACAGTGCTAACAAATCTTGTAGGCATGGAGCACAAGGAATCCTCGACGAGGCTGGAGGCGGCCTTCTAGAAGAGGAATTCGGAACCAAGAAAGAGGACGACGTCGTTAAGAAGATTCTCCAGGGTGGTTCTTTCCAACGTGGTGTTGTAAGTTATCCCTCCATCGTCCAATCATCACCTTTGTTTATGACACAGCTGACACTCCCCACAGGCCGACGAACGCCAGGGAGATAGGAACCTTGCAGATGGACCCATGCAGCCTCAGGGCTACATTTCTTAAATTCTTCTTTCGTTTTTCCATTCAAGTTTGAACCTGCATCTTTCTTTAATCGGTTCCAGTAATGGGAGTTTCCATTGACTTTGTGACCTTGGGGGTGTCTCTTTCGGCGCAGGGCAAGGTTTTATCTTGATGGGTGAATAGGATAACGTCTGAGATCTGAATACAAAACCGAAATTCCGAGGAACCTGGGATGCTTCTGAAAATTACTGCCCACTCGCAGTGCGTGAGATAAATGCCTTGTGCGTTGTAAACCCTCCCAACAATCTATCGAGATAAAACAGAAACAGTGGACCAATGCGTGCGTGAATTCCAAGTACTTGCGCAGAACCGGATCAGTGTTTGGGAGAGAGAGGGCACACCGACACATCCCCACCTCCAGCCTTACCGATCTTGGTAGCTTTCCAAATCCACACAAGAGTCAAGTAAATTTCTGCCAGATGTCCACCACATCACCACGTATATGCGCCTCCAAACAAATCGCGACTCTCATCGGAAAACAAACTCACAAAGTTTATCAGGTTCATCAGGCAACCCTCCTGCCGAACTCCCCAGCCAACCAAACGAAGATTACTCTAGTCCCACGGTACGGCAGCTCAGCCGATTGACAATGGCGATAAGTCTGAGTTAGTTCCCGCGCATCCGCCGCCAGCGCTAGGACCTTTGTGTGAGAGATAGATTAAATCCTTCGAGTGAGGACCCATGACGACAACCATCCAACCACCTATTCCATTCCATCAGCTACTACTATCATGTGGCAACCCACATGTCTATCTTATACCACCAGAGCTAATCGCGGGGGAAGAAGAAAAGTGAAAACCAAAGAGAGAAAGAGAGAAAAGAAAAAGAAAAAGAAAAATACCATCCTCCCGTCACCTCTAATCCTGGAGTCAATCACATACCGCAGCCGTTTCCACGCACGATACAATTGAGACTTAACTCGTCACGCACGCTCCCCCACCGCCGCCGCCCATCAATCATAATCCACCCCACCGTACGATATAGCAATCCTTTGAAGTCTGAACCACCACCATAACAACGATAGGACCTGTCTTATATTATATGTAACTTATCATATCTCACGTCTATTCCACTCAATACTACGCTCTGAATGAATGCACGTTCCCAGACCCGGACAACGTACATGCACCGGATCAATTGATGGATGGTCATGAGAACGGGTGCCTATGATGATGGTGGCTGCGGTGGTGGTGGTGATGATGGCGATGATGGTGACGATGGTGACGATGGTGACGATGGTGATTATGAGCTGGAAGGTATGATAGATAGCTTGACAGTTAGATAAGTGAGTATGACAATTACCAGTACAGCACTGTACGCGTGGAACGAACTCGTAGATGGATGTGTGTGACATTGATGGGGAGGGTGGGCCTTTTAGTACATTGATCGATCGGAGGGGGTTTTTTTCTTCCCTTTCATTTATCATTTGATGTGATTTGACCATAAAGGGGGGGGGGGATGCGATAGTGGGCTGAGAGATGTAATTATAGTGACTGTAGCTCCCACCGTACCGGTGGTGATAGATTAGCTGGCATAGTGGTTGGGAGATAGAGGATTCATGTTTGGTCACTCGGTTGGTGGGTTTCTGGTTGTCGAGTTGCGTGTGTATGGAGTAGAGTTAGACTAGAGTGGATTGACTAAGGCACTGCACAAGTACTATCCAGCACCCTATAATAAAGTTTTTTCCCATCTACTCATACCTTTATGGAACAAATAGTCCCCCCTTCCCCCTTAGACACTTCCCTAGGACACAGCCCAACCAACCAATTAAATTACTTGAAATACCAAATCCGGAACCCTCTCGAAGCTTCCCTTTTGTTTTCCCCCCCTCTAATTTCCCATCAACCACGAAGTTCTTCACTATCCACGACAACGCACCCTTCCCCCCCCTTCCTCCAACCCATCATACCACTCCTGTACCCCGCGGTTTCCCAGAATAACTCCCTACTCGTACGTGAACGGTAGCCCTTTTCTTTCTCACTTTCTATTTGTGTTTTTGTTTTTTCTTGCGCTCCCGCGCATTGGCCAATGGCTCACTCAAACCCGCATACATAACGCACGTAACCCCATCGTCGGCCCTATTCAAAATCGCGTGGCTTTTTTCCTTTTCCTGGGGGGGGAGGTAGGGATGTTACCGGGTGGAATCAAAAGAAAAGAAAAAGAAAAAAGGATAACGGGTACCGGTAGTGTAGGAGCTCTGAGGGGGGGGGAGGGGGTTGGTGGGTAGGTGAGCACGCGAGCGTTACTTGCTTGACGGGAAGGAAGGGATGAAGAGGGAGGTCCTCGGGAGTTTTAAGAATTGGAGGGAGGTGGTGGCCCCCTGAAGATCTTGAGGCAGTGGTCGTACTGGCAATACCGTAGTGGACGAAGTTGATTGATTGCTCCAATGGATGGTGTGCTGGATGGATATCTTATCGCTCTGATGTTTTATAGCTAGCTAAGCCAATGGGTGCCTATGATCAACACAGTAGGGAAAGAAACATAGTACCTCGAGTGACAAGCAATGATTTCCAAGATATTAGACCTAACCCCACACTACTGGCACTGCATCCTATCCCGTGCTGTACTCTAGACATCCCAAAATAAACTCATGCGTACCGTAAACCTCCTCCGAAACGGGAAGGGAGGGGGAAAAATAAAGTAAAATCAAAAGTCGATTTTTATTTCCCCAACTGTGGTAATGTGCATACTCGTATCATATCATACCTCGAGCATGATACTCAATCACCATGAGAGGAGAAAGAAAAAAAGAAGGAAAAAAAGGAAGTTTGCAACCCTCCAAACCCCATTCGTCCGCGAAAAACAATTCCCCACCAACCAACCAACCATCTCACCATCCAGAATCCAATATCTCTTTCATGATACTCATAACAGCTAGCAGTTGCATATACTGTACTATGTATCTACCCACCTCCCCCATCCATCCATCCATCCTCCATCCATCCCTCCATCCCTCCCACAACGACCACGTCAATAACCACCATCGCGCGCTCAACGCCCCAATGAGCACAGTACCTTACCTCGCCTTACCTTAGAACCCAAAAGAAAGAAAGGAAGAGAAAATCTTTTTTCTTCCCCTGCTAGGGTACCGATATAACTGTACCTCCCTGCTTCAGTCAGTCAGTCAGCCTCGATCTCGATCTTGAGTTAATCTTAATCCTCTCTCTGCATGCATTGCATAGCATATTGGCACTGCTCGTGCAGTGCTAGTTCCATAACCTTACCCCACAATTCGAATGTGTGGGGGAGGGGGAGAGGGGTCATATTACATAAGGACAAATAAAGCGGTCACGCCAACGTGGGGTATGCATCAAACATCACAGCGGGCATCAGGGAGAAGAAATAAGGCAAGGCGAACCAAAGTAAGAAGAGCGCGAATCGCGGTAATGGGACTGGGGGCGGTTTGGGGGATGACGGCCCGGTGGGGGAGATGCAGTACTAGTACTGTACTTGGATTGGGAGCAATGCACCTGTATGGTAGGGCGCCTGACCGGGGAAGAGGGTTGTACCGTACCAGTACTGCGTTTATATAAAGGTGTGGGTAGGGTGGGCGCAGGGACTACAGTAGTGGCTGTCGGGGCAGGAGGTGGTAGAGGAGGATAGGTGAGCTGGTATGTATATACCGGTCGGTATATTATAACTAATAGTATCGTGGATCTGATCTTGATTGAGGCTTATGCGTCTCGGAGGAGAATGTGCCGGTACCGGTACTCTAAGGGTCTACGGGACCCAGATTCTCGGGTTTGAGTTGTTCTCGGGGCGGGAGGGGAACGCTTAGGTTAAGCTTGTATGATATCATATCACACACGAGTATGATACCGTGCTATGATAAGTCAAGTCCGGGAACCTCTTAGACTGCTAAACCGCAGTGAGCGGCACCAGTCGCACTACGCAGTATCGTATACTCCAATTCAAGCCCCCATAGTACTATACTCGAGTACCAGCACTATTCCCCACAAGACACCAATGACAAGAAGAGGGAAAAAGAACCCAATAGTCTACCAGCATTCTCCCACGCCCAAGCCACACCCTCCGCCTCATACTACCAGTAGAGCAAGCCTTCCAGAAGAGTAGGAACCTCAAACCCATGCAAGGGGCAACCCATCTGGGCCAGTCCGAAAATAAAGTATATCGTATATAAAAAAATGTCCCCAATCTCCACCCCCCCTTGCTCCATCACTAGACAGTGAGATACCATCTACCAAAGAGACTATAATATTATCATACCATACCATACCAGGTAAGCCAATCCATACCCACGGTACAGCACGACACGAAACGAAACGATACGATGCGATCGAATACCCGGAAACAACCAACCTACTTCACACCGGGGAGGAGCCCCCACCCATCTATACGATACCTACCGGCCGGCCCCCAACAAGATGTGCAAGGAGAGGCGAGGGAAAAAAAGTTTTTTTTTAAAGATCAGATCCGATACTGCATCGTGGACACCAACGCCAACGCTCGATCCATTCTTGCGATTGATTGATCGATTGATCAAGAGTGTGGTGCTATTGGAGGAAGGAAGGAAAGAAAGAAAGGAACAGAAAAAGCAACGACGAGGTGGGCCAGCTGTAATGTCTTTTCTTTTTCTTCTTCTTCTTCTCTTTCCCTACCGGTATTTCATTTTTTCATTTTCTTCTTTTCTTTCTTTCACCTCGTGGGGCGGCGACAGGAGGAGGAAGAGGAAGAATGGAATCCGGAAGACGCCGACGGGAGGATGGTTTTTATTATTTCCTTTTTTTCGGCTTTGGGCGCGGGCGGGATGACGCTTGGTCGACAGGTTGACAGAGAAAGCAATGCGGAATGGAATGGAGTGTCTCATGATAATGGCCCGGTACGAGTACAGTAGAATGGTACCGTAGAAGAGAGATACCGTAAAGGGTCAGTTGCCGGATGTTACTGTACCAATTGAAAGACTCCCCCCCCCTTTTTTCCCTTCACATCTAACTTTTCCTCATGGCGCTGGCACAATACTCGAGTATCTGGCGAATTGAAGTTAAGATAGCACTGCACTCGCCGCTCGCCTCTCTGTCTCTCTGTCTCATCTCCCCTATCAAAGTGAACCGTAATGTACCGTACAATTTGATTCTTGCATTAACTCATGTGGAAGACCCCTTGAATCAACCTCCTCGGGTACCCCAAGTCATCCAACTTTGGACAACGAAGACTCCAAATATAAAGCTAATAAAAAAAAACAAAGGCGGCTAATAAAGTTAGGGCAATGTCACACTCAATTGTTTACGGTTAACAAACCGGTTAATTTATCAATATCTCTAGTTAACCGCCCATGAACCTAGAGCCATGGTAACAAATATAAATTCACCTGCCATTAGTAAGCCAAGATAATTATCGCTGTAGCCCGGTTTAAAGAATCGCCCCACCATGCAGCAACAGCACCGGCCATACCATTTCATATCGCCGCCTACCGACCCATGCGATATACGGCACAGTACTATTCGCTGCCCGCAGGACACGATCACAAACTCGCATTGCGCAAATGCCCACGGACCACCCATTCTTCCTGGGCGCCGACAGAAGCCTTAGAGAAAAGGATGCAGAAGAAGAAAGACAGCTTTCCCCTACTGTACCCTGCCTGCATGGTGGGGGGACTGCTTAAACCAATCCACTTCAGAACCTCTTCGATTGATCAACGCTCCTCAGCAACTCCTATCCAAACGATACCTGGTTTAGAAAATCTTCAGTTTAGATAGAGTTACACGAGTAATATGAGGATTTGAGAGAAGGGCGATGGGACGCGTGGGAACCCAAATATTTACCGCTAATCACTCTGTTATATGCCAAGATTTTAGATTAACTCTCGCTAATTAGTAGGGTGAGCAAACACCCCCTGAATAACCTACAAGTATCCAGTGAGCCAGAGTGAATCCGCAGCCCGATGCCGGCAGGAGCTCATTAACCTTAGTTAATAAGGATATATTTGGCAGGTTAACCTCAAATAACTGTTCAATAACTTCCTCTTCTTACCGAACCCGATAACCCAGTCCCTTTTTTTCCCTCAGCTCATCCTGCTTTTTTATTTCCTCTTTTCTTTTTCTCTTTTTTTTTCTTTCTCTGACACTCCCTGACCCCACCAGCACTCGGTCCGTCTCTCTGTCCGTCCTCCCGTCACATCACATCACACCATATCCACTCCCCCCGGCCTGACTTGGACTAACACACAACCAACCACCCCAAAGATACTCGATCGAACACTTACGGTATATCCCACAAGCCACCTCTCACTTCCCACAAACCCAGAAAATCCAAAATCCAAAACCCACGTGTTTGTCTGTTCTGCATGATACCCATTCTAGAAAGGAAGGAAGGAAGAGAAAAAAAAGATTTCTCCTCGACGGGAAGGGAAGAGGGAAAGAAAAAGAAAAAGAAAAAAAAGTAAGAAGGAAAGGAAAAAACTCACATCATACGGTACCGTATAATCTGGCAAAAGTCGGATTGGAGCTAAAGCGAAACTAAGGCAGCCGAACTAACAGGAGAGCTCGAAGAAGGCGAATTCGCCACAGTTTAAACATATGGGCCGCTGTGGTTGGACAGGT
>Ga0307509_10001835_pt1 | contig 35153 bp, 38 predicted proteins | sample 10_EM_MG_FD_202245 | JGI IMG/M metagenome (GOLD analysis project Ga0307509, IMG submission 202245) | Populus trichocarpa ectomycorrhiza microbial communities from riparian zone in the Pacific Northwest, United States - 10_EM | ecosystem: Host-associated > Plants > Roots > Unclassified | place...
CGAACACAGGGGTGATCCTAGAGCCTGAATTTTGTATGGTAAATCACTCGTGCTTATCTAAGTCACATACAAAATTTAGACTCCAGGATCCCCCCTATGTTCGGGTTCTTCATGCCGGGGACTTGTAACGCACACTCACCAAGTGAAATCTAAGGCCGATTTAAAGGTCTTTTCTTCTAAGTGCTCTACTTACTATAGGCAGGGAGTACCCCAACATTTGGAGGAAAAACAGGGATAATCCAGGGATAGTTCAGGGATATTTCGGAGGTCCGTATTTACTGGAACAATTGAACCTCGCCCCAAGACGTCCAAAATTCCCTTTCTTGGATAGTGGGGCAAGCATACACTGAAGGCCCCTCTGACCGAGCCTGAGACAGAGAAAAAAGAAAAAAGAGTTAGGCCTTACCACAAAAGGCAGCCCCAACGTTCTACAAGTAGCGTGAGGTTCAATTATTCCAGTACATGTAAATACAGTAAGACATGCTTTGGAGGCCTGTGTGCCCAGTTGGCAGGGGCAATTTTGGTGAGAATTGCCCAAGACGGCGTCTGACCACCTCAATGTTCGGGTGCTTCTTGCCTGGGACGAGTACTATTGGGCGTTCGTTAATGGCTCTCACACCGAGAGTAACCCACACTCCCTCTTTAGCCCGGCTCCTCTCGGGCGGGCACCCACCACTCCCTATCATTCCCATCCCCCTTCTCCCCACTTTCCCTTTCCTACTACCACTTGCGTCCATAAGACTGTCTCCATCCCCACAAAACCATTCGCGAATAATCAACTCTGTCGAATTCCTTGCCCTACCAGTACTTATTGCTTTCCCTACCCCCAGAGCTCAATATCGCCAAATCTCTCAAATTTGCATAGCCTGAAGCCATCATGGCCCTCAACTCATGGTTTCCTACCCAATACCTACTAACACAATTCAATAAATGTGGTCAAACAGAAACCACGGTGGTGGCACTGGGACTCGTTATCGTTGCCCTTACCCTACTTGTGGCAATTGTGGCTTACCGACGCCAGTGGTTCTGTCGTCGGCCGTTAGCTTCATACGCCTCTAATTTTTCCAAGGCATGTCTACCCCCAGTGGCTCTAGTTGGCGATATTAATATATGCTCAGTTTTTTTGGTATCTCATGCTATGGGCCCTCGGAGCTCCGCTTGTGCGTGGAGCCGGCCTTGGGGACCCCCGCCCCGAATATGCCAGTCTGACTCCCAGCCCCCTCGGCTGCCATCCCCAGTTTGTTAATCACTATTCAGGGGACAATTCACACCAGAATCGATTCGCCTACGGAGATGGCTCAGGGGTAAACACTCAGCCCTCCCTTTCCCTCTGTTAATCACAATATGTAATATCGGAATTTATTATTGCTTGGATGTCACTAATATTTTTCAGCGGCGTCGCGATGGTGAAATTACTATTCGACCTTCTGCAGAGGTATCGACTGGGCAGCAAGCCAGTACGTCCGGGCCTCGACCTAGCCGAGCAGCATACAGCTAGGATGGGCCAATACCCTCTTGTGAATCACCGGCGCTCCTTCTGGGTTCATCACCCAACATTACCCCCACGCTATTGATATTCATTTCATAAGATAGAAGATGCTAGAAGAATACAGGAGGACTCACCGCTGAGTCTGGAACCCGGCGAAGGATGCGGGAAGAGGGGCAGGACACGTAACAAAGCGTGGAAGCAGAGCGGGGCATGAGGGGAAAGCGGGGTATCAAGAAGAAAGATGGTGTGAGAAGATGTCGAAGTGGTCTGATATTCCCGCATGAGTAGTTACCGTTTTTTGTACTTAAGAGTCCAGTTCACGCTCAATTCTTGAAGTGTAAGTCACCGAACATTGTCTATCTTTTATATACTTCATTCGTCTCTTTGGAACACGCATCCACGTATACTATCGGTATGTATCACAAATTTATAAGATACCCCAGGGGTTTTTCCTCGTGATTATTGAGTATTGGACGATGTAGGCAATATCTTTGATGATTTTTGAGAAACTGATTCAGCCGGGCAAACGCGCTGTCATTGGTTCTATTGGTTGGTAGAATCGCATCTTCCTAGTGTGATGGGTCGGTTCCGTCTCACCTCTTGCGTTTTGACTCGACCCCTTTTTCTCCAACTGAGGTCGGGTTGAGCCTATGAATCCAGCTCGGGGACCTAACCGTGCCAGGATTCCCTCCACTTTGAAAGACGTCAAGCGACCTTCAAAGTTTGACGGCACTGCAAGGGAGTGTCCGACAGCTCAACAAGACTTTTATTGTGCATGAGTAGAAACATTGACAACTAAACGCCCAAAATCATAAAACAAGTGACCGCTGACTCGCTGCTTAGACATCTCAAACTATTGAGCAATGGCAGACAGATAGGATTTTTTTTGTCCGTTTAAACCTTTAAATTGCCCGTTGAATTTGGGCTTCAATTGTGGAGCAAGTTTTGGCGGACATCAAAAAGGCTGTGGTTGCACGATGGGGATTTGCTGAGGAAACCCTTGTTGAGCTGTTCCAAAGTGGCGGGAACCTTGGCACAGTTATGCAATAGCGGTCGGTTGTGTTCGCAAACGTCAGAAAATTACCAGTCTTCCCTCAACTGATGAGACACGTATTATTCCACTGCTTCCTAATCTAGCTGCTGCCCAGTCAGTTTTTCGGTGTAAAACCCACTGAATACGAAGCCTCCTATTAATGGAAAGTTGCTTAGCCGGGGTAGGGATACCGTATACGGAAGGAGCGGGATATTCGTGCCCGAGGGATATCGATTATTTCCCCATTGAAGAATACATGATAGTCGCGACAGGTAGTATTATTGTTATGAGCTGTCGTTCGTGGAGGAGATACTAAACTGAACGGAAGAAAGATTTGGATGAAGTCAAGATCAATGGAACTTTGTCAATACTGGGAATCGTATCTTGCTTGCTTTCCTATCTACGGAGAAGTATTGAGCTTATACATAAAATATAAGAGCTTTCCTACACTCCGAAGATCTCTCCCCAGGACACGGAGAAGGTTCTAACAACTTCCTTCGATGGCCAGAAGTCCATCCGGTGATGGTACCGCATCAGCGGAATTGCCGTGCTCCCTTTCCGGTCTTCTCATATCCTTCTCGCACTGCTTTCCGATCGTCTTCGGCCATGTACACTCGCTTCCGCAAAGTTCTCGTAACCCCGCAGGTATCTATGGTGGTGTCTTGGCACCAACGATGTACCCTGTCTCCAGATTTTACGTAGCGAGTATTGTAAAACTCATCAACAATCATGGCTCCTCCGCATCATTCCAATACGTCAAAGTCAGTTAGAGAACGGTATGATAAAAACCATGATATCGTCTTGCTATCCAGATAGCGAAGAGGAAAAATACTCCGATCTCCACAGTTGCGGGGGTGGTTCAGCCCAAAGCACAATTGATAGATTGGTTGATCGGATGCCACACCGTATTGTAGCTGTAGTAGATAGTAACGGAAGTCAAATAAAGTGGTAGATTCAAAGTGGAACTATGACTTCTGGTAGTCTATCTCTTCATTTAATATTCTCCTTATATCAAAATATCCTTGAGTGAGCGTGATCGTTGCTGAGTTCACACTAATCACTACCTAAAATCTAGAGACGGGGTACATCGTTGGTGCCAAGACACCACCACAGATACCTGCGGGGTTACGAGAACTTTGCGGAAGCGAGTGTATGCGCATCCTCTGTACTACTATACAGCCAGGTATAGTAATCCTCCCTCTTCACTTGATAATGAATGACAAAGAAAACTAGTAACGATAGGTTGACAATATATGAAAAGGTACAAAGGAGAGGTGCGCGAGAGCGGGGTGATAGCCGGTGATTTGCAAAAGGCATGTCGTCTCTGGAGGTGTGTCGGGAGATCGGTACACAGACTGTGTATATTTGAGTACTGTGGGGCTTAGTATCAGCGAAGCTTAAACTAAATCGTTTCTTGTATATTTTTAGTTTTTTATTTTCTCTTTATGTGCGGGCAGGTTACATAGCTAGCTAGTTAGCGAGTGGAGCAGTGGGTCGATGGATTACTAAGGGGTGAGGAGGATCGTGGAGCAAAACAAAGGAAGGAGAGGAGGCAACGGGAGACCAATGAGGAACACGGACGAAAAAAATGACAACGACATGTGCATTGACTACTTCGCTCTTGTCTTTGGTCGATCAGGAGGAAAGTTCTTCCCCGGACGAAAATTATTGTTTCAGTACCAACTCACTAGGACGTTGGTCCCAGTACTCAGCCTACACCCTCCGTGTACTACCCAGGACCCCGACACACCTGCCGAAGCGACATACCCCCAATGGCGACTTTATGGTTTGTGGACAAAATTCACTGCGCACAAACGATCGATCTTAACGTAGTCCTCCACACTACCGCGCACTCCCAACACCATCTGGAGAAATTTCTTTCGGTCAATTTCCGCAATTTGTTCCACCGTGGATTTTCCTTTTTTTTTTGTAATTTTTTTCTCTTTTGGTTTTCATGACGGTGGGGTTGGTGGGGAGAGGCGGTTGTCATAACCGATGCTATTCCTGCTGCTTGCTTAATAGCTACATTTGCTCCTGGGTACTAAAATAGGCGGGTGTTCAAAAATTCAAAACAGAGCCGAACGCCCCAGCGGCAGAGGGGATAAACCAAATTGCTATGTGATGGGGCACCGGAAAAATACTGTCAACCGGGAATCGACGGCGCTACGCAGCCATGAATCCCGGCACAAGGTAAGGGATGGGTGGAGAGCGGAGCCGACTATGGCAAAACTGGGTTAGCGTGAGGAATAGCCACGAAGCCAGGTGCCAAATAAAAATACGAACTAAGCGCCCGGGCTGAAGACGCCAAATAACAAAGTGATTCTTCAAATTAGAGCATTCGGCCGCGGCCGCGGCAGTGTTGTGCTGGTTTTCGAGTTGGAAAAAACATTGGTGAGTGTACTCGTACTTGTAACGCCGGTTCTTGCATACGAGGGACGGGCACGCCATAGCGATCGCACACACCACTTTATGACCTCACCTGTTTTCAGGATTGTGTTTGTTGAAGCCTTCTAGCCATCCTACAATGGTACAAAAACGGCAGCTTGACTGGAATCCCTTGTGGCTGTGCAAGCGTCCCAGTTATCCCATTGACTGGTGAGACACGCAGATTGGGGACCTTCCATATATGACAGCTGGACGCTGTGGCTGAGTGGCTTTGCTCGACAAAAATTATGAAATATCGAGCTTTTATTGGTGGAAAGTTGCTTAGCCACAGCATAGAGTTACCGTAAACGGAAGGTCACCAATCTGCGTGTCTCACCAGACCATGGGATACCCGGAGGACAAAAGTGCATGGGTTTTTGTGCAACAGAACCATCGCCAAAGAGAAGTCTTCGCATCAGGAACAAAACATACAAAGCACCAACTACCACAACCACGCCTCTACGGACCCCCGGCATGGAGTCCCAGCATGCCCAAGTCAAGTCTCTCTTAGAAATCACAGTCCCAGTAAAGGAGATAGAGTCTCTTGCTAAGCTTCTGGTCATATGCACAACAGCTCTATCTCAGTTGATGGTGGCAGCCGGGTAACCTAGGTTTTGGGCTGCGGCGGACCTGCTCTGCCGTAATAGACTCCAGCCTAAATCCACCCTTTATAAGTGTATAAGACAGGGCTCGTGCCAAGTGGAGTAAGGCCTCTGCATACTTCTTGGTATTCTTTGGCATGTGGTGGTATGTCGTGTGGTGGGGATGGGAGAGGATTCTTGTCGTGCAAGTCTTGGGGTGATTTTTTCTTTAGCGATGGTTGCGTTTCATGGAAACTCATGCACTTTTGTCCTCCAGGTGTGACCCCACTTTGGTTTAGCGAGCCCCCTCTTTTCCCACCGCCGAGAACATCGACCAACGATACTCAGCAACTCCAGCTCTTCAACAGGGCAAGCAATAAGCAGCCCAAGATGTCTCAGTACTCTATCCAGGATAGTAAAAACTCTTTCAATACTACGAACATTCTTAATGTGCAGAACTACCTTGCTCCCGTTGATGATCGGCCCCAGCTCCTTACCTGGTTATCACCCCTAGACCCTAACTTACGGCATTGTGGCATTCAAGAGCGCCGTGTCAGCAATGTAGGGGAATGGCTCATACAAACTAAGGAATTTAGGAGATGGTGCGGATTGACTAGCGAAGGTGAAGGTGATAAGGCGGTTCTGTTTTGTTATGGGGATCCGGGTGTCGGCAAGACATTTATCAGGTAACAAGGGTTATTCACTGGAGAGAGAAGTGAACTCGTACTAACAAGACGCAATGACAGTTCGCTAGTGGTGGACACATTGTGCGATCGGACTAGAGGACAAAATGCTCCGGTGACGTGCTTTTACTTCGACTTTGCGGCGCGAAACGAGCAGTCTGCAACCAATACGCTGGGCTCCTTGCTAAAGCAGATGATCAACGGAACGGGAGGGATTCCGGAGGAAATATGGCAGGCCTTGCGAGAGCAGAAAGGGGCCGTTGGTGGGCGCAGACCGCAACTTGTTGATATCGTGAAGATGCTGCAACTCGTCACGGCTTCGCAGCGCACTTACATGTGTATTGACGCCCTTGACGAATGCACGACTGCGCAGCAATTTCGGCTTTTTGATTCGTTGAAGGAAATCCTGGACAAGTCCCCGAGAGCTCGACTATTTGTGACCGGGAGATCGCATATCCAGGCTGAAATTGAAAATCGCCTAGCTGGACGAGTGACAAGTATATCTGTAGTCCCTGCCAGAGAGGATATTGCCAATTTCCTTCGTTTTAGACTGAGGTACGACGAAATGCCCGATGCCATGGATGCGAGTCTGAAGGCAGAAATTTTGGACAAGATTCCAGAGACTATATCAGAAATGTGTGTAGGGGAAATCATACTGAAAATCTAAGTCCCAAATTATCCGCTAATAGGTGTGGCTAGGTTTCTGATTGTTTCCTTAAATATCGAGGCAATTTTGCAGGCATCGACTATCTATCGGAGACGAGAGCGGCTCCGAAAAATGACGGATGGGTCGGGGTTGGAACATGCCTATGGTGCAACGATTGAACGGATAAAGGCACAGGGTGGGGATAAATCGCAGCTCGGGATGGGAGCTTTAATGTGGATAAGTCATACGGAACGGCCCCTGACTGCGGACGAGCTCTGCCACGCCTTGGCAATCGAGCTAGGCTCCACCGATTTCAATGCCGAGAACCTCCCTTCGATATCCACCTTAGTGAGCTGTTGTCAAGGCCTCATAACTGTCGATAAGGAGGTCTCAACTGTGCGACTGATCCACTTTACTCTGAAAGAATATCTTTCTGCGCATCCCGATATATTTAGTAGACCTCACGCAATAATGGCTAAGATCTGCTTAACCTATCTAAATTCCGAACTGGTAAAGGCCCTTTCCGCCGATCTCACTGCCCTCACCCTTGGCACACCCTTCCTCGCATATTGTTCCCTATACTGGGGAGTCCATGCAAAAAGAGACCCCTCGGATCACGCCAGAGTACTTGCGCTGGAGCTGTTTCGGGATTATAGCGGCCACATATCTGCCAAATCGCTTCTAGAACAAGTATGGCCTTTGGGTCTCGAGAGGCACGGCATGAAGTTCCAATTCAGCGGACTACACTACGCATCGTTCTTCGGAATAGTCGAGGAGGTAGCTGCATTGATAGAGATGCAAAGTTATGATATTAACGAGGGTGATTCTTTGGGATTGACCCCCCTTGCATGGGCTGCTTGGAATGGGCATGAGGGAGCGGCTAAGATACTACTCCAGCAAGCGGAGGTCAGCCCTGACAAGGCAGATCATGACGGCAACACACCCCTCTCGCATGCCGCCTGTGGTGGGCATGAAGGAGTGGTGAAAATAATGCTCACACGGAACGAGGTTAGCCCCGATAAACCAGACAAATTTGGCCGAACACCGCTCCATGGTGCCGCTTGGGGTGGACATGAAGGAGTGGTGGACCTACTGCTGGAGCGGGACGAGGTTAACCCCACCAAGCTAGATAATGATGGCCGAGCACCTCTCCATGGCGCCGCTTGGGGTGGATATGAAGGAGTGGTGAAAGTACTACTCAAGCGGGACGAGGTTAACCCCGACCAGCCAGATAATGAGGGCCAAACACCTCTCCAGAATGCCGCTAGGGGTGGGCATGAAGGAGTAGTAAAGGTTCTACTCGCGCGGGACGAGGTTAGCCCCGATAAACCTGATAATGAGGGCGAAACACCGCTCCAGAAAGCCGCTCGGGGTGGACATGAAGGAGTAGTAAAGGTTCTACTCGCGCGGGACGAGGTTAGCCCCGATAAACCTGATAATGAGGGCGAAACACCGCTCCAGAATGCAGCCCGAGGTGGACATACGGAAATCGTAAAAGCGCTACTGGAACAGGGGGAAGCCAGCCCCGACAAGCCGAACAATCACGGAAGTACACCGCTCTCGCTTGCTGCTGAGCATGGTCATGAGGATGTGGTGAGAATACTACTCGAGAGGGAAGGGGTCAATCCCGAGAATTCAGATAATGATGGCGAGACACCGCTCTCATGTGCTGCCTACGGTGGGTGTGCGGGAGTGGTAAAAATACTACTCGAGCAGGAAGGGGTTGACCCCGACAAGCCAAATCATGCTGGCCAAACACCCCTCTCTATTGCTGCTCAGGATGGATACGAAGGAGTGGTAAAAATACTGCTCGAGCGGCAAGAGGTCAACCCTAACAAGGCGGATAATGAGGGCCAAACACCACTCATGCACGCGGCTAGAGGGGGCCATCAGAGCGTGATCGAGCTGCTACGTCCTCAGGAAGCCGTAACCCATAGCGCCTTACCAGACCCAAGAGATACCACTCCGTAGAAGTCACTGCTATTCCCCACCCTCCTGAGCAAGTTCACTCAATCGTGTGGGAATACAAATTTCGGTATACCGACCAAAGGTCTGATCGGTGGGGTGAAATGGTTTTATTGTCGTGGGGGGGCTCTGATTGTAGCTTGCAAGTTTCATCTTATCCTGTTTGATTTTCCTCTTATTCCAAATGCCTGCCTACGTCTTCTTTACCGTGGCCTATTTTTTCTCCCTTTCATTCCCCCCCCCACACTCTTCCTAAATGATAAAATTCCCTAAGTCATGGAAGGGTTATATATGCGGTGTTTTTTTAGGCAGGAGAAGTGGTGTACGATAATTCTTAATGCAATGGTGAAATATATCCCACCTTATCTACAATAGGGCATTGGTCACTATAAATGATATGGATTAACTGGCCGTACGGTATTGGGCTTGACGGATACCTTCTAGCTCCCCCTGCTATAGATTTTAGCATAATACGGAGGGTGTGGAGAGCCCAGCGGATATGCTTTTCATGTCACCTACTAACCTCGCTCTCATCGGGACCAGCTGATAGTATGGGGTATACCTATAGAGAAGCTACTAAGAAGATACGCTGGCGAAGGTACCAGGAGACTACCGGAAGTAGTATAATAATTGAACCTCGCGCTACGGCTTCCGGAATTCCCTCTCTTGGATAGGGGGATGGGCGCATATCGAAAGCCAACCCCAGCAGCCTGATCTTAAGACGGAAGAAAAAGAAAAAATAGCTTGACCTTCCCAGTAAAAACAACTCCAACGCTCTAGTATATGGTTCAATTCCTCCAGTCCCTACGGTATTCTTCTCCCCGATAGAAGCAACGAGATCTGCAATAGCATGTTCCGCAAGGCACATGGGAAAGAGCATCTCCGGACTACTTGCTGAGAGGGTCCCAGCAACAAGTGAGCCCATTCTTACAAGTACTATAGGAATGTGTCTAGAAATGGCAATACCAGCCTTTTGACCTCCTATACCTGGGATCCCCCATCCAAGTTGAAAGGCAAGGACCCAAATTTTGTTATGCGGTCGGGATAGAGAAAAGGGGAGCGTGGTAGATGAAGAAGGGCAAAGAAGCCAAGGAGGAAATAAGAATATATTGATCGGATGCGTATATTTCTTACTTGTTCCATCTACACCGGAACTGTGGGTTTATATAGACAATACATGAGGTTTTCCAATCTTCTCCGCTCGCGGAGATCCTTCCACACTTTGGTCACACACCGGGGAGTTTCAGTCTCCCTTCCAGTTAGTAATTCCATCCATCCTTCGCATTACCCGCTGGTTTCCGGCCAAATGTGCGAATCCAGATACATTCGTTCCTCTTCTTGATTGATAACGACTGACAAATGAAACTAGCGAAAACTAACTAACAAGAAAGGAAAGGTAGGAAGGATACTTGTCCTTGTACGGAGTGATCGCAGGTGGCTTTCAACACGAAAGAGCCAACAGAAGCGTGCGGATTGACCCACTGGTGAATCGAGGGTGGGAGGGCTGGTGGTGTGAATAGTGGTTTTCTCTGGTGCCGTGCAGTGCCGGTTGGGTTGGGATTAGGGCTCTTCTGTTTAATACGATAGAGTGAAGTAGGAGTTGAGGGAGAATTCAAACCATTGAGAATATGGTTAGAATATAGGTACTGTTGTTAGTTGAGTGCTAACCTGGTACCAAGCGCTATTTCGCGGGCTCCTTTATCTACTAGGAGGGGATGCTCAAGGTCGATTGAGGAAGGTTCCGGATGCCTAAAGTGGGAGTTTGGCGTGATTGACTACACGCTTAGCCGTATAGTACTGCACATGTGGCCAAGCTGGGCGGGCGACCACTTGAAGGGGGCCAAAAAACTCACGAATCGTAATCCCATTACCCTCCAATTGGTGGCCTTCACGAATTAGGATTCGGATTCTGGCTAGACTATAGAAAACACTGAACCCCCTATTAGGCTTCTCTCTACGCACTCACCTCATTAATCCTAAACTATCAGAGGATGCTAGATGTTGTAGTTGAAATTCACGAAGGTTCCATATCCTGGAGATAGTTGGAACATTGATGGGACATGGCTGAGAGGAATTCGGTTTGATAACATTTACACGATTGACTGCTATCTCAAGGTAAGCAGGTCCTTAGAGTTATCATACTTGAGGGATAAAAACTTATTGGGTGAGACATGATTGAGAGTGTTTTTGCCAAGAAACAGTATTGGGCAGGTACTGAAACGATGACTTTGGTCCAGGCAGATAGTATTCCCGGTGAGTGATACTAGCCCCAAGCAGAGAAAAGAACGAGAAACGGGAAATGATATCGCGATCAGGAAACGAAACAGTACCGATGGTGGACAATCGCCGCTCGCACACAGGGTGGGGTTAAAGAAATCGATGATGATAAAAGAACCCGTAGAGAAAAGAACAAAACCTATCGATCAAACCCAAGAGCAGGGTTCCGAATAGTCCGACCGGTCAAGTCTTGGAGGCAGGACCAGACTGGCCCGTCCTGGTTGATGTCGATGACTGGACCCGACTAACTTGGGTGGTCCGGTCTGGTTTGGACTGGTCCCAGACCAGTGTTTATAGAAGATCACACGAGAGTCGGAGTGGCACCCCCGCCAGCGATCGCTGGGAATAGATATATAGTTATAGTAGGATTTTAACACCGCTTGCCACGGTATAAATCAATAGGCCCTCAATGCAGGTTGATACAGAATCCTGGAGAGGATAGCACATGGTGGAAATGCAATTACACCGATGGATAAGTCGCATCGAATACCCGTATTGTGGCAGTTGGTCATGTAATATCACTCACTTAATGCACTAAAAATAGTTTGATAAACTTGAGAACATATTTTTGCCACCCCTAATCAAAGCGAGGCATCTCCACCGTACAACCCATGAAACAATAAGTTTTATTAAGAAAAGCCTTATTTGAACGTAACATATTGTGATAAAATAGCTTATCCTATTGGTTGGCGGGCCTGATCGAGCCGGTTTCGATAATCCTGACTGTCCACTCTGTCTAATTTCCACCATCAGACTAGACTTGACTTTCGACAGGACGAGCTAGTCCTTTCCAGTCTTCCGCCGACCATTCGGAACCCTGCCCAAGAGTCGAGTCGTCTATGAACACGTCGTTGTCTCTCGTTGTCCCTTGTTCCCTCGTTGGTCTCCGTTGCCTCCAGTCCTTCCTTTAAGCCCACGATCCTTGCTTATCCTTAGTAATCACTCCCCCGCTCGACCGCCATATCAACCTATCCACCTGACGAGCTAGCTATGTAAACTACCCGCTATGGATATGAGATACAGGAAACAATTTCGTAAAAATAAGTAGGGCCGGTTTCAGCCCCACAGTACCCGCTCAGTCAATAGCTTCTGTGACTTTGATGCGTTGTGGGGAGGATTGCGTGCCGTAAAAACAAGAATAATTGGCCCATGTGCTATGTAGTTCGAAATTTGCTCTTCAGGAAAAGGGGCGGAAGACACACCAAAAATCTGCCCCCCGGGACAGATCGAAAAGAAAAAAAATTCAGACCTTACTAGGAGAGGCAACTCCGACGTCCTAGAACATGGGCCGGTTATTCGAGTTTTCGTCATTTTGTGTTTTTCTTATTGAATCAATTTATCACGGCTCTCTAGGCTTTGCTCTTTCGCTTTGATTCTGAGTTTTTGTTTCCGTCTATTTCTTCCTTCTCCGTCACCAATCCGGGAGTGCCAGTTGTCAAGATTGACAACTCCCACCAAAGAGCGTTTTCTGGGGAAGCCCAGCCACAGTACTAGGGCATTGGGGCGAGTAGTCGGACGGCCAGGGATTCCAGAGGTCTGATCATACTCAGGGTTCCGAATGGTCGGCAAAGGACTGGACTGAACCTGTTGGTATAGTTAAATGAAGTCTAGGCCTGTTGAGGATTTCAGACTGACTCTGTAGTCAAGCTCGTTGGAGTGGGCTCATTCAGGATTGGTCAGACTAGCAGGACCGAGTGATAGAATGTGCATGGCCCTTCCACCAAACCTCACCGACAATATCGCGCTATTCTGCAACCATTTACCCTGAGACGAATATAGTTGTTTGTTGTGAAATTATTGTAGATTTAACAGTCTGTGCATTTTACAGGAGCAGCAAGACTAGTGGTCGTGAAGGTCGAGATTTAATATAACAAGGAGTTGATTTTGCTGTTAAGTAGCATACATTTCAGAATATTATTCTCATATCTGCTAGACTCTTTGGTTATTCAAATCCCCTTATCACGGGCTAAGATTCTCTATAACGCTTGATATTTATTATCATTGTAATCTAAGTCAACAATCTATTTAACAGTTTGTCAATGGTCATGGAGAACAAAGCGCATGCAGTATCATCAGCTAGCACTTGATATTGGTCAAACAAAACTCCCTCCACACTGAATGTCCTCCCTCGAGTCTCCAAAGCAGGATTAATGGATTTACCTTCCAGTTGATTAAATTACTCCACAAATTCTACTCGTTCCTGTATTCAACTTAAGGTACCAAGAAGAACACTTGAAAGCACTTGTAATGATAGAAGTATATTAGAGCGTTCAGAGGTGAATTCGGTTAATCCCGGTATATGCGGTTACTTAATTTCCATGAACCTTGTAAAATCTCGCTACACAAATGGGATCCCTGTTTCCAAACCCTCGCAGAAGCTAATGAAGAACCCCAGGCAGTTAGTTCAACTAATTTTGGTAGTGACAATGCGACCGGCTCCGGGGGTGGAACCATTGCGGATACTCAAATGGAACTCCCTGTACTCCGTCGGCAGCCACCATTGACACTATCTACCCGTCAGCAGCAGGTACCTCAGCCTGCACCAAGCCTAAGTAGCATTTTGACTTCGCTAGATAGTTCCTTCTTTTCCGAGGAAAATTCCACAAACCAGCAAAATCCTGGAGAATCATCTTCCAGGTATTGCATATTTTCATCATCACCATGGCTGCTTGCGCAGCAAAGTCAAGGATCAACCTATGCTTCTACCATTCCCGATGTTACTAGTTCATCTATTGTTGATGTGCGGAACGATTCCAATACAACCCCGGCGACGGCGCGTGATTTTATCCCAAAGTCCTTTATTCATTTCCCTGGCTCTACCGCAGGTATAGGACTTGCCAAACGGTGGAGGTGTAAATATTGTATGATTAGTTCCTCTCTGTATTTACGAACAAATCAGGCTGTATTTTAGCTTGCAAAGCGATAATAACAGTGAGAATCAGGTAAAAAACAATATGCATCGAATGGAGGAACCAGTAAACCAGCAAGACATTTGCGCGACCAACATGCACCACAACTACGTGAAACATCACATCCCGGAACAGTTCCAGTTTCTGGTCCTGGTGCACTCATCGCTGCGTTTGCCTGAGTTAGAAGCTGACAACAGGAATCCTTCACCAAGGACTCAGCAGATTGACTACTTCTCAACTGGGTAATCTATAGCAACCAGTCATTTATGGCTATAGAGCATGATTCGTTCCGTGAATTAATCCATCACATTCAACCAAAGAATAAACTACCAAACAGTGCCGACACCATTAGGTCCTGGGTTATCACTAACTATAATGATCAAAAGAATAAAGTATGACTAGAGATAAACAGTGCTAATACACTGATTAATTTGTCAGTCGATGGCTGGACCTCCCCACATCAGAGCATGAGGGTAATCAGGGTTGTTGCCCACTTTAACAGTGCTCGGAGAGTGGGACAAAATCCGGTTCTAGCATTGTGTGAAACTTAGGGAACACATACCGGAGAAACTTTAGCTGATAATGTTGTTACCATCATTAAGTAGTATTAGCAATTCTACCTCTTCGGCTATCTATACACAATGAATATGATAGCTAATGATAACAAGATACTCAATAGTTACAACTTTTTAAAGCATGTAGGTTATTTCCAAACTGACGATGCCGGAAATAATGGTACCATGATCCCATCAATTGCCAGGATGCTTATGGATCACAAGGGATCTTATAATCCCGAAAACAGGTGCCTGAGATGTATGGGACATGTATTAAATCTTTCAATTAACACATTCTGGTTTGGCAACTTGGCAGGCCTGAATAACCTGTTGGATGTTATAGTTGTCCCAGATGAGACACTGGCTCAATGGAGGAAAATTGGGCCGTGGGGAAAAGCTCACAATATCGCAGCGTATATCCGATCCTCTGTACAGCGAAAGCAACCACTTGGCCGGTTAGATGCTGAAACCTTACTACAGGCTGGCAATGCTACAAGATGGAATTCGGGGCTTACTATGATTCAAAGCCTATTGAGAAATCGGGAAGCTGTACATTTCTTTTGTTGAAATAATGCAGATTTAGAGCCGAATACTTTAACAGAAGAGGATTGGACAGAGCTTCAATCGGGTGTATGGGTAGTGCAACAGTTCCTTCGATCCACCTTAGAGCTTGAGGGAAAGGCACCACATTTATGAGAAGTTATCCCAGAAATTGACTACCTTGCAGGAATCTACCGGTTTGATATTCCTGTCACTATGCCATTGTTCTTGATATGAGGGTCTTAGTTTAACTAATTTTGTAGCGATGTAATTAGGGAACACGATCATGAGGCTCACCTTTCCCGTGCAGCACAGTTAGGGTTGGCAAAGCTACGGGCATATAGTAGTAAAATACGTGAAATACCAGTATATAACCCAGCAGTAGTTTTGCATCCTCGCCGGAAGTGGGATTATTTTGATTTGGGAATCGAACAAGGAGATTGGACAATTCGTGAACTTCACACAGTCAAGGAAACTGTACAACAACTGTTGGAGGATCAGTATAGGGTGGGTATTGCGAGTCATTTACCTACCAGAGATCTTACATCAACTGCTAGGAAAGCGGAACCAGGAAGCTTAGGACAAGTAGAAGAGGAGGAGGAGCATCATGGCCGCTGGCAGGCCAAAAGGCCTCATGTTATACCTTGTCAGTCCAATAATCTTACACTTTCTCTTAAAACCATGTATATTGTACTAGTATTCCAGATTCAGCTAACATTGGAGCCTCAGATGATGCCTATACGAGATATATCCAATCACCCCCAGAACCTGATATTCAGTCACCTTTCAACTATTGGCTCAACTGGGCAAAGTCTACAAACGGACTCGCTCTAATGGCCCTGGATATCCTTTCCATCCCCGCCATGTTTGCTGATGCAGAGCGATTATTTTCCAGCTCCATACAGGTTCTGAAAGACACTCCCAACCGGCTCAAGAGTGACGCTTTAGATGCACTAGAATGCCTTAAGTCATGGAGGAAGGAGGGAATTCTCCTCTCCAACTTCTCTAGATTCAACACCTTTCCTGAAAATGACTCTCTGGCTGATTACGGGCTTGAGGAGGATATTTGATATTGTAGATTCCTAGCTCCGATTACCAAATATGGGATCCGACCCTTTTCTCCGTTCAAATCTTAGCCTTTAGCCTTTTATTCCCCTCATATCTTCTTATTCAATCATTGCCTATTTGTTATCTATCTATCTTGCTGTTTCTCGCTTTGTTTCTTTTGTTTTCACACTACCACTACATCATTACCACACTTTCTATTCCATTTTTTGTAGTTCTTTTCAATGATATCTCTTTCTCCTTTATCATTAGCCATAGATTAATAATCCTGATTCTGAAAATTGCTATTGTTCTATTCCTATCTATAGAATTCTATTCTCTGCATGCAACTGGCCCTCTGAGGCCCCGTGTAATCCTGCATCTGACTTGTAATCTTTTCATTAGGACTGGTCAAAAACGGGTGTAGACTAGACCAGACGTCCGGAGAAAGTCATGTCTGGTCAGCATCATCAATGATGGTTGAACGTCTAGTCCTACCCTTAAAACCAGACCGGTCTGACGATTCGGAACCCTGATCATACTTCTCCAGTAGGAAATAAAGGAATGAACTTAGCATCGAAATTGTAGAAGCGAGCAAGAATCCTTTTGACACCTCTAATTCTGGGCAGCCCAATCACCTCCATCCATACACGATTGATATTTGTAACCAAGAAATGGGTTGGACACAGACAAAACCAAGTTTCTCAGTAAACCTTGCACACACACTCACGACAGGACATTAGACAAAATAAACCATGCGGATTAGGGTGAAGAGCAGGATCCAGGGCCACCTGGAATCATAAATACCAGTATTTCCGACCCTGCTGAATGTCAAATTATTAGCGGTAGGAACCGATTGAGGTTTTATGAATTTCTACCAAGGGCATTTTATGGGAACTGATTCACTTCCCTGTGCGATGTGCCATGGGGCAGGATCTTGCTTTTTCAGTAGTCATTGAGCGATGATTGGACCCGTATGGCGGTTGTGTGCTGTGCTAGCTCCTGCTATCGAATTATTTATCATTGGATGCTTTTGTTAAAATATTTATGAAGGTTTCATATCTAGTACAACACTGCTACTACACAGTATATTTGGATAAGGAAAGAATTCGTTTGGCAACTGTTTCGAAGGATGAGAGTGGAAGTGACTGGGTGAAGGGGGGAAAGTTTAGGTGCAGGAGAGATGATTTGGCAATATTCAGGAATCGCACTAAGGGGTGTTGAAGGTTTGAAATTAAGGTTAGTAAGCAGATGGAAGAAACGTGTGTCACACTAGGAGATTAGCGAAACGCACATAGGTATCAGGAATATTTTGGATGGGAAAACTCTGCATGTAGTGGAAACGAAGTCAAGGGATTCGGAGACAACATGTGTCTAACGCTAAGGGTGTGGTTGGGAAAGAAAGTGATAGCAGTGAAACAATGGACGTGAACGAAGGACATAAAAGTGTTTTCGAGTAGGAGAGTTTTTGTATATATATATAGGAGTCTACTGGCATCACAGAAAGAATATGGACAGCATGACTCTCTACCAAACAAGGCCTATTTTTATCAGCTGTGGCCAATAGGTTCCATGTAACAGGTTTATTCGGATCTAACGAAAATACCGTAGGACCCGCGATAGACCTGCTAGCACTGATACCAAGGGAGACTTCAAGGGACCGGGGTAAAGGATAATAGTTGAAGGACAAATAGAACTCAGGGATGGCCATTCAACCAAGTGAATTCATAGACTGAAGGTCTGTCGTAGTCTGCTGCCTCCTGCTAGCCAGGAGCCTGGTTTAAATCCAAAATCCAAAAGCAATAGTTTTCCTGCAATCACAATCATTGCCTGTAGCTGCGCACATACGGGAATCCTGTAATCCTGCAAGACCAAAGAAAGAAACATAGCTCAGCCTCCACCAGTGCTACATGACCATTGCATACCCGAAATCCTAAATATAAACTTCCGGCAATGCAAACTAAACATAGCTATACTATAGCATAGCCTATCTGATTCAGAGACAGTGACAGACTTGAAATCAAATCAAATACAGAAAATATAAATAAACCAAACATAGGAGATCCTGCACTGCCCGCTCCTATGTACCGTTACCGCAACATGTATACATGTTACATTCCCTTATTCTGAAAAAACAACCATGATTCCAAAGTGCACGCTGTCCACAGCACTGTCATCGGTGTGCCATAGGAGGCTCTCGTCATCTGGGGGAAAGTGGTCTTGCTCAGAGCTGCTAGAATCATATTCCTCCTCATAATAGGGTTTCCAGAGGTCGTCAGGGCAATGGCTTGCGGTAGAGGATCTGGCAGAAACTTCGAACGGTTTCCAGGAAGCTTTAATGTCGTGGGAGGTGATCTAGGGCGTTGCTTCTGCTGGGTGGTTTGCATTCCAGTATTCCAGTATGAGCTCTAGGGAGTGGTCGAGGTTCTCGATAGGTTCAGAGGAGTCCTCAGGTCGCTCATACCCTTCCCAGTGGATTAGGAACTTGTGCCTGTTGTTTTGGCCGTAGTAGTCGAGTATCTATTCTCCTTCCCATTGTTCTGCGTTGTTGATTAGAATAGGTGCTGGCTTATCCATTCGAGCAGAGTTGAATCTATGGCGATGGTTCTCTCAATATTGATTAAGGGGGCAGACCTGGAAGTAGTGTTTCTGGCGGGCCATTGTGGGCAGGAGGTGGGGCTTGTAGTTGTCTGTGTCAGGTAGATGTTCTAGGACCTTGAATGGTCCGAACCATCGTGGTTCTAGCTTCTTGGATCGTGCAGGGCAGGAGTTATAAGGGCTGCCTCTAACAAGATCTCTGCTGCCATTCTTGAAAGGTTTCGTTAGAGGTTTGGGTCGTTTGTCATCTAGGACAGTCTGGCGGAAGGTTGCATGCTTTCTGGCCATATCTACTTCTATTCTCGTTTCTTCATGGTTATTTAGAAGGGTGTCCACAGCTGGTCCCTTGCTGGCAGATCTCTGCACAGGGCTGAAGATCTTCCAGGGACGTCCATAGAGGGCATGGTATGGCGAGATGCCTAGGGATTCATGGGGGGCACCATTCATGGCGGGGGCAATAGCTGCGAGGGGGCCAGACCAGTTGTTATGTCTGGGATTAAAGATGTTCCTCATTAGCTGTTTGAGGCTGCGGATCATTCACTCAATCTGGCCATTCGGTTGGTAGTGGTATTGGGTCACTATCCGGACCTGGATACCAAGTAACTTCATCCTCTGTGACCAAAGCTTAGAGGTAAAGGGAGAGTCCGGGCTGAGGACAATCCTGAGGGGGAGACCATGGACATCGGAGATAGTACTGTCAAGTTTCTTGAAGATCTTTTCAGAGGTAGCAGTGTCCTTGAGTGGGATGAGATGTGAGTAGGAGGTAAAGCGGTCAATCATGACAATGATAGATGTATAGCGATCAGATTTGTTAAAGGGGCCGGCAAAGTCTATGGCTAGCAATTGGTAGGCTGCGTCGGAGTCAGGGAGAGGCTGGGATCCTCCATAGGGTAGGGTGGTGGGTTCGTTGTTAATCTGGCACTTATTACCTGACCGACAGTAAAGGACAAAGTCCTGGCGCATGTGTGACCACCAGAAGCAACAAGCGACATATGAGTAGCATTTGTAGGCTGAGAAATGTCCGAGGCCTTCATGGACAGTTGTAAGATGTTCCGCTAACGGTACACAGGAGCGGGCAGTGCAGGATCTCATATGTTTAGTTGGTTTATAGATTGTCTATTTGATTTGGGTTCAGCTCCGCCACTGTCTCTGAGTCAGATAGGGTATGCTATCGTATTGCTATGTTTAGCCTGCTTTGGTTGAACTTTATATTTAGGATTCTGGGTATGGAATGGTCAGATAGCACTGGTGGAGGCTGAGCTATGTATCTTTGTGTGGTCTTGCAGGATTAGAGGATTCTGGTATGTGTGCAGCTACTGGTAATGATGGTGATTGCAGGAAGGCTATCACCCCTGGGCTTTGTATTTAAACCAGTCGCCTGGCTAGCAGGAGATAGCAGACCTCGACAGACCTTCAGTCTAAGAATACACATGGTGGAACGGCAATCCCTAAGTCCCTGAGTCCAATTCGTGCTTCAATTATTGTCCTTCTACTTACCGGTCCCTTGAAGCCTCTCTTAGCAGTAGCGCTAGCCGGTCTATCGCCTGTTCTATTCTATTTTCGTTAGACAGGAATAAACCTGGTACAGGAGTCATTCACTCCCCATTTGCTACACAGACAATTGACTGTGGTTACAGATCACGAGAGCCTTACTAAACTCATGACGCAAGAGAATCTCAATGGACGACAGCACAGATGGCTAATGCAGATCAGTCGCATTGATTTTACAATAGAATACCAGCCAGGAGCGAATAATTTCCTAGCAGACCACCTATCGAGAATCCATGAGGGAACCCCAGGGCCGCTAGATATAAGTCTCAAAGATCCCACTATCGATTATGACAGCCTTGAGCAACCTGACACTACCTAACCCCATAAAACTAATACAAGCTACGCAACCTCTACCGATTTTGGCATTGAATCTGACGACGCCATATACCACTCAGGCGAAGCGCAAAACTCGCCCCACCGTTACTAGCAGTGACTCTATCACTCGTTGCTGCCCTGAATACCTTATGGACGAAATTACAAGCCATGCTGTAACCCATTCCCAGAAGCCCAAGGCTGCTTCCTGCTGGCCTGCTTGATCAAGCGCAGCCAGCAACGATAGCAGAATATCGATTGTAAACTCTTGCGGTGATAATACAACTCTCCCAATCTCTAGTGAAATGGAACGACGACACTCACCAATGAGCTGGATGTGATGCAGTGACAATGCGTGTGAAATACATAAGAATGAAAAAGAATATGCAGGGTACTGGCCAACGGACCCTAAGGTCAAGAAGCAGAGTAAGAAGACAAAGAGAAAAGTGCAGGATAGGACTTCAACATCGGTACAGCCCTTGAGGAAGGCCAGGCCTCGCTCCCCGATATCAGATACATCTCAGAGAGCCTCCCACTTTACCGTATCAATGATACCATCCTAGCCATACCGCCCATTGCCTCGCCGGCATTTAGTCGCATTCACAGCTAAGCAGGTTATGACTCCGATGAGGCAACCAATGGCAACTAATTCCTAAGCACCCTACACTCCTGACTTATGGGTATGCTCGCCCAACGAGTTAGAGAAGCCCTTAAGACCGACACCCTCTAGACCATGGTCAAGAAAACAGATAATAAATAGCACTATTCCATCCATGATGGCGTTCTTCTCGCTGAGAACACCAATGTGTACGAAAACCTTGGGATACCCGTAGGACCTCTTGAGAAGAGAGTATTCCTACCGGATTTCAGCCTCAAGACTGACCATGAAGGCCTCGGGCATTTCTCAGCCAACAAATGCTACTCCTATGCGGCTTGCTTCTTCTGGTGGCAACAGATGCCGCTGGACTTTGTCGTATACTGTCGGTCATGCCATAAGTGCCTGATTAACAATGAGCCCCCCACCCTCCCCTATGGACGATCCCTTGGCCTCGATGACCCCGACGAAGCCTACCAATCCATAGCCATAGACTTCGCCGGCCCCTTTAACAAATCAGATAGCTATACATCTATCATGGTCATAATGAACCACTTCACCTTGTACACACATCTCATCCCACTCAAGGATGCTGCTACCTCGCGGAAGATCTTCAAGAAACTCAACAGTACTATCTTCTATGTCCACGGCCTTCCTCTCAGCATTGTCCTCAATTAGGACTCTTGTTTTACATCTATGTTTTGGTCACAAATGATTAAGTCCACTGGTATCCAGGTCTGGATCGCAATCCAATACCACCTCCAAACAAATGGCCTGGTTGAGCGAAGAATTCACACCCTTAAACAGCTAGGGAGGAACTTCATTAAGGCCAGACAGAAGAACTGGTCCGGGGCTCTCCGTGCTATTGCAGCAACCATGAATGGCGCTCCCCATGAATCCCTTGGCATCTCGCCATCCCATGCCCTTATTGGACTCCCTTGGAAGATGTTCAACCCTGGCCAGAGATCTGCCAGCAAGGTACCAGCTGTGGACGACATCCTGAATGGCCATGAAGCAACGAGAATGGAAGTAGCCATGCCCAGAAAGCATGCAAGCTTCCCCCAGACTGTCCAGGCAGACAAACACCGGAAACCCGTCACGGAACACTTCAAGAATCACAGCAGAGTTCTTGGAAGAGGCAGTCCTTAGACCTCCTCCCCTGGACCATCCATGAAGCTAGAACCACGCTGGTTCGGACCATTCAACGTCTTAGAATATCTACCTGACACAGACAACTACAGTCTACACCTCCCACCCAGAATGGCCAACCAGAAATCCTACGTTCACGTCTCCTTCCTAAGGAATACAGAGAGAAGGTTCCCGATGGATTCAAGTCAGGTAGAATAGATAAGCCAGCACCCATCCTGATCCACAATGCAGAAGAATGGGAAGACGAGCAGATACTCAACTACCGCCGCCTGAACAAGAGTCTCAAATTCCTGGTCCACTGGAAAGGCTATGAGCGAGCTGATGACTCATGGGAACCTATCGTGAACCTGGACCACTCCCTGGAACTCATACAGGAATACTGGGAGGTAAACCACGGAGCAGGATAGACACCCCAGATCACCTCACACTACATTAAAGCTTCCAGGGAATCCATAGAAGTTTGCTCCATCCCTTGTACCACAAACAATTGCCCAGACGACTTCTGGGAACCATATGATGATGAGAAATATGATTCTAGCAGCTCTGGGCAGGACTATTTCCCCACAGATGACGAGAGGCTCCTATGGCACACCGACGAAAGCGCTGAGAACAGCGAGGACTTAGGAATGAGGGTTTATTTTTCAGAATAAGGGAATGTAACATGTGTACATGTTCTGGTAACGGAACATAGGAGCGGGAAGTGCAGGATCTCCTATGTCTAGTTGATTTATATTTAGTTTATTTGATTTGATTTCAGCTCCGCCACTGTCTCTGAGTCAGACAGGCTATGCTATCGTATTGCAATGTTGAGTTTGCTTGGTGGAAAGTTTATATTTAGGGATCCCGGGAATGGAATAGTGATGTAACACTGGCCAAGGTTGAGCATTATTTGTTTGTTTCTTTAGTCTTGGAGGATTACCGGATTCCGGTATGTGCGCAGCTACTGGTCATGATGCAGATTGCAGGATGGCTATTGCTCTTGGGTTTTGTATTTAAACCTGTCCCCTGACTAGCAGGAGACAGCAGCCTTCGACAGACTTTCAGTCTAAGAATACACTTGGTTGAAATGCAATCCCTGAGTTCTATTTGTCCTTCAACTATTATCGCTTACCTCCGGTCCCTTGAACCCTCCCGAAGTACCAGCGCTAGGAGGACTATCGCCGGTCCTACTGTATTTTCATCAGAAAGGAATAAACCTGTTACGAGATTCCGGGCGGCACCAACTGATAGAGTTACTGCTGGTCAGTGTGGGAGAGGATTTGCCTTCGCCTGAGTGGTACATGGGGTGGTCTGCTTCAATGCTAACATCGATAGACGAGGCGTAGCGTGTATTGATTTGTAGGGGTTGGCTAGGGTCATGTAGCTCAAGGCTGTCATAATCGATAGTGGGGTCCTTGAGACTTGTATCCAGTGGTCCTGTTGTTCCCTCATGGATTCTCGATATGTAGTCTCCTATGAAATTCTCCCCTCCTGGCTGGTATTCTATTTTAAAATCAGAGGGACTGATGTGCATTAACCATTATTGCCGTCGTCCATTGGGATTCTTTTGTGCCATGAGTTTTGGGAGGCTTTCGTGGTCTGTAACCACTGTAACTTGTCGGTGGAGCAACTTGGGAGCGAATGCTTCCATAGCCACAATGATTGCGCGTGTTTCCTGTGGGTGTGTCGGGTAGTTGCTTTGTCATAGCTTCAGCTTCCTGGTATGGAACGCTGCGGGTGTGGCTGCATCTCTGGTTGCCCCTTGCCCTATCCAAGCGTCCGGACGTGTAGGGAATGCATCGGTAAAAAGCCATAGCATATCTGCGTTATTATAGTTTATTGGGCTCGGGACTGTGTCCTGATCTGCAGCTTACTTGACCGCTTCGAGAGCTACTTCCTCCAGATCGGTCCACAGCCATTCAGCATTCCCACTCAGCTATCTGAGAGGGGATGTGATGGTGGCGATGTGGGGAATGAACAGCGAGATATAACTAACCATTCCATTGAACCGGTGCAGTTCTTTCTGGCTTCCTGGTCCTGTTCAGTCCATTATGGTCCGGATTTTCTCTGCTGCTGAGTGGATGCCATCATAGTCTCTCATATGACCTAGGATATCAGTCTTTGTCGCAAAGAAAACACCTTTCTTCGGGTTGGCTAATGGCTGGTGTTCTGCGGCCTACTGCAGGCGTTCGTAATGTTCTTACCATGCGCTTCAAAGGTGTTACTGGAGACAAAAATATCGTCAATGTATAGGCATATGTTCTTGCCTAACCCGTCATGGAATAGGTCCTCGATGGTACTCATAAAGGTTCCGCTAGGGTTCATGTCTCCTTGCATCATGACCTGGCTCGTAAAGGCGCCGCAGGGTATCTTCATTGTGTTGTACTTCACATTATCTGCATGCACTCTGGTCTGGAAGTAGGCGTCACTGAGATGTCTCTTGCTTCAGAATTGTCCTCTGGCTACGGCATTTAATATAGTGTTTTGTTCGGGGATCTGTGTGTGATCGGACAGGGTGTTATCATTCCTGAAGCGGAGGTCTACAAAGGGGCCAATTCTCCCATTGGGTTGGGCTTCCACAAAAGTTCTGCCTGCTTTGCGCACAGTTGTCCTAGGGAGGATACCTGCCTTCATCTGCTTCGTGATCCATTCGTACTATTTGGACATTAAGGCTTGTGGCGCTTTCAAGGTGGGTGTCTTCACAAGCTTTCCCGGGTCTATGAGGCATATCCTGTCCATTAACTGGCGCACTGGTGGCAATTCCTGAGATATGTCTTTGACAAATAACTCGGGGCACATCACCAGGAACTCTGGTACTTCCTGTAGCTTCGTCATGGCTGATCTAGACTCTCTAGACTTTCCATCACCGGTAACTCTAACCTTGTAATTGGAGAAGTAAATGCTGTTCTTTTGGCAATCGATGACTGCTCCTAGCTTTATGAGATTGTCGATAGAGATGAGGATATTGTAGTCTCAGACTGGCATGACTAGGATAGGCACCTTGTCAACTCTCATCTTGACTGGCGGGATCATAACCTGAACAGAGAAGTTGCTAGTTGATCACGAGCCTGTGACTGCAATCTTTAGAGTGACCAGGTTCTTCCTAGCTGTGTAGGGGATGTTGTGTGTTGTAACGAATTTGTTTGATATCAGCGTACAACCAATGGGACCCTTATCTGCGAGGGCTCTGGCGGGTTTGCCATTGATGTTGATAGTGAATTCGAGTGCCTGGAATGGCCTATTCTTAGGCGTGCCCACCGTAGTCTGGTAGGTTCTGATAGAGCCGCTGCCATCTAGCTCCTCTGTGCTGTCTGTATTGGGCTCATATTCGCCGTCACTACTGTCGGGGGCTTCCTCAGAGAGGCGAACATTGTTGGTCTTAACTTCTTTCTTTGGGCATTAGTTTGCCATTTGTTCGCTTTCGCCACAACATAAAGATGCTCCGTCTGCCTTACTGCGATCCATTTTGGCCTTACTTGGCTTGTTGGATTGGGTGTAGGTCGTCTTCTTGACGGGGCCTTTCATTTGCCTGTGTTCCAGGGGATTGATGTTGTAGGGGGCTTGCGGTACATATTTTCTTTCTTTGGTGTATGGGGTTTGCTGCTAGAAGCCTGGCTTCCATCGCTGCATTTGTAGCCACCAGTTCTGTACATAGTAGAGTCATAGCGTTCTGCCACCGCCACCATCTGGTCCCAGTTGTCTTGTGGTGTGAGCTGGAGCTCAACATTGCGGCTTAGTCTAGATTCCATAGCATCAAGAAATCTGTGCTTTTGTGCATAGTCAGAGATGAATCCAGCTGGAAGTGATCTTTTGAGGTCCGCTAGCTCTCGTGCTATCTTCGTTATGCATGGTGGCTGTCCACCTGCTGTCTGGCGGGCATTCTCCCCTTTGTGATAGCTGTCATCAGTGGTTGTAGAGGCCTTGAATATCTGCTGTAAGCGGTGTGTCAGCTGTGGTACCCTGAGGTTCTCTTCCTCTATGTTTAGTGTCTGGAAAGCTTTGTTTACTTTCTCTTCTGTGTGAAATCTATCGTTGTCAGCCACTCCAGATAAGTCATCGTTCAGTCGTGATCTCGCTAGGTACTTCTTGATTGTGTTAAGCTATCGCTTGCGTTTGTCTGGTTTGAGGACTTCTCATTCACCGCTAAATATGGGCAGCTTGGAGACCTTAGGAGGGGGCAGCCTGGCCTGACATGGGTCTGCCATGGTGCCTGTAGGTGGGTCTGGGGCTGGAGGTGGGGCATCTGGTCGTTGAGGGGGCGCTCTGGCCCTCCTTAATCTTGAGTGTCTTTCTTGTATGTCTAGGATGAATGTACTGGGTCGTGATTGCTCTCTATGGGCTCGGGACGGTGCTCTAGTTGGTGTCTGACTTGTAAAAACTCTTAGAGGGCTGGGTGCTCGCCACTTCCTTGTAGAGTGCCGTTCTTGTGAGCGTTCAGTTTCCGCAGTGTGATGGGTTGGTGCTCTTGCCGCTGCTCTTTCCTCAAGCCGCTGGGCTTCTCTTTGAATGAGTTCCTCAGCTGTGAGGGAGTGGTCTTCGTCCGAATCTGTATCTAGATCTCGTGGGAGGAGTTGACTGGTTCTTGCTGGTGTGTCTGTTGAGCCTGGCATGGGCACAGGCGTTGGGTCTTGGGTGGTTGGTTCTGGGGTATCGTCTGTGGATTCTGCTGAGGGACACTTGTAGGCCCTACTGGACCTGGTAAGGCTTCTCCTCCTGCGTTCTGCTATTGTGAATGTAGCACCTGAGTCGGAAGTTTCTTTCCCTGCAGGTGCTGCTTCTAACTAGTTATCAAGATACCAGGAGGGTGATCACTCTTACCAGTCTGTTCCCAATCCTGAGAGCAAAGGCCTTTCACCTGCTGTAGGCTAAAAAATGTAACAGGTTTATGCCTGTCTAATGAAAATACAGTAGGTCCGGCGATAGACCTGCTAGCACTGATACTAAGGGAGGCTTCAACGAACAGGAGGTAAAGGATAATAGTTGAAGGACAAATAGAACTCAGGGATTGCCGTTCAACCAAGGGTATTCTTGGACTGAAGGTCTGTCGAAGTCTCCTCTGTCTTGCTAGCTAGGAGACTGGTTTAAATACGCAACCCAAGAGCGATAGCCTTCCTGGAATCACGATCATTACCAGTAGCTGCGCACATACCGGAATCCTGTAATCCTGCAAGACAAAAGAAACAAACATAGTTCACCCTGCACCAGTGTTACATGACCTTTCCATACCCGGAATCGTAAATATAAACTACCTGCAAACCAAACCAAACATAGCAATACCATAGCATAGCTTATCTGACTCAGACACTGTGGCAGAGCTCAAATGAAATCAAATAAACCAAAAATAAATCAACTACACATAGGAGATCCTGCACTGCCCACGCCAGTGTACCGGTGCCGGAACATGTACACATGTTACAGTCCATCAGATGGTCATAGTGGTATCAAGTTGGGAAACGAAAAAATTGACTGTGTTCATGATGTAAATGCAAGATACTATCCATCAAACGTATTTTGGGGGATGTATCGATTCAGTTTGCTATGAAAAATTAGTGTCGAAATACAAAGAGTGCCAACGGGGTATGGATAAATTTCGCACTCCTTATTGGGCGAATTGGCAGGTTGGTGAGCTGTTTTTGTTCTTATGAGAGCTGCATACGATGAGAGAATAGGCCGGAAAGATAAACACGCCCGATGAAGCCAGGAAGGAAACTGTGGTTTGTTCCGAGTATTTATCATTTTTTTCATCTATATATCTCTAGCTCTAGAAGGATAGCAAGTTTAAATAAAAAATACCGAAAGGGTTCTACAACATTCTATCCAACCGAAATCTTGCCGGAGATGCGCGCAGCTTTCTGATTGCTCCACCAGTGAACTTCCCAGACCTGTTTAGCGAAGTATGCAAATCCTCAAATATAAGGTACAGACCGTGTATCCCCTTCCTTCTGTTTTGTTTGTAATGATTGAGCAAAGAAACTAAAAAGCTAATAAGTGACACACTAGGAAACATATAAATGAAAGTTGCTTTCTTCTGGAGTTATCACCGCTGATTTTCAACAGTTTTTAGTTTTGGTGGTAATGAAGGCTCACAAAGCTGGGGTTGGAACAACCCATTTCCAATGGGGTAAAGCACACAGTCTTGCCCGGGACTGGTAGAAAACAGGTTAGTCTAAGTCGACACGTCCTCCCCCGGGGGTCATAGCTCCTGCCCATATTCAGCCACCGCACTCCCGGGAGTTGGAGACCTCCAAGCTCGCTACAACTGGCATTATCGTCTCCAAGCTCGCGTTCTTTGTTTTTCAAGTTGTTTGTTTTTCAAGAATATTATCTATCACATTATTTTTATTTTTATTCATATTTGTTTTACCTTTCAAACGTGCAGCCATGCCCCGGAGAAGGGGTTCGACGCGTGGGACAGGAGCACCTGTCAAGGGGACTTCCGGGAGACTCGGCCACAGAATTACTCCCGGAAGGCAATGCCACACCACGAGTAGAACTCGCGGGAGTCAAAGCAACACTCAGGCTGGCACTCCCGGTAGTCAAAGCGACACCCAGGCTGACTCTCCCGGGAGTCAATGTGGCACGACGAGTAGGACTCCCATACGTCAAAGCCATACTAGGCGTGGGCCTTCCAGGAGACAAGGCCAGACCAGGACACCAGGGACCCTGGGGGTCGGAAGGATTGAGCAAAACACACACAGCCGGACTCGGTGCCAAGCTTCAAACACTGATAGCCGCGATCCTACTCCTATCAACACCAGTACCGGTTCTTCAAGTAGTGCAAGTGGAGACGTAGAGGGAAGCGACTATAGCAACTCCTCTTACAATAATAGCCATCTACCCACTGCCCAGCCACAAATCAGTACCCCAATAGCGCAATCCGAAACCTTGGTCACTCTGAGCATGGAAGATACAACACGACATTCACATTCTCACCCAGCCCCAGCCCTAAGACTAAATGACATTCGCGCACTGCTTCAGTCACACGAGCAAGAAATTGTTAACCGGCTAGTCACGAAATTTGCTACCGACCAACCCCCAGCTCCACCGGCAACTCCAATCAACAGGCGCACAGCAGCCCATCCTCCTATACCGGTGCAATCGCGATACCTGACCAGCATGAGGATTACAGAGCTTGAAAACCGGCTAGCAGAACTGGGTTGGCACAGGACTTAGATCAAGCTCAGACAACAGGGGAGGAAACAAGAGCACTGAGTATGTGTAACCCAACCTATTCGTTCTCAAAAGATATGGGGTAAAACATATCTGGCATTGCTGAATCGGTCCGGTTAGTCTTTCCTGGTGTGGAACCTGGTAGACTGGTTTAGATAATCGAGAATCGCTTGAAACCAAAAAATATTGGCCGGGAATTCGCAACGGAGAAGGGACGACCAGAATCTCTGCGGACAATCAACATTGGCGGAAATAAGTTCCAACAAATGGAGAGGGACGGCAAGGCTACTCAATACAAGATCAGTGGATTCTTTAAAGCTTGGGAAGCCAACAGCGGAACCCTAGTCAAACTAGCACAACAGGAGCTACAGGGAGAGCTGCCTACGGCACTATTCATCTATTTCATGAACCTCAATGACCTTTTAGAAAAATGCACATGGAATGGGGTAAAGGAATAGCACTTTCAATTCCACGGTAAACGAGTCACAGGATGGAAGAGCATATAGTATGCCAACAACTGGCGGCGAATTGATACAGAACACATCGCATCAAAGTTCTTCGCTCACTCACATATCACACAACAGCGATGGCCAACGAGGCACCACGGCCCAGACTCCTTCCCACACAGGGCTTAGTGTAACAGGTTGGACATGTTCCGGTAATGGTACACAGGAGCGCGCTGTGCAGGATCTCATATGTTTAGTTGATTTATATTTGGTTTATTTGATTTAATTTCAGCTCCGCCACTGTCTCTGAGTTGGATAGGCTATGCTGTCGTATGGCTATGGTTAGTTTGCTTTGTTGGAAGTTTATAATTAGGATTCCGGGTATGGAATGGTAATGTAGAACAGCTGGAGGCTGAGCTATGTTTGTTTCTTTGGTCTTGCAGGATTACAGGATTCGGGTATGTGCGCAGCTACTGGTAATGATCGTGATAGCAGGAAGGCTATCGCTCTTGGGTTTTGTATTTAAACCAGTCTCCTGGGTAGCAGGAGAGAGCAGACTTCGACAGACATTCAGTCTAAGAATACACTTTGTTGAACGGCAATCCCTGAGTCCCGGAGTCCAATTTGTCCTTCAACTATTATCCTTCTAGCTACGGGTCCATTGAAGCCTCCCTTAGCACCAGCGCTAGCAGGTCTATTGCCACCTCTATTGTATTTGCGTTTTACAGGAATAAACCTGTTACATTTTTTTTGCCTACAGGAGGTGAAAAGCCTTTGTTCTCCGGATTGGGAACTGCCTGGTAGGATTGATTACCCTCCCATTATCTTGATAACTAGGAACAAGCAGGAGCGGCAGGGAAAGGAACTGCCGGCTCAGGTGCTACATTCACAATAGCAGAACACAGGAGCAGAAGCGTTACCAGGTCCGCTAGGGCCTAAAATCGTCCTTCAGGGGAACCCTCAGACAATACCCCAGCACCAACTATACAGGAAGCAACCCCTGGGCCCATGCCAGCCTCAGCAGATAACCCGGCAAGAACAGGTTACCTCCTCCCTGGAGAACTAGATACCGATTGAGAGGAAGACCACAACCTCACAGCTGAGGAACTCATTCAAAGAGAAGCCCGGCGGCTTGAGGAAAGAGCAGCAACAAGAGCAGCAGCCCAGCAAACTTTGGAAACTGAAAATCCCACCAGAACGCCCCACAACAAGCAGGTGGCGAGTACTCAGTATTCTAGCAGTCTTGGGAAGTCTGACAGCATCTAGAGCGCCCTCCCAACAGTATCATGATCAATCACTACCCGGCACATTCATCCCAGACACATCAGCAAGACCCTCAAGATCCCGGACCGCCAGAGAGCACCCTGAACGACCAGATCCACCAGCTCCAGCCCTAGACCCACCAACAGGAACCATGGCAGACTGAGGGCCGGCCAGGTTGCCCCCTCCTAAGGTCCCTAAACCGCCCATGTTTCCCGCTGAAGGAGATGTCCGCAAACCTGACAAACTCAAGCCATGGCTTAGAACAGTCAAGAAGCACGTAGCGCAATATGGACTGAACGATGACTCCCCTGGCGTGGCCGACTACTATGGTGTTTACCCGGAAGGGAAAGGATAGAACGCATTCCAGACACACAACAGAGAGGAAGAAAACCTCACCCTACCGAAGCTGACACACCACTTTCAGCAGCTATTTGAAGCTTCTACCAACACTGATCACACCTATCACAAGTGGCAGAATCTCCGCCAGAGAGCAGGTGGACAGCAAGCATGCATAACAATGATAGGTGGAAAAATAGCGGACCGGAAAGGATGCCTTCCAGTTGAATCCATCTCAGACTATGCACAGAACCAGCGATTTCTCGACCCTATGGACTCTAGACTACTGCGGAATGTTGAGCACCAGTTCAGGCCAAAAGATACCTGGGACGAAATAGTAGCTGTGGCAGAATGCTATGACGCTACTATGTACAGAACTGGTGGCTACAAAGGCAGCGATGGAAGCCAGGCTTCCAGCAGCAAAACCCATACACCAAAGAAAGACCATACCTACCGCAAGCCCTCTACCACATCAACGCCCAGGACCACAGGCAAAGGAAAGCTCCCGGCAAAGAAGAGGACCTATACCAAGTCCAACAAGCCAAGTAAGGCTGAGATGGACCGCCACAAGGCAGAAGGAGCCTGTTTCTAGGGTGGCGAAAGCGGACACATGGCAAATGAGTGCCCAAAGGAAGAAGTTAAGACCAAACAGGTTCGCCTAGCTGAGGAATGCCCTGACAGCAGTCAAGGCGAATATGAGCCCGATACAGACACCACAGAGGAGGTAGATGGTACCGGCTCTATCAGAACCCACAAGATGACAGTAGGCCTCCCTCAGGATAGGCCATTCCAGGCACTTGAATTCACTATCAACATCAATGGCAAGCCCACCAGAGCCCTCGCAGATACAGGAACCATTGGTGGTACTCTGATATCCAACAAACTTCTTGCACACACAGCATCCCCTACACAGCTAGGAAGAATCCCGTCATCCTGAAGATGGCAGTTCAAGGATCACGATCAACCAGCAACTTCGCTTTTGAGGTCATCATTCAGCTAGGGTGGATGAGAGTCGACAAGGTACCTGTGCTGGTTCTCCCAGTATCAGACTATGATATCCTCATCAGTATGGACAATCTCATAAAACTAGGAGCGGTAATCGATTGCCAAAAGAACAGCATTTACCTCTCCAAGTACAAAGTTAGAGTTACCTGTGACAGAGAATGTAGAGAGTCTAGATCAGCCATCACGAAGTTACAGGAGGTACCATAGTTCCTGGCGATGTTCCCCGAGGTATTTGTCAAAGAGGTATCTCAGGAACCGCCCCCAGTACGCAAGATAATGCAAAGGATAAACCTTCTAGACCGGACAAAGCTTTTAAAGACACCCAATTTGAAAGCGCCACAAGCCTAGATGATCAATACAAGGCATGCATCAACAAGCAGATAAACGCCGGTATCCTCCATAGGACCAGTGTGCGCGGAGGAGCCAGCATGTTTGTGGAAGCAAAAAGCGAGGGCAGAATCCGCACCGTAGTCGAACTCCGCTTCAGCAATAATAACACCCAGGCCGATCACACACATATCCCAGAACAACACACTATACTAAATGTCATAAGCTGATGACGATTCCGCCGCAAGATAGATTTCAGTGACCCCTACTCCCAGACCAGAGTGCATCCAGATGACTTGAAGTATAACACTATTCAGACCCCGTTCGCGGGCTTTACCAGCCAGGTCATGATGTAAGGAGAGATGAATGCTCCCGGAACCTTTATGAGGACTATGGAGGACCTAATCCATCACAATTAGGCAAGAAAATATGGCTATACATTAACGATATTTTTGTCTTCAGTGACACCTTTGAAGAGCATGTTAAGGACGTAACAAAAACCTGCAGTAAGCTGCAGAACACCCGCTATTATGCCCACCGAAAGAAAACTGTTTTCTTTGCCACTGAACTCCATATCCTATTCCATATGATGGATGATGATGGCATCCACCGTGCACCAGAGAAAGTCCGGACCATAATGGAGTGGACAAGACCAGAGAGCCAGAAAGAACTGCAGTGATTCAATGGAATGGTTAATTATATCTCGCAGTTCATGCCCCACATTGCCACAATCACCGCCCCGCTCACAGAGCTGAGTGGGAACCCTGAATGGCTGTTTACAGATCTGCAGGAAGCAGGCTTCGAAGCGGTCACGCTAGCTGAAGATAACCACAAAGTCCTTAGCGCGGTCGACCATAATAAGCTAGATATGATATGGCTTTTTACTGAAGCATTCTTACAGGTACGGGCGCTTGGATAGGTCAAGGAACAACCAGAGATGCAGCCAGACCTGCAGCATTCTACAGCCGGGAGCTGGCACCATCACAAAACAACTACCTCACACACAAAGAGGAAACGGTCGCAAGTATTGATGCTATGGATCCATTCGTTGCCCATTTTCTGCACAGGCAATTTACAGTGATTACAGACTACGAGAGCCTCACTAAACCCATGACGTAAAAGAATCTCAATGGAGGACAGCAGAGATGGCTCAAGCACATCAGTTGCTTTGATTTTAAAATAGAATACGAGACAGGAGCGAAGAATTTCCTCGCAGACTCCCTATAGAGAATTGATGAGGGAAACCCAGCCCCATTAGATATAAGCCTCAAGGACCCCACAATCGATTATGACAGCCTTGAGCTACCCGACCCTACCCCACCTCTGCAAATCAATACAAGCTACTCCTCTTCTACACATTTTAGCAATGAATTAGACAACAATCAGCAAAAGTTTATTCTGCGTCTCTGGCCCGGGGGCGGCCTCCGGACTCATCAGACTTCGTTTTTCCGTCCTCTGGGTCCCCAGCCTCCAGACGCAATTCCCAACGCCAATTGCGTCCTGTGGTGACGTCGGACCTTACCGACATCCCGCCCTCACCCTATATCTCCTGCTCTTCTCCCGCCCCTTATCTCAGGTCCTGATGTCTCTTTCCCTGCCTTGCATCTGGACGGTATCCGGACTCCTTCCCTAAGTACCCCCTTTTCCCTGTGCTTCCAGGCGTCCTCATTGTAACAATCCTATTGTTGAGCAGGTATGCAACAGGCAATGACACTTGTCTCCTGCGTAAGCGAGTCTCGCTTTTCTGCCCCACGGTGTAGGAAAGAACTATCTCTTCAGATAGTACAGAACTGGCTTGCCTGTCGTGTGTGATCAGTCAAAGGATACTATCTTTTCAGATTGTAAGATGAGTGGATCATCGTGCTTTATAGAACTATCTCAATAGTTCTATGTTTGGGCGGCCCGTCGAGAATATCACAATAGTCTCCGGGTTCTTAGAGGGTAGGCTCACGTAGAGGAGGAGTGTATGTAAAGAGAGTAAAGCGTAATCGTATTGTAATACATCAGCAAAAAAATCATCTTGCGCCCCATCTCTACCTGGTCACCCTGTGCGCAGGACCTTCCTCGCGATTATAAAGTAAACTAGAGTTCTCGATGCCTCCCCCCGGGTTTATTCCGTCAGGAAGTGAAGGTGCCGCCTCCAATGCGTCCGGACGCCACAGGTAGCGTCTGGATGCATTTGACGTGGCCTTTTTGGGTCCAGACGCCTTAGACCCCCCCCCCCCACAAACCCTCCCTCGAGCGCCCAGCCTCTTCCTCCCTTCACGCCTAAAGTCC
>Ga0307509_10001837_pt1 | contig 35133 bp, 44 predicted proteins | sample 10_EM_MG_FD_202245 | JGI IMG/M metagenome (GOLD analysis project Ga0307509, IMG submission 202245) | Populus trichocarpa ectomycorrhiza microbial communities from riparian zone in the Pacific Northwest, United States - 10_EM | ecosystem: Host-associated > Plants > Roots > Unclassified | place...
GTGCAGCGTTTATCAGATGAATGAATTTCACATCTTTTATATGTGAGGAAATTTTGGAACATGTGTGGGTCACCACCACTGGCACTCTCCGGTCCCTCCGCCCCTTGGAAGGCTAAAAGGTTTTCTCAAGAATTCACCTTCCTGGATCGGGCAACAGGTAACATAATCAATACAGTTATGCCCAGTTGGACCGAAACCTGCTTTTTTCGTTTCGATAAGAGGACGTACCGATTATGTACACAATCCCCAATCTGGGAGGCGTACTCATTCGAAATAAAAAAAACCCCTTTTTTAACCTTTCATCACACCCCGAGCGTAACATAAGATGGGAAGGAGCCTGGCATGGGTCTAACACACCACGCCGGTGGGGCTCACACGGAGTCCTCCGCGAGGGAGGGAGGGCCACCAAGAGCTGCGGACGAAATATGGTGTGCGGGGATCGGAAGGGACTTTACCCAACTGCGGCTTCTGTCCAACACAGTCCGTCCGTTGAGCCACTCGCATCATCTGGGACGGCGGCTTCTTGTGATGATGCCTGCCCCCTCTGAGGCCGAGATCGCCACTTGTCAATCACTTGTCCCCAGCGATCTCGCGGTCTGATGATGGTAATGATGCGTGATGCGTGATGCGTGGAATGGGTCCCACAAAGCCACCCCGCGGACGAGGAAGGAAGAACTCGAGTTTTGCCCAGGCAGGGTATACTATGACCCCACCCCATCATGCGTGTTTCCATACGACGGGTAATGGCGTGATTTCACCTTCCTAATTTTGTCGTCCCTGTTTCTGTAACGAAGAGCGTGGGGTGGGACACCCACCACCACGACCATCCTGGGGGGTTTCCCAAGGACTCGAAAAAGAAGCGTTGGATACCAGCCGACTAGGCGCCGTAAATTGATGCCGAAGGGAGCAGCTGACAGGTACTTAACGGGTCCATTCATACCCATGCGAACCGATATGTGCTGTGTCCCTGAGAACGCTCCTCACCCAGATCTGCAATTCAGTTGGGCCATCGGGACTTTGCGGCGTGCGAAGGACAAGGACTCCGATGATCAGGGCGAGGGTCGTACCATTCGTGGGTAGTAGGATCATGCGACGATACAGTCCTCTCTAAGGTTCAGATTATACATCGCCTTATCAACCACCTTTTCTATTTTCTTCCAGTCGCTGCGCCGCTGTATGAACTCGTAAACGTCCTTCCCAGTGGGGGTGGATGTGTGATGTGAGCGCGGGTTTTTCTAAGTCGCTGACTCGGTTATGATCGGCTCACCTCGGGCCGATACGCACCCCCATAACGGGTTACGTCACGGACGATTTGCGCGAGGTCCTTTGCGTCTTCCACGATGAACACATGGCCGAGCATTTTGAGGTTAGCAAAGTCGGACGTGAGCGACTGGATCTGCGACCGCACGTGCGTCAGAAGGGAGACGGAGCGGAAGATGAAAAAACCGAATTAACTTTTAACGAGGAAATGAAGGTGTGGTAAGCGTTCAGATCAGCGATGACCTGAAAGCCTCCGTTCAACGAAATAATCTGACGCTTGATTTGCTTCTGCAAAATCCTGTAATTGCCCCGCAAAGATGAAAAAAGTGTCAATCAGCAAGAGGTAAACGAGTTTTCTGGCTTGCGTTCACCCGATCAGCCTCATGCCAACCTCGCCCTCAAACACCTCTAGCACTTCCCGGTTGACGTTTCCTTGAAGAAGCCGTATGTGCTCCTCGAGACACTTTATTGCTTCCGTGCAACCCTTGGAAGGTCCGAGAAGAAGCGGTGCTTCCTCTGGCGGGTAATATGTCCGCGGTGGAGTAAGAGCCGTGATGATGTGATCCACCTGGAACCATCACTGGTCAGGTAGCCAAGGCAAAGATCGGGATTGCTGACCTGGTTCATCAGAACCTCGATACCAGCATTCAGTCCCTTTGCAACCGAATCGTCGAGCAGGTTCTCAAACCGCTTTTTTTCTCTGACGACCGGGTTCAAAAAATCAGTCAGATCAATGTGAGGAGCCTGTAGCGGCAGAATCAGGTGCGTTTGATGTTGATCAAAGTGAAAAGGGGGTGGCACAGCGTACTAGTTCTTTATCAAAGTACACCTGTACAATGCTTTGGATCATGTCTCCAATATGGACAAGCTCAAAAAACTGCACCAATGGCGCAACGGATGTCGATGCTAGTGCCGGTTTCTCTGCGTCCGGAGCTGCATCAGAAAGTGCTGGAGGCTGATATGCCCGCATTTGCGTGATGGCCCTAGTGTGGCGGAACCAGGTGAGATGGATTCATTCACGCCATCAATACAGTGACAACCCACGCTTCGAATCCGTTCCGCACGTGCCGTTCGCCAAGCACACCTAGCAACTCTCCCGCGACCTCTTCTATCGTCTCCCGAACCCGGACCCCGTAGGTCCTGGGGTAGTTGACAAAACTCTCCAATCGTTTGAGCGCCTCCCGTACGGCGTGAATCAGCTCGAGTGTGACATCAAGAGAAAGAAGGAGTTGAAGGTTGTCGTAAGAAATTAATCGCCGAGGTTGTGGAGAGGAGGACGTAGTCGCGGGGGTTATTGCGTCGTCGCCTTGTTCGCTGGAGGCATCGGGTTGGTCTTCGTCCTCCCAAAGTACGACATTCGTACTGTCCGTTCCCTTGGTGTACCCTTCTCTCATACTGATTCCGTTATCTTGCCCAGCTCCGCCCCACCGCCGCGGATCGAGCATCGCTATTCCGTGAACGGCAGCACCCGAGACGGTCTCGACAGTACGTGGGACAATGGAAACCGGAATGAGCAGAAGGTTGGTGAAAGTCGAAAGAACATTGCTCTTGAGGTGGGCGGGGGAGGAAGAGGCGAGGAATGTGGGTTGTTGGGTCGTCAGCGATGGCGACGCATCGGGATGAAGACTCGTCTGCGTATACCGAGCGTCTAAGATGAGCTCAGGAGACTGGGTACGAAGGGTAAGGTGGGATAGACAATACTTTTTTCTCCCAATCTCGGCAAGTGCGCTCTAACATTTGCTTCAAGGTGTCTATCTCTTCGTCAAGGTATTCGTCCATGTTGGGTTCGAACATCCGATACCTGTCATGCGGAGCCGAATTCAAGATGTGAGCATTCGATCGATCGAGTTACGGATCAGAACTGAGAAGAAGGATACATGGTGTATGCTCGGAATGAAGGCGGATGTGAAACACGCACACGACGTCCTCTGCTTGTGCCTTGCTGACTTCTTCCCCCGCGACACGCGGATGGCGCTGGCTGGCAAGTTCCATAACAGTATCCACGATGCGCCAGGCTTCTCGAAAACAGGCAGCAGTTGCCTTCAAGAACAAGGTGCTGTTCGCCAGCGAGCGGGCATGCGTGAGAAGAGGTATGACATACTCAGACACCTAGGAAATTTCGGGTTGAGCCGGGGAGGGGTTGGTGGCGCGGACACGAGGTATAACGACGTACTACTTCCGTCGCAACGCGATCCGCAAATGACACGAGAACGCCTGCAGCAGGAGGGAAGACGCGTACAGCGCGGGAGCCATGCTCTCGAAGTGCGTCAAGCACGAAGCCCATGAAGGCGTCCATTGGTTCGAAATTCAAAGTGCCTTCCGCGCTGTTTGGTCGTTATTCTACGGCTTCACGCGGCGTGGAAAGTGAGATGCGCAACGTACGTGAAGTTGTCAAGGGGCTTGTGCACGCTCGTGACATAGAATATTTCCCGTTTCTCAGCCCACACGCGTCCCATTTCCCATTCCGCGACGGCCCCGCTTCCGGTTTCGTGCGGATCCCAGATTTCCCAACTCGCTTCGGCCGCGTCGCGCATCCCAGCCTCATCAGCCCGGCCATCCGCGACGTCGAAGGCGCTGAGCAAGGTGGCATCGAACCTGTCAGAGGCGGCACGAAGGGCGGACAGCAGGGATGGTGATGATCGGAGGGGCTGGAGAAGAGAATGGAATCTGTGAAGAAGGTGGAGTGTCTTGGAGCGGTGCAATAAGGTGAGGGAGGTGGCCGATGCGAGCGTGGGAGGGAAAAGGGAAGAGAGAATTTGGTGGGGAGGTTCAAGTAATGCTGGGGCAAGGTTTCTCAGAAGTTTATGCGCGCGTATGTAGAGAGCGCGAAAAGAGGTCGCGCCGAGGACATTAGTGCCTTGCATCACCGTGCTGCCACCAACGAAATCGCCCACTTCCGCCAGGGAGGTCGAGAGCACACCCTGTGTTGGGATCCCCCCGATCCCTAAACCAAGCGTGTCTAACCCGGACGCGAAGTCCCCAAAGTCGTCCTCTGCAACATCTACAGTTAGCGTGGGAGGCTGCTGCGTTGGCACGTCATTGCGCGTCCGATTCTCCAGCTCATCCAGTACAGCTCCGAACCCATATCTGTCAACGCCCAAAAGGGTGTAGTGGTGCTCCCATAGCTCTTCGGAGGAAGCAAGGCGAGCGAGGGCACGATTTGTACGCGCGTACGCTGGGACATCCGGGACCGGAACATATTGCAGGACGTACAAGTGGAGCGAGGATGGAAGTTTTCCGATATGGGGTGTCGAAGGAAGCCTAGATGTGAATCCTTGAGAGCTCTGATGGAGTTTGACCGGTTCGAGGGCCTTAAACTTGTCCATTTCGACGTTAAGTTCACAACTGCAACCTCATAACTCAACCAATGACCAAGTGGCGCCTCCTACTACCTTTCTTGTACGGCACCGGATCACATTATCACTTCAAGTGCCATCATTTGTGGCCCAATGGTCTAGTGGTACGATGCTCGCTTTGGGTTTACGCTTACGTGTAATACTTTGCGAGCGGTCCTGGGTTCGAACCCCAGTTGGGCCCATATCCTTTTTTCGACATGTGATGACTCTGAATTCTGAATCTGAATCGAGGGTCTACATCACTAACGACTTCAGTTAGTAACATTCGCAACCGGATAGCAGGGCATGCGTACATCAATACAACAGTACAGTATGCGAAATTTCTTAAGTATCGTACTACAACCGCTCAAGTTTTTCAAACTCTAACAACAGGATTCTGTGTCCGCCTTGAAAAGAGCCCGTGGATGGCTAGGAGGTAGAACTCGTCCTTCATGCACACTCGAACGTAACGTATACCGGCTTATGGCAGGGCCCGGGAATTCCTTCAGGAGGCGCGACTGGTAAATGTAAGCCTTCGAAGGCCATGCAGAGGTTAGCGGAGATACCTGCGTTTGTCATCCCTAATGCCAGTGAGTGCGCCTGTAGACGTGACATAGTACTACCACCGGAGAGGGCCAGCAAGACCGTGCTCCTCGCCCCCAAAGGTAGCTTACTTACGGCAGGGTTGACCACTGGACCACAGGTTCAGGGTGAATTTAATATTACGGAATTTTTTTTGCAGACTCCCAGTTTCTTACACGTGAATATACGCCAGGAGGCAGAGGGGAACACAGAACTAGGGTGACAGCTGATTTATCGTTAATTTAAAGGTGTTCCTCAAGAATAAATCAAACTGTGGTAGATATCGGAGGTGACGAGTCGAGTTGATGTCGTTCGAGGGGGATCACTCTCATCGATGTGATCCCAATGATCTCGTCAGCGAGATCCAATCATATCGCCAAGCGATGAGTTGTTGAATGAAATTGGGGGCTGTCACAGAATTCAAGTGGGGTGAAGAGGAGGGAAGCCAATGACGACAAAAGCGAAGGATCGGTCGTCACGGCTCGTGATGGTCGTTAGCGGGAGACACTAGTGTCGTAGGTTATGATCATAGCCTAAGCGAGGCAAGTAAAACAACTCACCGCCCACGTTCGAGCCCTTTTGATCCCTGTGTAGGTACGCTACAGCCTGAGAACCACGAGCTTCCGTGACTCGGGAACTTAGTCAGATACGATACTAGAGGTCTGCGCGGTCGACGTTAGATCTAACTCTGAAGGTGTGGCGGAATCAAATGACACCTGGTTTCAAGTTTTGTTTTCCGCTTTCCTAATCTGTCCGGGTAGAATACCCCATTCTTTAGGCTCTCGTCATTCGATCAGGAAAACCGGGAAAAGATTTCTCATCAGGTCCAAAGTTGAGTACCTGTATTTTTGAGCTACCTGTGATCGCCGAGGTGTCTATGTCATCTGTGGGATGACTCAACGCCTGGGAAATTAGATCAGGAAACACGGAAGCGAAAGCTCGAAGCGCGAAGGGGTAAGAATGCCTGTAGCAATAACCATTAGGATAGGTCGGCATCCAGAATGTCAATTCTGGTCCAGGACGTATTCGCTGGGCTCATCAGTACTGCCATGGTGCAACAGGTCGAGGACATCCAAGCCAAAAAGCCCTTGCAGTCAACGAAGCCAAGACGAGAGGGTTCACCCGGAGGATGGGGAACCCTCATGAGGCGACGCCTTACGTATTTCCTTTTCGCCTCTGATTTTGCCCTGCGCGACGGATCCACAGAAGAGCCAAATGAGCATGATCTGAGGGGGGTGACTTGAAGCTCGGCCCACGACAGGATAGTGCATCACGGTCATGCTGGCAATTATCGAGCATATCTCACTGTCCCGCTATTGAATATTTTTCTAAGATGGTGGAGTGAGACGATGTGACGCTTGAAGCTTGAAGGGTGATAAAAAGTTGATCAGGGTGGGGCATTTTACCCCGAGTCCTATCAAGCTCCACCAACGTTGGTGGACGAGTTTCGCATATTCGTGTCAATGTCAACTTTGTAAGTCAGTTACACAACTACAATTTGATCTCTCGTACTCCGTCCTTATCAACAACCTTCACGATATAGTTTCCTGGGGCGACTACCAAACGCTGTGCGGTCTCATTTATCGCGCGTCGGAGAACTTCGAGACCTTCCTCCAACGAACCGTCAGGGTTGTGATACCTGAATGGTCACGCTTAGTCAGTCGTCGATAGAGACCTCAAGGAGAAGGAGGCACGCTCGGGAGAGGGAGGGCGAATCATCTAGCACACAAGAAAAGGGACATAGCTGCAGGAGATGGTTTACTCACCGGTCTAGTAAACTAAGCGCGAAATAGCTTCCATAACCATGTGCGGCGAATGGCACCGAGGCCATAGTGCCGAGATAGTCGACCCAATACAAGTGTGGTGATTTTTCTGCCGTATCAAATCCGCCAATCAATAAGTTGACCGTGTAAGGCGAGCGCGAGCGCAGCGACTCCGCCAGCGATCGGCGGATCCACGATGCGGCAGACTGTGGACGGAGTGGATAGAGGTTGCGGATGTGATAGAGTCTGATGTTTCGCTCTATGAATTCGGCGAACTGGATGGTGTCACCTATACAAATCATTGCGAGTGAGAGGTCAAAAGTCCCAATCCTTGGAGGGTGGGGCGTGGGACGGACCTGATTCTCCAGAGTAGGCCATCAGAAGGTGAGGACTCAGCGTTTTGATCTTGTCCTCGTCTACTTTCATTTTCACGATAGAGCGTGATGCAGTAGTGTCTGCGGCGATGAGGACATAGTCCTTTCCTGTAAGCGCAAACGAACATTCCATGGTGGTTATCGTTGACTTGTCCTTTCTTGTTCAAGGCGACGACGCGTACGCTCTCTGTGCTCTTCCCTGGCACGTGCAGGAAAGGGTCACTTAGATTATGTAACACGCGTCTCGGGGATATCCGATCATCAACTACACGCTCTTGTGAAGATCTGTACTGCGCAATCTGCCAGTGGAAGCAACGCGACACGAGAGGCGACGCAAGCGAGCATCATGGATGTGCCATAGACAAGGCGCCTCTCGGCTTGCTCTGCCATAGATGGTCATAACCTCATAAGCGCCGATAGCGAATCGTTACGACTGATCGAATCATTCAATTGTGTGCAGTCATAGGTACTGGCCGCTACGCAGACTCGCTTTCTGAAATGAAATGCAGAATTCGAGGAACCAACGAGTCCTGCAGAGTCTGGCCACATATCTGAGGCCGCGAATTGAAAGTCAACTATAACAGTGGCTCGAGTGTTGCTGTAGATGGTTGGAGGATGTGTTCAAGACTCTCTCCAAATCACTAGCTTTGGGGTTATTCTCTATAAATTCTTGTCACTAGATAGGCGATGGTATAACAGTTCGTATCTACTTCCAAGAAGGAAATCCTTCATTTGTTGCAAAGATCACATAAATATGATTCCATCCAATCGTGCTACAATCTACATTCCCATCTTATAGGGTATCATGAGGGTAACAACTTGCTTAGGGGCACGAGATGTGCCTCACAAATGGCAGAAAAGTAAAATTCGTGTTCGGAGTTGTGTGGATGAACGAGATTGTGGGCAATCTCATGTGCCAGCGTGAAGAACCTAGGAAAATAGCGTGAGCACAACCAGGGGGCAATTAAGAAGCACAGTAAACGCGTGCCAAGAGGTCAAGGCCTTGGTGAAATCGCCTCCCTGGACGTCGCGGTCGTCTGACAGGTCCAACTTAGATCAGACACGTCAAAGGAGAAGAACTCGGAACGCACGCCAAGCTTCGAAATAACGTAAATTCATGAATAAACTTCCGCCTCTGTTGAACGCAACAAGCTGCCCTTCCTTGTCGGCAAAGATGTGCAAGCTCGTCTGCGGAATCTTGTAGATTGAAACGAGGGGGAGAAGGACGTGAAGGAAGCGGGCGAGTACATCGCGCTTGCGTTGGAGGAGCGACTCGCGCTCCGGAAGATCTACAGTCAGAGTGTTTCGGGCGCTCAGTACTGAGTTTCTGAGTTCAAATTAGGCGAGGAGATCCCCACCTTGCGCCGCAAACACCTTCACCCCACCCATGCTACCTGTAGATTTGGCGTTGATAAGAGGACAAAGAAGATCGCACGACAAAGGCTGAACACGTGCCAACAAGGTCCAGGTCCCCTGCCCGACCGGAAACGTCGCAGTATCCCTCGTCCAGCGATTCTTTCACCATTTGCATCTCTTCCCTGTTTCTGAGCAAATTGCTTCTCTCGGGCGCGCATGCTCTGATGGCCATGTCGATGTTGTTGGCTAGGTAGAATGGAGCATGAGACGAAACCCTGATATATCTGAGACGCGCAACGTACCGATGTTACTCAGCGGTGTGACATGAGAGCTTGGCTGAGGAGAACGAATAAGTGGTCTTGACGGCCCTGGGTTTGCCGACGAGGCCAAAGCACCTCCGGGAATATTCAGTTGCGGTGGTGGAGAGATTTCTCTCCTGGGAGGGCCTGGATTTGATGACGGTACCATGTCTTCGCCTCTGGGGGGAGAAGTCGATCGGGGTGAGGGCGCATCTGTACGATTGGGGCGAAGAAGGCGCCCAAGCTCATTGATGGCTGACATTGGGCGCGGCCGTTTCAATATTTGTTCAAGGCCGGTACCTCCGGTATTTGGTGGTGGTAACGGAGCTGCTATCGCTGTTCCGGTCGGGGTCGAAAGGTTCTTCGCTTGCGTGGTCGGAGGCTTCGCCTGTGTATCTTGGAGCGTCATTTCTGACGAGTTCGAGATTAGTGAAGTCCTATTCTCAGCCTTCAATGCCTTCTCAGCTGCTTCGCGCTCCGCCTTCTGCTGTCGTAGGATCCTGTCAACTAATGGGGAATGACAAACGAGTCAGTCACCGAAAGAGGCTTAATGCGGTAGTAAGGGAGAGGGAGCACCATTATATCCCCGTCGTTTCAGGGCTTTCAGATCCGTGGACAAAATAGTCATGAATAGCATGGCATCATTGACCTTGGGTGACTCGAAGATGAAACGGCATAATGAGGTCGAAACCCTACCAAGTTGTCAAACGACGAAAACGCTCATTCGCAAACATACTTACTCATACATCTCCACTTGCGTGTTTCCAGCCAGCCAGAGTTCGATCGGTCCCCTCCCTTCTCGTTTGGCGATGGCGGAGGCCTCGTGACTCTCAGAGTGGCGGATATCACCATGATGCAAGGATTTAGTAATAGACAACCTTCCGAACACTTTAACAACGAAGTTCTTGTCTTCGTTAAGCCAATTGAACGTGACTCTAGTGCGTGATTGGGGGAGTTCGTGAAGGAAAAGAGGGAGGCGCTCCAAGATCAGATGTCTAGTGTCCGGGCCAATCTTTGAATGAGAAAGTTCACCCGACGTCCTGTAATCCTCCCTGACCAGGGAGCTCAGGCGTGGAGAGCCAAGGAAGATGTATAGTTCTAGCGACAGATAAGAAACGCATGACAGGCCAAAACAATTGGACGAGGTACCTTCTAGGATGTCTTCTTGCGGTGCGCAGAAGATGCGATCACCGAAAAGTCGGTATGCGTTATTATCATCTGCGACAGCCACTTTATTGGGCGGAAGCAAATCATCTTGATAGTCCCAGTCATCTTCATCTCCTTCGCCCGACGTTTTATCACCCGTTTTCTTCAAGCGGCGCGACCCCAGAAGCACATTCGACCGTTTCATGCGTAGAATCGTTCCCTTCGTAAGAAGTCGCCGGTTCACTGCGAGGTTGCGAAGCTCGAAAAAATAGCTGACAAAATAGTATTTGGGGCTGTATTTCGAAAGTTTGGGCTACACTCACTTTTCGCGGCCGTTTGCGAGCTCGTACATTCGCCGTGGCTCTGCCAGCAAAGCCTGGGCGATCTCCTCAACGGATGGTTCTTGCTTGGTACCACAGGCTCCCAGGAATGCATTGGCACGCGGACCAAAATCCACGAAAGCAAAGAGCTTGGAATGCAGCTCTGAACCTCCCGTTCCTAAAAAGTAGCATTGAATAGGTGGTAACCTTTGGATGACGCCCTTGTTTCCTGTCGAGACGATGGGTACGAAGGGCATTTCTGAGAGCTTCCGCAGTTCAGTTGGAGAGAAATCTACAGGGAAGTGAGTGAAGTCCGAAGCAGCTTCGAATAGTTTTAGTCTGAGGAGCCTACCTGGAACACGGCCGGATAAGACCTCGAACCACTGGCGTGCCGTTGCCTCATCTCCTGGCGGACGTCTCTGCAAAAGAGTGACGAGCTCGAGAGTCGGTGGGTGGTGATTGAGCTTGAGTTTGCTTGCCACCCCGTCAGGAAGCGACGGGTCCACTACAGCGAAACCTAGTGCTGCCCACTCGGGGCTAGCGTACAACTGCCACAGATCGTCTGTACGAATCAAAAGTACAATGGGATTGGATCTCTTACTTCAAACGGTTTCGCCAACACCTTCTCCGGCCCCAGAACGGCAGGAACGAAAGCGAGATCCCGGAAATTATGAGGGTTGTAATCAGCATACTTGACAGTTAAGTTGTCCAAAAAGAAAGTCAGAGCCTTCATCCGTATAGTGAGATTGTCCGAGGCAGCGATACGGAGAATCTCCGCCAAGGGAGGAGCGCGCCTCAGACCGAGATTAAAAACGAACTTGGCTGCTCAATTGGTGAGTCAATCAGGCCTACGGTGGCAGCCCATCAAGAACTTGCCTTCATCGGAAGATGGTCTCCATCCCTTGTCGACACCCCAGTCGATGACAGGTAGGCCGAGCTCTCGAAAGACGTCAATCGGTTCATAAAGGTCCATGGCTTTATATCTTTGAACTTTCCGGACAGCTCCAGTTACCGACTGCTCTTTACCAGCGCCTTCCTTTGGAAATGCCGCCGTATGTTGCAAACGTTCAAATTCCGGGGGCGACAGAGTTGCTTGAATGGATACTAGGTACTTGACAAGGTCGAAGGGTGTCCAGTCTCCCGTCTTTACCATTCTGATAACTGATTTTAGTGAGTCAAAGTTGTGAGAGGAACGAGGCAGACCTGTCGAAGACGAGTTGCAATTCTACGTGCTTGCGTACACCAAGTGATTGTAACACCACCCCTAAATGGCCCTTGACAACGGTTCCGGATGGCATCGTAACAATGGGGAGGTCTCGGAACAAGTTTACGCTGGGAAAGTAAGCTTGATCTGGTACCTTCAAACCGGTCGACGTTGGAATGCAGGCCTTGGGACTTAGCATTTTAACAACATCGTCTTGCGCTGTTTTGGCCAGCGATGGCCAAGCCCGGGCGAGCGCAGACAAGACGCGTTCTGCCCAGGAAGCGGAGAGTGTGATGTCGAATTCGGCGTTGGCAGCAGCCACCTTTGGGTCAACAACATGCCCGAGCCAGTCAACGATGGTTAATGGCTTCCAAAGGAAAACGGATGAGAGAACATCCGGGTCAAATGATCTCGTGATAGTCATAGGAAGCAGAGTACTCGGCAGAGGGCCATCTGTTGGGATGATCGCCCCACCAGCTCTAGAATTTAAGAATGTTTGAGCGTCCGACAGCCTGATGACCTTCTCGGGAGGTCCGGTAATTGAAACCACCAGCGCATCTAGAAGCTGCGATCTCCCTTGGACGAGATTTCGGTTGTTCCCGAGCTTGGTGACACCGACCCACCACTTGAGGCATGCAACTGTCTCGGTCTCGGAAAGAGGTCGCAAGCGAAGTTCGTGGAGTACGTCCACAAACGTTACGGTTTTAATTATCCCTTTGGCACGGAGAGTAGTAATCATGGTCTTCGCACCGTTGGCGATATCTTCGGAGATTACGGGCAGACGCTTGAGGAAACCAGAGAACTCGGGATCGGGGACATAGACCTCGCCGGCACTTCGCACGCCTTCTGAAGAGATGATCGAAAACGGACGAGTAGTCGCACAAGCAAAGAAGGCAGTTTCCATCGAGTTGGATACCACCGATGACGGGGTGGAAGGGTAAAATGTGAAGAACTTGAGTGCGTGAAGGGCGCGTCCTCGTAGCCAGGCCTGAACTTCCTCATCAGGAACACCACCTGGGCCGTTCGCCGTTGCAGAGCCTTCCCACATTTTCTTGATACTATCCAGTTCCAGCTCGTAGGCAGAACGGGCGAGGAAACCTCCGACGTAAAGGAGTTCTTTATTCCAGACTGCACCAGGCGATCAGAACTGATGCTTGAGGAGAAGGAAGGAGCTGACCTGCCACGTTGCGATCACTAGATCAAGGCGATCCGTCCGTCAGTTCGAACATAAGAATATGGGGAAAGACGTACACCAGATCAATCGACTCGCGTTCCACCGTCGGAATAAACCGCGTGGCCATATGCCCACCGATACCAGTTGTTTGTCCCGTCGAATGGCCCTACGGGAGTGAATTCCCAGCTAAAACAACGTAATAAACACTTACAATGAACACACGAGCAGAACCAGTCCTGTTCGAAGGATCAATAATAACAGTTACTCTGAGCAATGCGACGAACCCTTCCAGATCAGCCCGGAGCCCTTGAAACACGCTCCCAGTAGCATAGCCCGCTTTCTCCTCCGCCTTGACACTTGCATCATATTCATTCTTCCCCGTCTGAGAGGGCGTATGAGCTGACTTCGATGGGAAGCTTCATAGTATTTGTGCTCACATATATCAACTCGTATCGCAGTCGGCTGGGAGGATTCTTCTTTGTAGAGCGATGCAACTCTGCTGTCATTTTCTTATTGAGCCGAACGTCGATATTTGCAGAGAAGATAGTCAAGACAACGCTGGAGGAATGGGCTTCCAAAAGGTTAATTGACTCCTTGGGTACAGGCAACGGGGTCGGCGATCTCCGTGGCGTCGAGGAACCTCCGAACCCGGCGAAGAGTGACGAGAAGAATCCACTGGCTTGGTGAGAAACTGTCTTTAGTGAATCCATCTTAGATGCAGCGGAAGACTTTTCCGAGCCAACAGTGTACACCCATCGAACCACTTCCGTTTCGATGTGAAGAGCTGTGAAAAAATGAATATAGTAAATTCCTCTGAGTCTGCAATAGTACCCACGCATGGTTTGGATTGACTTGACATTCATCATGCCCTCAGGGCTCGTGCTCTTGAGCCCCTTCAGCATTGGCACTTCCTTCGGCACACCGCCATCCTTGGATAATCTGACCAGCCGCTTATCATCAAAGTATACGCTAACCTCAGAAAGGTGGGCCATAAACGTAATAGAGGAAACCAAAAAGCGAGTAAAGTCAAAAGCAGGTGGTATAGGAGCAGGTTCCCTGAGCGTCATTTGAAAAGTGGACCATGGATCAACCACACCATCTACAGAAGCTGGTACATTTCCACGGCGGGCAAATAGCTGTGCAATTCTGTTGGCATGAGGTTCGGATACAGCTTACGAAGATGACTAACCTGGTCTCTCTTGTCCTTCCAGTAAAAATTCATCCATTGGCCTGGTATGCATGAGTAGAACTATGGTGGGTTCATGAGAGTAATGTTGGCGTACCTCCTGAAGTGACCCACGGCTCCTCAGTCACCGAAAACAAGCTGTAGAAGCCTGTAAATCCATTATGTGAGATAACTGAGAGTTTCGAGATGGATGGGATTTTGACCCACCTACGCCAAAGGCGCCGATCTTCTCCTCATCCGGATTACCCTCGGCTGAAGGGACATGAAGAAGCAACAGCGGTAGCCGCGAGTGCCTACGCACCGATCTTCTTGAGCCGATTCCAATCATCGTTATTAAATGGTGTACCGTTATTCTTGAACGTCCATTGGTGTACCTGCGGTTGATCGAAAGCTACAATAAGAATACATGGATCAGCAAACACCAAAAGAACCACATACCACAGCTGTTTTCAGGTCTGGGAGATTCCCTTGCTTAGATTCGTCCGGCGGGGTATCATTGCGTTTCTCGCGAGACAGATATTCTTCGGTTTCGAAACGGATCTCGGCCGAACGTGCCCCTGCATCATCCGAGTTCTGTAGCAGCTCGCGAAACACTGTATTTGATCAAAGTCATGTCCAAAATGACCACCCACCAGACTCGGGAGAACGGGACTGACCTGTGAATTCACCCGAATAGCGTGCCAGGACCTTGTCAATGAGAGCTCGCTGGTTCACCTCGACCGTCTCATCGTGACCCGTTTCCCACTATCGTAGTTGGGTTAAGTCATCGACATGGGATCCAAATACGCTCATCGGTGACATCCACGCACCAAGGCTTGCTTTGAAGAGGCCATCGTTCGAGAGAGAGATTGCGCTGGTCACAAGGAGTCAAATCGCTCGCGTGATGGTGGCTGTCCTCCAGGAGATGACAACCCAGCGCCTACCCACTGGCCTGATGTGGTATATTGGTGTTCACGAGTTATCGAGTAGTAGGAGGTAGTAGGCGCGGGGATGTGAACGGAGTACAGTACGTGGCAGGGGTGGTTTGACACCGGACAAACGCGAGTAAGATGGGGGAAATGAGGACGGGACCTAATGACTGAAAACACGCGATGACGAGGCCATTAGATTAGACGCGCTATTATGGCAGCCCTTGGTCCACGAGGGGATACCCATGATTTCCATTTCTGGAACATCTTCAACCACGCGACATCCGAGTCGCGTTCATCAGTACGTATATACATACAACTCCAGTACTTTGGTTTTATAAGGTCTAAAGGAGGGATGACTGATCACCACACGCGGAAATCGCATGGATAATTGAGTAATAGAAACGGAGAATTAGCAAAATTGAACCATGTTTCAGCACGCGTGAGTCGCGTGGCCAGCGTTGGGTTGAACTGAAGAGAGTTGGTTCTTTTTTCTTCTTGTGTTGGCATCTCACCACCTTGTTGTGCCATCGTTCAATCCCTTCCGCTCCTTGTACAACATACAGTGTGCGATGCCACACACCCTGCTCGTCTCGTTCTCTCTCCTGGCGCTGGTCGTGACCGCTCGTCCCATAGCCCCCGTTTCGTAAGTGTTTACGATGACCCGTGTCGTTCGCAACTTACGCATATGTATGCCCTCCACACACTTCGTCCCGCTCCTCTCCCCTATAGTGATTCCTCGCAACCCGCCGAGGTTCAAAACACCATCAAAGCTATTTTCGAAGAGCGCACGAAGTTCGTCTGAGTATTCTTATTCACGTTCATCACCTTACTCATAAAAAAATTCAGGCAATCCAATATCGACCTTCTCGGTATCACCCAGGGCGAAGTCGACATCCGATTAATTTCCGATGAAGGCCAGCAAGCTGTTCTTTCTCAGCTCGATGGTGGCGCTGTCAAAGCGCTCGTGCCTCTCGCAGGCACGGAGACCGCAATGCCTCCAGAGGTCCAAAGGTTGCGTGAAATGTTGGGCAGTTCGAAACACCTAGACGACATCGAGGGCGCTCCCTATGACGAACTCGAGGGCGGTGTCGAAATCCCCCCCGAGGCGGTTGAGGGACCAGAACCTTCCGAATCGACCTTTACAATATCTTCTTCCTGGGAGTCGGCGCGCGTATTAACTCGACTCTCGCTCACTTCCCTCCTCGCTGTGTACACCTTCATCGGTTTGGCCGCAGCGCTTTATGCCTTCTATCTCATCCGTGGGTTACTCCCTCCTAGCCAAGATTTAGCAGAAAAGCAAGCGCCACGTCCTGGGGATGTGGAATCTGGATACGCCGATGAAAAGTGTACGGCCATACAGGAAAAGGCATCGGACCTGGGCAATATCCTCAGTACTCCTCAAATATCTCACCCACCCGTTGGTGTGCTGGTAAACATCGACGAGAACGTTATGATGAATGGCGAGTCCAACGTTGTAGACGAGGGGTCAATGCCACATCCCGCACCGTCGGAGGTTCCGCCCGTTGTTGAGCAACCCTGGCTCGTTCCTCTTCCACCGTCCCCACCATCTTCACCTCCTCGACGGACTATTCAGCTCAACGAAGACGCACCCATTTCGCAACCCGCCTGGGCCATGGTGGCCTCCGATGAGCAGCGTCGATCGGATGCTCGTACAGGTACTGCAGCTCCGGCAATCGACCTCGCTCTCGCGATGCAGCTCAGGACAGGCTTTGGAGCGACTGCAGATGCAGCGTGGTTGATGCGTTTCTTGATGGCTCTGTTCGGTTGGATTGCTGTAATTGTCCGTGGTGGAGGGGAAAGACAGGGTACGGGAAGAAGGTTACTCGCCTGGTAAGGTTGGCCTGTCTTTACCTTCACCTCTAATTCTTGCCTTGATGTTGTTGTTTCACTCGTTCCTTGCATTCTTTCACCATCGTCCGTCATCCTATATGCATTTTCGTTTCACGCCAACCCTGGCAACCATCAGCATACTATGGACGTTCGTAGCGAGCAGTCTCCTCCGTCTCCGCAGTCCAAGTGCAGTACAGTATATCATACGTGCATCGTTAAATACACTTTTTGGTCCCACACCGTGTTACGTCATTAGGCACCGGCGCCAACGCCAGCGCGACAAAGGGTGGAGGGTGTGCAAATGCTAAATGAACCCAACATCTCTACCCCCGTCTTCGCTGACAGCACCGACGCGATACACAAAACATGACGGGCTTCGGTGCCCTCTCGATAGATGACGAGTCGGCGTTGGAGGGTTCTGCCCAGTGGGCCGGTGTCGCCAAAGTCCTCGGACCCCCTTGGGCACGCCTTCCCGCGCTCACCATTGGGTTCTTGGGTGCGCAGGTTATGTGGTCCATCGAGATGGCCTACGGTGAGCAACCATAGCAAGGCAACTCTCGATTTCGACATCATTTAACACGGAAAGTTACGCAGCCTCACCGTACCTTATCTCACTTGGCCTCTCTAAATCCCTAATGGCCCTCGTCTTTCTTGCTGGCCCTCTCTCCGGCCTCATCGTCCAACCCCTAGTCGGTATGCTGAACCAGTCTCCTCTTCATCGAGTCCCCCAGAATTTGCTGATTGCCGTGCAGGTGTCATGGCTGATAACTGCAAGTCCCGCTTTGGACGAAGGAGACCGTTCATCGCAGTAGGTGTAGCCATCTGCTCAGTGGGACTCATCCTCCTCGGATTCACTCGAAATTTCGCCTCAATTATCACGACATGGGGGTCCCCTACTGTATATATCCCCTCCCTCTCTGTTCTGATGCCCAGTTCTGGACGCTCACGAGAGTTTCAGAACGACGTGTTGACTATCTGTCTCGCCGTCTTCGCAATATACTGCATCGACTTTAGCATCAACGCCGGTGAGTTTTCTCCATGTCTCTATCTCTATGTTCCTATTGGGGGACCTGACAAGGGTATTAGTGCAAGCCGTCGATCGTGCCCTTCTCGTAGATATCCTTCCTCGTGCTGAACAAGCAAAGGGGAACGCTTGGGCTGCAGTCATGTTGGGTATTGGCAGCGTGGCCGGATTTTTCTTGTGAGTGTTGTGAACAACAAGGTTCATTCGCTCTCCATTTTTGTGCTCAACCAAGATAGCGGCGGCATCAACATGCCGTCGCTTTTGCCATTCCTCGGAAGTACCGAGTTGGAAGTCCTATCCGTCATTGGTGTCATCACCCTCGTTGGAACGCACCTCGCTACTGTCGCTTCTGTAAAGGAACGCATTCTCCTTACATCGGGGTACGCTCAGGTTCTTTCACCCACCCCTCGGAAACTGATCCATACCATTGTCTCAGACAAAAGAAGAAATCTTTCCTCCAAGAACTGAACGAGATTTGGGTTAATGCCTGGAATTTACCACCAGTAATTCGTCAAATCGTTCGTGTCACGTCGTCGTTGTCTGCAAATGAGCTGCTCATGGCGTTTGTTGTTCGCAGTGTATAATCCAATTTTTGTGCGTATACCACCATATCTTATGAACATGCCTCATGATCCATCGTTTTAGTGCCTGGACAGCATGGTTTCCTATTCTCTTTTACACGACGCTATACGTTAGCGATTTGTACAAGCGCTCACTTCCTCCATCCGCCTTTGAAGGAAACATCGAAGACATTGAGGCAGAAGGCACGCGCCTAGGCTCCCGAGCGCAATTACTTTCAGCCCTGCTCGCGCTTGTCACCAACTTTTTAGCACCCCTTGTTATACGAAATCCTGCCTCTTCGTCGAGCCCCATGCACATGGGGCCTCCAAAACGATGGTGGGAACGTAAAATGCATCTAGCAACCTTGTGGGCCGTATCCCACCTGGTTATTGCTTTCTGCATGTTCGGCACATTGTGAGTATACCCCGAAAGGAGTCTCATGCGATCGCCGTGGCGGCTCCTGATGTGACATTCCTTACGCAGCTTTACGAGTACCGCCGCCGGCGCTACCATGCTTATAACCCTCCTCGGGTTTCCTTGGGCAATTGCACTTTGGGCACCGCTCTCTTTGGTGCGCCTGTCCCATCGCATTTATGTCTTCTGCCGTCCACTCACTAGAGATGCTCAACAGCTCGCAGAGGCAATTCACACGACACCAGATACCGATGTTAGAGATCCCGACATTGACGACAATCAATCCATTCTCCTCGCAGATACCAGCACGCACCGCCTATCACAACAGAACGAAGAGTTGTTCGCGGCTGAAGGTAGTGATTCCGATGAGGAGGCGGTGGCTGGGCGTGATCGTGGGAAGGTGACAGAGCGCGAGCACGAAGACTCGGACGATGGGGACGATGATGTGTCGGAACATGATGGCGACCGACTGCGCCTCATGGGAAACGCCCATGCGCGTCGCAGCTGGGTAGACCTCGCAGATCTCGAAGAGAGCCCCGTCCAGAATGGGGGAGCCAGGCCTGCCCGAGCGAATCTGAGCGCGAAAGCAGGACTCATCTTGGTTCGTCGTCCTTCATCTCTCGTCTTTTAAGGGTCAACTCACTCTCGCACTTTTTTTCTGCATGTGCGCGTGCTCTAGGGTATACAAAACATCTTCGTCGTCGTTCCGCAGTTTCTCGTCACGGGCATGACTGCGTTCATATTCGCAATTCTGGAGCCACACAAGTCCGTTCTCCATGGGGATCACCCTGGGAAGACTCCGCCGAGCCTGAATTCTACCTCCTCCATCGCGAACAACGGCACTGCCTCACTGGCATATCCTCGCCAGGAAGCCGGGAATAACGCAGGCCCGCCAAGCGGTCCAAATTCGGTGGCAGTCATCTTTCGGTGAATCCTTTCTGTGCCTGTCCGATCCTAGTGGACTTTGCTGATCTCACTCTGTTCATAGAATCGGAGGTATATGGGCTATAATCGCATTTGTCCTCACTTGGAGACTGGCAAAAGACTTACGGCGCCAGCTTTAATCACGTGATATCCGTGTGTGGTCCTGACCCTGCCCGTGATAAATTGATCACGTTGCGTCCTGGACTTTTGCATCTGCCTGCTGCTGTATGTTACATAGAGAAAACGGGCATAATACCAGTGCGGCCCAATCTACACACAGGGGCCAAACTTGGGAGTGTATATTTCTGATGTCACCTACAATACTCATTCTTGTTCCGAGCTTGCGATTCACATCCTTATGTGTCTAACTATTATTACACTCACCTACCACGTTGTCGACGTCTGCCACACCCACTGATGGGCTTGCATCTCCCACGCACACTTCCGGAATTTTCGGGACAGTTAACCGGGGGGGGACCCATCGGAACTCAGAACACAGTGCCGTCGCTGACAATATCAATTGGTGGGCCACCTGTCTCCGGTCGCTTTTCCTTCGCGATCTCCCGACCCCCTTTCCAAGTCGCGCTTTCGAGGACTTGTGCGAGGGTGAGCTGTTCCTTCGACAAGTTGAGCCTGACTCGTATCTGCTCCGCGATTCGATCCCTGGTTTGGTGAAGTGTGCCCAACACGGTGCGACGTGGAAGGAGGAAGAATGAGATAATGAGATGAGGACGTTATTTCAGCGAGCGGTTGGTGGATGGGGGTTATGGCAGCCAGGGACAGGAGAAAAGAACAGCTCTAACTCACAGTTCTATGACTGTCATCGCGCGCCACTCCACTATAGCTGGGTGCGAGGGCGGAAGCCGTGGGATCTCGGAAGACGCAGAGGGGTAATAGGATGCGGGAATGGCCAAAGGTTTGAAAGATAGCACACCGAGATCCACAAGGAGACCACCTTTCGATGTCCACCCATACCCGCGCCAGCACCAGTACCAGTACCCAAAAATAAGAAGTGGCGAAGGGGGAAAAGAGAAGAACATGAGCGAGCGAGCTCCACAAAAGCGACGGCTGCACGAGGCGAGCCTGCCCCATGGGCGATGATGCACACACGCACCGTTTCTATATTCGGGGAGCCCCGTCATGTCCTCGAGGCCATCGAACCTCCACCCTAATACCTTCTCGATCGGCTCTACGAGGCTGTACGTCGTCCACCCAGTGAGCTTGTGGAAAGGCACAAGCTCATCTCCCGTGCCCTCCGCATGCGGCGCTTGCGCTTGTGCTTTGAGTGCTTCGCATGGCCAGACGTCGCCGAGGGGTACGCCACCGAGAGTCGTGCGGTCTTGGGGCCAGATCGGCGTGAGGCCCGTGATTAGGACGTGCCAGAGGGCTGCGAGGGGAACGCAACGAGTTGCTCCGTCTGCGATGGACTCCGACTCGAGGAAATCTGTTGTTACAGCGCCAGTCAGATGAGGACCAGACGGGGAATGAAACATCCTCAGGAGTAGGGGACAGAGAGGGAGTGCCATACCTATCATGTTACCCGGCCTCCCCTCGGCTCCAAAAAACGTTGGGTTGCTCTTGAGGGCGTGACTCAAGTTGACGAGGAGAGAAGCACGACCCTCGAGGCCGACCATTGGGTTGTCAGAGCTTACTTGCATGACCTGTGCTGTCTTCTCCGCGGTTATTTGTTCCAGCCCCTTTGCTTTCGGCAGCACGGCGTACGATCATCCATTCATTTATATGAATGTGAACGTGTGAACCCCTCAAACGGAAAAAGAGGTCGTACGACCAACATACCGTCAACTCGGTGAGGTTGACGGGCATCGCCCGAGAAGAACCCTTCCTTGAACATGTTGAAACTGGCCACGCCTAGGCCTTCCGACCGGCTGAATGACTTGCCCGATAATTCGTCACGGTAAATCCAGTCGTTGCCTGCCCCAGCATCGAGGAGCACCGAGACTAGGAAAAGGTCGATCAGGCGCTTGGTCTTTTCTTTAGGGTCGGGGGGTGATTCCAAAGCGTCCCAATGAGCGATTAATGGTGCGATGCGAGAGATGCCAGCGTCGAGATGCCTCCACCGGCCGTGGGGGGGTATCTGAAATTGGTTAGATTTCCTTGCCACTCCTGTTTGCTCGCCTGTGGTGGTCGCTCACGGTTGAGAAATCATCGCCAAAATCACGCTGGTTGTTGTGAAAAGAGCTCGTCAATGGAGGAGGTTGGCCACGTCACCGAAGGGAATACAGACTCGGATGATCCTGATGCAATAATCGGTGACTACTTCCTCTTTTTCGGGATGATAGACGAAGTATTGGAGTTTGCCCTGTTTCGCGAGGTCGTGGACACGTCCACAGCGCTCGCGAATGGATGGGAGGGTACGCAGGTACTCGATCATTTGCTCTCTTGACAAACTCGAAGTGCCAACGAACATGGTGGTGATGGTGGTGAAGGGAGACGAGGTAAAACCTTATAGTTAGTTAAAATTCGTCCCTCCTTTCCCCCCATTTTCGCGTCACACGACTGCTAAAGTTGGTGCTTGCCTGAGAGATCTACGTGTGATCGATACAGTAGCGGTACTCAACCAAGACCTCCACATACAGGACTTGTCATGCATCCAATGATCACTGCTCCAGACAACAGTAGACTTCGGTTCTCGATTCTTTCTCCTCATCTTACCCCACATCCAGGGGTCTACACGTTCTGTACACCGCAAGAGGGCGCGGTGCCTATCGATGCCTCATCCATCAAACATCAATTACTGGTTTGGATTTAACGTTCGTTTAACATAGTCATGTTTCCCCTCAATGTCACTATCGGAAGTAAATAAAATGATGAACAATCGGCCACACGACTAGGACAGTGTCAATAAATAAATAAATTTCATCTTCCATGAGGTCATCCTAATGTTTCCTGGGGCAAAACCCGGGTTGACTACCACCATCTTCAACCTCAGGGGTGCGCATCCTGTGCAAACCAGTGAGCCAATAGACATTATGAAGAAGGGTAGTATAAGTCACCATTGGTCACAAGTATTAACACAGTCATGAAGGTCTGGAGGATGCATGGCGCTATACCTGCAATTCGCTTGTCCGCAGTCTATACGGTCCTGTCCGAGGCGCGTAAGAAGGGGATGTCCACAGTCATGTACATTGAACGATCAAGCAAACCCGTTCAACTGGATCCCGATGCCCACAAGCCTCGAACAGCACTTTGGCCATTCTTCGTTTACACATTTCAAAGCTCAAACTGAGGGGTCACACGAGTGGGGGAGTTGGCGAGTATGAGAGGAGATTGGGATAGAGGGGAATGCAAGACTCGACGCAGGCCCTTTTAAAAGATTTCGAATTGCAATTTGTGCCAACCCGAAAGACGACGGAGACGGTTTTTGGCACCCATCTGGAGGATGGAGGACATGCTGCCATGAAAGTCCATATTTCATCGCTCCATCGATCGCCGGTTCAGTAGGTGCCAGCGCAATGGCTCGCTCTTGAGGGACCTGGTGGGGCAGCCACCACGCTGCAGCATTTTGTGAAGGGTATTGTAGGTCCGCGCATGACGCGGCAGAGAGGATGCCTAGGTACGGTGAGACAGGCGCTTAGCGGAAGGTTGCGGGGAGCCTTGCTTCCGTTCTTCCGCTCCCCCCAGATAAAATGTCTCAGCCATACATGGAAAGGATGGATCTGGCAAACCCAACATCACCGTCGAGGCGGGTCAGGAGGGTCATATCAAGTCACGAGGTCTCAGATCTCTGATGCGCTTGATAAGATCGGTAATTTTTTTGAATGGCTGTCCACGCAGCAGAGCCTCGAGCGAGCACGCGGGCTCGTGGCACACCGCGCCATTTGCTAGGCTTGGCGGAAATTACATGCGTGGAGGAGAGGGGATGAAATGCGGGCGCAACGATGGAATAAAACGAGAACCGAGAACAAGAATGCTAATCGGACCCCGCGCGACGTGACGCAGGTTTGTCGGCCCTCAAACCCTATTCAAACTTGCCTCAAATGCAAATGCAAAGCCCGAGCCCTTCTGGCTGGAGACATAATCAGAAACGCAGCAGGGGCGTGAGGCGTACTCCCTGATATGCTATTCCAGGGTGATCATGGAAATGAAATGGGCTCGAACTTTCCGGTCATGGTACTTGTATACCCCGTATCGCATCCCGCCGTACATCATAGACCTCACATGTATTGATATGGCCCAAATTTCACTTACTCGATCGCGTTCGCGAAGCGCGGACAATGATTCTTGGCAAAGAGGGTAAGTCATGACGGGCCCTCTAGAAGTCGCGAGAAATACGAAATGGTGACAATCGGGGCGGGGTGGGTCAACCTGCGATAGGTACACGATGATATCGACTCGCAATGAAAGGCTGATAGACCATAGGGTTCTTACGGAACACGGTCATTAAACATGGCCCTGGTTCGGGGGTGCACAATAAAGCTTATCTAGTAGTAGAAGAGAGGCCACGTAATTCAGATAGGAGTTGATGTTCCTATATGTCGTGTCCGTACTCTGCACTTCTCGGAGAAGTGGATACAGACTGCGGTAGAGCGTAAATTAGATACAGTATAACAACGCCCAACGTGGGGACCTCGTGAAGCGGTAATGCTACCCAATGCAGGTTGGCGCTCGGCTTTAACGTAATTGCCTCGCATCGAATTAACGAGACGAAGTACATTTGTTCAGCTGTATACGCCACACTAGATGTTGTCAAAGCAAATAGGATAGCAGGGAATTGTCGAGCAGGGCAGTGGTAGCGTTATTTCTGCTATCGGTCTGCATTGAACAGAAGCGGGGACCCATCGAGGGCGATAGGTCCAACTTATTCTCGACTGCCGAGATTGGACAATTGCACACGTTTCAATCGGGGATGCCAACGCTTGCATTGGCTCGGTGAAAACAATAGGGGTCACACGAGCGGGCGCAAGCCCTGATCCAATCAGCGCGGACACAAAAAGAAGCACACGACTACTTCATACTGAGATTAAATTTGCGCAGATTTTCTGGATAGAAGGCCGATGCCACGCCTGGCGGATGCAATAATCATAGGCTCTTCGGGCAAGTTGCCAGTCCGGTCAAGGTTGACTGATCACCCCGTGCAAGGTCCATAGAAAGTGACCTCCTTTGCTGAGGCTGACTGTAGAAGAAGTCTGGGAAAGAATAAGCCGGTCTGTAGGTCAGTCTCATTCTAGCCTGGGGCTAGACAATCGATACAGCATGTCATGGAGACACGCGGGGAGATTGATGTCATGAGAGATGGTGCATGCAGGTGATCGCCAGCGCGAGCCTCAGCGATTGATAAAGATAAGGAAAGGATCCGCAAACAAGCAAAGAGTGGTGGATGCTTCACATCGATAAGCCTCACCAGCCCCAAGAGGTGAACCACGGGAGGTTGGCAGTAGAGTAACTGGTTGCACTTGTAACAAAGAAATTGACCCGGGAGCTAGACGTGGCCCTTTTGGGACGCAAAAACGGCCCCGACGGCGTTTCTTGAGGTATACAATGGTTGCAACATCGATGATAATGCGGCTGGTGATCGACCTTATTGGTTCAGGCGGGGCAAAAGGCGGGTTCTAAGCGGAAAACTGGAAGAGCCACGTGGCCACCTTTCATTACGACAAACTGACCGCTAATTGTATTTCAATACCCCATAGGTGTCGACGGGGTACTGCACTCACATGGTGTCTTCTCATTTCATTTTCCAATCCAAAAGGTGTGGTCCCACCAATTTCCGCTCACCCGCACTGGCCCCGTATGACGGCCACCAGCATTTGGGGCGCTCGTACGTTCTAATGTCCACAGCTCTTGCACCCCGATGCGCAAGAGGTAGTCCCGCATCTTTCCGTAATTCAGGCCTACAGCGTGGGGGCCATGGCTATCGTCTGACAAGGCAAAGCGGCCACCGTGAAGCATTATTAACTGTATTTTGATATGACGTTAGTGGGTTCGGGTACAGGACATGGGGCATATCTACCTCGACGACATCATGTCCTGGATACGCTGTACCCCATCCCTTCCTAAAAGCGGCCGCATTGACCTCGAAAAGGGCTCCATAAGCAACGGCAAACTTGATATTTCGTTCCAGTTTGGCCCATGCGCGGGGAAAAGCACACAGTTGAAGGTCGGGCGTATAAAGTCGGCATAGGTCGGTGTGTCCGATAACTTCAGGATGAAAATTGTTCATCAGTTCGAACTGGGCATCAAAGTACATGTCAAGGAAAATGCCAAGGCGTTCGTCTCCGTGGTCGGGTTCCGTGAACCCTGTGAGATGAGAAGAAAGGGGGACGTTGTCGAGACAGTGTCGATACGTATCGATATCAAAATCAATTGGAATCCCGTTGACATGGTGAATAGATCCCACGATGTAGTCGATGCGACCCTCATGGGCTTGCAAAAGCTTCGACAAACCATCGATATCCAGAGCGGAAATATATTCGGTCTCGAGACCAACAAGGAGCCTGAGGGTCGAGGCATAGTCACGACGGAGGCGGTGAGCCTCATTCAAGAAGGCCTCAAATTGCGCCATTAGGTCTTCAACGGAGATATCATTCTTAGAAAAAGTTAGTACATCACAACCACGGGACATGGCGGACTCATCACCTCCTCTGGATAAAGATCTCTAACGCGGTAACGCGGCGCATGTTCAGTGAGACCATAGATCTCGAAGCCTTGATTTGATGCCTCCTTCACTACGTCTTCCAACGAGCCAGTGGCGTGCTTACAGAATTGTCCAGAGTGCGAATGGTGGCTATAGGGCATGAGAAAAGTGATGGGAGCAAGCAGTGACAGTCGCTTCTCATCGGCGGGGGCCGACCGGGCCGAACCGGCATCTTTCCTACGATTGCTAGCGCCCACTGCAAAACAGTTCAAAGGTAAGGTAGTAAGGAGTTCACTCGTCATATTCCTCTAGGCTCATAAAATATTCGAATTAACATCGAAAATAGCCCAAAGCACAGATAGCGGGGATCTAATTTTATTAGGACGTAGGCATTGGATATCAAATGCCTCGCGTTCGCCGTTGACCTCATGTCATGACTCTGATTCAGAATGTGAATTTAGCACACAGGTGCACCTTTATGAGGTAAGTCACAGGGGCACCCCCCGTTTTCCACATGCCAATTTGATGCGATAGATTTAAAATTGGAACGAACCTCATTTCCGCCAGGTCGCAACCCCAGATAGAACGTCCGAGTCTGCTGTGGGTAGACCATGGAATTGGTGTTGCTCAGGGAATTTATGCTTCGCTCGAGTTCCAGGATACCTACACCGCGGTGAGGACTAGCCATTGCGGACGTGTCAAGATCAGATAGATAACGACGCCGCCCCGAACATTTGAGGTGAACCCCTTCTGCACATGTCGTCCAGGAATCCTTGACTCGGGGCCAGAACCGCGCCTGGCTTTAGCGGATAGAACGCCGCTTCATTTTATGGCATGGCGCCACTCGACTTCGCCCGTGGCCGATGGGGGGCGACGCAGTCGCGGAGCTCCCTTCGCCAATATGTACGAGGCCGTTGAAGAATTATTTTCTCAACACCACTCAGGTGCTGGAATAACTCCAGACGCTGGTTCGGTAGAATGATATTCCTTGGGGAAAAATGAGGGCAGGGGAGTGCTTGAACGGGACATTACCACCACGGCGCAGTATCGAGGGATCAGTGCGTAGTTAATAGGGGCAGCGGGTTAATGTGTATACACATTTCCGCGTGGGTCGAAGAGTCGAAGACGAAGAGAAGAGGCACAATTCCCCTCGATCAACTTCCGTGTTCAGGGCCGCGGCTACGGTGTAGGGAGGAACCGATCCCTTTTTTGTGCACACGACCAACAACTCTAGAACTGTGGCTCACCCAACATTCATCAAACCTTACGGGGTATGCAACCTCGGACCCAATCCCCATGTCGGCAACCGTGACGTGGCCCAGACAGAGGTTTCCAGCAGGAAAACTGCCCTCTGACTCGACAATGATGTCGTGTGCACGGTGGAGGTGGGGCATTGGTGGCCCACAACAACGGCGTCGACACTCCAAGCTCAGCCCGTGGTCACGTCCTGGTGTGCCCTTATTCGATCATTATACTCATTCCCAATTGACTGACTCTAGGGGACAAACACCTTATCCAGGAGTCCCGCATAGGGCCCCCAGTGGTAGTAGGTGACACCTACCCCATTCTACAAGATCTTACAATAGACCAAGGCCCTAGACTCAGTTGGGAAGGGGCGAAGATGGGTCAGAAGGGTGTGTTGTCGTACGTGTACTCATACCACCCCCTCCCTTCCAAACTGCTCTGCAACCTCAGCGTCCGCTTTCTATTACAAGTATATTCCGCTGAACGTCTGACACACAGAAATCGATTAATTCCACAAACCCCTACCCTGCAGTGACTGCGAAGACGGGTTTTACTTGCAGGTAGGGGCGTTGTGACTTCCTCGCCGGGCTTTCGTCGCAGGACATACGATCGAGGGGTCTGGAGTTGGCGTAGACCCTAGTGGCAGAGGGGTCAGGCGGACACGCGGTTGTAGGAGGGGAATGTTGAAGGTATTTGTGTTCTCTGCTTGCTGCCAACGGAATTACCAACACAGGTTGGACTACCCTTTCCCCCAACCTCGCCACCCTACCACGAAACATCGCTGTGCACGCACGAATATTGTCTATTCCAAAGCTGGCCGTAATAGTGAATGTGAGACATAGCCACCCGTCGCCGTGGTGGGTTTGTGGGGCTAAGTAACAGCTGGGAGGGGAATGAGATGAGAAGAAGGGGGGACAGAGTAAGGGGAGGACGGACTATATTTTGGACCTCCGCCACCTTCTGGCACAGTCCATTGGATATCCTGAGTTGGAACTTTAACGTCACAGAGCTTACAGTGGATGCAGTTCTAGACAACAACGGTTAGCGCTCAATGCCATGTGAGGGGAAACTGTTCACCTGGGCGTTGATCACAAGTTTCTTCCCCCCCCACCCATCCTTCCCTGATGACCCGTCCTCGTCGTCCACATACTCATACACGCCCGCAGGGCATGCCCTCCCTAACAGCCCGGCATATTCCTCCACATTAACCTGCACATGCTCTCTGCGGCGTTCCGAAATCTCGACTCCACCGTCCTCTTCCGTCCTCACACGAAGATGTGCGGGCTGATCCTCGGCATGATTTGTCCCAGTAAGAGCGAGTGCGGTCATAAGGTCTGTTGACAGCGGAGGTTGTGGTGGTGGATAGTCGATCGGGGTACATTGGGACGCTCGATGTGTATGAGCGGCGTCGGTCATGGGAGAGTTGCGGAATGTCCATGGGGTTCGGCCCTTGAGTAGAAGGGTATCGATGCCGGAGTATGCAATACCACCGAATATTCCGAGAGGTGTGTTGAACGACGGTCGTAGGTTTCGCACCTCATACAAATCAGAGTAGACCCAACTCTCCTTGAAAGCCTTCTCATAGGCACTCATATCGGCGGGAGCGCTACTGTCGGCCGGAAGAGCGTCAAAGGCGGCTTCGGCTGCCAGCATGCCCGTTTTCATGGCGTTATGAGTCCCTTTAATCTTAGCAATGTTCACAAACCCGGCAGAGCACCCAATTAAAGCGCCGCCAGGGAAGTGTAACTTTGGTACAGATTGAAGGCCACCCTCGTTCAGAGTGCGCGCACCGTACGCGATGCGGGTGGAGTCTCCTGAGAGAAGCTTGGAAAAATACGGATGGTGTTTCATGCGCTGTCGGAGCGTTATGAAAAGGGGGAGAGCTCGCAAACGTTGATATTGATACTCACCTGGAGTTCCCGGTATGGACTCAAATAGGGGTTGGCGTAGTCGAGCCCAATAACGAGACCAAGACTAACCAGTCCGTCAGCCATATGATACACCCATCCACCGCCGTAGGTATGCGTGTCGAGGGGCCAACCCATGGTGTGAACAACTTCGCCAGGGCGATACTGGCTTGGATCTACGCGCCAAACCTCCTTGACTCCAAAACCGTATGTCTGTGGGTCTGAATCTTTCTGAAGGTCGAAGCGGCGGAGTGCCGTCTTTGTGAGAGACCCCCGCGCTCCCTCGGCCAGGAGGGTAACTTTTGCACGGAACTCCATACCAGGTTCGAAGTTGTCCTTTGGTTTTCCCTTCCGATCGATGCCCACATCGTTCAGTCTCACACCACCGACTGCGTGGCCATCCTCGGAGTACAGGAGTGATGAGCCCGCGAATCCAGGGTAGAGTTCTACGCCAAGCTCTTCAGCAATCCCGCCGAGCCACGATGTGAACTGAGAGAGAGAGACAATATAATTGCCCTTGTTGCCCATTTGCGGTGGGTGTGGAATCGGGAAGGAATAGCGCGGCGTAAAGAACCGCATCGATGACGAGATTGCAGGCTGTGTCAGGGGATGGCCGTCTCTATCTCTCCAATTGGGGATGAGCTCGTTCAGGGCACGAGGCTCGACAACAGCGCCAGAGAGTATGTGCGAACCTAGGCAATGGTGTTCAGATTGACCATAGCCGCACCAAAGTATGCTCACCGATTTCGCCCCCTTTTTCGACGACCACAACACGGACCTCCTTTCCCCCCTCCTGTTCAAGCTGCTTGAGCCGAATTGCGGCACTGAGACCTGCGGGACCTCCGCCGACAATGCACACGTCGACTTGATCCGAGACGCGCTCGATAGAGCTGAGATCTACGTCCTCGTTCCGTAGGCATGGAGATAATCGGATAGAACGAGTCTGCGCTCTTTTCAGCACACCACGAGCACCAGCAACTCGAAGCATTTTTCTTGCCCGTCGCTGCGGCCTAGACGGAAAACTTTGAGACGTGATTTGAAACTCGAATTGAGACGCGCGAAATCACGTGTAATTGAACGTGACGTGGATGATCCGGTTAACGTTCCGGCCGGCAGTGTTCCGGCCGCAACGGCCAAGGTATTTGTATATATTTGGTCACAGTGGGACCCCTGAAACCAGCGAACGCGTCAATTGGGCAATTGCGCGCAGCAGGCTGGAGGCAGCGTGTACGACAAGGGAACACGTTGCACCCACTGCCAGCTGCACCAGCACACTTACTCACCTCAACCATCATGGGTCCACCATGCCCCTCGGTGGGCTCTCTACCCCACTGTGCCGGACGACTGCGCACTCACGTGTTTGCTACTTTTCCTTCCAGATGCATGACTGGTTCTCGGATGTTCTCACAGGTGGCCTCATTATTGGGCTCTGGGTCTCCTACCTCCCTCAGGTAACGTCTTTCTTTCTCTCTCCGCGCGTAAATTTGATTGATCGTATCGACGACGCCGCCCTTGACCTGCGCCACGAAGCACTACCGCATCATCTCCAAGGGCACTTCGGAGGGATTCAGCCCATGGTTTCTACTCCTCGGAAGCACTTCTTCCGCATCGGGCATGCTCAACATGTATGCTCGGCGTCCCCCCCTTCTCGTTCCTACCGTGGGGGCGTTTCTCATTTACGTTCCACAGGGTTGTCATGCAACACATCTTAATCGGGTGTTGTTTCCTCTCTGTGAGTCTCCGCTTGCCCCTATGCCATTGTATAACCACAGCTCACTGAGTACCAGGGCCCGTTGGACTGTCTCGAGCTCGTAGCGGGGATCATCCAGGTCGGAACCCAGTGGTTCTTATTCACCGTCATGTACGTTTTGTTCTGCCACATGCACCTAGCCACTACAAACTAACTGACCCGCACAGCCTGGTCCTCTACATAATCTACTTTCCGCCTCATCTCAAATATGTCACACTAGATATTGATGCCGACGAATCGCGGCCCTCAGAACGTGTCAGGACCGACATCAAGTCGGACACTTGGCGCCTCTCCGTCATCCTGTCGTGGATAGTCGCCATTCATCTGTCAGTCCTTCACTGGTGCAAAGCCGGTCCACTCACGCGTATCTGAATCACAGAGCATTTTGTACTTTCGTCACGCTCATGCTAATACTATCTGAGTTCTCCGACTCTCCGGACCCGGGCGTCATTCAATCGCAGATGAACACTTGGGCTATCTTCCTCGGCGTCTCATCCGCTCTTCTCGCGGCATTCCAATATGCCCCTCAGATCGTACACACCTATCGCCTCAAGCTCGTCGGCGCGCTCAGCATACCTATGATGTTGATCCAGACGCCCGGAGGTTTCATCATGGTGTACAGCATCACGATCCGGTGGGTATTATGACTATTCCGCCAGTCGAGGGCATGACTCACCTCGATCCAGGCTAGGTACAAATTGGACGAGTAAGACTGATCGTCGACCATCGCTCTCACTCCCGTTCTTACGTTTGTGCCACAGGTTGGATCATGTTCCTCGTTGCAGCCCTCATGCAAGGTGTCCTCCTCGTCATGTGCCTCTGCTGGAAAGTTCGCCAACGCAGACTCGGCATTGATGACTTTGGCCATCCACTGACAGACTCCCCGCCGGAAGACGAGTCCGTCGAAGATTCCATGGAGGAAGACATTGTTTCCATCACCGCCGAAGAAGCAGAGCGAATGCCTCTGGTTACCAATCGGAGGAGAAAGAAAAGGAGTAAGAAGTGGTCGTCGTGGCTCAAATGGATGAGAATTAAGTAATATCTCGCAATTTCATTCATCCATTTCGCGTGGCGATACTGTACGTTTCTTAGTAGTCTCGTCATATGCATCAGTTTTTTGGGGGGCTTTTTCTTACTTGCGTGGCCTTTCGAAAGGCGTGAATGATGGCTCTATTCTGGTACGTCGTACACAGTCCGCATGACATGTTCTGCCTTCCGCCCGGTGTGCTTGACAAGCCCAACAAAGTCCAGCGTATGCAACGCACGCATGAACCGCGCCTGCACGTGCATCTTCCACTCTTCCTCGTCCTCGTCCCCTTGAGCACCGTTCTCCCCACCGTCGGCAGACGGTGCGAGGTGACTCCGCTGGTTCTCGATGACCTGCGAGAACGACTCGTACCAGTCGTATACGTTGATCATGCGTCCCGCCTCGAGGTATCGCCGGAAGAGGATGCTCGCGTCGGGCAGCTTCCAGATGGGCACGCGCTGGGTCACCCTCGGGTCATCTTGGGTCGGAGGAAGGAACGTGTGGGGCTGGAGTAGTGCCGAGACGATGGTGGCGCGGGGAGCGGGGTTAAGCATCTGTGGCCAAAATCACCAATGGGCATGAATAAGAGAGAGAAGGCACAGGGGAGGGCGGGGACTGACCTCGGAGGGAAATGGGGTCGATCCCGTATACCAGATCTCCCACAGACGAAGGTCCTCCAAATTGATGATATGTTCCCTGGGAACATTGTGCATCAGCTCCCCCGCGGAAAGGAGAAAAAAAACGCGGCCGGAAGAAAAAGAACTGACTGGAAGTAGCCAACGAGCCAGTCCCCAAACTCCTCTGCGACCTGCACGTTGTTGGACCCTCCCCCCTCGTCCTCGTCGTCGTCCTCGAGCAGCCTGGAAGCGGTTTCCACACGCTGCTGCGCTTCGTGAATCCCCTCCAGGTGATCTGGGATCTCGTCGAGGAACGATCGCAGTTCCCGCAGCAAGACCGGGAGCTTTTCGCCGGACAGTTTCCTGCGCGTTCCCCCCGCGGAGTTGAGCAAACACAGGGATCAGGTTTTGGGGTTGGGATAAATGTATGAAAAAGACATGGGCTGACCTGGTCATCATCCCCAAATATTTCCCTTCGCGCGCCAGGCCGCCCCTCAGGCTTGCGCTCATCATCTCGAGCGGGGTCTTGTCCGATCCCGCTCCCCGATAACCCAGATCGAGCATCACCTTTTGCACCTTGCGCATCACGCCGAATGCGAGCTTCAGCCGGCGCAGGCGAGAGCGAAAGTCGGCTCGTGCGTCAGCTACGGAAGCCAACAGACCGGCGACGTCGTTCACAGGCCAGCCGTCTTCGTTCGATGCCAATTCCTGGGGACCGAACGCCCGCGAAAACAGCGAAACGAGGAAGCTGGCTGCCTTGGGGTCTGAGAGCTTCTCGATGGCGTGTTCGGCGGATGAAGTGTCGAGCCGTTCGTCTCGCGTGAAAATGCTGAGTGGCTCATCGAAGTGCTTCAGGTGGGCTAGCTGAAGGGTCGACAGGACACCTTCCACGGAAGCGGAGTTTCGACAGAAAAAGTCGGTTAGGAAATCGAGGGCTGCGGGACCAACCATGATATCTGGCTCGAAATGAAGGTCGAAGAACGTCTGTGGGGAAGGGCGATTATATGACATATCGAACTGATGGACGCCTCCCACCTACCTCGGCGATTACCTTCTCCAAAAGGGCAGTTCCTAACGGAACTGTGAAAGTATCCACCCGGAGTAACGACAGCACGGACTGCGGGTATGTCGCATGGAGAAAGGAATTGTGCGGTGATGATAATGCCAAGATGAAGACGAGGGGAAGTTGTGGCACGTAGGAACTAAGACGTGATTGAGCGGCGTGATGACCAAAGGGATCCCCGCTTACCTGCAGATATAGAACAAGTCCTGAATGACAGCTTCGTCGAATTGTTCGAACTCATGAAGGAAGACCACAAGCTGTGGTGGAGGCTCAGGGCCATCTGAGATGTCAACATCATGCTCGTCCTCTGAACATACACAGGGCCTACCGGAGGCATCTCGGAGAACGCCATGCCAGGCCTTGAGTAGCTCAATATCGTAGTTAGCCAACGATGTCGTGGGTTTTCGTTTTACTGAGGAGCACAACACCTCGGCTCAGGAAAGGATGGTATCGTGACTACACTCTCACCGTCTTGGCCGTTAGGAGGGCGGTCGACGAAGCCTGTGACCAGAGTTTTCATGGTAGACATGATGTTCGAGCAGTCGGATGGGTAAAGATGGGCGATGTACGAGCTAGGTGGTGGGTCCTCGTCTTCCGTCTCTTCGGTGGGATTTGCCTCTAGTCGGGTGGCAACGTTAGCTACGAATCCTTGGCTTGTTGAGGAGCCTATTCCTGGACATTTAACTCCTTGTCGTCACGCAGCTAAGAAGAACGCACCTGATATCGCAACTACAGGTAGCTCAGGGTAGGGCAAGCCAGGGAGAACGTCGTCGTATGCCCGGTGCACGGATCGAACAATTTCATCCAAAACGGGTGCATGAAGAGAGTTCACAATATGCTAAAGATACCAAGTTGCAAACATCGGCGCAGAGTGGATAAAAAGGAACGACGCGTACCTCAACCCTGTTGAGACAAGCATTCCACGCAGCACTGTATAACTTGAACCGTGCGACATAGCCTCCTGGCAGGTCTCGTTCGTCAAAAGGAGAATATCCTTCAACTGGTAGCTGATCAGTATCATCTCCGTTGCCGTCGGGGCCTGTGGTATAGAGTTCTAAGATATTACTATACAGACTGGGATGAGCGTGCTACGCACCCATAGCAGTTTCGTCGCATGGGATGTAAATGACATGCTAGGGCGGCATCAGTGCGCACAAGAAACAGCTTGGGAACGTGCTAACCTGAGTATCGTCGATATCATCTTGGGGGAAAGACATTCAATCCCGAGGTCACGGGTCCAAGCGC
>Ga0307509_10001838_pt1 | contig 35088 bp, 41 predicted proteins | sample 10_EM_MG_FD_202245 | JGI IMG/M metagenome (GOLD analysis project Ga0307509, IMG submission 202245) | Populus trichocarpa ectomycorrhiza microbial communities from riparian zone in the Pacific Northwest, United States - 10_EM | ecosystem: Host-associated > Plants > Roots > Unclassified | place...
TACGAAGACTATAAGATAGTCTAACAACGAAGAAGAGATTATAAGTTAATCTCGGAAAGAAGAATACTCTCTCGGATATTCGAGAACTAACATAGACTATAAGGATAGTCTAACAAAACCCACGTAAGTAGTTCGTTACCTGTCGCATAAATAACCACACCAGGGTAGGATTGTTACAATTGCGTCCGCCGGACGTAAATCGCTTTTTTGCTGATGATTGGTTATGAGCCATCTTCATCGGCATGGAGTCTTGCTTACCATTTGCATACGCAGAATGGTCTCCATGATCAAACCAACAAAAGGGCCATCTTTGTTATCGAACCTCTCAGCATTGCAGATGAATCCTAATATCATTCCCTCTTTAATTCCTCTAGATGACACAGTGCTATTTGAGCCTCTCAATATATCTGTGAATAAACCTTTCAAGGATCTATTGTGTAATATTCTTAATGACCTTCTCAATCAATATTAAGATACATATTACTTCAACCTCTGCAAAATTCAGAGATCCAATACTTCTGCTATTGTTAAGCATTATGTTCTTGTAACACAGGCAGTTCAGGCAGGCAGCATTGCAGCAGTTTTGTGAAAAGCACTAAGGACTAGTGGTTTTAATCTTTGGAAAACTTGGTTTAACCCTATGGATAGATCGTCAGATGGTGAACTCTCAGTCAAAGGAATAGACTCATCTCTCCTAGAGATAGCTGATTGGAGATTAGATGAGGATACTACACTAAGTGAAAAGAATGTTCTGGATTCCCTGATGGATGGGGAACCTGTGGAACTTGGAATTGAATTTGTAGGCCAGGAATAGAGTATACTCTAGTTAAGGGTTAATTCATGGATACTCTCACACTAGTATTGGTTAAACTACTATAAATATCCCCTTCAGCAAATTAGAAATCCTAAGGCTTTCACAGATTTCTTCTCACAGTAATCAATAGCCTTCATTATCTATTGGAGACAGCCACTCATGACCATCCTGGTAGCAGATCAAATCCCTGTCATAGGTAAGCTACTGTCTAAAAGCAAGAACTATCTTTCTCTCCTCCAACATAAAGTATCACTAGCTGTCTCTTTTAATATTCACTTAATTTGCCACCCTCTCAAAATTACGCATCATGCCTATCCTTTGCTTTAACGCCATTCTAAGTATAACCAGTTTTTGCGATAGGTCTACTTCCCCTTAACTGCCACCTAGGTCTTCCTGCGCAAACCCTCTAATAAGGTTTCATCGACCCAAACCATAAGACATGGGCTTTGAATTGTAGATACAACAATGACAATCTTGTTCGATTTTATAAATAGTTTAATTTCTCTAGCAGATTGCCTATAATTATAGCACAGAATTGACAAAGAATTTTGCCTCTATGTACAATTATCATACATATGAGTAGTACTCTTATACAAACCCTTCCTCCTCATTTAATATTTACTTCTTTTTTTCCAATTTAGGGTAAGAATTTAGAATCTGGTAAAAGCCTACGGGCCCCATGAGCAACCATAAAGGCCATGGGCTTTTGTGGGCCTTGGCCCATACCTGCCTAGCCCACGGGCTGACAAAGGCCCATGGGCCAGCCTGGCTCATGGCAAGCAGTGGTCCCCGGCTCTCCAGCAACTATTTTACTCTTACTATTGGTATGGGTTAACTATTGCAGTAGTGTGGGATACACTTGCTTTTAATTTCTATACTTTTGCTTCTCAAGTCTCGGAGTATCGGTACCCTGAGTGCCCTACTACGGCCACTTGACTTCGTCGCCTACGCTAGCCTGTTTTACAAAAGGCCCACGATGTTGACTTGGAAAGAGAGTTTCCTGGTGAACTATAGTTTTCTTTTCTCTTCTTACCTCCCATTCTTTCTTAGATGTGAGTGAAGCGAATTCGGGTAGCGGCGCAGGTCATTGTACAGGTAGGGTATGTGATTTAAGAATGGCTATAAAATGCAAGGTACTTAGCTGTTGTAGGTTATAGGTTGGAGCCAATAGCTTTTGAATCTTGAGACAGATTCTACTGTAGGATGGATACTTGCCTCGTATCTAATTACATTTACTACCAGTACTCGGGTATGGACGTGGGTGATCGGTCAGCCAGGGATTAGAGGTGTCAAAGCTTCTTGCTCGTTTGAGATATTTCCATGCCAAATTCATTCTTTTATTTCCTATAAAAGCAGTAAGTTCAGGCCTCTGGAATCCCTGGCTGTCCGATCACCCACGTCCATACCCGAGTACGATAGCGGAACACCCAACTACTCGAGTGGTACTAGTACACAACACCCCGAATATATAGTCCCTACTGATTGGCTTGTAGTCTTGGATTACTGAGATTCAGCCAATCAGGAGCGAACTTTGTACTTAGGCGGATTGTGTATTTGGGTGTTCCAAGATTGTAATTTATTATCGAGGTTAAGCACCGCCGTGCGTTCTTAAATCACCACGGCAACCACACTAAACATCACTCACTAAACCATTTTTGGAGACAAGCACTGCAACGACCTTCTCTCGTTGCCTATTAAGAACGGAAAAAAACTCGTTCGTGCTTATGATATGAGACATAAACAAAGCATATAATTGGTTTAAGATCAGGTTTTAGAGAGAGGAAAAACAACTATTACCCTATTTGTACTAGAATTCTCGACTACCTTCAAAAGCGACCGCCATAAGAACACAAGGTCTTGCTTAACCTCGCTTCGTTCATCCTGAGCTCATGGCATATAAAAAAGCAAAAAAAATAAGAACGCACGCTGGTGCTTAACCTCGATATTATGCCATGAGCAATTTGCTGTTGCTTTGATAAGAAGGCTGCCTAATGATAGCGCTGGCCTTGGCATGTCTAACTTTACGTACTCGAGTACATGAGAACTACTCGAGTACATTTCCGGTACCGAACCATCGCCTTGGGCCGAGTTGGGCTTCAGCTTCAGCTTCAGCTTCACACTGCTACAACTAATTTGTGCGTCTAAATCTGCCATCACAACCCCGCATTGGCTAACCTGCCTCAAAAGACATCGTTTCCCCCCCTCAGAAAAGCCGTGTGCTAGCCCCCTCACAATATAAAGCCAAATTCACAACCTCTCAACCCCTCAAGTATGAGCTTTGAGGGCCCTTCCAGTTACCAGTACTTTAGCCATAATAGCGGAAGCTTCAATACCAATATTAGGTTTACTACTGCCGACGACCAGAGGTCACGAATTCTGTCATGGCTATCACCCCTGGAGCCTCAAACTAGACATCAAGATGTTCGCATACGCCGGCTTGACAATATTGGGGGCTGGCTTCTGGAAGATCCAAAATTTCAAGCATGGTGCAACGGTGATGAGAATTCCGCCGTTTTGCTGTGTCCTGGAAACCCCGGGGCTGGAAAGACAAATATTAGGTAGTGTTCTCAACAGCCTATGTCACTCTTTACATGTAACCATCACTTACCGGCTATCGTGTTAATTTAGTTCTCTTGTAATCGACACCTTGTGCGATAGAAATGTGGGAGAGAACGTCGGTATTGCCTGTTTTTACTGTGATCATCATCACCAAAGGGAGCACGTTGCTACCAGCATGATTGGGGGGCTTCTAAAGCAGCTCCTTCGAGCATCGCGAGATATTCCTACAGAGGTTTACGAAGCATTCCAGAAGTCTATGGACCAGCTTGCGGGTCGAGGACTCCGGCTTCCAGAATTAATTGAACTATTTCAGGCGGTGCTTCGATCCTTTGATCGGGTTTTTATGTGCATTGATGCACTGGATGAGTGTCTGGTAGAACATCGAATCCAACTTCTCCGCTCTCTTTGCAAAATTATGGAGAATTCAAAAGGGCTTCGTCTATTCCTAACCGGGAGACCACATATTCCGGAGGAGGCCAGCAAGTATCTCATGATCCCTGCTGTTGTTCTAAATATACAACCAAGTCATGACGATATTACGAGATATCTGGCTCAGAAGTTGGATGACGATCCTAATCCTGAATTGATGAATGATGGGCTGAGGGCTGAAATAATGATGACTATTCCTCGGGCTTTCTCTAAAACGTAAGTTGGTGAGCTGGTAACATGATAGTCTAGCCGAGAAATTCACTAACCATATCCAGATTCCTGCTTGTTGCATTGCAAATTGAAGTGATCTTGGGAGAGACAACTATCTCAAGGAGAAGGGGAAAGCTTTGCCAGATGGGAAATGGCCTAGGCGACGCGTATACAGCGACTCTGGATAGGATAAGAGAGCAACCTGGCGACCGACCAAGACTAGGAATGATGGTCTCAATGTGGGTTTCTTTGGCAGAGCGGCCTTTACGTGTCCGTCAGCTCTGCCAGGCCCTAGCCGTGAGGATTGGGCCATCAAGGTCCACTGACCTTGATCGTGAAAATATTCCTCTGATTCAAACCTTGCTGGGATGCTGTCTTGGGCTGGTGGTTGTTGAGGAGGAGGCTTCAACAGTCCGTCTGCTACGTTCTACTCTACAAGATTATCTATGTGGCCATCCTAACATTTTCCATAACGCTCATGCTACTATGGCTGAAGTTTGTTTAACATATCTAAACTTCAAATCCGTACGGGGGATTCTATCTATCGACGACGACGAATGGATCCCCCCAGGATTGCCCTTTTTGAGCTACGCTTCTTGCTACTGGGGAGTTCACGCCAAAAAGGAAATCACGGAACCAGTGATATTACTTGCTCTCAAGCTCCTCAGCAGGTATCAGTGTCATATAGCTTCGGCACTCTTATTCTCACATTATGACAGGCAGGCTATGGAGTCGTGGGACCCCCCGCACCCTCCCGGATTCACGGCGCTGCACTGTGTCGCAGCTTTTGGCATCAGTGAACTTCTTGTGGATATAGATTTTACTGGCGTGAATCAGAGTGATGATGCTGGCCGTACGCCACTTACTTATGCTGCAGCAAATGGACATGAGCAGGTATTAAAGGTGTTGTTGGATCAAACGGATGCCGGGATCAACTATTCTGATAAGCTCGGACTAACGCCTCTTCTCTGGGCCGCTTGTGGTGATTCTGAGGAAGTTATGAGGCTTCTAGTCGAGAGGAAAGATGTGAACCCCAGTTTAACCTCTAAATGGGGCCAAACAGCGCTTCACCTTGCTGCGGATGTCGGAAATAAAGGAATAGCAAATATCCTCTTATCCTCTTGGGCAGACACGGCCTCATGGCTAAATTGAGAGACTGGGGAGGCTCAATACCACTCTGCTGCGCTGCTGCGAGTGGTCATGAGGAAGTTGTGAAGCTATTATTGGACTGTGTGGATGTCGACCCCAACACCACAGATCGCTACGGCCGGACACCACTCCTTCAAGCTTCCCGGTATGGCCATGGTGGAGCGGTAGAGGTGCTCCTAAAACGGGAGGATGTTAACCCTAATGTGGCCGACCTGTGGGGACAAACCTCACTATACTGGGCTGCTCAGAACTGCTACCTGGGGATCCTAGAGCTGCTTCTACGCCGGAGTGATTTAGACCCCAACATAGCAAATGCTAGCGGCCAAACTCCTCTTTTGCAGGCAGCCACGGGTGGAAGAACGGAAGTAGTGAAAATGTTGCTGGGCCGAAAAGATGCCAAACCTAATATGTGCGATGGCCAAAACACAACACCACTCTATTGGGCTGCTAGGGGCGGTCATGAAGAAATCATCAAACAACTGGTACACCGAGGAGACATCAATCCCAACACAGCTGACCGGAGTAACCGCACACCACTTTGTTGGGCTGCTAAAAAGGGGTATGCAAGAGCAGCGAAATATTTGCTGGGGAGTAATGGCATCAACCCAGATCTTGCAGAAGACGGCGGCCAAACTCCACTATATTGGGCTGCTTGGGGCGGCTACGAGGAGGTTGTCAAGCTGCTACTTGCCCGAGAAGACGTGAAGCCCAACGCAACGGACCGCGATGGCCGGACACCACTCTTCCGGGCAACGGCAAACGAACACGAGGGAGTGGCAAGACTACTCCTAAACAAAAGCTCTGTTGATCCCAACCTAGCAGATTTTGAGAACGAAGTGCCTCTGCATTTGGCAGCTGAGAAGGGAAATGGAGGACTAGTGCAGTTGTTTCTCAGCAGGAGCGATGTTGAACCCAATCTATCAGATAAGTATGGCCGAACTCCGCTCTACCGGGCTGCGGGAAATGGTCATACAGACGTAGTGAAGCTTCTCCTGGGCCGGGAGGACACCGCTCCCGATCAGACCGACTTAAACGGCCGGTCACCACTCTACCGAGCTACTATAAACGCAAACGAGGAAATTGTGAAATTTCTTCTCAGTAGAAACGACATCGACCCGAATATAGCCCTCAAAGGTGGCCGAACCCCGCTTTATATATCTGCTCGCGCAGGCCATGAGGGAATATTGAGGCTACTGCTTGACCGGGAGGATATCAAGCCGAACAAAGCAGATGGTCAAAGCCTCACACCTCTCTACTGGGCCGTGAGGAATAACCGGGAGTCTATAACGAGGCTTCTCCTTGCTCACCCTACGATTGATCCCAATCCGGTAGGCGAAGACGGCCAAACCCCACTCCATTGGGCTTCTCGAAACGGGAATGAAGTAATAGTCCAGATGTTGCTGAACCGAACGGATACCGACTTGAACCCAGTTGATGGCTCTCACCAGACACCACTCCACCATGCCATTAGACATGGGCACGAGGGGGTAGTGAAATTGCTGGAAGATCGACTGGATCGAAAGGAGGAGGAAGGTCGCCAGATTTCATCACAGGGGGTCTAAATACTGGTATCCAGTGCTGGTATGTTTCCGATCCCCCCAGGGGAAGCCTGCCCGCCTAGCTACTTGCAGCTGACTGAGTTAGTGTTCTTTTTTTCCTCCTTTTCCCTTTTCCTGCATTTGGGCGGTGTGCGCTTGGAGGGCAGCCTGCAGGGGGCATCTTGGGGGATCTTTGATTTTCCTTCATCTTCTATTTCCCAAGTTAATATTTCATGAAATACCTAGCTGGCGCAGTGGTTGACATGTTCAATAATCAATTAACCCAGGAGTTTATAATCATTCATACTGGCAATCAATCCTTATTGAATGATCCGTCATGTGGGTGGGATAGTTGAAAAACCCTGCCTCGTGGGAACTAGGAGATTGGAGAACCTAGCCTTCATCAATAGAGCTATGAGGTTTTCCAATCCTACTATTATACGAGGTGGAGGAAGCCGACTCTAGACCTCAAGGTCGGCTATCTGCAGGATAGCAGAAAAGAATGAAAAATTCCTTTTGCTTCCGTCAGGCAGAGGTAAGTCCCAGAAGCTATAGACGCTTTAGCCATTCTCGCTCTGGCAAGCTATGATACCCTCTCCCTATTTATTGCCTTGTAAACTTTTTTTTTTTCTTCCAGAAAAGTGAGGTATAGATAGTGCCCAGTGGGAGTCACAAGATTGGCAGATGCCGGACAGGTGCAGCCAGGCCAAACACATATTGAAATTAGATCCGCGCGATTCCTGCACTGTATTACTAAAAGATGTACGGCTTGAGGCTTGAGGGCGTCAGGTCTCACGTACACCGACAATCCCATAACTGGGGAGCACCATAATGCAACAATACCATTTATGCCTCATGGAAACCTCCCCCAAAGCACCGTACCAAACTTGAAATCCCACCGAAGTAACACTGTTGGTATAAGGTTTCTTTCTCCTCTCAAACGCTGCCTTCAGTTGACTATAACTTTATTCCCAAGTCCGGTACAAGATTGATCTTCATTATACTTGCTTTATTATTTCTCTTGTTTGTATATGCTTTCTTTGAATATCATTGTTCTTTGTTGCGGATTTCTTTATTGTGGTATCTTGGTGGAAGAAGTAAGACTGAACCGCCTTACTACATAATTGGTCTTTCCTATCATTCTTGTAATAGCAGTTCGCAATAATCAATGATCTTGACTGTCTTCTATTATCACTTCTCCATTGAGTCTATCGCGCATTGCAACAAACACCCCAACAGAAGTCACGAGTGATTTCCCATGATAACATACTAAATTTACCGGACCCCAAGTTGATTTCCCATATGATACAAAGCGATCCAGCTTTCGACCCAATGTTCGCAAAGATCACTCCTCATGTACCTTCCAATGCCTCAGGAAGTAAAGGGAGGACAGAAGCTCATTAATGGAAAGGAACCGTTCCCAGGGGTCGAATAGCCCGAGAGCCCTCTCAGTTAGCGCTCTTTCAAATAGCGAAATCCCAGGACAAGCCTTGGAGGAAACTTGAGTTTTGTTGAGATTATCGGGGGTATATTTTGCTCGTGGCGACTATACCTAACTATCGTTGAGATAGGCTCGCAATGGAAGCGACCGATAGTCAGGGGATGTATGGATGATCTGTCGGTAGGATTGTGCAGCCCCCCACAGCTCCGGTAGTTCCTGTTGTGTTCGGGTAAAAACTACAGAGTACTGTACGTAACAAAACGCATTTCCGTCCACAGGGGATGCGCAAAGTACATTATAACCCATGCTGAAAAACCAAGACAGAACCGAGTGGAAAGAACATTAGACTAGATCCTTTCTAAAAAGAAACTCCAACTAGCTAACCAACTATGATAATTTATGAATGGTATGATAGGTGAAATCTCGGGTGGGTAGGATGGGGTATTAATAGAAACAACTAGCCAGCTCTACACCTTTTCGAAAACGGCCTGCATCCAGCACCTGTACATCTTCACCTGTGTCTTTCTATTGACCAGCATTCTCCGGTCGACGCCCATGTCATTGATTTTGAAGCCGCCAAAGTCTCCTTCGGGAAATCTACTTTGTTCTTCTTCACCTTCCCCCTCCTGCTCCTCCTGCCGCCTATCCTCTGCATCCGGGTCCTCAGCCTTCACTTTCCCCTGGCCGGTGAATATCCACCTCAACTCATCCTCGTCAAAAAAGTACACCCTAGTCCCATCCCCGCGCACATAGAAGTTCTCCTCGAGGTAGCGGCCAGCTTTAAACCTAACCTGTGCCAAATCCCCCCGTCCGTAATCCCTGAACAGGACTTTCCCACCCTTCCTCAGCATCCTACGAACATTCGCGAGCGCATCAGCCCACTGCTCGGGACTCAGCGCGGAAAACACAAACACCATAATAACCGCATCCACACTACCCTCTTCCACCCCTTCGGGCAAAGTATCCCTCTGCGAAAGGTCATATACAGAAGCACAAACCCTACCCCTCTCCGCCTCCTTCACAAACTCCTCCTGCGCACGCACCAGCTCCACCGCCTTGCGGCTGAAATCGCACCCGTGTATGCAAATCTCCTCATTTCTATTGAGTCTCAGCACCGGGAACAACGTATTCCCGGCTCCGCATCCCAACTCCACGATACTGGCCCTGCCGGCGCCCTGGCTCGTCAGCGCTTCCAGCAGCGGGAACTCCTGGTGCAGCCATTTCCGGTCCTTGAAGAAGTTGGTTGTGTTGTTCTTGTAGAAGGCGTCCCACCACTTTGCTGGGTCGCTGTTGAAGCGGTGCTTGTTGAAGGGGTCCACCGGCCGCGAGCGCTGGAAGGAGATTTGCGCGGCTGAGGCTGCGCGGTAGGCTTCGTCGGTCTCCACGTGGTCCCAGGCGTTGTGCTGGAAGACGCTGGATGGATCGGTGAGTAGGCGAGTGCCGAATTTGAAGGGGGTGGGGTCTTTCGGACCATTTGGTGGAGGGGTGGAGAGGGGGAGCGGTGCTGGAGTGTCTTGTGTCATAGTGGTGGGGGTGATGGTGCTGATGATGGGGTAGTTCTGCCACAAAGAAAGATGTGCTATGGACAAACTTATCAGACGCCAAGACGTTGAACGGGCGATCCGTACCGTCGATTCCAGAATGATCCGATCCAGGAATTGAAAGCGGCGGATCATAGGGGCGCGAGTATTGCCCCCATTTATAAGTTAAGAAAAGTAGAGATGAAAATCCAGGAAAGGGTGACCTTTTGAGGGAAATTTAATTAGACCAATGACAGGACTTACGGGTCGGTATGAAAACTACCTAACTCCTTTTTTAAAAAAAATGCCAACTTTCCATCCAGAACACTCACTGAATGCCTCCAGAGAAATTTACAGTGCCTTTGGCAAACCATTGCCATTGTTGTACATATCATAACACCACCAATTTAATTTAGGCCTAAAAGGTTTAGACGCGGCTATTTCACCATCACAAAGTATCACTCACTCCTAAACTATGCTTATTTCGGTGCCCAAGCTCGATTCGTGGGGCCACGAAGCTTGATGATATATGGAAATTGAGTTTGCAGTCCTAGCGATGGATATAGCGCGAGTACAACCGCATGAAATGCCCACCCAGTTAGATTGCCTCAGGAGCATAAAACATTTTACACCCCGTAGAACCTTCTAATAAATATCACACCACCAGATAATCGACCCCAAAGACCCCACCCTCTATCCTACTAGCGCAATTCAGCACCCCCAGCCAATATATACTACAAGAAGAAGTCCCACAAACACACCAAATGACCAAACGTACAGACAGAACTCTATCCACATCCCTCCATCTATCCATCTCTATACACGTGAACCCACCCCTCCTCCCCTTCTCCAACCTAATCCCTCCTCCTCCTCCCATCAACCAATCCCACCCCCTCCCCCTCCTTCCGTCCCAGAACCTCCCCGGCCCTCCTCTCAAACGCCTCAATCATGACCGCAGCGACCTTCGGCGCAATCGCCGCACTAACAGCCGCATAAATCGGGTTCCTAAACCCAAACTCCAAAGACAACGACACAACACTTCCTCCCTCCCCCCCACCCTTCACAACCCACCTAGTAACCAGCCTCTCGAAAATATCGCTTCTGTCTCCATTCGCCTCAACGGTACCAGCCTCAGCCGAACACGCAACAACACTAGTAAAAGTCTCGTCGAACGACCCCCATGCCACGCGCAATTCCGCCTCTTCCGGCAGCTGCGTGCGCGGACATGTTCGCGTCACGTGCGAGCCCAGGCAGTATGGGAGGAATTTGTGGTAGGAGTCTATGTCGGCCACCAGGTTGAAGAGGCTGCGCGGCGGGTGCGGGAGGCATCTGCTCGTTGTGAAGCGCTGCGGGGATGGAGCGGCGGTGGTTGGCAGGGGGAAGAAGTGGCGGTGGTGGTGTATTGAGGGTTTTTTATTATTATTGGTGATGACGGGGTGGTGGATTTTTAGGCGTGGGAAGTGGTGGGGGATCGCCAGGCGGGGTGGCATGATTTTGCCGTCTTTTTTTTTATTTTTTTATTTTTTTTTATGTTCTTTTGTTTTCTGTCTTGTTTTTTATCTTATTTTTCGGGAGATGGTGGGAGAGGTGGGAGGTGGATGGATGGTGTTGGAGATTGTCCTTTCTTCATCCTTTTCTGGGGGATTTACGCCAAGACGGGGTGGAATTTTTTTAAGCCGCAATGCTTTGTGGGACCCTGGATCCTGTATCAATGTGGTGCCGGTATGATAACAGATTTACGATAGGATATCGAAACCTAGCTCCTTAATATCCTCCGATAGCAGGATTCCGGAACCCTGTAACGAGCTTCTATCCTGGATAGGAACCTAGGTATGGACTGTACCACCAGCAACCAATGCACTCCAATTCATCACAACCCCAGCATCACAAACCCTCACTCGGGTCTACCAGGCGGACCCAACCACACAGCCCATCTAAACCCCCCCGACACCATGTGCCCACAGCAAAGGGCAAAATCCGCCATCAGCCAAAACAGGTGTGTAGCCCTGCCCCCGCCCCCACCAAGGCTCCTCCTCCTGGGCTTCAACAAACAAATTGTAAAAGTTCAGAATGTCTCATAACTCTGGCACCGTAGCGTAATGGCTAACGCATTGCTTTCCGGTTCTTCCAAAGAAGATAACTGCCTGGCAAAGATTGTGGGTTCGAGTCCCGTCGGTGTCGAATCATTGATTTCTTTTTTTTTTTTGTTGCCTTCCTTCCCCCCATTGGATCTAATCCTTATTACCCAGCTACTACGACATCGCATCATCATCATAAGTTACTGACACCCTAGGTTAGTTAATTCAACCGTTCGTCATTCTGGAGCGTGGCTCCTTTTTCCTTCAATAAACTACCCCATTTTCCAATTCCCATCTATCAAACCACTTCTCCCCACCTATATCCCTGCAACAATGTTCCGAGCAGCTGCACCCCCACACCGCCTCTGCCTAAACCTTAACACTTGCTCAAGAACCATCACCTCCTTCTTGCTCCCTCAGCTCCGCACAGCGCACAAATCATCTCGCAAACGCCGCTCCCCAAAACCCGCCGTGCCCCGGCGGGCAGCAGAGCCAATGACAATCCCACCCCCAGTCCTCCTCTCAGCCCACAAATCCGGCGTGAGTCCATTATCCCCGAGCGCAGCGCAGGCACTCATAAACGACTACGCCGAGAGAACCACATCTCCGCCATCTGAATCCCTAGGCGAGAAATTCTGCAGCGGTTTGTTTTCAACTTCCCTCCCTCCCTCCCTCCCGAGAAGAGAAAATAAATAAATAAATAGAAGAAAAAGAATGAATGAAAGAAAAGAAAGAGCTAACGAAATGAATGAATGGGGGGGAGGGGGGGAGAGGAAAGATCATGGAGTAACCCCAGAGGATTTAACAAGTCTGACTCGTCTCCTCCTCCGACTTAATGCCCCCGGTAGTGCCCGGCTGTTGTGGCATTTACTGACTACCTGCTCGCACATGAACGTGCCCGCTGCGGTGGTGCACTTGCACTCCCACCTCTCGGCGCAGGTCCTCCGCGGGAACGCAATGGCCCAGGCGGATCTAGTCGCGACGTCTAAGCGCCTGGCCAGGATCGCGCCGGAGCATGCTGGTGCGGCGTTCAAGATGGGTGAGGTGGCGGAAGCGAAGGGGGAACTTGATCGGGCGGAGAATTGGTTTAAGAAGGCGGGTCGGGGGGGGGTCATGGAGGGGTGGGTCAAGTTGGGCATACTGAGAAGGAATAGGGGGGGGGTTGAAAGCGCTAGGGGGGTTTTTGAGAAGGCGGTGGAGATGGGGAGTGCTAGGGGGTGTTATTTCCTTGCGCAAGAAATGAAGGAGGAGGAGGGGGAGGAAATTGCAGGGGTTGGAGGGAAGAGGTTGGGGTTACTGGCTAGAGCTGGGGCTAGTGGAGTTGTTGAGGCGGCCTATGAGCTTGGGTCTTATTGGCGGGAGAGGGAGGCAAAGTTTGCTGAGGAGTGGTTTCTCGTCGCGGCATCGCAGGGCCATGCGGATAGCATCCTTGCTCTTGCCCAGCTCTTGGCCGAGAAGGGGGATATAGATAACGCCAGGATTTGGGCACAGAAGGCGGCGGACATGTCAGGGGAAATGGGAGCATATGGGACAGAGATATTACAAGAGCTAAGTAGGATGGAAGAGAAGAAGCAGGAGGGTGATCAAGAGGAATAACAAATCTCACTTCACATCCCACTCTAAGTATCATCACATCTATTATTACTGCCACATCCACTTTCCCTCCATATGAAAACATCCATTGAGCCACGTATCTATTTAACATTATGGGGTTCCGAAATTATCATGCAGAAAAACACCATTCAACATGCAAGGATCGGGCCAAGTGTGTTTTTCGTCAAGGGATCAGAGGTAGCGCAGGTAGTCCGATAGCAAAAACAAAGCACCAATTATTCTAGAGTTCCATTTGATTCAAGTGGAACGGCGGCAGGTGCCGCTGCTGGCTGGATTTTCTGAAGTTTCTCAAGCATTTGGTCGAGGACACTATGATTATTAAATCATCAGCCCATATGTACCGGTAATAGGGGGAGGAGGGGAATACCCAGCGCTAGCAGCCACAAAACCGAGATACGGCTTGCTAGGACTCAACACCCTAGACAGGTACTCCGGATGGAACTGAACGCCAACGAAGTAAGGGTGATCCTTCAACTCAACAATCTCCATTCTCTCACCCTTGTCGTCTTTCCCGACAAAGTTCAACCCAGACAACCTCTGGATATACTCAGGATTGACCTCGTAGCGATGCCTATGACGCTCCAAAATGACCTCCTTCTCACCGTAGAGCTGGCGAAGCTTACTCCACTCACTTTCAGGTTGCCAAATGGTTGGACGAATACCAAGACGCATGGTTCCGCCAAGGTGGGTTTTGCTTCCTTCAGGCATGAAGATGACAACTGGGTCTCTAGTGCTGGCGGAAATTTCAACCGAGTGAGCGTCTATGAAGGTGTCAGTGATTGCTGATACCTGTATCCAAACAAACAATCCTAAACAGACCTTTAAGACCAACGACGTGGCGGGCATACTCAATCACAGCAACCTGCATACCGAGGCAAATACCAAGGTAAGGAGTCTTATTAGTACGAGCCCACTTCGCCGCTGCGATCATCCCTTCGGTGCCCCTAGCACCAAATCCCCCAGGCACTAAAATACCGCTAGCTCAGTTCATTAGCATCTATCCACCTAAACGAGTAAATGGAACATACCCAGCAGTGCAAACATCATGCCACGCCTTGTGAAATTTGGCCGGATTCTCCTGTTTCATGTGATCCTCCAAAGCCTCCGCCTCGACCCAAATCAAGTTCAGCTTACGCCCACACCTCATAGAAGCATGCTCCAAACTCTTGATAACACTCAAATACGAATCATGTAGATCGGTGTATTTTCCCACGAGAGCAATGTCGACTTTATCGAAAAGTCTGTCCTGGGCAAGGGTAAGAGTCTTCCACTCGTCCCAGATGTCAATACCCTTCTGGATAAGCGCCGGCGCGAGATCGAGTTTCCCCAACTCTAGCACTGATGTGAGAAGATGAATCAACTTTTGCTGTTCAAGAAGAAGCGGGACATGGTATGTGGAATTAACGTCATGAACCGCAACTACTTGTTCGTGGGCAACATCACAAAATGCTGCGATCTTCTCAACAGTAGCCCTACTCAGTGGTTCCTGGCAACGACAGGCAATCTGTTCTGTATTAGCCTCAGGATTGCATCCTTGGTGTACCGGTACGTAGGATAGACATACAAGATCAGGTGCGAGGCCCGCAGACCTAGCATCTCTAATAGCCTGTTGTGTGGGCTTCGTCTTCTGCTCTCCATTAATAACCGGAACCAGAGAAACGTGAATCTGTAAAAAGTTTCCTTTTCCAACACGACGTCTAAGTTGCCTCATTGCCTCAATGAAGGGCGCGGACTCAATATCTCCTACAGTCCCTCCCAACTCAATTATGCAAGCGTCTGGGTGCTCAGAAGTCTCGTCTACTGGAATGAGAGCTACACGCTCGATCCAATCCTGGATAGCATCCGTAAGGTGGGGAACGACCTGGACAGTCTTCCCAAGGTAATCGCCCCGTCTCTATTTTCACTCAGTTTTAGAAAACCACCCCCCCCCCCTCTTCAATACTAAGAATGGCTAAGAGGGGGGGAACGAACCTCCCGTTCAATGACATGCTGATAAATCTTCCCCGTAGTGATATTATTCTCCCGAGTAAGCGTGACATTAAGGTATCGTTCGTAATTTCCAAGGTCCAGATCAACTTCACCACCATCATTAAGCACGAACACCTCTCCGTGCCTAACCGCCGCCGGTTAGCAACTTGCGAATGACTCCCCACCTTACTCGGGGCAGGTGAAAAGTATTGGAACAAGCTAGGGTCAGGTCAAGAGGGCCAATGCGAAATTTCCTCCATTCAGATCCCAAGATGCCCAAGAAGGAAAATAACCGCTCTTTTCCGCGTTCCTCGCACAGACATTTACCCCCATGTTTGTTCCAATACTTTACCCCTGCCCCGAGTACCAATCCTCGAGAAAGAAAGGAGTGGGAAGCATACTCGGTGGGAGCCATAGTCCCCGCATCGACATTCATGTACGGATCGATCTTAATGGCCGAGACGTAAAGTATAAGTTAGCGAGAGGCGGCAATAAAATCTGGAATGAGGAGACGAATCTTCAGACCAATAGTCTTCAACAATAGGCCCGTCGAAGAAGCTAAACATGCATCAGCACAAACTGTATCCCACACTGCAGCCAAGAATGAAACAAGCCCACTTACCAATAACCCCCTTCCCAATCCCACTAATCACACCTAGAATTCAATCCTCGCAATTAGTCCCCCACTACTGTACTGAACCCGAAAAAAATGGGAAGAGGGACGGAATAAAACACTAACCTCCGGAAACAAGAACGTACTTCATCTTGCCAATCCACCTATAGATCAAACCCGATTACTGTTTCAAATAGGTACGACGAGCGTTCTCAAATATGGGTGAAGGAAAGGAAAGGAAAGACAAGGTCTAGTTCGTCGTTCTAAACGAGCGTGAGGTGGAAAGGGTGGAAAGGAGGGAAGGGGGGAAGAAAAGGAAAGGAGGGAAGGGAAAGGGAGTGAGGGAGGGAGTAAGATTAGGAAGGAGATGCAGTAAGGCAGGCAAGAAGGTAGGGAAGAGGGAGAGAAGAAAAGGAAAAAATTTTGAGGCTGCGAATTGATGTACTCGAGTAGAGTATGGCCCTGTTTGGGGTGCAACAAAATGCCACTTCCTCACATACGAGTAAATGTGACTTCTTTATAAATAAAATGTGCTTAGCATGCCAGCTAAAATGGAGATTTCCTCTTACTTCAAGCCCATTCCTTTTATTTTGGCTTATGCCATTTTGGGGGAAAACAACATTTTTTTTATGTTGTGCATCAAGCAGGGCCCAAGTTTTAGTTTTTTTTTGCACTTGATGTCTTCCTGACCCGTAGATGGAGTGGTGGGGTGAATCCCGGTGGTACTGGTTCTTGAGTAGAGGGGCATGTAAGGGAAGTCGAGGCGGCCTGTATCTAAATTCCTTGGCAATGTTAAAATAATTTGAGTGCGGATATCTTATCACCAGGGAGCGACCTTTTATCTGCCTCTGAATTCAACTCACACATTCACGAAATGCTGGCAACTCTCTCCCCCCTCTTCACCACCACCAACCTCCATCACTACCACAACCGCAACCACAACACACCTCCAAACAATGCCCTCCCCAACAGCCATCCTCTCACCCCTCCCAATGGCCGACGGCTCCGCGCAATACACCGACGGCCCAATAACCCTCCTTGCATCAATCAACGGCCCAATAGAAGTAAAACCCAGAGACGAAATCCCGCTAGAAGCCTTCCTAGAAATAATAATCAGGCCCTCCGCCGGTGTTACCTGTTCGTCTACCCCCCCCCCCCCCCTTTTTTTCCAGCTAAAGCCGGCCTAACTAACGATCCTCCTGAAGCTGTTCGCGAAAAACACCTCGAAGCCCTCCTTCGCTCCGCTGTATCCCCCCTCATAATATGCACCGTCCACCCCCGCACGCTTTTTCAAATTACCCTTCAGATTATCCAACATGAGCAGGCGTCCGCGGCGCACGCATTACATACTTTGTTGGCTTCGGCGATAGTTGTTGTGGTGCTCGCGCTCGTGGATGCGGGGGTCCCGATGAAGGGTATGCTGGCCGCAACGTTCGTGGAGGAGGCTGACGGGAGCGCGGCGCATGTTTTTGGGTATGCTATTACGGGAGGAGGAGGAGGTGGCGGCGGTGGTGGTGGTGGTGACGGTCCTAAGGAGGAGTTGGTGTTTGTGGAGAGCGATGGGGTATTTGACGAGAAGGGATTCGTGGAGGCCTCAGAGGTGGGGAGGAAGAAGTGTCTGGAGGCCGGAGAATTGATGAAGAGTTGGGTTAGAGAGAAAGTCGGAAGGGACATGAAATACCGCTTAAAGTAATATTATCATAGACTTTTCAAAGGGTGAGGGGGGTAGTCTAATACGGTTATGATACAATCACGACAAAATTAACCAAACAAAAGATATACCCAATCAACCAAAAACTCCGACCCCAAACAAACAAAAGCCATCTATCCCCACCATCCAATCTAAGCTCGCTTTCTCTCCTTCAACCTTTTCTCCATCTCCATGAAAGCCTTGATCCCAACCGGAATATTCCCAAACCCCTCCCAAAGTCCCCCTTCGTTCCCTTCTACTTCCCCATCCTCCTTCCCACCCCCTAATTTAGCAAGAGCAGCCCTAGCCTTCCCCTTAGCACCCTTCCACTCCTCCAGATCCTCGCGAAACACCTCCCAAGTGCAATTCACGCACCCGCTCATGCAGCAATCATCCGGCTCTACGGGCTTTGGCGGTACCCACACGCCGGCTACGACTCGCCCGCCTTTGCGCTTTGTCTGGTGCCGTTCGGTCGGGCCGGCGAGACGGGTGCCGAAAATTATGCGGGCCTTGGAGGACACGTCGGAGGCGGAAGAAGAAGGGGGCGTGACTGTTGGTTGTGCGGGAGGGAGGGCGGAGGATGTGGGCGAGAGGGGGTTTGCGGGTGTTATTGGGTTTTCGAGGAGGACTGGGGTGGCGTGTTAGCTTCTGCAGTGGGGGCGGGGGGGGGGTGAACAGCGGGAAGGGGTTGGGGAGGTACGTTTGTAATAGCCATGTAATGGATGAGCCTGTTTGTTTTGTATTCTGGCGCCGGCAGATGCTTGTCTTGCCCAGAGCATTGGTATTTTTCTCTTCAGGGCATTCATAGTTGAGAAGGAGTAGCTTATCCGATCGGGCGATTGGGCGACTCCAAGAGGGGACTTAAATTTATCAGTATTAAAACAGGTGTAAACAACCGAGGCACGGGCGTCAAGGGGATGGTGGGCATTGGTGACTGGGTGTGTACGAGTATGGGATGAGTGTTGATCTATTCGTCCACCGCCAAGCTAATCCTTTCCACCTCTCCTTTGGTCAGGCCTATCATTATCCAGGGCTTCAGTCTCCAACACTTGTCGAACCGGGCACAAGCACCCCAATCAAGGCCACCCTGACTGCTGCCATATCCTATGCCTTTCCCCATGACCGGTAAATATAATGCGCTAGCAAGAGCAAGAAATAATATCGAGCACACCAAATTCAGGGAATTATGAAAAGAAGAAAAAAGTAACATAACGAAAAACCAAAACTCCATGGATCATAGTTTACAATAAATTCTCCCATCCCCTCTTTACCGCAGTTGATTACTTCTTAAGTCTACTAGCCTTCCAAACTCGAACCAGTCTCGAGATTTCTTTCAGAGCAGCCATGAGCAATGGAGCCCCCACCGGGCCCATCAGCGGCAGGTACACCGCCACTTTATGTTCTTCGGGAAAGTATACCTGGCCAACCATACTCTTTTCAAAGAAGGCTTTCTCGGCCTGTTCCTCGGCATTCCTTCCCTCTTCTAGAGCACCGCCGAAACGGCCGTGGCGGAGTTCCTGGCAAGCCGCAGTAAGAGATGAGAGTGTTGATGAGACAGATGTAGACACAGATGAGGGGATTGAAATGGATGGGAGGGCGAGCGTTAAGCGGTAGAGCGACCCCAGGGTAGATGAAGCGGAAACCAACAGCTCGGCAGAGCGCTGACGGGTAAGGGAGTCTAGACGGATGGGCAGCGAAGCAGGATGCGTAGGAGCTCCGAGAAGTGAAAGAAGCTGTGTCGCAAATATATCCAAGGCCGGCTTGAGTGCCTCCTTGGTCAAATGTGTATTATCGGACTCGGCCGGCGGATTGTGAATCATAACACCACCCCATTGTGGTAGTAAAAACGCGTTGGTTGAGCTTGTTGGGATGATGAGCGGCGATTGATCGGCCGCCGGAATATAAATGATAAAGTTGATAGCAGGATAACTCGTAATACTAACCAATGGCCACTCAGCACTGTTTATAAAGCTACTCAGATCCTCCTTCTTCAAGATGTATCTTCCGCTATCACCCTCCTCCTCCTCCCCCTCCTCCCCCTTCTCCGAGTCCGGCACCCAAGTCGGAACAACGCTAGAGGACAACGAGGCGTAAAACTGTATCTGCGAGTCTACCGTAAACCCACTAATCCCACCTAGAGCATCAAGCAGTGGTTGCAGGTACTCTGAAACCGCCTCTTCAATCTCCCAGCTACTCGGATCTCCGGCAGCGGTGAACAGTGAAAATGTCAAGTGGTACATAGGTGAGTACTTGACAATCCGACTCATCTTCCTAGCAATCTCGGCAGTGTTGACTTTATTAACAACTTTGACCCCATTCCCGCCATTCCCACCCCCGGAGGAAGGCAACGGCGAAGGTGTAGGCGTAGATGAAGCCAGCAGATACGAAATCATCTGCTGTTCCTCCGCAAAGATCTCTTGAAGTGTACTAGCCACGAAAGCTGACAAGCTGGTAGGATTGTAAGACGGCGAATAGAATAAATCGATAGCCCTAGACGAAGGACTCAAAACATAGGAATGCGGAGATCCTGCAGCTCCTTGAGATAGTCGCAGCGTCGCCGCAACACTCTCCCCTCCATCTTCAACTTTAGACGAATTCGTGGAAAGTCGTAACCGTAAATGGTGCGCGGAGAAATCGTTCGCATCATCAAGAGCATGCTGCACCGTCTTTAACAGATTCTCCGGATCAGGTAGTGTAAGTGCTTCAACATCGATAAGTAACGGAAACTCCGCCCTGCAAGCCTTCGAAGCTGTCAGCAAGAACAGGAGATTGACGGCAACACAAGGGGAAATACCCACCCTCCCATCAGCCCAGCTTTGCATTTCTTTCAGTGGCAGCGGCGCACGGTATATCGCTGTCGTAATCCACCATAATGGTAATCCGATCGTTATGACCACAACCCAGAATGATAGAATCACAAGTGATCGGATGCGGGTGTTTTCGGGGGTGTCGGGGGAAGGCGATTTTTTCCCCTGAGAAACGGAAACGGCGGATTCGGGGAATACTTTCGATTCTGCAACTGCCGCCGAAGCAGCGCTGGCAATTGTTGCTGCGACGTCGGGCCCCAATCTTTCAGACATCGCTGGGGAATAGGGGGGTTGGTAGAAAGGAGATGTTGACAGCATATAAGCACATTATGTCAAGCTGTTGCCATTTGGGAGTGTGAGAGGTGGTCGCCGGCTTGGCGACCGGAGGTGCCAGATGGATTGAGCTCGAATTCGAGTCAGAGAACACAGCTTTCTAGAAACTTGAGCTACACACATAACTTCAGCCCGATGGTGAAAAGTTATCTATTGTCGGAGCCTCCCAAAGGATCGCTCTCCAAGGTTATGGCAGAGGGCAATAGGCTGACATCCAGCATTCGATATTGCTATCACCAACCATCACTCGAAATTTGAATTCAGTGCACATCACAAGCAAGAACCAACCTCCATAGCCTCTCCTATAGCCGTGATTGGGGTAAAACAACTGGGAGCGCCACCAGAGGACGCTGAGATCTAAACTACAATTGGCGTTGACAAATCACAGCCATATAACTCTTAATCTATGAGAAAATAACATTCAATCGTAAGCTAAACGGCAGCCCAGGGTCCGTGATTGCAATCTCTTCCCCGTTGTCCACAAGGTCCCCCATCTTCTTCTCGAGGTTTGGCCTTGTCTGTTCGTTCAACTGTGGCGGTCCCTGATAATATAGTTTCCGCCGCTCAGTAACCAAGGTTGGTCTCTTGATTTGACTGTTTATTAAAAGGTTAGTGTCGGTTACAGGTAGGGCAAATATAAGGGGGAGACTTACACTTCCGGCTTCTCCTTAAGCCTGTCGATGAATTCCTCAAGTGTCCATTCAGGATTAATCGTGTAATCAGTCGCCAGGTTCCCACAAACTGGACAACCCTCCTTTTTCTCGTGCTCAAAAGTATGAGTGTAGACACCCTCATCGCCGGTATACATCATATAGTTATTAAGGTATGGGTTAGCTCCCGTCGCGATCTTGAGAGCTTCATTGCAGCAAGAAGCGGCGATGATGGCGTTTGTCGAAGCGACGGCTGGGATGATATTTTTAATTACGCCCTGAGTCAGAGAATATGTGACGCCAGGAATATTAAACTCCTGCGCTCTCTGCAATGCCTGCTCGTAGATCCACTGGACATGCTCCGGATCATCATTATCCAACTTTTTATCTATCCCACCCGTCAGCCTTCCACCATTCCCACTTCGCTCCTGAGGGGGAGGCCAAAAATACCTTCAAACACTCTTGGCCACTCCAGAATGCTCGCCCACTCAATACAATGTGCCGGCTGCCGGGGTATCGTAGCGAGCGTGCACATCGCCACAGCAGTCCGAGGCGTGAGCATATCCAAAGAGCACTCGTAGCAGCTCGTAAGTGTAGGAAGAATAACCCTGGACTGCCCCTTGAAACCTTCTGTCCCGCCATCAATCAGCGGCTTCAAACTCTCCGGATTGTTGTTATCCACCATATCGACCAAGGTAGCATTAATCCACCTCCTCGCTTCAACACTGTCGAGGCCGCAGATAACGAGCTTGAATTGCATGTAGTAGTCCTGATCCTTATCTTGAATTGTACCGTAGTATGGGGTTATAGTAATGTCCTTGACACGGGACATTACGAACGAGGCTGCTACCGTGGCTTTCGGTTTTCCGACATCGGAAGCTCGGAAGAGAAATTGTCGGTTAAGGTTTGAGACGTCGATTGTGTCCATGTCTATTACATGAATATCTTTGAAGCCGGAGAGGGCGAGATTCTTGAGGATTTCACAACCTAGACCTCCTGCTCCGCTGTTGTATTGTCAGCCTAATTGTTTCAGCCCTTGCTGGAGGGTACAAACATGACTCTAATTGATAACAGAATTAGCTTCGCTTCTTAAGTATTTTACCAATCCGAATATATGGAACCTACAAGACTTTAAAATCGTCTAAGAATGCCTTTTGCATTTCGGTGTCATAGTCATCATCGGCGAAGGGTCCCTTCCGGCTGAGAATCCGATTCAGGTACTTCCTATAGAATGTTAAGCTTCGTTCGAGTCTTGAATAAAATAGCAAATTGTTACCATTTTGGGGAGTCAGCTATTGTCATTATTGCAAGATCTGGTAGCTGCTCTGTATATGTGGGGGTGAATTGCAAGGGGGCTCCAGGGAGCGGGCTGGCGATCGGGGGTTGTTGATTCAAGCTTTGGCGGGGCAGCTTTGGTGCTGTGAGGAAGATCGCATTTGACTGTCGCACGTTACACATACTGGAGGACTTCCCATAGGAATCTGGAAGGGGTCTTGGCATACTTTCATGCCAAAATCTAGAAACTTGCATACTGTACTGATACAATTGTTCAAACCAACCCTCAGGCAATTCTCAACACATTAGGCCCTAGTTCTCAATGAACAAAAATAAGAACTATCATAACATGCTGCTACAGGACACAATCCTATGAAAAAATAATTTCCTACTTGTATCATATCTATTAGGTTTCATATACGTAATTTCATTTTTCCACAATGGTTATAATCTGGAATCGCTTTTTCTATGGAAGCAACCTGTGATCTAGATTCTTGCTCCGGGCTCCAGATTTCTCCAGATTCCTACGGGAAGTCCTCCACCGTGCTCAATTCGAGCCCCGGCCGGGCGGCCCGCTACTACGCAGTACCCCACGAGCGCCGCACTGCACAGCGCCCAATCACTAACAAATGTACCCTCTAGAGAATAGTGTGCTGACAGAACTCAAACAGATACCGGTAAACTTTAGGGGTATGTTTTCTACCACTAAATCAATTGAAATTATCGCTATTTTTCCCCTATCCGTACCCAAACTTTATGCTCGAGAGCACAAATTCAATACTGTAGAAGTAATCGGCACCGAAAACAAGAGACCAAGTGAAAAGCAAGTACATTATTCAGGGGTCATAAGACATGTAGCTTAATGGCAGGAAGAAAGAGAGAGAGAAAGAAAGGAAAAATAATAATTGTTAGTTCCTCAAGGCGGCCTTTCGCTTTGCTTCCTCATCGCCCACTCTATGCAGCATTATCTTATTCGGGTATGTTGGAGTGTTGTATTGGTGGCCTTTGCTCCAATCGTAGCTCACGGCGTAGGCGAAGATCGAGCCATTTCTATTGAAACCGGTAGCGGAAATTGTTCCACCAACAGGAGGAAACCCTTTGGTTCTGCATTTGGAATCTTTGTCCCAATAGTGGAAGGTTCCATCAGCGCCGGCGGTGGAGAAAGTTCCATGTACAGGATGAAAGGAGATAGCATTCACTCCATATACATCGGTGCCATTGCCTCTAGTTCTAGCTGTTCTGTGACATCTAAACGAGAACGCCAATCTGATAGTGGAGGGGGTTTAGTGCATATCCCTCGTTGATAAGATGACCTGGAAAGGAGAAACTTACGCAGCATTTTTAGGATCAAGATAAACAAAGGCGCATCTCCCCTCAATACTGCCGACTACATAACCCGAGGCATCCGGGAAACAGGCAACCGCGCGAGTCTGCCACTTGAGCGGGCTGATCCTTGATTCGAAAATAGTTCCTGGATTTTTCAAGTTGATAATTTGAATATGCTTCTCCGCAGTCCCTATGACCAATAGGTCCCGAGAAACATCCATCGTATAAACCCGTTCGAGCAACTTCACCGAGCCAACGGGCTGTTGTTGTCTTAGGTCCCAGTACTTGATTGTTTTATCCCATGATCCTGTGACCACCATTTGGGCGTTAGCTCCTGGCGGGGTAAACCAGCGGACAGAGCGGATAGGATCATCATGGGCGGCGACCTGAGTGCTTTGACCTGTAGTAACATCCCACAGTCTTGCAGCGTTATCAGTACCTCCTGAGACGAGTTTACCACCGTCCTGCGATCGGGAACGTGTTAGTCTCAACTCCGAAAGAAAAATAAATAATAGTGGCTCGATTTTCAATACATTTGACCAAGCTACGCTGAGAACAGGTCCTCCATGTGTGTAAACCGCTCTACCAGAATTCGCCCCGGTCTGAGAAACATCATAAATGCGAACCCTCTTGTCCCAGCTAGCGACTGCCAAAAGGTCAGACTTCGTGGAGAACTCTAGGTCAGAGATACTGTCTTCCGGGGGTGAGGAAATTGCTATATCGGCGGTAATATCTCCCAGAACACCGCCGGTGGCAGTGGATCCGGCGGGAGTGGACCCGGAAGCATTTGTGAAGTAAGCCATAGCAACGGTTACTCGGCGTAACAGCGGGGAGAAATTTTCTTATTTGTACGATAGTAGATGTGTTGAGTGAAGGGTAGTTGCTGAGGTATACTACCGTATATACGCAGGGAGAGGGAATGGTTGTGGTTAAAAAAGCCAGTAATTTGGAGGAACTTCTAGCAGGGAAGCGCGTAGTGACGCGACCAATCCATGACTAACTTAACCACAGAGCCGCCGGATTAGATTTAATTTCCTTCTTTGTCTTCCCGCTACGGCCATAAGGGGCTGTGGAGGTGACGTCCAGGTTCATGATTCATCACTCGTTCTAAGGTTCTCATGGGTGTGCGATTCTAGGCACCTCTGAACCATGACTCGTTTTCTTGAAGTCAAGAACACTTTAAAAGGGCCTTTACGGGAGGGAAATATTACAGGCTCACAAAGCTTATCGATGAATAAAAGTGCGAAAATCAAGCTTTCGAAATCCAGACCATCGCAGAGCCGAGCCCCATGTGAGTAATTCTACCGGAACTTATCCGCCAAATAGGAAGCCAGACCTGCTCCCCAGGCCAAAAATGCAGCCTCGACCTCTATTTCATCAGGGGCGTTATGAGTCACGGGTATATTAAAAATCGGAAACTGCCCGTGCTGAATCAGGGCCAAAGTGATCTAGCGATCACAATGTCTGGAAAGAGAGAGACAGTGATATGGGACATCTTAAAACTATACTTGTTGCACCATGTGATGAGCAAAGCACCTGTCCTCTCATGGTCATATTACCCCAGGACCGGATTTCTGATTCCTTAAGAAGGAAATACCATTCTTTGTTATCCGCCCATCATAGGTTTATTACTTGTATTATTACTCTTTTATCCTACTTGTACTGGCTTATCAAGAGTTAATCCCTGTTGCCACTTTCCAAAAGTTTTCATGAGTTTGGGTTGCTAGGTTATCGGAGGAGGGATACCCCCCTTTTCGGTATTTCATGACCCCCCCCCCCCGAGTACAGTGTCATGATGACTGTACGAGATCTATTGAGATCAAATAGAATAGAGTCAAGTATCTCCTCTTTATTTATACCGACTATACCCCACTGTCTAAAAAAGCCCGTACGGAAAATCTAGTATACAGTAGCATTACTCATCGCCAAAAACCTTTCCTTGACCGCCAACCATCTGACCTCCCTTGGGATCAGAAACTAACTTGGCCCTCTCAGCCTTTGGGACGTTGGCCGGGTTGACCTTTCTTTCGCTCCCGTCAACGACTGCTGTGGTTTTCAAGCCAGTTGGTTGAGGCATGGGTGGGAGTAGAGATCTCGATGTCTCGCGTTGCTGCAATGATGTTAGAGGAAGATATGCGCGGGTGTGGGGATTGGAAGCACTAGCCTGTTGAATAAGAACAGCATCCATGACGACCAAGGCTGCCATAGCCTCAACAATGGGGACCGCTCTAGGGACAACACAAGGGTCATGTCTTCCTTTAGCGGCCAATACGCCAGAAGTGCCGTCGTATTTGCTGGTAGGCTGGTCGATACCAATTGTAGCGGGCGACTTAAAAGCGACTTTAAAGTAAATATTCTCTCCGTTGCTAATGCCACCCTGAATACCACCCGAGTTATTGGTCGTGGTACCCAACCTTCCATTCTCATTAGGAGCGGAAGCGAAGGGATCATTGTGAATAGATCCCGGGATCTCGGTGCCCTTGAATCCCGAGCCAATTTCAAAGCCCTTGGTTGCCGGGATTGAGAGCATAGCGTGTGCAAGCTTTGCCTCGAGCTTGTCGAAACATGGTTCACCAAGGCCGACGGGAACGTTCTTGATCACACAGGTGACTGTTCCTCCGATGGAGTCGCTCTTGTCGCGATATTCCGCAATCAACTGGGCCATTTTGTCATTGGATTCGGTGTGGGGACATCGAACTGGTAGGAAAGTGTCAACCTTCTCACGAGTGAGATCCGAAAGGAAGGCAATGTATTCAGGAGAGGCATGATCTAATGACCCTGGAATATAAATAGGTCCGACGCTTGATACAAAAGCTACAATTTCAATCTTATAAGCCAAACCAAGGTACTTTTCGGCAATGGCACCGGCGGCAACGCGGCCTGCAGGAAAAGGCGTGTTAGTAGCCGCACAAAAGATCACTTGATGCTAGCCTTGAAGAGCAGCTAGGGGGATCCTTTCATATTATCATTAGAAAAAGTCCTGTCAGTGGAGTTCAACTTAGAGCAAGTAGAGAGAGCTCGTGGGTCCAATTTTAAAACACGGACAAGGCCAAGATAGGAATTTTCAAAGGACTCATAGCTCCACAATCGTCATTTTCTTTGCTTTTAAGAGCCCCAATGACATCAAATAGACTCTTTTTGGTTTAGCGGGCGACTTGAAACCGGCCCAGGCGCTCTCTCTACTTACTCTAAGTTGAACTCAACTAACAGGACTTTTTTTTTAACGATAATAAGACAACTTACCAATGGTTTCCCTAGCGCTGCTTCTGCCACCTCCCGAGCTGGCCTTAACACCGTACTTCATGAGATAGGTGAAGTCTGCGTGACTAGGTCTTGGATACTGGTCCATCTCTGAATAGTCGTGCGGTCTCTGGTCCTGGTTCAGCACCATCAACCCAATTGGCGTTCCAAGTGTATATCCGAATTCGGTCCCTGATTGAATCTGCACGCTGTCTTTTTCATTGCGGGGGGTAGTTAGTGCAGACTGGCCAGGACGGCGACGAGAGAGCTGTGTCTGAATATCGGCTTCATTCAATGCCATTCCCGGAGGAACACCATCGATAATACAGCCGACCGAACGGCAGTGAGATTCACCGTAACTGAAGTGGTGTTAGTCTTTGGCTCATTACCGGTGAAAATTATGAGACAGAGCAGTCCCTGTGGGAAATTTTGTGGGGTAAATCGGAGGGGGAGGGAGGGGAAGAAGAAGAAAGGAGCACTTACGTAGTAACACGAAACTGAGATCCAAAGGTAGACATGATTTGTTTGGCAGGCCTGGAAACTGTCGGTTGGTTAAGGAGGGAAGAGAAGGGAAGGAGAAAGTTTTTCTTTCCTCTGTAGTGGGGCAACTAGACTGATAGAAACAATGTGGGGCAACTTGCTAGAAGGGGGTTTGTAGGGCCGGGGGACAAAAAACTAGAGCCGATGGCCGTTTTGCACCAAAACCAAGCACTCTTTAGCAACCATTTAATCACCCTTGATGAATCTGGAGGTTCCACTTTAGGCCAAATCCAACTGGGGAATAGGTAGAGTAGTTTTTAAGAAGAAGAAAAAATAGGTATGATAGAAGATTTATGAAATTGAGAAACTAGAGATACTTTTGGCATCCCAATACAAAGTCCAAGTCATTTTTCGCTGTCTCCACACCATTTTGCAAAATCATGAGTTATTAATTTGCGGGCTTGGATATGGGAAGAAATTGTTGTTCTCATGATTCTTTTGAAATTTCTTGCTTGGGTAGTGTTGAGCTATGAGTTTCTGAAAATGTCTGCTTTTGGTGTAAAATAGGCAACGGCCCGAGTTTTTTGTCACCTGGCTTTATGGTCCTTGCAGAATCTTCATAGCAGAGCCCGCAATGTTCTCCTGCACATCAAGGACTACTTGCCCTTGGAAACGCTTCGCTTATCCTTTCTTTACACTATTCAATAAAACAAGTGGTGATAAAAGTTTACTATGTCACTAGAGGCATATTTGAAGATAGTTATCTGAGAGACTCCTGCTGTTCTATTGCCTTAATAGGTATTGCTCTTGAGGCACTTGGAGGGGACATGGGAAGTTCCGGACATGGGTGTGTTGTACTATAGTACAGTCTAAGTTACTGTTCTCCGGTGTATTGTACTGTTCGGTACCGTACTTGATGGTGGAGTTAATCCGCGAGCACCGTTATTGGCCAGGCTGTCTTAGAACCCCTTCTGGCAAATAAAAAGTGGTAAAGAGTTCACGGAATTTCTCCCTATTGAGAGTAGAATTAATGGGCTTAGCTGCATACTGGTATCAGAAACAACCACTTGAAAAATTTATTGGTCAATTTTCTACAGTATACTCGAGTATTTGCAACTGGTACGGAAGAATACAGATCTGGCCTTCACCCCTGCTCGTGATTGCATGACTTTTGTGAACACGTCCACTATTGCATGATCCGAGATCCGGGCGAGCTGAATTTTGGCGCCGTGAGATAGAAGCTGTGTTCACAAACGTCATTCAATTACGAGTATGGCGTCGTGTTCCATGAGACAAGGAAGGTTCGCGGACAAACCATTGCATATATCCGAGTATAATACAATGCGAGTATTATGCCGGGTACAGTGCGGCACTGTACTCGATTACAGCACGACTAACAAGCAAACGCCAACCTAAGTAAAGTCATTGTGAGAAAGGGTTTATCCATGCAAGTTTGGTACGGTACAGTATGATGGTTCTATATGAGACAGTAGCAATTGCTTTGGGTTTTTTGGCTGGCGATTCCTGCTTGTACCTTCCACCGGCTCCTTTGTTTGCCAGACACGAGGCTCCGGGAGAATGGCCGGCATGGGGAGTGTGGTAACCATTCAGAGTTTACAAGCACCGGCGTAGCTCTCGGCCAGTTCTCCTGGGTATTGCACCAGCAGCCGCAGACCGGAGGAGCCCAAGTTTCTTGCGGGGAAGCCAAGCAATGGAGAAAAGGTGTCAACACCCTAGCAGTCCGTCAACTAGACTATTGGAAGCGATACCGATTGGCCCAAATATCACGTCTTAGAAGTCGGGCTGGCCCGTCGGGTTGAATGTTCTTCACTTCTCGAAACCTTCTTGGAACATGCTGCTGCCGGTATTATCCTTACGAAAATACCCCTGCCGACTTTAGGATCTAGCCGTTGGCCAATTGAGGGTGCAGTAGGGTACAATGCAGTCTGCAGTATAACACAGGGCAGTAACTTATACTCGCAACCCGACTGACCAGGTAGGCTTCAAGATACTCGTGTAAAAAGTATTGGTAAGGTTGGCCACCGGGCAAGATGGAGCGGAGCGGTCTCGGAACGAAATTACTGATGGGGTTGCCAGGGCATCATAGCGTATGGTGCGGTAAGAAATCTGGTCTCGGGCTAAGAGGTCCAAAATTCCCTCTCTTGGATATGGCGGCGAAAATAAATAAATAAAAAGGCAACCGGACCTTACCAGCAAAGGCAATTCCAACGTCATGTCGAGAGGTTCAATTCTCCAGTTATTCGAGTTCTTTAGGAATTCTTACGAATCCGGGCTCCGGAAGAGTGCTCCAATTCCTGAACAGCAATGGGATGGAAAATGCTGGCATGTATGAAAATACATTACCCGCGTCTTTTGCCAAAAGTCGGATTGAGAGCTTTGGGTATGTAGCATGCCAACCAGAAGGCAAGGGGGCCCCCAAATCGCCGCGATTTTGGCAGACCAACTGGCCTGACCTGCTCTGGCGTGAATCCGACTTTTACGAAAAGCTATTGATAGGATACTAGTATTGTAGCACTATAGTCCTAGTACTCAGTTGTACCCAAACCAGCGGAGGCCCTGTGTGCAGGCTACAACTTGAGGATTAAAAACTTATTGTAGAGTCCACCGGTGTCAAAATCCGGAGAATAGGCAATGCGTCATGGTGTCGAACGCGTAATCGCCGCACTGATCCATACTTTTTCCCTCAATTAGCATTTGAGTTTGGAGAGCTGAGCTCGATCGATTTAACATTGGAATATAATATGCTGTACTCGAACACAGAATCGAGATGCACCATTAGGGACTAGATGTGGCACTAGGCTAGACCATCATAATGGCATGGATCGACTGGTACGAGGAATTCGCTGCCAAATTGCAGACTTCTTACCCGAAGACAGCTGATTTGGGCTCCCACGCCCTATCAGTCGGTGGCTTTTACGCAGGGGCCCGTTATTTGGTGATGCCAACTTTGCCCTTAGTACAGTGCTCGAGTAGTTTCTCACCGTTAAAGCCAAAGCACATACTACTGTCATGCTGGCTAGCCCGTCGGCCAATTGGAAAGTATCGTCAGGACTGATGAGCTCCTGCCACAACACTGCTTCTAAAACCCCGCTCCTATTATACCCTCCTGTTCCCTTTCCGCAGCACGGTGGATGCCAGCTGACACCGTGAAAGTATACGTCAGCTCCAGGACGTCTACATGGTAATTTATTCACCCGAGACATGAGGGAGCCCCTCTACAGCACATAAATAGGAGCAGTTCCCCTCTACTTTCCCTCCAACCCGCAAGCTCTCTACGAACTCTACTCAACAGCAGCAACAATCAGCACCCGCCTTACTCTTCACACCCCTGCGCTTCTCCGATATCCATCCTTGGGAAAATGTCATATCGTGACAGTTCACGTAACGTAGTCTTGATCGACGGTCACACCCTCCGTGCTGAATGTCAGAAGCTTGACGGTAGCTGGGTTACCTCTCAGATCGATCTCAATAGCTGTATTGGTAACCCAAATGGTCTGTAAACACTCCCCTCGGTCCGCGCTATTCTAGGACTCCTTACTCCTCGGACCACTCTCAATGAGGCAGGCAAACACATGGTTATACAAACAGAACTAACTAGGTGATGACTATTAGGATACCTGGGATGGGGCATGCAAGATTTCAGCCATACCGCTCAGGACATTCGCCTCGAAGAGGGTGAACGCAAGCTCACCTGTATGGTCGAGAAGGTGGGCGGTGGGCACCGTGAAAGGCAGGGTATCCTCTTGGATAAGATTCAGAATTCCAACGGGGTGCTTGTCTATCGTAAGTTGGCTCTAGTTCCCTTTTGGATTTATTAGTGTAGCTCGTATTGACTGTTCTTGAACAGGCCCTTAAATGCCTTGCCGATGAAGTTAAATTTACATGACGGGCTATGGTGGGAGGGTGGCGTGGGGGTGGTGTTTGTAGGATGAGGTGAACGGGGCGTTATGCCAATGATCGAATGATGGGAAATGAAGTTAAATTAATTGTAAAGTTAAAATGAAAGAAAGAGCTGTTAGCACACGCTCTATTCCCGAGAATATGGCCCAAAATTATCTATAGGCCTAGCATGGCTGTACAAATATGCATAGCTTGTGAAGATTGTATTTCTCCCATTCTAGATGTCTATACATAGCTGGGAAAGGCCCGCTGTATCACATAGAATCACTCTATATTGAGTCATATAGGTGATTATAGTATGTGGTACCTGTTCAGTGGTTTGTAGTAGAGGTGAAGGCCTACACGTAGAACTCCCGAGGTGTGACGCCATTCGGGTTTAATCCAGTGTCAACCTCTCCATACAAGCACTTTTCTATATATTTGCCCTTCGTTCGCCACGAAAACTACTTGCCCTCCCCCCGAACAGTTGTAGTGACCCGTAGTGCAGTGGCGGGAGGAGGAGGCAAGTTACTCATTGAAAACGCTCCAACATTAGAACTAATTCCAGGGATTTTCCTACTCACATTGCCCCTTCATAGGATCATCATCCCAAACGGGGGGAGCCCAGCCCAGCCCGAAAAACAACAACTTCCAAGTTACTACTGGGCTCTTACAATACAACGATAATACATTTCTCCCCTGGACTACCGGGCAAGCTGGACATAATGCATTCCCTTCCAATGATTAAAAAAGGGAGAGAGATTTCTCCCTAGTAGGAGAGGCGACCAATACGGTAGACCACCGTATAATATGATGGAGCGGAATAGTACTCATTACTTGATAGGAAGTAAGTGTTATTGCCCATCCCTTCCCTTTTTATATTTCACTCACCGACGGGTAGACTATTAGACTAGACAACAGGGGGAAAGTTCTCTCGGCGAAGCTTGGCAAACTATTGGCAGATATGATAGCTTTTGGATATGATTAGCACCATAAAATTTACATATCAAACGTGTGCTTGTTTTATTTACCACCAGACCTCCTCGAGGGTGCTCTATCCTTCCTTCCTTCCTCCCCTTCTCTCCACGATATAGCAAAAGCAAAACTTTCCTCCACAAGAGCGCCTGCGCCTCACGCGAAGGAGGAGTTTCGAAGACCAACACGACAAGGCTGTAAATTTATTGAGTTTGAGGCTTTTCGGACACCTCATCTCGTGGCCCTCATTACCTAATGTAGCAACGTAGTTAGCGGGGCAGGGCGGATGGATGGATGGATGGACGCATGCACCAATGAAACGCTTATTGCTAACGCAAATTAAATCTATCATCCATCCCCAGCTAATTTAGAGTTGCGACGGGCCGGACTTCTTTCTCCGATGGTGGGTGGTCTAAATATTGTATACTTACTGCTCGAGTACCGCACCGGTGCTATGTATACTCGAGTACCGACCGGTAGAGGGTTGGCAAATTTAAGCTCGAGTATGGGGTTTTCGGCCACCCGTAGTTTTCGGCCAACGTGGCAACCACAACGGACCAATCAACCCCCAACTCAAAGCCAACCATATCACAATCCCACGATGAATACACGCGAGAAAATAATTTCCCTAGCTCTGGATGCTATTGAAAATGGCATGTCTGAAAGAAAAGCAGCAAAGGAATATGGAATTGCTCGTACAACTCTCCAAAGCCGTCGGGCGGGTGGATCTACAGCACATATCGGCCACCATCACCAACAACGTCTATCACTTGAGCAAGAATCAACTCTTTGCAGCTGGATTCTTGATCAGGAGGCATGTGGATATGCCCCTTCTCATGCGCGAATGAGAGAGATGGCAGGTTTGATGTTGTCGATTGGAGGAGACAGCAAGCCACTTGGGAGGAAATGGGTTCCAGCTTTCATGAAACGAAATCCTTCAATCGCGAGTATTATTGGGAAACCAATCGAGTCAGCACGTATCCGAGGCACCCAGCCACATCATATTGAAGACTTCTATGAACGTTTCGACACTCTCCGAGCATGTCACAATACTCAGCAAGGCGATATATGGAATATGGATGAGCATGGAATTGCTCTGGGAGTTTGTAGTAATTCTGTGGTTCTTGGAGGGAGGGGGAAAAAAAAAACCTACATTCAGTCTCTGGAAAACCGAGAATGGGTATCAGTAGTGAAGGCAATTAGTGGATCTGGTTGCTTTATTCGCCCTTTAGTCTTGTTTAAGGGTAAAGATATTCAAACCTCTTGGTTTACAGCCGAAAACATACCGGATTGGCTTATTTCGACGACATCGAAAGGCTGGACTTCTAATTCTATTGGTCAACGCTGGTTGAAGGAGGTCTTTCTACCAGCAACAGCACGAGTTAAGCCTGATGGCCGTGTTGCTCATAGGATCTTGATCTTGGATGGTCATGGAAGCCATGTGACGATCGAATTTATGTGGATCTGTAAGGAAAACAATGTGGATATACTCTATCTCCCAGCACATTCTAGTCATGTGTTACAACCACTGGACCAGGGGACTTTTTCACCATTAAAGTCACGCTATCGCCGAGAAATAGCTGATCTCGCCTACCTCGATGATGCAGCAACAGTCAAGAAGAAATGATTTATCCAAGCATATCAGTGTAACGACCCTACGATAGGTAGCTACAATCACTATCACCTTAGCCCAAATGGTATACCAAGTGGTATCCAGAGATGGTATGGTCTAGTATATATTATACACATGGCTGGTAATCCTAGGATAAGGCCTAGGGAATAGTTGAGTGGCCTTAAGGTACTCTACTAGGCAGGGTAACCTTTCGGGAAAACATTCGCATAAAGTCAAGCGATTTATTGGAATGTTACACGGACCTCCGAGACGACTTCTGTGGTCGACTGGAGGACTTCCTGAGGGGTTAAAGGTATAAGAGGACAGAGTTACCCTACCTTGGGAACTTGGTCATTATGCCCATGGGTCCCAGTTACCCTACTGAGGAACCCGAGTTACCCTACCTTCACCGGCAAAGTCATCCTAGAACTTAGAGGTCGATTGCCTCACATTCTATGGGCTCTTAGATGTTCTTGGGCGCACACGCATCTGCGCGGGGAGGCCCCACGCCTGTATCAGGGTGGCCTGAACATACTATTGAACTTGGGCGGGTTTTGCTAACACCCCCCTCTGGCCCCAGCGTTGGGACGGCGCGTCATAGGCAGATGGCAGTGTAGTTGCTCATTTGCTAGTAAAAAGAGGTCATTGGAGCAGCTGCCGTAACACCGTATAAGTCGTCGCCGTCTGTCCGACTGAATGTCGTTCGCAGGATATATAAGGGGCGTATGGGTAACCGCCAAAATGGAGGTCGCTCATATATGGTCTCTCGGGCATCTAGGAGTCTATTCTTGCCTACGGGTAGTAGGGTAGTCTTCCTAGTGGTACTCAGGTAGTCTCAGAAGGCCAGGGTGCTTTCGAGACAAATAC
>Ga0307509_10001839_pt1 | contig 35078 bp, 34 predicted proteins | sample 10_EM_MG_FD_202245 | JGI IMG/M metagenome (GOLD analysis project Ga0307509, IMG submission 202245) | Populus trichocarpa ectomycorrhiza microbial communities from riparian zone in the Pacific Northwest, United States - 10_EM | ecosystem: Host-associated > Plants > Roots > Unclassified | place...
GGGCTGATTGGGGTCGACATCTGGCCGCTCAAGCAGTATCTTCACCACGCCCTCATGCCTCCAGATAGCAGCGCACCCAAGTGGTCCATTACCATCCTTATCTGGCCGATTGGGGTCGACATTATCCCGCTCCAGCAATAACTTGACCACTCCTTCGTGTCCCTCAACAGCAGCACATCCGAGTGGTGTTCGGTCATTCTGATCTAGCCGATTGGGATCCACATTATCCCGCTCCAGCAATAACCTAACCACTCTTTCGTGTCCCCCAACAGCACTCCACCGCAGCGGTGTTCGATTAGACTTATCCGCGCGATTGGGGTCGACATTTTCCAGTTCCAGCAATAATTCGACTACCCCTCCATGGCCATTTCTCGCCGCCCATCCGAGTGGTGTACTACCTGTACAATCTTGTTGGTTAACGTTGTAGTCTCCTCGGTTTATCAATATAGTCACAAGCTCAACAATCCCGAAGAACGATGCGCAGTGTAGTGCAGAGAAGAGCGAAGAAGTAGCCATGGTCCCGATATACCCGCTGTATGGTACCTGCTCCAGAAGGGATACAGCTGACATGTGGTCTTCGTACTTGTTCAAGAGCTCCAGAGCAATGGTCTTAGCATTGTCAGAGAGATATTTGTTCATATGTGTTCCCCAATACCTCGCACAGTATTTGAGGAATGGCATACTTTGAGGGGATGGTGACGGATGGGGCGTGATGTTCTTGACTTGTTGAGAATTCAGGTAGGTTAAGCAGGTTTCTGCAAGTATCGAGTGGGGTTTACTGAAGAGACCCTGATGACTACAGAGATACTCTTGGACCGTATAGTGGATTAACCGTACAGTTGAAGCCTCCGGGTCAACTGTGATCAGGCCTTGGCAGTAGTCCAGCAATGTTCCTATCGAAGGAACATTTTCGAGATCAAAATCCGTTTCCCCTATCTCCACCGCGAGTGCGTGGCACAGTTCATCCACCTGTAATGGCCGTTCCGAATGACAGACCCATGTAAGAGTGGCCATCGCAAGCGTTGCCCTTTCTTCACCCTGAGTCTCTATGCGTTCAAGCGTGGCACCGTATACATCCCTTAACCCGGCCCCATTTTTTATCGATTTGAGTATTTTTCTCCGCCGAGCAACGGTGGTACCTCTGAGGATTGCCTCGATGTGCAGCGATGCCAGCAGGAATCTAGGTCAAAGTATGTCAGCTACGAAATTGGGTAGTTTTTCCTTTAACCTTGCTCCTACATACGTTTCAGAACTTATTGCGGGAATGCTCCGCATAATATCCTCCTCCAATGTGCTGCTCATCATATTCGGGATCGTGTCCTTCCTTAGTTTCTCGCGTAGAAATTTATGAACCCCATCTTCCGTAGTCTGTATAAAGACAAACGTCGCTGCTCGGCCCAACTCCCTCTCCACCTCACCCCGCACATGTGGTCTTCCCGTAATAAATACCCTGGTACCCGGACACCCTTGCAGAATCTGGCCTAATGATTGAAGAACCACCATTCGATGCTCCGGTAGACATTCGTCAAGTGCATCAACACATATAAACACTCGCCTCGTGGCGGTGATTGCCTGGAACGTCTTTAGGATTCCCGAAACTTGCAGTCCTCTACCCCCAATCGACATTTTCTCCTTTCGAAAGTCCTGAACTATCGCTTCCGGAATTTGCCCCCGCCCACTAACAACCTGTCTCACCAGGGAGCCGAGCATATTTATCGGTGACTGTTCATTCCGGGCGGCAAAGTCGAAGTAAAAACACACCACTGTAGGGTCTCCCTCAACGGCTTCGTCGCACAGTTTATCTATCACGAGTGAGCTGTCATGGCAATCTATTAGCTATCTTATTCTTTGATTCCGCAACGATATATTCTCTCCTACCTGACATAGCTCTTTCCCACACCAGGATTTCCGTCGCAAAATAAGGTTTGGCGATAAGATCCATCCTCGCTACTACCCTTGTACCAGCGCTTGAATTCTTCAGTTTCCAGCAGCCATGCTCCTATGCTATCGACTCGTCGGGCTGCAATGTCTCGGTGCCGCACGCGTGGCTCTAATGGAGATAGCCATGCCAGTATTTCTGATCTATCATCGGCAGTAGTGTAGTTAACGGTAGTGTTGAAAGAGTTTGTGTTGAAAGAGTTATAGGCATTTTGGGGGGAGTTATCGTTTTTCCTGAATGCTTGCGACATTTTTTTTCGATTTTCACTGCCGTGAAATTTGAGAAGAAGGTCTTGATTAACTTTGAGTTTGTCGGACGCAATTACTTGGACTTCGGGAAAAGCGGGGTAGATAAAGCCTTGCGCCTGTCACAGCTGACAACTCTGTTTCCCATCAATGCACCCAAAACTTGTTACACAAGCGCGATCCCCTCAAGCTCTGAGTTGATCCACATCTTTTCCAGCCTCATGTTTAACCATGCCTGCTCATGCCCTCTTTTTATTTTCAGACACTCCAAAGTCGCTGAAATGTCGTAAACCGATAACCTACCAGTGGTCCCGTTCAAGGTTGTTTTTCAGTATCTATCTCCGAAGCCATAGATTATTATCCAAACATCTGTTCCTCTCGCATCCCAGTATTGCTATTGAGCGAGCGAGCTAGCTCCAAGAACCTTGACATGTATTGGTTGGGAAACCAAAGCCATGACCATCCTTTTTGATACGAACCCTCGTGATGCGCAGGTCGCAGATTAATTAGGAACCAGAGGGTGCATTTTCACAATTTTTTCTCGGGCGCGAAAGTTTCTCCACAGAGGGCTTATCGAGAACGAATATCGGCACCGGCAGTTGAGCCGTGGGGCGAATGTTCCGGCGCCAGGGGGTGCCACAATGCAAAGCTCAAGAGGAATACCGTAGTTTACGGTCTAGGCAACCATAGAAATAACAATATCCCAACTAGGGGTGCGACCGAGCTCCTCAAAGCTTGGATGGAATTTAAAATTAGACGAGTTTACGGAGGTACAGCGCCTAAGTTTTGTACGTTCCACAAGCGAGTTTTGCTGGCCTTACGCCCTGTGGAACATACAAAACTTAGGAGCTATACCTCCGTAGAATGGGTTGGGGCTCCTTTAGCCGAAGAACCAATGGCATTGAAGTTTCAAAAAAGGGTTTTGGACGGGTTGGCGATTGGAAAATGAATTGCAACACGAATTAAAATATTGAACACTAGCCCAGTCGGTACTCGCAACGCACACTCCCGACCTAACATTCTTCCGGCCCAAGACACAATTCACAATATCGCTAGGCTTCCTGATCCTCCCCTCTGGTTGCCCAATTCTCGCTCCTTCTCTTGTTTCCCTGCAATCCCTTGCATCTCTATTAGCCTAATTTTAATTGAATAGGATGAGGTTCTGTGCTAGTTTGAGAATTTTTGGTTGTGGGTAGGGAGGGGCTGGGCAAACCCGACCGGGTGGAGCACTATAACTTATTTCGCGATGGAGTACTCGTACTCGAGTAGAAAGTGTGTAAATTTATTAGTCTCGGTGCCCACATTGTTGCTGCCGGATAGAGGTTCCAGTTGAGATTTTTGGCCAATCCGCTTTGATTACAAATTTCCGTCCTGAACCCATCCAGGGCCCTTCCGAGGTTAATATCGCAGCAACAACAGTGGTACCGTGCTTCGTCCCACCGCAAGGAGTTTGAGGGCCTCCCCAAGCGACGCCGCTCTGGGCTCTCTCGGCTCTCTAGTAGCCACCGTGCCCCTAGCAATTCCAGAAGCCTAAAACCAACCTCTGCGCCCTCGTCGCATCCCACTGAGACCCTTTAGCGTCAGTTCTTTCAAATGGATTAACAGATCGAGAGCTACGACAACCGAGCTAAACGCCAAGAGTCACACAACAGAAATGCGACCGTCAGCGCACGACTTGGGGGGTGAATGCGGGAACTTCGCTCCTTCTCTTCTTGACCTACCGCTCACATTCTCACTAGTGGTTAAAGCGGAAGTATATACTGTATAAACCGCAAGGAAGTCGTCCTCTTGGTCCTCCATACATCACCACCCCACATATCCGTTCTCTTCGCCATATGCCCCCCGTTCTCTTTTGCGCACTCCCGCACTAACAAAAAGACAAAGACTACCACTATTCATAGCCCGCGAGTATCCACCACATTCACGCTCTTTTCTAGTTGCTGCTTCCCTTCCAGCCGATCCATCTATCCAAAACCTAAGCGCTTTCCCGAGGCCCCAGCCCATTTCCCAAAGCCTCAGCCCATTCCCGGAAACTGTGGCAATAATCAAATAACTTGAGCATGCCGAGCAGCTTCTCACGACTTCCAACATATTTCCCCCCCTCGGCCAGAAGTGTATACCGCCCCCGCATTCCTAGGTCCAGTCACCGGACATAAGTCTTGGTGATTGTGGAATACTGAGACGGTATGTGCATCCAGCGAGCATTTAGTAAAAGCCAGATAATGGTATTTCAAAAGTGGAAAAAAAGCGAAGAATTAAACAGGAAACATTATTGAGTAGCAAAGGAATAAAAATATGTTTAGTATCATATTCTGGATATTATGGAGTTTTCGCGGTGGGGGAGTGGGGGGGCGGTGGCTTACTATTCTCACTTAGCGGTTGCTGAGTAAGCTTTCACCAAGACTTCTCTACCAAGTGGCTGTTAAATCCCCCGCCTGTCCAAAGTCTTACAAACACATCCTAAGTTAACCACCCCAAAAACCCAAAAACCCAAAAACCCAAAAACCCAAAAACCCAAAAACCCAAAATAACATATATCATAACCCCCACTTTATCACAACATTTGTGGCTGTCAGTGACCGGCAGTGTGTAACGCGGGTGGTATCTGGTGATCCGAAACACTACGCACTCCGCCCTGGGTGGCTGCTGGGAGACAAAGTGAAAGTAATAAATGTATCCGTTTAGGAAACCCCCCTGCAGTTGGAGATGCTTATCTCTTTCGCTATGTATAATATCGCATGCCCGTCGTGAGGGCCGGGGGGCCGCTAGAATATACTCGGAGGATCTCTTGAGGCAAACGCAATCCAAGGCTGTTTGGAAGGGCTAGTATGATAGATTTCTGTTTAGGGCAGACCGGGGGTGTCCCGGGACAACTCATTGCGTGAGCGCGAAGATCTGGAGGATCGTGAATGTTAAAAAACATTGGTGCAAGAAGTGCTCTTGACAGAGCAACCTAATTATGTAATCTTGATTTACCGACAGTGCACCAGTATCACAATCAAAGTGGACAAGAGCACAATGCATAGTAAAGAAAGAGAGAGAGAAATAAGACCTAGACATGACTGGAACGGGAAAAAATAAAATAAAGCATTAGGGATCCGTTGCTCCGCCGTCCACAAATTCGCACCGAGTTTCCCGTTATCCCTCCACTTTACTCCCACCTTCCCTTCTTCATCTCATACGCCAATAATCAACAAAATAGGCTATGTTTGATAGACAGTGTATTGTGATCCTTATTCTTTCTGTGTCTCCGGACGTGTCCTAAATATACACAAACTTGACTTTAGAGAAAGAATTCGTCCGCAACACCCTCCACCATTCCCTCCTACCTTCGCTCCATCCACCCAACTCCCCAGAAGTTTCCCGAAACTTCTAGTCCCTGATTCGATCTCTTGCGTTTCGCCCTCATACACCCTTTCTCCCATCTTCTGCGATCCTTCACAGTCCTGACACATCGGTCAGTTTCCTAACCTTCATAGTGTGACACTAATACGTTCCAACTCCTGGCAAACCTTAATCTCCAACCTCTAGTCTTTCTAGTGCCAATCCCTAAAACATCCCAAATGTTCCACCTTCAGCTAACGTCACAACCAAACATACTGTCACCCTTCCGATACCATACTACCCAATCATCGTGCAACTGTCTTCAAACGAACTACTTCTTAGCCGTGTACCATCGTGGTTTTAGTGATGTTCGAGATATAGAATCTTCGTGAATATTCAACAAATAAGCCTCTACATCCCCCAATGCCCAATAACAAAGCAAGCAATGCCCAAATTCGGGATCATTCTACGCGGGACATTCCCCTGCGGGGGCGGGCACCACCCTCACCTCCGCGTCTCTGTCCTGCTGCTCCGGCTCTCATGTGGGTGATGAAGGAGCCGCGGGGAATTGCCACTCTGCACTACCTTCATGGTGCACTTCTTCCTAAATGTTTCGTATACAGATAGTACTAACAAGATTTCGGATTTCGTGGATATCCGGGAAAGACACTCACCTATGACTAGGACCTTTCTGAGTAATATATCTGCGCCAAAAACTTGGTAAGGCAGTGCGGCGTGGGTAGTGTCGCCGCGAAGGCTGAAGGTGCCTGAGGGGTGGGATCAGTTGGGGAGTGCTTCGCGGATGCAGAACCTCCATTTGTAGACTGATTTATAGAGAGGAAGGTGTTGGAAATTTGGCTGCTCACCACATGCGTGTATTCCCATATGGACAGGATGAGAAACGCAACTGCGATCATCTGTCACACACCATTGTTCGAAGACTGTTTCCTCTACTGTTAGCTTCATACCACCTCTAACATTAACCCTGCATAATCGATACAACAATATTAAACACGCATCCCACGGCACCGAAACAGGAACACTCACGATTAGTGACGGACACGATCATGATCGAGCATATAGTGGGGGGCATGATCGATCATGATCTGATCGAGGGGACCCCACGATCAAATGATCGATGAAGTGGAGGACAATGATCGAGTGATCGATCATGGCGACTGCTCGAGCATGGTCGAGTATAGTCGATTATCATCGACTATGCTTGGGTATGGTCCATTCCATTCGTATCAGAAATGAAATATTCATTGAATCCAGAGTCACCGAAATACCCGGATAGGTGTCAACTCCTTAATTATATAATTGAATAAAGTTTGTTGGATGTGATTGTCAGCATTCACTAACTGCAATAGACCGGAAACGATGGGAGTGGTTCAATATATATATTTAACTCGTAAAGTAAATGACGGCACCCATTCAGGCAAACCTACCCTTAACAGCAGTACAATCTATTGATAAATCACCAGCGCTCTCCCCGCACTCGGATCATTCACCGTTCAGTCCTCTTCCCGGCGAACGATGTGAGCAGTGGGGCCGACCCGGCACAAAGGCCGTGAAGTAAAGTGGTGAAGGACAGGGGTAAAGGATAGCGGTGCAGAATGTACCGAGCTAAGAGAATGGTGTCAGAAGCGATGGAAATGGTGTGATTGTGTTCGGGGACTCCTGGAAGAGTCACCTATGTTTTTTGTATTTAAGTGTTTGGAAAACCCGTAGTTGTAAGAAAAACAGGTCACTGAAATACAAGTCTGTCTTCGATATCTTTTGCTCTATCATACACTTCTTTGTTCTTCTTCACCGGTCAAGCTCATTCGTCTTCTATCCAGATCTCATAACATTAGGTTATGATCCCGGTCAGCGCACTCAGCCTACAATAAAGAAGTATCAACAATACAATCAGCAAAGACGGATCATGTTCCAAGCAATCAGTAATGTCAGCTTCCGGTAGTGGTAGTTCCAACGAGACAACAGCAGAGACAGGCTCTCTACCGACAAACTTTCGCAGTGGAAATACGGGTCTGAGTACAACCTCGCTCACACAGTCAATTGAAAAATTAGATGGCTCTATGGCCACTGGACAAAGTAACTATCATGCCTGGCACTTTAGGATTATACAAATCCTGAAAGAGAAAGACCTTTTATCAGCAATCGAAGACACTACACTTACCAGTACAAACGACCATCAGGCATTCATTATTATTACCCTCAATATTAAAGATTCCCAGATACCCTATATCCAGGATGCAACAACAACCAAGGAAGCGTGGGTAGCACACAAGCAAGTCCACCAAGGTATTGGTATGAATGGACGAATGGTATTAATGCAACGTTTGTGGGCATTAAAGATGCCTGAGGGAGACGACATGGCACGCCACCTTAACCAGTTCCCAGAACTGGCCAATCAACTACAAAGCCTATCAGAACATGGCAAGGGAATGGAAGACCGCAAGCTGGTCACCATTCTAACCCTAAGTCTACCGCCCTTCTACGAGCCACTTGTGATGGCTTTACAATCTCGGAGCGACACAATAACCTTTGACCTAATGGCCGGAAGGCTGCTCCAAGAATCTGGACGACGACAAATCAGCCAAGCGACACAAGCAGGCAACAGCACGCCTCATACCGTATTTACAGCACAGCGAGGAATGCTTTCGAACCGAGGACTCGGAAGAGGCCAGGGAAAGCTTGGCTCCAATGGTTGAGGTCGAGGAGGAATTCGCACACATTTTCGGGAGCCCAATAGGACTACTAGGTCAACAATCAAATATCGAAGGAATCTAGGACTTACAAGTATTCATGTTCGACTGAATAGCAAGTGCCATTATTGGGGTAAGAATGGACATTGGAAAAATGATTGTTACAAGAAAAAAAACGACGAAGCAGGAACACCAGCAGGCGGACAATCAAGAGACTTCACCTTTCTTGCCGAAAACACTGCATGTATGACAGGTATGGGGTGGATAATCAATTCAGGGGCAAGCCAACATTTATCGCATAATCACATACAATTCTTAAGCTATAAGAACGTTACCCCAGGACACAATATAACGATAGCAGATGGAACCAAAATACACACACATGGGATAGGCGATATAAAAGTACTCACAGAGAGTGGGGAGATTATGTTAACAGAGGTATGGCATGTGCCCAATATTGGAGCAAGCTTCATCTCGGTTGCCCGCACGGTGGATGTTGGGTATAAAGTCGAATTTGAAAAATCAAAATGTTATATTAGCAACAATGGGATTAGGAGTGAGCTAGGATCCAGCCATGGAAGTTTATATTACCTTGCACCAAATATCGAATTGCTTGGTCAAAACGGAAATCATCCATCAGGCCCTCAGGTGAACTTGGGCCTTACGACCAACCAGTGCTCAAGCGCGACACTGGAAACCTGGCACATAAGACTCTGTCATAGAACATTAGATACTGCATCTGGCCAGTATATTTCAGGGAAGGTTACCGACATGAAGATAAGCAATGCCACACAAAGCCAAGCGACAATCTGTGAAATCTGTGCTTTGAGACGACAGCACAAAGAAGCAGGAAGTGGGACATGAGAAAAGGCCAGCGATATCCTGAATGCTATCCACTGTGACCTCTGTGGCCCGATGCCGACTCCGTGCCTCACAGGGAAAAATACTTCATTGCGTTCATTGATGAAGCTAGTGGTCGAGTTAGCATTAGCCTTCTTAGAACAAAAGATGGAGCACTTACCACCTTCCAAGCATATTGAGCCCGCGCAGAAAGGTCCAGCGGGAAGGAAATCCACTCACTACGCAGTGACGGTGGTGGGGAATACAGGAGCAAGGAATTCAGGAAATACCTTGCCCACTCTGTAATCCAACATATAGTTAGCCCTGCCTACAGCCACTCACAAAATGGGCGTGCCGAACGGATGAAAAGGACTATCATGGAAAGTGCGAGATGTGTGTTAGAAGATTCGAAGCTTGGAAAGGAGTTTTGGGTGTATGCGGTACTTGCAGGGGCTCATATACACAATCGCCTCCCATCACGTACCCATAACAACTTGTCTCCACTTCAACATTGGACCGGCAAGGAACCTGGTATTGATCATCTTCGTATCTTCGGGTCAACGGCCTGGGTGCATATCCCCAAAGAAAAACGACAAAAGCTAGACCCCAAATCAGTTCAAGGTATCTTAGTCGGATATGAGGAAGATGCTTTTTTTTTTTTTCTTTTTTTTTTTTTTTAAATCATATGTTCATTGTTTCTACGGTACAAGAAATGACATGCATCTTTAACGATATGGCCAAAACAAAACCGAAAATCAAACCAACAATCAACAAAAGAAACAAACATAACCAGTACCCCCAATGCCACCAATAATCGTCGCAAAGCAGCCGTAGCTAAAATCAAGGAAAGTATAAACCGCTTAACTAGTCTCGAGGGCCAGGGGCGGGTAGGGTGGTAGATATAAGAAGGGGATTTGTAGGGAGTTTGTGGAGGGAGGGAGCCTGAGGGGACATCCCCGGAGGGAAACCAGTGGCGGTGGTGCAGATAAACTCAGCCAGCCCAATGAGCAGCGGCTGGTCGGACCAGATAGAGGCCTCGGAGGCCAAGTCCGAGACCCCTTGGAGGAGGCAGATCTCTGACGGGCAGAGGCGGGGCACGACAGGATGACATGTTCGAAGGTCTATGGGGCCTCCGAGCACAACAGGCAGGACGTGTCGGCATCAGGATTGTCCCATGCGGGGTCAGCCGCGAGATAGCTTTTCCCAGAGCGCATCTGGTGTATCCTGCCCGCAACAAACTTCCCTAAACCCATGAAGGGAAGGGGGCGTGTTGAGGGTGGAGAGGGATAGTATGGGGGGGCTGGGGTGGTGGACCAGTCGGAGAGAAGGAGTTGCTTAGCTCTCAACTTGAGGCGAGTATAAGATGGAACAACCCCCGGGGTTGGGGGTAGGTAGTCTGTTAAGTGGAGGGAGATGGGTGGTAGCGTAGAAACGTCGTGTAGTAGGGGGGCGGCCGCGTTGGCCAGAGCCGTGACGGCGTTGTGTCGGTATCTTGGGTTCTTGGTCTTGTCTGGAGCAGAACGCTAGTCGAGATTGAAGAAGAGATATGGTTGGGAGGTAATCTTGCCACGTGCTGCCAATGCGGTGCGGTGGGGCGAGAAGGGGGGAACAGACTTAGGGAGGCGTGCCGTGGCAGGGTTTACTTCCGGAGGGGAGAAGATGAGCCTTAGGCCAGCAAGGTGCCATTGGTGGCGTACAAGAGCAGGTAGCGGGGGAAGACAGGCTTCCCTGTACAAACATGTTAGGTTGGTGGAGGAAAAGCAGTTGCTGATCCACCTACAGACCCGATGCCAGAAAACGGACATCGGGCCCATGATGGACGTTGGAGGGGTCCAAACCGCGGACCCATACAGGGGAATTGAAGCAAGGAGCCAACACGCCAAGGAGAGACAGAGATAGGGTGGAAGGCCCATCCCGGGGGGGGAGAGGTGGCGGACTGTGGCCAGGGCCGCATTTGCAAGCGTGTACCTCCTGGAGGAGTGGGACCTTGGGTCAAAGGCGGGGGTGAAGATGAAGCGCAGCCACTTCAGGTAGGATTGTGGATAGAAGAGCTGGTCTTCCAGCTGAACCGGGAGGGAGTGATATGAGGAAGATGCTGGATCACGGATATATAGAGTATACGATCCTGTGAAGAAAATACTGCTAATATCACGGGATGGATAATTGATAAAGCTCGCTTTGCGGCTGCAGATACCATCAAACCGGTCATAGATATGACAATCGAATGGTACTCACCAGAACAACCTGCTACTATAACTACAACCATTAGCAAGAATACGAGTGATGGCTTTCGGCAGCTTGACCGAATGACACCAGAATCTGAGGAAGTACAAATTTCCCCAATCGCAACTCCTAGAAATACAATTATCGTACGACCCCGATCCGCAGTTCTTGAAAGTACCAGAGTAGAAAATGAACGATCAGGAGAACCAACTATGGAAGGGAGGAATCAAGGGCAAGAGCGAGACTTACAAACATCACAAAGAAACCGCAAGCCAGCCGAACTATTTCCGCCACAAGCCCATTATGCACTAATAGCTAGTCAGAGCGAACCAGAACCGGAAACGTTAACTGACCCTCTGAACAGCCCAGAGAGAGAGATATTGTAACGGAATCTGCCTATTGTTCTCGCTACTGTACCTACCTGATGTTGGATGTTTGCTATTTAGGTTCTACAATAGTAGCGCTGTTCTTTTACCTTGTACTTTCCTTATTTGTTATAGTTTCCTATTGGGTTATTTACTCTTAAGTTCGCTTATAGCTTTCGCTACCCTTGTACCCTTTAGGCAACCTTATGCTTTCCTACTAGTACTACTGGTTTAGTACATTAGTAGCGATCCCTTATTGTTTGATTCCATTACTTGTTTTGTTAGTTACAATCTGTCGCCTGTATACCTATGTTTTAGGACTTAGTTGTTTGCTTTGATACTATCTCAGCATAGTAAGTGTTTGCATTAGGCACAGGATATTTGATTATGTTTTATTTGTATTTAAAAGAGCCTGCTATCCCATAAGGATTCAGTCTCTCAAGCCTCACAGGAACGCTCTTCTTTAATATACTACAAGTTGAACGGTCACTCTATTTGTCCCTCATCTATCTTATATCTCTTGAAGATATTCCACCGAGACTTTCCCTCCTATCCTATTAGTATCTCCAGAGTTCCACTTGGGGCTCTCGAGATACTTAGGAGTAGGTTACATTTTTTGACCCTGACTTAAGTACACCTTTGATCTTCGGCATAGGACTGATCACCCTTCGCCCTCCTTGACCCCACAGTACCGGTACTACTCCTTGTTTCCTAGAAAGGCCTTGAGCAGACTCCTGGCGAGACCTGCTCACCCAAGCTAGCAACCATTTCGCTCCCTAGAGAGAACAAAGGACGCTTTACCAAAGCTCCTGCAGGACCATCTTCATCAGCAGCAAAGCAGAAAGCCCCAGCCAGAGACCAAGCGAAATTACAAGCCAAACCACCAGCCAAGGAACCTCCCAAGAAACCAACCCAAGAACCAGTCCAAGACCCTCCTATCGACAGCCAAGAAGGCAGCCACGACAGCGAAGAGGACGATAATTCCAAAGAGGAGGAAGAAGAAGGTGAAGAAGAAGACGAAACAGCAGAACAACAACTCCACCAGGAAGGAGCACCAAAACCCGAGCCTGAACAAGAACCTGAAGACCCTGAAGAATCAAGACAACCAAGCAGAGAACCCACGCCTTCACCACCACCAAGCCCTCCACCTGAACCAGAAACCATGTCGGTTCCTCCAGAAGGAAACAGTCGCCCCAAATGGCCAGCGCCATTCACCTTCACTGGATCTGCCAGTGATCGAGACCCTCTAAGAATCAACTCCTGGTTCAATACAGTCCACAGATACATCGCCAGTTTCGGAATCCAAGACACTGATCAAGAAGCGTTGCAATACTATGGAGCCTACTGCAGAGACCAAGCCCTTGATAAATTCACCCAGTATGAAGCCAGCACAGGAGAACACACAGTTGCAGGACTCAAGCGCAAATTCGAAACCTATTTCCTCCCATCCACGTCTACAGATACGATCTATGAGCAATGGCAAGCAGTTAAACAAACTATCAATGGCAAAACAGCGCATATCACAGATACAATTATAAACCTCGAAAAGCTCAGAGATAGCATTCCAGAAGGAACGATTACAGACTACATGGCAAAACAGCGACTCCTCAATGCCATGGACATCAAACTGAAGCGAGATGTCAAACCCCACATTACCCAGGATACCTCCTTTGATGAACTAGTCGAAATCGCAGAGAAACGAGATGCTATTGCCCACTCTACAGGAGTATATGGATCCAGAAACACCCATAGCAATGCTGTATCCAACGCTATCACTCAACCAAATCCCAGGCGCCCCCAAAACCAGAATAACCAGAGATATACGAACAACACATCCCAGAACCACAGGATTTCACAGACTGAAAAAGACCGGCGCAAAAGAGAAGGATGTTGTTTCTACTGTGGAAAGAAAGGTCACTTCTCCAATGATTGATATGAGAAAAGAGAAGCCCAGAAGCGCGATAGGAAGTGGAACCAGCGAGGCAATTGAGGACCGGGAGGAACAGACAGGCACAGAGGATTTCGAAGATCCTACCACACCCAGGAGAACCACCACCAGCGCAACTCCAATACCATCATCAATACCTCCAACCCTGCAGGACCAGAAGGAGTTCAATCAAGAACCCTCGAAGCCTACATTACAGTCAATGGACACCAAGCAAAGGCACTCTTTGATACAGGAACTATGGGAGACAACCTCATATCTGCGAAATTCGTCTCTACCTACAACCTTCCTACAAAAAACCTCGACGCCCCTATCAACTTAAAGATGGCAGTCAAAGGGTCTCGCTCCACTATCAACTACAAATCTCAGCCAGTTATTCAAATGGGAAAGGAAAGCGGAGACATCACAGATGCCCTAGTCTGTTCCTTGGACAACTATGACATCTTCCTTGGAATGCCCTACCTAGCGGCACACTGTGCGATAATCGATTGTGGAAAAGCTATTATCACCTTCCCTGAAAAGAATGTAACCCTATCATGCAAGAAAGCAAGCAACATTCGATTTTCCGCCATGGCTATAACAGACCCACCGGACTTCATTTCCGAATTTCCTGATGTATTTCCCCCAAACAAGATCACAGAACTACCGCCCCTGCGAAAGGTTAACCACCACCTTAACCTCATGGATAAGGAATCTGACCCCAGCCCGAAAATGTACTCTGTCCCAGACAAAATAATCCCAGCATACCGCGAGATAATTGATGAATAGAAGACGAAGGGAATTATCTACTCAAGCGAGGCCAACAACCCTGTCAATGTATTCCCCAAACTAAAACCTAATGGCGAGATCCATCTCCTTGCAGACCTGGTCCCCAGGAACGCTATCACAATCAAGGACAGAGGCCCGATCCCCAACCAATCCATGATCCTCAGAGCAGTGGCCAGGGCCAAATACCGATCCACTATAGACCTGTCGAATTGGTACTTCCAGGTCCGAGTTTCCCCAGAAGATGAAAAGTACAACACAATTAAGACACCTTTTGGATCCTTTGCATGCAGAGTAATGTTACAAGGAGACACCAATGCGCCAGCCACAGCCATGCGAGTTATCGAACATGTACTCGATGGCCTCATTGGAAAGAATGTATGGGCATACCTTGACGATATCACAATCTTCTCAGACACACAAGGGGACCATATCCCAGATGTCAGAGAGGTGTGCCAGACGCTGCAGCAGCATAAAATCCGCGCCTCCCCTAAGAAGTGCAACTTCTTTGCAGAAAAACTCACCCTCCTTGGCCACGTGATTGATGATCAAGGAATTCATGCCGATCCTGAGAAAATACGAGGAATCCAAGACTGGTTTACCCCTAAATCTAAGAAAGAGTTACAGAAATTTATTGGTGTGGTAATATATCATGCACAGTTCCTCCCACACCTTTCTACCGCTCTTGCCCCACTATCGGATCTGACTTCCCAAGAAGTGTTTGAATGGCGACCCCTGCATGAGGAAGCATTCCAACAAGTTAAGCGCTTAGCCAGTACAACGATCCCACTGCGCCCAGTCAACTATTCTTCCCCTGAAACAATCTACCTCATAACTGATGCATCGAAAGTAGGAGCTGGAGCATGGGTAGGACAAGGAACTTCGCCAGAAAAAGTATACCCTGCCGCATTCCATAGCCGAAAATTCGCCACCAGCCAACTGCACTACCCTGTCCATGAACTTGAACTCCTTGCAGTTGTGGATGCCATCCAGGCTTTCCACCCGATCCTATACAATACTCAGTTCACTGTTGTTACAGACAACAAAGAGCTATCCTATTTTCTCTCTCAGACTGACCTCCCCTTTCGCCAAACTAGATGGAGGATGTACCTGCAGTTCTTTGACTTCGACATTATCCACATGCCAGGAAAAGACAACATACTCGCCGATGCACTATCCAGGATCTACGAGGAACGCCCAGCTGAATTAGACCAAGTCCTAGTTGATCCTACAGAGAAGAAATCTATAAGATCCCCCTCATCTGCTATGACCAATACAACAAAGCACTACCTTGAACTCACAGATACTCTTAACCCTGCCTTACACACCACGCTTCCCATCCCCTTCCAGGACGATCCAACAGCTCCAAAATACCTATCAATGTGGAATAGCGGAAATGGCACCACCCCTCTCTTCAGGCAAGAAGAGGACGAAAACCGTCCAAGTTCTTTTGAACAAAGTCTGGTCCATGCGGACACCACCATCCAACAAGCTACCAACATCATTCAAAGTTGCGAAATCACCCCTGAAGCATCAAACATCCATGACGAGACTCCAGAGACCGCTGAAATCACGCTACCCCTTCAACAAGCTCAAAGCCAGCTGTCAGGACTTGCGTCGAGAATTCACAGCCCTGCTCACCACATGGAATGAGAACTTCGCATGGAATCTATCACCAATTGCTTCAGCAGAATTCATGGATCCCTCACCAAACTCGAGGCTATCACTATCGCCAATGCTGGATATAGTGCCCCTGCACCTCCAATCACCCCCATTCCTCCCAGAAACGAACTTGACGCTTTTCTTCAATCAGCTAGCCACAGAGCTAAACACTGGACATCATGTGTATGGGATGAATGCGATGCACATATGGAAGGAAAGGACCGACACTACTACCCTTCAGGCCCCAGAGATATTCCATCAAGGAGACCCCTCTACTCAACCTCCAGCTATGTCTCCCCTCACCATCCAAAGTGAAGATTTGAACATCTATGGGCAGTACCACCCCCTCGCAATGATGACGATGGATATCCAGTCTTCCACACTGTGATTGATTCTGGAAGCCTACCTGTCGCTTATTCTACCTCTAGCAAAGAGGACCTACCTACCCCTGATGCCCCAATGGACTACAGCGATCCGTTCCCTGATGAACCTACCAAGGCCCTCAATGTCCGCGCCTTCCAGCTCACCACATACGTCAAAGGAAAGTGGTACAACAGTATCAGAAAAGCCACCCAGTCCGATCCCCTCTTCGAGATCGTTAGCAAAGATGATAAGCACCCTGATTGGTTACTTTGTGACGGAATTCTGATCAAAAGGGGGGAGGATGACAATATAGATTGTCCATATGATCATTATGAAGCTGCCCACCAGGGACACAACATAAGAAGCGAAATTATTCGAATTACCCATGAACAGATGGTACACATGGGAGCACAGAAGTGTTACAAGTATGCCTCCAGACACTTCTACTGGTTCTCTATGAGAAGCGATTTTAGAGATTATGTCCGCAGATGCCACCTTTGCCAGATGAACAAACAACCTACCACTGTCCCTGAGGGATCCGTCACCCCTCTCCCTGTCCCCAGAGAACCCTTCTCCTCCTTAGCTATCGACTTTGCAGGTCCCTTCCCTCACGACAGCAACAAGGACCTAATCCTCGTTGTCCTTGACCGATTCTCTGGATTCACCTACCTTATCCCAGTCTCCAAAAACATCACAGCTGTCAAAACAGCAACTCTCCTCATCGAAAGAGTCTTTTCAATCCACTGTTTCCCTACCTCTATTGTCTCTGACAGAGACCCAAAGTTCACCTCACGCTTCTGGATACACCTCATGGCCAATATCAAAATTGATCTTAACATGGCGACAGCATACCACCACCAGACCAATGGCCAGACTGAACGCAGGATAAGGACAGTCCGCCAATGGCTTAGGAACTACATAGGACCAAAAGGATCAAAGTGGGTTCGCCACCTACCACATGTCCAGACTGCAATCAATGCCGCTCCCAGTGACAGTACAGAACTATCCCCCTTTGAGATTACATTTGGACGAATCATCAACCTTCTTCCAAGTGTCAAAGTCTCGCCCACAGCAGTTCCTGCTGCTGACGAAATTGCCACACAAATCACTAAGAACCAGCAACTCGCCAGAACAGCACTCAAGAAAGCCAGAGCCCGCCAGACTACCACTAGCGAAAACAGAAGAAAAGATAGACCATCTATCATCCCAGGCACCACAGAAGTCACCCTAAAATCTTCCCCATATGTACACAAAATAGGACGAAACCATAAACTAGTTGGACCATGGCTAGGACCCTTCAATGTTAGCGAAGGACCAGACAAACATAACAACTACAAGCTCGTCCTCCCAGATATCATGAAAGGTATTCACCCATGGATCCATCGAAGCAACCTCAGGATATACCTCAGACCAAACCTCGAAGCGTTCCCAGGCCTTCCTACACCACACCCTCAAGAGCCAGTCATCATCGATGCCTCAGGCAATGAGCTATGGGCAGTTGAAAAAATCCTCAATGACAGAATCTACCGCAGGAAGCGCCAATTCCTAATCCACTGGAAAGGATATGACGAAATCGAAGCCACTTGGGAACCACTTGAACATCTCGAAGCCATCAGAGATGACATTAGGACCTATTGGTTTAATACCTACAACCAGGCCATCCCCTTCGAAGTCCCATGGACCCATAATGATGTATGGTCTGCCTGGACCCTCCAAGACACCGAATTTATTCCCCTTTCCCCTGAGCTCGATCCTGACGGATTTTGGAAGCCCATACAAGACTCAGACTACTCTGAGAGCGAAGCCAGTACCCTACCACCTCTTGACGAATCTGAGATGGAAACCTAGCAGGAATACTCATTTCTGTTAGGGGGAATGTAATGGAATCTGCCTATTGTTCTCGCTACTGTACCTACCTGATGTTGGATGTTTGCTATTTAGGTTCTACAATAGTAGCGCTGTTCTTTTACCTTGTACTTTCCTTATTTGTTATAGTTTCCTATTGGGTTATTTACTCTTAAGTTCGCTTATAGCTTTCGCTACCCTTGTACCCTTTAGGCAACCTTATGCTTTCCTACTAGTACTACTGGTTTAGTACATTAGTAGCGATCCCTTATTGTTTGATTCCATTACTTGTTTTGTTAGTTACAATCTGTCGCCTGTATACCTATGTTTTAGGACTTAGTTGTTTGCTTTGATACTATCTCAGCATAGTAAGTGTTTGCATTAGGCACAGGATATTTGATTATGTTTTATTTGTATTTAAAAGAGCCTGCTATCCCATAAGGATTCAGTCTCTCAAGCCTCACAGGAACGCTCTTCTTTAATATACTACAAGTTGAACGGTCACTCTATTTGTCCCTCATCTATCTTATATCTCTTGAAGATATTCCACCGAGACTTTCCCTCCTATCCTATTAGTATCTCCAGAGTTCCACTTGGGGCTCTCGAGATACTTAGGAGTAGGTTACAGATATGGCGAACGGCTTCGGAATCTGAACTTGCCTCCTTATACAAAAACAATACTTGGGTGGTCGAACCTCTCCCGCACGGTCGAACAGCAATTGGTTGTCGCTGGCTGTTCAAGCGGAACGATGATGGGTGCTACAAAGTCCGGCTAGTCGCGAAGGGATATAGTCAAAAGTTCGGAATTGACTATGCAGAAATATTCACCCAAGTGGCGAAGTTTGCAACGATTCGGCTCCTACTTGCATTGAGTTGTGAAAATGACTGGGAGATTGAAGGACTGGACGTAATGACAGCATTCCTGAATAGTGAGCTTGAGGAGTGGGTATATATGGAAATCCCGGAAGCAGTATCGGTCCCAGCGAATTCAGATCAATCATCATACCGGCCACCAATAGCCTGGCGTTTGCTTAAATCAATATACGGACAAAAGCAATCGCCTCGGGCATGCTATAGTCGGATTAATTCTTTCTTCTTATCACACAACTTTATTCGCAGCGAGTCCGACCATAGTTTATTCATCAACTATGAGAAAAAGATTATTCTGCTACTTTATGTCGATGATTTGATTATCGCGGCTCCCACCAATGATCTAATTAACCGCATCCAGATGAAACTCGAAGAGGAATTTGACATGACAAATCTACGAGCCTTGCCTACATTTCTTGGACTGGAAATCAAACGCAACCGTTCTCTACGAACACTTCACCTATCCCAAACAAAATACATTACAAAGGTTCTATCTGAACACGGGATGTTATCTTGTAATCCAACAACTACCCCTGCGGATGTACATATTCGTCTAGAGAAGAACAACTCAGAACATGAGGCCGTACCGGCTGAGAAACAGGCTTACCAATCGGCTTTGGGCTCGCTTATGTATGCGATGCTTGGAACTCGCCCCGACCTTTCGTATGCTGTATCAAAAGTAAGTCAGTACAGTACGAACCCCAACCCCACACATTGGACTGCCGTCAAGAGGATATTTAGGTACCTAGCAGGAACACTAAATCGTGGACTGTATTATGGAATAAAAGGAGAGGGGGCAGGGTACACGGATGCGGACTGGGGTTCAGGGGAGGACCGAAAGTCTATCGGCGGTTATGCATTCCTGTTATATGACGCAGCAATCTCCTGGAATAGCAAGAAACAGGCAACCCTTGCTTTGTCGTCCACGGAAGCAGAATATATGGCTTTAACACAGGCTGTTAAAGAATCACTATGGCTACAAGCTATACTACTTGACTTCGGCGCACTTAAGCATTTAAAGGAGATACGGAACATCTCAATTGACAACCAAGGCGCCATTGCCTTAGCCAGGAACCCTGAGTTCCATGCAAGAACAAAGCATATTGACATTCAGTATCACTTCATTCACGAACACATTGAAAATGGACAAATTTAACTCACCTACCGCCATACAAGCGAAATGGCAGCCAACATATTTACCAAGCCACTCCACCGACCGGCCTTTACAAAGCACAATCTGGGCTTAGGCCTTATCGACATCTCGGTCCAAATACTACAAAGTGTCAACAGTGACACTATAGATTTCGCGGAAGAAGAGGGGAGCACCGGCGAGGGGAGGTATTGTTAAATCACCGGCGCTCGCCCAGCACTCGGATCATTCACCGTTCAGTCCTCTTCCCGGCGAACGATGCGAGCAGTGGGGCCGACCCAGCACAAAGGCCGTGAAGTAAGGTGCTGAAGGAGAGGGGTAAAGGATAGCGGTGCAGAATGTACCGAGCTAAGAGAATGGTGTCAGAAGCGATGGAAATGGTGTGATTGTGTTCGGGGACTCCTGGAAGAGTCACCTATGTTTTTTGTATTTAAGTGTTTGGAAAACCCGTAGTTGTAAGAAAAACAGGTCACTGAAATACAAGTCTGTCTTCGATATCTTTTGCTCTATCATACACTTCTTTGTTCTTCTTCACCGGTCAAGCTCATTCGTCTTCTATCCAGATCTCATAACATTACAATCCCGAGGTATGCCAGCCCAAATGGTGACATTATTATAAAGTCCGTAGCTAGGATGGCAGTTAAACAGCTAACGGGGTAAAGTCTGGCTGAAAGAATTAGTATCTAGTCTGCCGGTAGACTCCTTTATATAAGTTCATTGTACAAGTATCATTCAATCACTCAGATTAGTAGAGTGATCTGTCATGATTAAAGATACTCAAGTATACTCAATGATGGTCGAGCATGATTGAGCAGTACCTATGATCGAGCAAATCGATCAGATTATAGATGGTCTTCTCGACCATGATCTGATCACGGGACCCCTATGATCGAGACTGATCGAGCCGACTATAGTCGAGCAAACTTGATTATTCTCTGATCGTGTCCATCACCATTCATGATAACCGAACAACCACGTCCTCAACTTCACACTCAACCTTCGATACCCTCGGGAATCCTGATTCAACCTCGGAACAGATTCGGGGGAAGAGCAGGCCACAAACTACTTAGTGGGAGAAACCGAGAAGAAAGATGGTGCATGCCCAGGTAGCATAGCACGGAGGAAGGTTAGGATATAAGGTAGCCTGTTTTTCCCTTGATTTTTCCACTATCAGTTTATCACACATCGTTCCTGCCTGTCTTCGTTTTATCTTATTTTTTACTTCCGTTTGATCACTTTTCGATTGTCCATTCCTTTCATAAGTTCTTAACTACATTCCCTTTATATCTGCTATATACAATCAACTTGCGTCAATCCGTATCTGAACTCTGAATCCGCTGTGCCTGAACCTTGTTGTTCAATAGAAGGAGCTTTCCTATCTTTCTGCGGGGCATAGCATGATAAGGGAGGAAATAAATAGCTAGGAATAGCACCGTTTTTCAGTTTGTAGATTTCTCGCATCTCGTGTATGTTTCCTTTTAACCGTTGTTATGTCACCATCTGGGATGTAACGTAATTTACCCATTAGCGGCTGGGCACCGTTATCCGGCTCGGCGCCAAGCACACTTCTGACCCCTACCCCGCTCCACAGCAAAATCATAGTGGAGATCGCTTAGTTCAACAAAAGAACGCCAAACTTGTCACAATGCCCCGGATGAAGGAAGGAAGGAAGGAAGAAGTAGAAAGATGGATTCATCAGGCCATTCAGCATTACCAAAGCAGTGATAAGCCATCTCTCCGATTGTCAGCAGAGAAATTCGGCATTCCCTACTCAACCCTGCGAGGCCGGCTGAAAGGAAGGCATGAACGGGGCAAAGGCCATCAGAGGCGGCCGGTGTGGTCGGAATATGAGGAAAAATCAATTGTCCGCTGGTGCGAAAGGTTGGATGAGTGGGGACATCCGGCCCGTTTGGCTGTGGTGAAAGGGATGGCGGAAGCCATCGTAGCGCGCCGGATCAAAGACCGGGCATTAAGAAAGAACTGGATGACTAGGTTTCTACGACGACATCCTGGGCTGGCCGTAAAGCTAGGAACCCGGCTTGATCGTCAGCGAGCCCTCGCTAGTGATCCGGTACTGTTGAAGGATTATTTTACAAAGGTATGATTCATCTGTATTACATATTACGATGGCTACTGATTTCGCCACTAGCTTCAAAATATTATTAAATTTTATAATATATTAGACACTAATATGTACAATATGGATGAGAAGGGATTCATGATGGGTGTGGCCTTGCGCTGCAAGGTTGTTTGTAAAAAAAATCGCCGTTCCCCCTGATTAACTCAGGATGGGTCCCGGGAATGGGTGCCCGTTATTGCAACGGTATCCGGGGATGGGTGCGTTCTCCGTCCGATGAGTATCAACAAAGGGAAAGCCCACTATATGGGCTGGTATGCTAAACTAAAAAAACATGACCTGTCAACCTTTTGTGTATCTGAGAAGGGCTGGAGTAATAAAGAGTTGAGGTTACGGTGGTTGAAGGAGGTATTTGATGTTGAAACCCGGGAAAGGTAAGCTTCACCAACTAAGCATACTGATCAAATTGCTAAACAAAGTTCAACTATATAGAGCAGGAACAGAATACCGTCTACTTATCCTAGATTGGCATACATCCCATTTTAACTGAGAGTTCTTTGATTACTGCTTAAATGCAAAAGTCCTCCCGCTATGTCTCCCCGCCCACTTGACACACATTTTGCAGCCTCCTGACGTCGGCTTGTTCAGCCCCCTACAGCGACATTACAGTAATGGCCTCGATGCCTTTATTAGAAAGGGCAATGCTGGGATGAACAAAGGAGAGTTTTTACCGTTAGTAATAATTTTTTGTCCCCATACTACTTCCATAGTCACCTTTTGTTTTTTTTTAAACGAATGTAAAAACAGAGAAAACAGAATCCTTATGCCTGCTCGCAGGCTTACATTTACAGAGGACAATATCTGAAGCGCTTGGAAAGCGGTTGGGATAATTCCATTTAATCCTCGGCGTGCAATCGGGAGTGTGAAGAGCAAGGAACCCAAGGTTCCACAAGAAAAGGTCTTGGCTGGGACAACAGCGCCACAAATCCCAAAAGCCCCATGAGCAGTTAGCCGGATCACCCGAACTGCAGCTTCTTTGGTGACCAAAACTACTCCCTCCTCCCTACGCTTGAAAGAACTTTTATCAAATCTTTCCGAAGGGTTCCAGCAAATGATTGCTGATAAGGTCGTTGAGGAAGAAGCACACCGGCAATACCGCCAACTGATGGCAAAAGAGAAAAAAAAAACACCTCAGACCGACGGAAGCTGACAGAGGCTACCGTTGTCACTTCAGAAACGGTCCGGATGTTAAGGAAGGAGCAGGAGCGGGTAGATGCAGCTAAGGCTGCCCGGATTGCGAACCCCCGAGCACTCTCACACAAAACCAGCGGCCCTCCTAAAACATCTACTTAGGTGGAGAGTTTTGGGTAGGGGAAGGATGGGCGGATGCCGGGATCCCAGGTTGCGGAGGCTATCCACGATGAGGCGGAGGACCTTTGGGAAGAAATTCAGGCTTTGGAGGTCGGGGGTGATAGTAATGGTGAAGAAGATGGGGGGGTATTTGGGGAGATGATTCGGGTGCACAAGAGGCACTAAATTTCACTTTTTTCATGGAATTGGGTCAATTGGGGGATTTATTAATCTTTTATTAGTATTAGGATATCACAGGGTGTTCTGGGAAAGTCCTTAATTGTTGAATTTAGTTGTTTTTGCATCGGGAGAGGTGGTAGGACCCCCTCTCAATGTGGCGTCAATTGCGCCATCAACGCTGAGCCGGATATGGGTTAAGAGCCGTTAAACGGTAAATTACGTTAGTCCTGCACCAGAAGGACCACGCCGAACCTTTCACCAGCCTTTAGGACGTAATTCATTATCATCTCATTAGCACCTCTCAAATCAGAATGGAAGGACAAATACCAGCATACGACTCCTGCCCCATCTGGTAATTAACCTGCGGGTCGGTCACAAACGCCTTCAACCAAGGATCTTCCACTATATCCTTTGTCTTGAGCATCGACCTATACTCCAAATTCTCCGTTGGTGTAGACTTATCCGGGCGCCCAATCAAGAACTCCCCCATGGCTAAATTAATCCCACCCTCATCCGCAACCAAATCACTACTCAACTTCCCGTGGTGTAGCAAAACCGTGCACATGGCCCACCCCCCCAAACTTAACTCCCTCCCTTAATTTCATCAGAACTTCGCTACCGAGCCCGACGGCTCGATCGAGTAAGCGCTTGTGCAGGGACGTACGGCAGCATTCCCGGAAGCAGGAGCCGTACTTTTTTATACGCTGGAGACAGTTTATCTTATGTGGATACCCTCGCAGCCGATCATATCCACCTGATTTGGTAGCCTGGCATATAAGAGCTTTACAATGCGCCATGCCATTAATAACTTTGAGGCCTGCCTCGATCTATCTAAGCCGCCGAAAATCACCGGCAATTACTCTTCATTGAATAAAGTTTCCTTTGTACCTTTCAGATCTCGTCGTTCTTTAGTTAGTTGTTTCCTTTGTCACTCATTAGGAAGAGATGTTGAGGGACGGAAATATCCAGTTGGTATACTATCTGGAGGCCCGCAAACATCACCGGGAATGATCGGAGACCACTGAGGAGTATGGATCGGAATGTAGGGCGTAATGAGGACCTGAGCTACATTATTCTATGGGTATCTCTAGAAGGATTTCCGCAAGTACTAAGGCCCATAGAGAATCTTTGTATTTTCAACATAAAGGGTTTGTTCCACCATACATAGGAAGGATTGGCGAGGAAGATGCGAATCCTGATCCACAAAATTGAAGCAACTATCTGGAGTCCTTCATTTCCTTTCCTTTCCCTTCATCTCCCTTCTTTTCTCTTCCCCTCTGCACTTTTCTCTTTGGGGCAGAAGTTGTTATTCGCTACAATTGTCCATACCAACTGGTACAACTTGGATATAAGCCCCGCCGGCCCTCCACAGGGTACCGGTATTACACCGACCACCGTAGCGAATCCCACACCTCGACCAGGCCCACCGAATGAATAGGGTTTCAGGAGTGGGAAAATTCGTACAGGGTCGGGCGAGATGGTATTGAACGGCTATTTCACGTTAACCAGGCAAATAATCCCCCGTTTTTTTTAGGGGTGATTGTTCCTACCCTTGCACTTTGTCAGTGTTCTCAACGCCCCTGGGGTCCCATAGAACCCGCCGGGGCGACTACCAAGAGCACGGGACGAGGCGGGATGACAAAATGCGGCCCGTTCCCGTCCGGGTAAGATCAGGACGGCAGGCCCTACAATGTGAGACAAATTGGCGTAGAGGACTATCGGAGACTGTGGGGGACTGCCGGGTACAGAGTTTTGGGCCATTTGATAATTTTTTATATGAAACGGAGGTAGAGACTTGTGCAAAAGAAAATAAAAGAAGTCTGTTATTCCTTTCCAACGACCAGAGGGAATGGACTCTTTTTAGATAGTCTGCCTCCCAATATCCCATCATCACCCTTACATTGGAGGTATGGGAGAGAGTGAAAATAATAATGGGGTAGACAGTGAGGATGGCAATTGGGACGGAATCCATCCCCATGATTCCTATATCTTCTCGTTCACAAGAGCCTACAAAAAAAAGAAAGATTTTTAGCACAATCAACAATTGTTATCAAGAACCCTTGCATTTCCGTCTCCGGTTCCATCAATCCAGACCAAGTTACTGCGGAGAAAAGTGAGCGACAAGGAAAAAGACCAAGAACAAAACAAACAATACGGTAGTGGACATAATACTAAAGTTAATATGTAAAAAAGAAATAATACAAAAATGCTCGGAGCCAAGTGAGTGATCCCAGCGACTTTCAGCACCTGCGAAGATAGGGGACTGCTGGGGCCTATGGGGACTGTGGGGGATGGCGGGAAGGCTGGCGAGAGATATTTCTCGCGGGGGACGGTGGGGGCCTATATTAAACTTCAACGGCAGCGATACGATTGTATGGCGAGTGACGAGCGGTGAAACGAAACACCAAGCAACTCACAACGAAAACGATCGCACACTCAACTGCGAGGAAAAATCTTTCCACTAACAACCACAGGCTCTCGCTCAACAACTCCACGGTGCTCTATCTCGGTCTCTAACTAACTAACTAAGGGCGATCACAGATGTATATATCAACTACAAAGAAATCATATCCATGTGAGTCTCACCTTCCTTTCTGAGCACTCCTGGGCTAACAAAAGAAACAAACACTTTCCCACCTCCGGGCTTCCAGCTCATTTCGGCTGACCTTACAGTGCTCCCACTTTTCTCCTAGGCTTCCCGAAAGCTACACGATCCTAAACCATCGCTTATTCCAGCATTCGCAATGCCTTCAAGAAACGTCCAAACAAAACGCTCGAAGCCGAACCGTATACTCGAAGCCAAAGTGAGTCTCCGGAGACAAGCCCATGCCCAGATCCTCAGCGCACATCCGATAGCAAACCATGCCCGAAGCCGGGGCAATATGCCTGGTTCCTCAACGCATATTAGAAGCCATAAACAAGCGCACTCCCGGAAGCTAGCTAAACAACAAAGGGAGTATCCGGAGAGTATGGCGAGCAGCACCATTTTCAAGAGCCTAGTACTTGGGGAGGCCAAGGGCAGCTGTTTGTATAAGTTTTCTTTCTCCTCTCAAATGCTGCTTTCAGCTGACTATACCTTCATTCCCAAGTCCGGTACAAGATCGAACTTCATTATACTTGCTTTATTATTTCTCTTATTTCTATATGCTTTCTTTGAATATCTTTGTCCTTTGTTGCGGATTTATTTATTGCGGAATCTCGGCTTGGTGGAAGAAGTAAGACCAAACCGCTTTGCTACATCACTGGTCTTTATCTTTCCTATCATTCTTGCAGTGGCTATTCGCAATAATCAATAATCTTGACCGTCATCTATTACCACTCCTCTGTTGAATTGATCGCACATTGCAACAGCAGCGGCTGGGGTGGGACTAGTTATATTGGGTGATTTCGCCTCTGACTATATCTACTCTGAAATCTGGTCCATGAGCGACCTTAGGAGGAATCTCGGGATCTAATTTCTGGATATGCTTTCTGCTTAGGAATCAATCTTCTGGATTTATTTGCTACAAGGGATGGATAGGTAAAGCGGTGTGCCACTATGAGAAGTATGTTCTGGTCGCATAATATAAACCACCGTGGGGGCAGGGCGTGAAGGGGGGAGGATAATCGGCGAAGTTCCCCATGTACACTCCCATTCGCAAAGTTTTCGCCGAGAGACGACGTCTTGGCGGCAGTGGAGGTACTGGTACAAGAATTTGTGTCTAATTCGAACTGAAAAGGCTGCTCTGGTACTTTCGTTGCCACAAAGACTTTGCCATAATACATGTCCTTCCGCGAAGGCTTTGCGAACGGGAGTGTACTGGACACCCGGGAGCACAGTACATCCGTGTCTTTGGCTATCGGTCGTAGAGTGTCCCCTAATCCAAAAAAAAAGAACGAACCGTGACCCATAATATCTGTCACATCACACTGCTAAGACAACTTCACCGGACCTTTGGGAACCACTAGGAGGAGAAACGTGGTATGATATGCTCAACACAACAGTATAAGCAAGTCACTATACTAGGTCCCGAAGCGTAGAGCAATCCTAAGATATCACCTCTATCAATCTTTCAATAGTTCAATACATATATTTGAAGTAAAGGTCATTATCCCAAGTCCAGCTCATCCATTCTCAATTTGTCATGATTCCTCCTTATACAAAAAAAACTAGCTTCAAGCCTTAGTTTTTCTTCTGAAACCCGGAGTTTCCGTCCTAGCTCCCCAATCCCCTTCAGACTCCTAGTTAGATTCAAGGCCTCTATATTTCTCGGCTTCACCGGTTGAGCATGATACTATTATCAATTAGGGTTAGAATCTTACAGAGCCATCAAGACAGACCATGCCAGATGGGGCTCCATCTCAAGACCCCAGAAGCCCATACGGCATCGGCTTCCGTACACACCATTTCCCAAAAGTGCCCCCCAAAACGGGTTAAGCACTTCTTCCAACCACTCAAACCCCAACTTTCTGCTTCAAAATCTCTCACGGGGCTAAGAATAGCGAATGCGCCCTTGGATATTGTCTTCCGTTGTCTAAAACAGGATTTTTGTCTCATATGTTATCTCACCATCTCATCCCGCCATACCGGGTTGCATTGATTTAGGTGGTGGGGCGGTTTTGGTTGGATCTAAATTATTTGTCGGTAGTTCTGTATAAGTCGGATATCTTTATTAACTTTGTCTTTGGAGGGTTATACTGGTGCTGAAATGATGATCAGTTATGAGCTGGGGGCGGGTTTCTCATGATAAGAATGAGGTCACTGATATTAATTACATATTCGGCTATGGACTTAGGTCCTTTCTCTAGATTTATTGTGTGCAATCGAAGTCGCTTAAGCCGAAAAGGGTACAACCGCTCCTCCCGCACAGAGCTGAGCTTATTTCAACACCTATGATATCAACTAAGGAATTAAATTTGTTTTTTCCCCGAAAAAAGGCGCAAGAGTCTTCCACGCATCCCACGCCCCTTTTCTCTTAGCACGAGGGTCTAGGGTTTCGACAAATTTCCGGGCTTGAAGTAGATGCACGACTCCAGGCCCCTCGGTGGCAGAATAAGAAAGTGGCCTGCCTCCATGTTCGTTTGGGCGGCTGGGGTCGACATCTCCCCGTTCTAACAATAACCTGACCACTCCTTCGTGCCCGTTGATAGTAGCCCACATGAGTGGGGATCGGTCGTACTTATCTGGGTGACAGGAGTTAACATTTTCCCGCTCCAACAACAATTTGACCACTCCCTCGTGTCCCTCAACAGCAGCACATCCGAGTGGTGTTCGATCATTCTTATCTGGCCGATTGGGGTCGACACTTTCCTGCTCCAGCAATAGCCTGACCACTCCTTCATGCCCCTTGATAGCAGCCCATCCGAGTGGTGTTCGGTCATTCATATCGGGCAGATTAGGGTCGACCCGTTCCCGTTCCAACAATAACTTGACCACACCTTCGTGTCCCTTGGTAGCGGCACATCCGAGTGGTGTTTGATCATTGTTATGAGGTTGATTGGGGTCGATATCTTGCTGTTCCAACAGTATCTTCACCACTCCCTCGTTTCCCCAGATAGCAGCGCACCCAAGTGGTCCATTACCATCCTTGTCTGGACGATTACGATTAACATTGCCCCGCTGGAGCAATAACCTGACGACTCCTTCGTGTCCTTCAACAGCAGCACAGCCGAGTGGTGTTCGGTCATTCATATCAGGCCGATTGGGGTCGACACTTTCACGCTCCAGCAATAGCCTGACCACTCCCTCGTGTCCTGCAACAGCTGCACATCCGAGAGGTGTTCGGTCATTCCCATCTGGTCGATTAGGGTCGACACTTTCCCGCTCCAGCAATAACCTCACCACTCCCTCGTGTCCTTCAACAGCAGCACAACCGAGTGGTGTTCGGTCATTCATATCTGGCCGATTGGGGTCGATATTCTCCCGCTCTAGCAAGAACTGGACCACTCCTTCGTGTCCCCTGATAGCAGCCCATCCAAGTGGTGTTTGGTTTTCGATATCCGGTCGATTGGGATCGACGTATTCCCTTTCCAGTAATAGCTTGACCACTGCTTCATGTCCCATGATAGCTGCCCATCCAAGTGGTGTTTGGTTATTCATATCTGGCCGATTGGGGTCAACATTCTCCCGCTCCAGCAATAACTTGACCACTCCTTTGTGTCCCTTGATAGCAGCCCATCCAAGTGGTGTTCGGTCATACATATCTGGGTGACAGGGGTTAACATTTTCCCGCTCCAACAACAACTTGACAACTCCTTCGTGCCCCTTGATAGCAGCCCATCCGAGTGGTGTTCGGTCATTCATATCCGGCCGATTGGGGTCGATATTCTCCCGCTCTAGCAAGACCTGGACCACTCCTTCGTATCCCCTAATAGCAGCCCATCCGAGGGGTGTTTGGTTTTTGATATCTGGCCGATTGGGATCCACCTGTTCCCGTTCCAGCAATAACTTGACCACTCCTCCATGTCCCATGATAGCAGCCCATCCAAGTGGTGTTTGATTATTCATATCTGGTCGATTGGGGTCGACATTCTCCCGCTCCAGTAATAACTTGACAACTCCTTCATGCCCTTTGATAGCAGCCCATCCGAGTGGTGTTCGGTCATTCATATCTGGCCGATTGGGGTCGACCCGTTCCCGTTCCAGCAATAACTTGACCACCCTTTGGTGCCCCTTGGTAGCAGCACATCCGAGTGGTGTTTGATGATTGTTGTGAGGCTGGTTGGGGTCGATATCTTGCTGTTCCAGCAGTATCTTCACCACTCCCTCGTTTCCCCAGATAGCAGCGCACCCAAGTGGTCCATTACCATCCTTGTCTGGACGATTGCGATTGACATTGTCCCGCTCCAGCAATAACCTGACGACTCCTTCGTGTCCTTCAACAGCAGCACATCCGAGCGGTGTTCGGTCATTCATATCAGGCCGATTGGGGTCGACACTTTCACGCTCCAGCAATAGCCTGACCACTCCCTCGTGTCCTGCAACAGCTGCACATCCGAGAGGTGTTCGGTCATTCCCATCTGGTCGATTAGGGTCGACACTTTCCCGCTCCAGCAATAACCTCACCACTCCCTCGTGTCCTTCAACAGCAGCACAACCGAGTGGTGTTCGGTCATTCATATCTGGCCGATTGGGGTCGATATTCTCCCGCTCTAGCAAGAACTGGACAACTCCTTCGTGTCCCCTGATAGCAGCCCATCCGAGTGGTGTTTGGTTTTTGATATCTGGCCGATTGGGATCGACCCGTTCCCGCTCCAGCAATAACTTGGCCACCCCTTTGTGTCCCATGATAGCTGCCCATCCAAGTGGTGTTTGGTTATTCATATCTGGTCGATTGGGGTCAACATTCTCCCGCTCCAGCAATAACTTGACCACTCCTTTGTGTCCCTTGATAGCAGCCCATCCAAGTGGTGTTCGGTCATACTTATCTGGGTGACAGGGGTTAACATTTTCCCGCTCCAACAACAACTTGACCACTCCTTGGTGTCCCTCAACAGCAGCACATCCGAGTGGTGTCCGGTCATTCCCATCTGGTCGATTGAGGTCGACACTTTCCCGCTCCAGCAATAACCTGACCACTCCTTCGTGCCCCTTGATAGCAGCCCATCCGAGTGGTGTCCGGTCATTCATATCTTGCCGATTGGGGTCGACCCGTTCCCGCTTCAGCAATAACTTGACCACTCCTTCGTGCCCCTTGATAGCAGCACATCCGAGTGGTGTTCGGTCATTCTTATTAGCCTGATTGGCGTCGATATCTTGCCGTTCAAGCAGTATATTCGCCACTCCCTCGTGTCCATTGATGGCAGCGCACGCAAGTGGTCCGTTACCATCCCCATCTGGGCGATTTGGGTCGACCTTTTCCTGCTCCAGCAATAACTTGACCACTCCTTCGTGTCCTTCAACAGCAGCACATCCGAGTGGTGTTCGGTCATTCATATCTGGCCGGTTGGGATCGATATTTTCCCGCTCCAGCAATAGCCTAACCACTTCTTCGTGTCCCCCGACAGCAGCCCATCCTAGTGGTGTACGATCAGACCTATCCGCGCGATTGGGGTGGACACTTTCCAGTTCCAGAAATAATTTGACTACCCCTCCATGCCCATTTCTCGCCGCCCATCCGAGTGGTGTACTACCCCCACAATCTTGTTGGTTGACGTTGTAGCCTCCTATATTTATCAATATAGTCACAAGCTCAACAATCCCGAAGAACGATGCGCAGTGCAGTGCAGAGAAGAGCGAAGAATTAGCGATGGCCTCGATATACCCGCTGTATGGTACCTGCTCTAGAAGTGACACAGCGGATATGTGGTCTTCGTACTTGTTCAACAGATCCAGAGCAAATGTCTTCACATCGTCTGAGAGATCCTTCTTCGCATGTGTTCCCCAATACCTCGCACAATATTTGAGGTATGGCATGCTTTGAGGGGATGGGAAAGAATGGGGCGTGAGATTCTTCACTTGTTGAGAATTCAGGTAGGTTAAGCAGGTTTCTGCAAGTATCGAGTGGGGTTTACTGAAGAGACCCTGATGACCACAGAGATACTCTTGGACCGTATAGTGGATTAAGCGTACAGTTGAAGCCTCCGGGTCCACTGTGATCAGGCCTTGGCAGCAGTCCAGCAATGTGCCTATAGAAGGAACATTTTCCGGATCAAAATCCGTTTCTCCTATGTCTACTGCCAAAGCATGGCACAGCTCATCTACTTGCAATGGCCATTCCGAATGACAGACCCATGTTAGAGTGGCTATCGCAAGTGTCGCCTTTTCCTGGCTTTGAGCCTTTATGCGCTCTAGCGTCGCACTATATGCATCCCCTAACCCTGCCCCATCTTTTATTGCCTTTAGTGTTTTCCTCCTCTGAGCAACAGTTGTACCCCTCAGGATTACCTCGATGTGGAGAGATGCTAGTAGGAATCTAGGTTCATATATGTCAGCCATGAATTTAGGGTGGCTCTTCCCTTGCCCTCCTTCCTACATACGTTTCGGAACTTAATGCAGAAATGCTCTGCATAATGTCCTCCTCCAATGTGCTGCTCATAGTTGGGATCGTGTCCTTTGTGAGCTTCTCTCGTAGAAATCTATTCACCCCATCTTCCGTAGCCCGTACAAATATAAAGGTTGCCATCCCACCTAACTCCCTCTTGACCTCACTCCGCACATGTGGTCTTCCGGTCATAAATAACCGACTATTCGGAGACCCCTGCAGAATTTCACTCAAAGACCCAAGAACAACCATTCGATTCTCCGGCACACATTCATCAAGTGCGTCAACACATATGAATACACGCTTGGTGGCTGCGACTGTCTGGAACATCTTTGAAATCGCCGGAACTTGGAGTCTTCTACCCCCAATAGCCGATTTCTCCTTTCGAAAATAGCGGGCCATCGTTTCTGGAATTTCCTCCCAACTGCTAACGAGCTGTCTCAGCAGGGAGCCAAGCATATCGACCGGTGCCTGCTCATTCCTGGCGGCAAAGTCGAAATAAAAACACACAACGGTAGGATCTCCCTCGACAGCCTCGTCGCACAGCTTATCTATAACTAGTGAACTACCATCGCAACCAATTAGCAATAGTACTCTTTGAATCCCAGCAATGATACACTCTCTATTACCTGATGTAGCTCTTTCCCACACCTGGATTTCCATCACAAAATAAAGTCTGATAATTGGATCCATCCTCCCCACTACCCTTGTGCCAACGTTTAAAGTCTTCAGTTTCCAGTAGCCATGTCCCTATACTGCCGACCCGGCGGGCTACAATGTCTCGGTGCCGCATCCGTGGCTCTAATGGGGATAGCCATGCCAGTATTTCAAGCGTATGATCGACAGTGGTGTAGCTAACGGTAGTGGTGTTGAAAGAGTTATCGTTATTGTTGAAAGAGCTCATGGCGTTGAAAGTGTTGCCCCCATTTTGGGGGGAGCTATTGTTTTTCCTGAATGCCTGTGACATTTTTCCCCTTTTACTGCCGTGAACTTTGAGAGCAAGGTGTTATAAACTTCGAGCTTGTCGGACGCAATTACCTGAAATTCGGGAAAAGCGGGGTAGGTAAAGCCTTGCACCTGCCATAGTTGGCAACTCTGTTTCCAATCACATCACTGGATCCGAAGCTCGTTACACAAGCGCCCGACAGCTTCAGAAACTCTGATGGGATTCATATTTTCCTTAGCACTATGTTTAACCACGCCGGTTCAGGCCCTCTTTTTCTTTTCAAATATTCCAAAGAAGCAGAAATTTTGTAAACCGATAACCTACCACCGTTACCGCTGAAAGCTGTTTTCAGTATCTATCCCCGAAGCCATAGATTATTATACAAACATCATTTGTTATTCTATCGTGCCAATACCACTAAGAGAATAAGGCGTGAGTCAGCATTTTTCTCAAAGTAACGCTTCCCGGCTAGTTGTTTCCTCTAAATCGATGCCAAAGGTGTCAAAAATAACGCCCCACGGTAAATATCTATAAAAATCCTACCCTTAAAGGCAACTCTCTACCCAAAGAAGTTCGTTTATTTCGCCACACTTTCTTTTGACCTCTTAGCGTGAAAACGAGCTCAACCAGATAATGCGGTACCTAAATTACATTTTCTACTTAAGCGGATGGGTGCCAAGAAACCCGCCATGAATGGTTGGGAAACCAAAGACATGAGCACACTTTTTGGCATAGACTTTCGTGGTGCAGGTTATAGAATTACCGGTATCGGTATCCCAACTATTGGCGCGACTGGGCTCCTCAAAGCTTGGATGGAATTTAGACGAGTTCAGAATGAGTCGGATTTCCTTGACCCGAAGAACCGACCACAAGGACCGTCCATAGTCTAGCCAGCGCAAAATAAGTTATGATGCGCGACCCGGTGCATGCTGGCAACGGACACTCCCGACCGACCAAACATTCTCTCAACCCAACACACAGCACTCGAGTACAACACTCTCTATCACACTTCAGAATAGCTCGAGGCTTCCCAAACCCCAATTCCAGTTCATTCTCGCTCCTTCTTTTTGCTTTCTTGCGATCATTTGTGTCACCATTGCCATGATTTTGATTGTACAGCACCCGGACAAAACTCATCGTTGGTGGCCCTTTTTACACCAAAAATGCCATTTTTTAGAGCATGAGAATTCCATCATCTCTTGTGAAAATTGATCAATTCACAGTGGAATGGCCATCCTGTCGATTTCAAGCTCCGAGTTGAAATATTGAAGGAAATAGGGTAATATTGGGTGAACTGCGATGATTCCAAATTGGC
>Ga0307509_10001840_pt1 | contig 35075 bp, 43 predicted proteins | sample 10_EM_MG_FD_202245 | JGI IMG/M metagenome (GOLD analysis project Ga0307509, IMG submission 202245) | Populus trichocarpa ectomycorrhiza microbial communities from riparian zone in the Pacific Northwest, United States - 10_EM | ecosystem: Host-associated > Plants > Roots > Unclassified | place...
AGGCCGTTCCGGGTGGGGTCACTTCTCCTGGTAGGGGGCGGCCTCGGCGAGGTCGGGGCGGGTGACGGGGTGGCCGTCGATGGTCTGGTAGGTGGCGGCGGAGCGGCCGAGGGTGTCGAGGAGGGTGGCGGGGCCGGCGAAGGGCTTGCCGCCGATGTGCCAGCCGTCGGTGTGCAGTTCCTCGATGAGGACCCAGACGATCTCGCGGAAGGCCTCGGATCCCTCGAACTTGACCATGACCTCGGTGAGGGCGGCGGCCATGTCGTGCTTCTCCTGGGTGGTGAACACTCCGTCGACGAGCTTGACGTTGACGAACGGCATGGGGTGCTCCTTGGTGGGTCGGGATGCGTCGTCCCTGCCGAGCGGCGGGGACAACTGAAGCGTCGCCCCGGGGCCCCGCACGCCGCACCAGTCATCCGACCTGACTGCGAAGGGTCTTTGCGTGGCGCCGCCCTCGGGTCGGAGTCGTGCGGCCTACGGCGACACCCCCGCACCGGGTGCGCCGGGTACCGGTGACGAGCGCACCGGGCCGCTGCCCGTACCCGCCCAGGTGGGCCGGGGCCGGTGAAACCCGGGTCGGATGACTCATGCCCGGCGGTGGGGTGGCGACGACCATGGACAGAGACGGCGCAGCCGCCGAAATCCCGCCCCATCGCGCCCCGTCCCGCACCACCCTTCACCGATGAAACGAGAAACCCCATGTCCGAGAAGACCAACAAACAGCTGGTCGCGGAGGCGTTCGACGCCTGGGCCGCCGGCACCGGCGGGGTGTTCGACCTGCTGGCCGAGGACGCCGACTGGACCATCGTCGGCAACAGCGTCGCCTCCGGCACCTACCCCACCCGCGAGGCGTTCCTCGACGCGGTCATCCATCCGTTCAACGCCCGGATGAGCAGCCCGCTGGTGCCGTCCGTCCGCGCGCTGTACGCCGACGGGGACACCGTGGTCGCCCTGTTCGACGCGAGTGCCACGGTGCGGGACGGCTCGCGCTACGACAACACCTACGCCTGGTTCCTGACGATGCGTGAGCAACGGATCGTGAGCGCGGTCGCGTTCTTCGACAGCGTCGAGTTCAACGACTTCTGGGCCAGGGTCCAGCCCGCCTGACACGTGCCCCCTGCCGCCGTACCCCCTTGACCGCCCCGTCCGAAGATCGGAAGTGCCCGCCATGTTCATCGTGATCCTGACCTACACCGCGCCGCTCGAAGAGATCGACCGCCACCTGGAAGCCCACAACGCCTGGCTGGAGGAGAACTACACGGCCGGCCACTTCCTCGCCTCGGGCCGCCAGGACCCCAGGACCGGCGGCCTCGTCCTGGCCCGGGCCGCCGACCGCGAGGAACTGGGCCGCATCCTGGCCCTGGACCCGTTCGGTATCGCCGAGGTGGCCACGCACTCGGTCATCGACTGGCGCCCCTCACGCGCGAGCGCCGAGGCCCAGTGGCTGCTGCAGCCGTGATCCCCGCAGCGACGACGTCCGCAGGATCTGCCGGGCTCGACACCCCGCGCAGCGTGCGGGCCGGCGTCCTGGACGTCGCCTACTCCGAGACGGGCCCGGCCGTCCTGCTGCTGCACGGATTCCCCTACGACGTCCAGATACCTACGGCGACGTAGCCCCACGGCTGGCCACCGCCGGGATGCGAGTGATCGTCACCTACCTCCCGGGCCACGGTCCCACCCGCTGCCGAAGACCCCGCCACACCTCGGCCGGAGCACGACCGGCCCAACCCCGGCTCCACCGCCCCTCATGACGGCGGCCACCACCCGCACCCACCGAAAGACAGTGACCATGCGCGCAGCCGTGCTCAGACAATTCGCCACCCCGCTGGAACTCGCCGACATCGCCACACCGGTGCCCGGCTCCGGCCAGGTCCTGGTCAGGATCGCCGCCAGCGGCGTGAACCCCCTGGACACCAAGATCCGCGCCGGTCAGGCCGCACACGCCCGTGCCGTCCTGCCCGCCGTGCTGGGCCTGGACCTGGCCGGCACCGTCGAGGAGGTCGGACCGCAGGTGACCGGCTTCGCCGTCGGCGACGAGGTGTACGGGCTGAGCGGCGGCGTCGGCGACCTGCAGGGCTCACTGGCGCAGTACGCCGCCGCCGACGCCCGCCTGCTCGCCCACAAGCCCGCGTCGTTGACCATGCGCCAGGCCGCGGCGCTGCCGCTGTCGGTCGTCACCGCGTGGGAGGGCCTGGTGGACCGGGCCCGGGTCGGCGCCGGACACAAGGTCCTGGTGCACGGCGGAGCGGGCGGCATCGGCCACGTCGCGGTACAGATCGCCCGCGCCCGCGGCGCCGTGGTCTTCGCCACCGCCTCGGCCGCCGACGCCGAGACGGTCCGCCGGCTCGGCGCCACCGCGATCGACTACGCCACCACCGAGGTGGAGGAGTACGTGGCCGCCCACACCGGCGGCGAGGGCTTCGACATCGTCTTCGACACCGTCGGAGGCGCGGTCTTGGACAACTCCTTCGCTGCCGTGCGCCATTACACCGGCCACGTCCTGAGCGCCCTGGGCTGGGGCAGCCACAGCCTGGCGCCGCTCTCCTTCCGCGGCGCCACCTACTCCGGGGTCTTCACCCTGCTGCCCATGCTCACCGGCAAAGGCCGCGAGCATCACGGCGAAATCCTGCGCGAAGCCGCCGCCCTGGCGGACGCGGGCCTGCTCAAGCCGCTGCTGGATCCCCGCCGCTACACCTTGGACACGGTCGCCCAGGCCCACGCGGCCGTCGAGGACGGCTCGGCCCACGCCAAGATCGTCGTGGACATCGAGGCCTGAACCGACGGCAAGGCGCCAGGCAGCGCCGCCATCGCGTTGCCGGGCTCCCTGCCGTTCAGCGCCCGCTACGGCACGGTTTGCCGGATGCGGCGGCGATGCTGAGCGCGGGCGGCCCGGATGTCCCCGGTCCCGGCTCACGAATTGGAGGGCTGCCACAACCGGTGTGGCGGACAGGCGAAGCCGGTAGCGCTCGTGACAGTGGCCCTCGCGGTGGCCGCCCGGTGGCCGGACGCCTTTGGACGCCGTGAGACGAGGCGGCACAGGACAACCAGCCGTACCTGCTCTGATCAGGCCGAACGTCACTCAGCGGCACGGCGCGGCACCAGAGGGCATGATCGCTCGTGGTCTTGTAATGCGTAGGTCGTCGGTTCCAATCCGACAGGGGGCTCCGTGGGAAGCCTCAGGTCAGGGCTCTGACCTGGGGTTTCTTGTTTTGGTTGGCCTTGGGATCCGGGTTGGTCGGGCATCTGCGGGCTACGCATGGCAATGAGTAGGTCTGGGGTCGACTGCCAGTCGGTGTTTTCGTTCGCAGAGCTGTGAGCTGGCTCTTTGTTCCGTGCCGCCGGTCGGCTTCGGTCTGTCGGCTTCGGTGTGGTGGCTATGCGGTGGCCATGCGTGCAGCGATCGTGCGGATGGGGCCCGATCTGCCGTGCCGTCGCAAGCGCACTTGGGGCCGCAGGGTTGTGGCGTCCGGACAGTCTCACGATCAACGCGCTCCGCGTGGGGCGCGATCCGACCCGCCCAAGCCGCCCACCAACCGGCCGACGAAGGGACACCGGCCGTGGCTCAGCGGACAACCGACGACCAGCCCGACGTCCTACCGCCCGCCCTCGGACCCATGACTCTGATCGTCGCCGCCGTCATCGTCCACGACAATGCCACCAACCGCGTCGTTCTCCTCCAACGCAGCCAGAACGCCAAGTTCGCCCAGGGCATGTGGGATCTCCCCGCCGGCAAGAGCGAACCCGGCGAGCCCGTCACCGAGACGGCGGTGCGTGAGCTGTACGAGGAGACCAGCCTGACCGTGAAGCCGGAGTCCCTGAAGGTCGCCCACATCGTCCACGGCGCCTGGGGCGTCGAAGCTCCCAACGGCTTTCTCACCGTCGTCTTCGCCGCCCACGAGTGGACCGGCGAACCCGAAACCGCGAACCCCGCAAGCACGCGTAGGTTCGTTGGGTCGATACCGACGCCATCCCCGAGGTATTCGTGGACGCACAGGACACAACTGCCAACGCCCTCCGCTGCTGTCTCGATAGCGGGCCTCAGGTGCCACTTGATGGATGGGAATAGCGAGGCGCGCGTACCGACGAACCAGCGTGCGGGACGTTTCGGCCCTGGCAGCGCCCGAGGGCTCGACGCAGTCGCTCGTTCAGCGAGCGGGTGAGAAGCCGCGCTGGATCTACGTGCTCCAGTGGGCAAGGCTTTTGTGGTTACCCGATCGCAGCACTGCCCTGCCGATCGGTTCGTCGAGCAGGTGCTGTCCGTCAGACGACGGGCAGCGGGTTTTGGCGGGAGCGTTCGGCACCGTCGCGGGCTGATTCGCGGACCGCGACGACGCCGTACGCCGTCGGGTCGTCGGCCTCGTACGGGCGTAGTTCGGGGATGAGCGGTACGCCGGTGGCGGCCTGGGCGAGGGCTTCGGCCAGGGCTGTGGCGTCGCGGCGTGCGGTGTTGGCGTCGGCGCCACCGGCCGGGCTCTTGACGCACTCGTGCTGCATCGCAGGGGATGTGACCCTGCTGAATTCGGTCTTGCGGACAGCCGCGTACCTCCCCGTGCTCGGGCGGCCCTGGTTGCGGCTGGCGACTCCGCCTTTCCGGAACGTTGCACTGCGAGTGAGTCAATAACTGTGTTTGTGAGGTGAGAGTTTGCCGGACCATGCAGCGAGAGTTTTTGTCGCAATGGGAGGAGTGGAATTAGTCAACCGGCGCGGGCCGTGGCGGCGTGCTACTGTCGATCTCAGTTGCAGTTTTGGTTCCCGAAACTTCAAGTGCTCCCACTCGGCTTCGGCCGAGGAGAGCGCTTTTGTGTTTCCGGTCGTTTTCCGGGCGGGGTAATCATTGCGGCGACACGGTGTCCGCACAGTGTGGATTCCGATGCACTGCCCCGAAGGAGATATGACATGGCTGCTGGTACCGTGAAGTGGTTCAACGCGGAAAAGGGCTTCGGCTTCATCGAGCAGGACGGTGGCGGCGCTGACGTGTTCGCCCACTACTCGAACATTGCCGCCCAGGGTTTCCGCGAGCTGCTGGAAGGCCAGAAGGTGACCTTCGACATCGCGCAGGGCCAGAAGGGCCCGACGGCCGAGAACATCGTTCCGGCCTGACGCTGACGAGCACTTTGTAGCTGGGGCCCGCATCCCTCGGGGTGCGGGCCCCAGCTGCACGCGTTTTCCCGCAACGTTTTCACCTGCGGGACGGCTCGGAGGAATACCCGGCCTCACCACGTGCGGCTCATCCTTCGGAGATGCAGACGCAACCTGAAGAGCCGCACCGCAGTCGATGCCCGGATGGTGCGTCACTGCCACGTCATTCATTTCAGCACCTGTGTCCGCGTGGGTTTCCGTCGGCCGGATGTGCTTTATTTTGCCTTTTGCCTTTTTGTCATCGGTTCATACTTGTGGTTCTCCGTGCTGCTCAATGCTGCGGGAATTCCTTGATATGTGCCACATCGAGGAAGGTTCCGCATGAACCGCACACGTACGAACGACCGCTCCGCCCGCACCCGTAATGGCAGTGCCGATGCAGGAAAGGGCGGCAGCCGCTACGGCTCGTCGGCACCGCGCCGTTCCGGTGGGCCTGTCCGTTCCGGCGGTTACGGCCGCCGGCCTGCCGCGGTGCAGGGTGAGTTCGCGCTCCCTGAGACGATCACCCCTGCGCTGCCTGCCGCCCAGGGCTTCGCCGATCTCGACATGCCCGAGCAACTGCTGGCCGAACTCGGCAGGCAGGGTGTGAGCGCACCGTTCCCGATCCAGGGTGCGACGTTGCCGAACACTCTGGCGGGCCGTGACGTCCTGGGCCGCGGGCGCACCGGTTCCGGCAAGACCCTCGCCTTCGGCCTCGCCCTGCTCGCCCGCACGGCCGGACAGCGTGCCGAGCCCCGCCAGCCGCTGGGACTGATCCTCGTACCGACGCGTGAGCTGGCGCAGCAGGTGACCGACGCGCTCACTCCGTACGCCCGCTCCGTCAGGCTGCGGCTCGCCACCGTGGTGGGCGGGATGTCGATCGGCAGGCAGGCCGGCGCGCTGCGAGGCGGTGCCGAGGTCGTCGTCGCGACACCGGGCCGGCTCAAGGACCTCATCGACCGCGGCGACTGCCGTCTGAACCAGGTGGGCATCACCGTGCTGGACGAGGCCGACCAGATGGCCGACATGGGCTTCATGCCGCAGGTCACCGCACTGCTCGACCAGGTGCGCCCGGAGGGGCAGCGGATGCTGTTCTCCGCCACCTTGGACCGTAACGTCGACCTGCTGGTGCGCCGCTATCTCACCGACCCCGTCGTGCATTCGGTCGACCCGTCGGCCGGTGCGGTCACGACGATGGAGCACCACGTCCTGCACGTCCACGGCGCCGACAAGCACGCAGCCACGACCGAGATCGCCGCCCGCGAGGGCCGGGTGATCATGTTCCTGGACACCAAGCACGCCGTCGACCGGCTGACCCAGGATCTCCTCAACAGCGGGGTCCGGGCCGCCGCGCTGCACGGCGGCAAGTCGCAGCCGCAGCGCACCCGCACACTCGCCCAGTTCAAGACGGGGCACGTCAGCGTGCTGGTGGCGACCAATGTGGCGGCGCGAGGCATTCACGTCGACAACCTCGACCTGGTCGTCAACGTCGACCCGCCGACCGACCACAAGGACTACCTCCACCGCGGTGGCCGTACCGCCCGCGCCGGCGAGTCCGGCAGCGTCGTCACCCTCGTGACACCCGGCCAGCGACGCGGCATGGCCCGCCTCATGTCGGACGCCGGGATCCGGCCGCAGATCACCGAGGTCCGCTCCGGCGAGGCTGAACTGAACCGCATCACCGGTGCCCAGGCTCCCTCCGGCATCCCGGTCGTCATCACCGCACCGGTGGCCGAACGCCCCAAGCGCAGCGCCTCCTCCAGGGGCCGGCGCCGCCCCTCCTCGGGAGCCCGGCGCGGGCCCGTACGCCAGTCCGTCGTCGGTGCGGCGGCCTAGAACCTTCGTGATCAGGAAGCCGACCCATCTCTGCAGGAGGCATCTTTTGACGCTGGTTGAGACGCAGCCCCGCCCGGCGAACGCCGGCCCTGTGCACAGGAAGCCGGCTGAGGTCGTGGAGGCGGCCGGACCGCAGGTCTGGGACGACATGAGCGTCGAGGTCGCGCTGTCCGTCATGGCCGCCGCCCGCACGGGCCGGCTGGTCGTCTGCGACCAGGACGGCCAGTGCACCGGCCTGGTCACCCGGACCGAACTCACCGCCGTGCGCGACGACTCCGCTTACACGGACCGCGTCCGCCTGCGCGACGTCCTGGGCGACCACCGGTCGTTCACGTCACCCGTGATGACGATGGCCGAAGCCGAGCACGCGATGCGTTCCCGTCGGCGGCTCGGTGCCCTGCCCGGGGTCGACGGGCAAGGCGGCGCCCTGGGCGTCCTCGCCCTCTCCCGCTGATCCACCTCACCCTGGTCGGACCGTTCTCCCCTTCTCCCTGTGAGGCCCCGTGCGCTGCGTCATCGCCCGTTTCCCCTTCGAGCTCACCAAGAGCGGTGTGCTGGAATCGATGAAGGGCATCAAGCCCGAGCAGGTCATGGGTGAGTCCGTGATCATCGGCCGCCGTCACTACCCCGTAAAGCAGGTCGGCCAGGTCATCACCCGCCAGGACCGCCGCGACTTCAGCGCCGACGAAGTCCGCCGGGCGATGACCAAGCTCGGCTTCACCTGCCGCGCCCTCCCCAAGGCCGTACCCGTAGGCATCCTCGGCCCGCTCCGGCAGGCTTCCGCGATGCTCGGCACTCCCCTGTCCGTCTGACCGACGCGACAGGCACGCGCCGACACCTGGACAGCAGTGGGCCCGGCCGTCGCAAGTCGGCCGGGCCCACACTGCGTGCGACGGGTTCCCGTCGCCGTGGTTCCTCAGCGGCCGGAATATCAGTGGTCGGAATAGCTGAAGTCGCCCACGGTCCAGGCGCTGACGTCGTCGATCGCGACCCGGTACATCCCGCCCGTCTCCGGGATCCCCACCGTGCCCTGAAGAATTCGGGCGACGTGGAAGTGCAGATGAGTGGGTGGCCCGTCCTCCTTCGCGGGGGTGTCGAACACGGCGGAGAACTCTCCCAGGCGGGCGGAATCCGTCAGAACCTCCGACACCCTCCGCCTCCACACGGCTTCGGGAGCCAGCCGGCCGGTGATGACAGTGCCGCCGGTGACCACGGTCAGGGACATCTGGTTGCTCTGCCCGGACTCCACCACGGTGGCGACGTCAACGAGCAGCTCGTCATGCTTCGACATGGGTCAGATTGTATTTGCCGGCCGCCCGGCTGCTTCAGCGGTGGCGTTACCGGGCGACGCTCGTTGTGCTCATCAGGTTTCCCCGGTCTCTGGATCGTCGATGTCCGGTTCTGCCTGCCGTGTCGCGTTCCCCGGCCTGTGGCCGGTTAACCAGGCGCTGACAGCCGTTCCGCCTGCGCCTGCCGCTGTTCGAGGTCGATTGCCTCTCTGTCGAACGCGCGGAAATCTGTGTTTGTCGGAGTAGACATTGGGCCGGGGGCGTGGTTAGGGTTCTCTCGTAGCCCAGAGAGACAGCAGGGCCTGGCAGACACGAACTGCCGGGCAGAGCAGTATCCGCAGGTGCAGTTCGCAGGACGGTGCGGTGGTGGAGTCGCGAAGCCAGAGCGGTTGCAGGACGGCGACGGGACTGGCGACCGTACCGGGCGGCCCGCAGTGATCAGGGGCCGCCGTGAGCAGGACCGCAGTGGCAGTACCTGTAAGTGCAGTTCGTATCACCAGCAGTGCGCAGTACCCCACTTGTAAGCAGTTGATCCCAGAGGGAAGAACGGAGGAGCCGAGCGCCATCAGGATCGCCCGGGCCGACATCTTGAACCCGGGTACCGCAGGACATCGATAGTGAGGTGGTCTCCGGTCAAGCAACCGCGATCCCAGCAGCCCCGGCAGCATTCCGGTCGGGTCTGCGGAAACAGAGGGCCGGCACAGTACGAGGGCCGGCAGATGGTGTAGCAGTTCCTTCGGGGCCTTGGTGCCAGATGGCACCAAGGCCCCTCGACGCGTTCCACAGAGAGGTGCAAATGACAGCAGACGACTCCTTCGGCCGTATCGACGACGACGACTACCCCGCCTACACAATGGGCGGAGCCGCCGAGCTGCTCGGCACCACGCAGGGCTTCCTCCGCGCCCTTGGCGAAGCCCGCCTGATCACGCCGCTCCGCTCCGCCGGCGGCCACCGCCGCTACTCCCGCTACCAGCTGCGCATCGCCGCCCGCGCCCGGGAACTCGTCGACCACGGGACCCCCATCGAGGCCGCCTGCCGCATCATCATCCTCGAAGACCAGCTCGAAGAAGCCAAGCGCATCAACGAAGAACACCGCCGCGCCGCAGAATCGTCGAACCCGACGACCACGGCCTGAGACGGGGCCCGCCGGAATCGGCGGGCACCCCCGTACACCCGGTCCTGGTGTTCGGCGTGATCGCTTTCCCTGGTGACGCGGAGTGCGGGCGTGTAGCGTCTGCGTCAGCTGTCGTGGTTCGGAGTTCCCTATAGCCCACGCTCTTGGCGTGGGCGTTTTGCTGTGCTGTGCCGCAGGGACCAGGGCGATCACCTCCGCCTTCCACACGGAGTGGGAGGCGTTCATCGACTGGAAGGTATGAGACATGGCTACGGGAACTGTGAAGTGGTTCAACGCGGAGAAGGGCTTCGGCTTCATCGCCCAGGACGGCGGCGGCCCGGACGTCTTCGCGCACTACTCCGCGATCAACTCCTCGGGCTTCCGCGAGCTCCAGGAGGGCCAGGTCGTGACGTTCGACGTCACCCAGGGCCAGAAGGGCCCCCAGGCCGAAAACATCAGCCCGGCCTGACCTCGCAGCCCTGCCCGAGGGATCGCGCACGCCGCGTCCGTGACTGCCGCCGACTGCGCGCGCCGTGCTGCTCACCCGGACACAGGGAACGGGGACCGGACCTCAGGAACTCTGCGGCCGAGGTCATGCCGGCCCCAGATTCACTCAACACATCAGGGCCGCCCAGCCGTTGCTGCGCGGCCCTGATGCTGTGCACCACAGATCCTGTCGACGCCCGGCACGGGACCCGGCCGCTTCGAGGGTCGTCCCGTGCTCGCATACCTCGCCGTTCGCTTTGCCGATGGGCCTGGCCACGACGCGATCCTTGGACGTAACCGGGCGGAATGCCTGTTCGGAAGTCGTGATCGTTCTCATGCCCGGCCGGTCTGCTCAGCTTCGGCAGGCCCAACTGACTGCAGTGTCAACGAGGGCCGGAGTTGAAACGGTTGCGATGAAGCAGAAAAATAAGTTCATCCGGTTGCCGCTCTGGTCAAGCGGGCGGCCGACCTGGCCGAACCGATCAAGCCGAGGCTGCGTGGCTGGCTCCATGCCGCGATGGTCCCCGCCTCACTGATCGCAGGCATCGTTCTCGTCTGCCTGGCCCGCACCCCGCAGACGGCCCTGGCCTGCGCCGTGTATTCGGTCACCGCCTGGATGCTGTTCGCAACGAGCGCGATCTACCACCGTGGCACTTGGGGGCGGCTCGGCGAGGCACTCCTGCGACGTCTCGACCACGCCAACATCTTCCTCATCATCGCCGGCACCTGCACGCCCCTGGCGGTGCTTCTCCTCCCGCCGGGCCAGCGGTCCCTGCTGCTGTGGATCGTGTGGGCGGGCGCGTTGGCCGGTATCGCGTTCCGGGTCTTCTGGGTCGGAGCTCCGCGCTGGCTGTACACCCCGTGTTACGTGGCCCTGGGATGGGCCCCGGTGCGTTACCTGCCCGACTTCCTGCACACCGGGGGAGCGGCCGTACTCATCCTGATCGTGGCCGGCGGGCTCCTCTACAGCGCCGGCGCGGTGGTCTACGCCCTCCAGCGCCCCGACCCCTCACCCCGCTGGTTCGGCTTCCACGAGGTGTTCCACGCCCTGACCGTGGCGGCCTTCACCGCGCACTACATCGCGATCTCCCTGGCCGCCTACTGACCGCGACAGCGGTCGGCCGCGCGTGAAGGTCGTCAGCCGTCCGGCCTACAAGTTGGCTGCTCTGAAGGGTGTGACGCTCCGTGGACAGGTAAGGAGAGAGGAGAACGTGACGCCAGCGGTCTTCAGCTGACCTGCGACAGAGGGGCTGCCGTGTTCGAGGCGCAAGACATCAGGGAATGGCGGGGCCACGCCGTGGTCGACCATGAGCAGCACAAGATCGGCGTCCTGGAGGCGGTCTACGTGGACACGGCCACGGACCAGCCCGCGTTCGCGACGGTCATGGTCGGCCTGCCGACCCGGCACCGGCTGGTGTTCGTCCCCCTGGGCGATGCGACGGTCGGTCCCGGCTATCTGAAGGTCGCCTACGACAAGAAGCAGGTCAAGGAAGCACCCTCGATCGGCACGGACGGCGAACTGCTCGCGGAGGACGAGAAGACGGTTTTCGCGCACTACGAGCTCGCCTACCGAACTGGTGAGGGCGGCGAACGTCGCCTCGCCCGCCGCTGATGCCCCTACCAATGTGCCCCACCATGAGGTGACACCGATGGCTCTCTTTCTCCTACTGGTCCTTGTGGCCATCGTGCTCGGCATCGTCGGTGTGGTGGCGAAGGGCCTTTTCTACCTGTTGGTCATCGGTGTGGTGGTTCTGGTCGCCGACTTCGTCCTCCTTGGCCTGCGCCTGGGCCGCCGTCGCAGGCGTCTCCCCCGGTGACGCGAGACCGAGGACGATGGCCAGCGCGGCGATCAGCAGCGTGTTGCCCAGGCCCTCCGTCAGAAGGGTGGGCAGGACGCTGCCGATCTCGTGCCAGTCGAAAAAGGTATGAAGGAAGTCGTCCACGGGGGCTTCGATCGCCACGAGGCCGTAGCAAGGCCCCGACCTCGGTGTTTGCGACACCCTTGGGGCGTGGAGCGGCGATCCGGCCAACCGTTGCGCCTAGGTGGTAACTGTCCGGGAGGCCATGCCCGGTGGCCGGGTTGTGCCAGCGGGTGGCCGTGTCGACCTTGCCGGTGGCGTTGTCGGTGCAGCCCGACCGGTCAGGGGCCGGTGTGGAGGTGGGAGGACCAGAGGAGGGGGCTGTTGCCTGCGTATTCGTCGCGGATACGGCGGACGGCGGTGTGGAGGAGGCGGGCCGGATCGGCGGCGGGGGCGAGGTCGGCGTAGAGGTCGGTGGCGATCCGTGCGGCCACGTCGTCGACGATCGGCCACAGTGTGCCGATCACGTGTGGGTAACCCGCGAGTTGGAACGCCGACGCGATGTGGATGACCTCGTCGGACAGCACGTCGCCGCCGCGGGCAGTACCGCACGCGGACAGGTACGCGAAGTACGCGTCGGGCACGCGCATCCGGCCGACGTCCACGACGGACAGGTAACCGCCGGTCAGCGCCAGACGGTTCGCCGAGGGGTCGGCCACGTCGGTCGTGGCGTGGCAGGCGATGTGGACCCAGCCGGCGGTGGCCAGATGGGTCCGTACGGTGGCCGGGTCGGCCGCCTCGTCCAGTAGGACCCGGGCGTTCGGCAGGTACGTGCCCGCCACCGTGGCCTCCCCGCGTGCCGCGGGCAGCCGCGCCCCGGCGGTCTCGCCGATCGCGACGACGAGCGAGCGGTCCGGCGGTCGGCGGGCCACCGAGGCGCGGGCGCGCAGGAGTTGGTGCAGCGTCGGGGTGTACGAGCTGACGACGCGGTCCAGGGTGGAGCGGCCGTCGGCGGCGGCGTGATGGCCCGCGGCGTGCAGCGGCAGCAGCGAGAGCTGGCCGGTCGGCAGCCACCACAGCCGGGGCAGCGGGTCGGGGGCCGGACCGAGGCCGAGCGTGTCCAGCACCGGCCCGGCGATGACGTCCCACAGCCAGCCGAGCAGGCTGGTCACGAACCGCCCTGCGGCGTGGCGCAGTTCGGCCGCGGCGGTCGGGGCGCGCAGGAGGTCCTGGGCCAGGTCGAGCGCGACGCGGCGATCCTGGATCGCTTCGGGGGTGAGTCTGTACAGCGGGATCACGCGGGTCTCGTCGGCGGTGAGCACGAGGGCGTGGCTGCCGAAGCGGCTCACGTTCACCACCACGACGGGCCCGTGGGCGGCGACCTGCGAGCGTACGACCTCGTCCACGCGGACCGGCGGCTCGCCCAGCGCGCGGGAGAAGAGCACGCATCGGCCACGTTCCAGCAGGTCGAGCGCCTCGGCGGGGTCAGCGCCGCGGTTCAGCGCGCAGGCGGCGGCGTCGGAGGCGAGGCCTGCGAAGGGCTGCAGCTGGTGTTCCTGGTCGTCGCGCCGTTCAAGTTCGGCGACGAGTTCCGGGAGCAGGTCGACGGCGAGGCGGTACGCCTCGGTCGCGGCGTCGAAGTCACCGTTCTCGGCGGCCAGTTGGGCCCACTGCTGGGTGGCCAGGCCGCGGACTTGCAGGGGTGCGCCGACGGTTCGGGCGGCCTCGGCGTAGGCGCTCTCCGCGGTGCGGGGGTCGGAGTGGGAGAGCGAGAACGCGGCTCCCTCGACGAGGAGGTGGGCGCGCCGCAGGGCGTCCTCGGCGAGGGCGGAGCCGCGCGGCGGGGCGAGGCGGGAGGGGGCGGGCGGCACGGGCGGTGCCGGCGACGCGGGAGGGGACGGCGGGCCGGGCTGCGCCGGGTGGGTTTGGTACGCCGAGTGGGCCGGGCCGGTCGACACGCCGGCGGCTTCGGCGAGTTCGGGTACGTCGGCGAGTTCGGCGAGCGCCGCATCGCGCCGCGGATGCCCAGGCGGGTACGCATGGGCGAGCTCGGCGGCCAACAGCCGTGCCTCCGCGAGGTGTTCGGGCCCGCCGCCGTCGGCGCCGTAACGCGCCACAAGTGCCAGCGCGAGCGCGACCACCGCCCCGGTGCGTAGCGTCTCCCGGTCGATCGCCGCCGTCAGAGCGGACCGGCAGACGGCCACCGCCTCGGCCGCGGTGGCCGCGTCGGGGCGGCGTCGGTATGCGTGGCGCAGCGCGATGCCGAGTCGCACCAGGCGCAGCGGCCGGTCCCGGTGGTCGGCAGGTGTGAGCGCCAGCGCGCGCCGAAGTGCGTCGATGGCCTCCTCCAGGCGCGCGGAGTCGCCGGCCCGCAGAAACCGTTCGAGGTGCGCGGCGGCCAGGTCGCCGAGTTCGGCAGCCCGCACAAGGGGCCCCGTGGGCGGGCCGGTTGCCGTGGGCCGGCCGGGCGCTGCGGGCCCACCCGTCGCCGCGTACGCCGCTCGCCCACTCCCCGGCCAGGTGCTCGCCGACTCCGCACCCCCCTGCCCCACGTACCCCGGCCACCCGCTCTCCGGCGTTGCGTCTCCCCACCCCACACTGTCCGGCCACGCAGGCACCACCCGCCCGCCGTCACCCGATGCGTCCGCGGGCCGCGGGCGTTGCGACGGGCCCGCGCCCGCCGCACCGTCCAACGAGGGCGGGACGCCGGTCAGTTCGGCGATGTGGGCGTGGACGGCCGCCAGTCCGGCCAGGGCGGCCTCACGGGTGTCGGGGGCGGACGACGCCTCTTCGTACCGCATCCTTGCCATGACCAGCGCGCCGCGGTCCGCCGTGTGCTCGAAGCGGCAGCGCAGGGCCTCCGCGAGCACGAGCAGGCGGCGCGGCCGGGTCTGCGGGAAGGCCGGTGGGTCGAACACCGCGTCCTCGCCGAGCCGCACGGCGGTGTCGAGCAACGGCAGCGCGGGATCGCGCCGGTAGGCGTCGAGGAAGCGGGCCGCGAGGTCGCCGATCGACGTCACCACGTCGGTGAGCCAGGCGATCGCCACGACTTCACGCCACAGCGCGACCGCCATGTGCAGCGCGCGCGGATCGTGCGTACGGCCCCACTGCGCGAGGACCGCCCCGCCCAACTCGCGCAGCTGCAGAGCGATATCGCGCTGCTGGAGCGACGCGTCCACTCTCCTGCGGTCCGTCACGAACCGTCGTACGGCGTCGGAGAGCGCGCCCCGGAACCGCGAGGCCTCGCTGTCGTCGCGCAGCATCGTCCGCCACTGCGCGGGCGTCACGTCCAGGCCGGGCAGCGACGAGCCGTGCAGCGCGTCCACCGCCGCGTCGAACTCGTCGCGCGTCCAAGGAGTTTCGCGGGCATCGCGGTCATGCCGCGCGCCGTCCCCGGAACCCCCGTCGCCGCCGGCCCCGCGTGAGTCCCGGTCCCCCGCGGTCCGCGGCCACTCCGCGTCATCCGGCACGCCGGCACTCCAGGATCAGCCGCAACGGCCCGGGAATCTCGTACCCACGCCCGTGGTCGTGGACCAGCGCCAGCAGCCGTGCCGCCTCCGTCAGGTCGCGGCCGGAGGTGCTGCCGGCCCGGTAGCGCAGCCAGTGCACCATGCCGCCGACGTAGTAGGACTCGGGGTTGAAGCCCTCGTTGGGGCCGAGCAGCGCGGCGAGTTCGAGCTCGACCTCGTTGTCGAGGACGGCCGCGCCGTCCCCGGTCTCGCGGTAGCGCTCGATGCGTTCGCGCAGTCCGGCCAGGAGCGGGTCGGTCACCCGTCGGCCGCCAGGTCCGACCGCACGCCGTCGATCATGGCCTCGATGAAGGACCGTTCGAACGCGACGTACGGCTCCTGCGCCCTGATCCTGCGGCCGTTCTCGGTGAAGAACGCCGAGTCGGGGATCGTGTCGGCGGCGGGCGGGATGAACTTGAGCATCTCCTGGTAGGAGGCCAGAGCCTCCTCGAACGCCCGCCGCAGCTGCGGCTTTTGATCGCCGCGGCCGAATATCTTCCGCACTCCGGTGCTCTGCCTGCGCAGCAGCTGCGCCCGGCCCATGGCGTCGAGCGCGACCATGCGCCACTCGCCGGCGTCGATGATCTGTGACGGGTCGGGGCCGCCGTACATGTCGTCGTACTGGGGCGTCAGGCCGGGGAGGCGGAACACGAAACGGCGCTCGGCGCCGCATCCCTTGCACACGAACTCGTGGTCGGAGGTGAGGCCTTGGGCGATCACGCCGGTGCCGTGCCGAATCCCCGTCCCCGCGACGGAGCCGCACACGCAGGGGTGCAGGCGCATGTAGAGGTGCTCTTCTGCGATGGACCGGGCATAGGGCAGCGCCATGCCTCCACCTTAGTTACTTCGTGGCGAACTCACCGCTAGGATTTGCCAGTTATGAGCGACGACCGCGGTGAGATCGCCCGGCTCTGCGAGAATCTGCCCTGGCTGCGCGACGCCGCGCGGGCCGCCGGACTGGGCGAACGGCTGGAGGCGGCGGTCGCCGCCGCCGCGGCCGGCCGCACGGAGGGCGTCACCGCGATCCTGCGACGCCTGGACCTCCCCGAGGCCCCCGAGGTGCGCGCGCCCGGCGGCATCGTCTACCCCGCGACGAGCGAGGAGCGCTACGGCGTCGAGGCCTACGTCTGCCCGGGCGGCGTGTGCGACCGCGCCTGGGTCCGGCCGCCGGGTGTACGCGTCACGGTGTGCGCGGTCCACGGCGCGAAGATGCGCCGGCAGCGGTCCACATGACCGGGCTCCTCGTCGATGTCGGCCGACAGCTGGCCGAGCGCTGGATATCCGTGCTGGTCCTGCCCGGGCTGCTGCTGACCGGGGAACTCGCGGTGGGCCTGCTGGTCGGCCAGGGCGACGCGCTCTCCGCCGACCGGCTGGTGCACGAGGCCACTGACGCGGCGCGGCGGGTCCAGGACGAGGGCGGCGCGGCGGTGGCGCTGGCCGTGCTCGCGCTGCTCCTCGTCGCGGGGGCCCTCGGGCTGGCGGCGCAGGGGGTGGGCCGGCTGGTGCGGGCGGCATGGCTGGGCGACTGGCCGCGGTGGGCGCAGGCCCCGCGCGACCGCCTGGCGGACCGGCGGCTGCAACGCTGGCGGGACCACCACGCCGAGGTGGCCGCCGCGGTCGGGGCGGGCCGCGACCCGTCGCAGGCCGCCGGGCGACGCAACCGGATCAGCCTCGCGCCGCCTGTCCGGCCCACCTGGATGGGAGACCGCCTGGCCGGCGCGGACGTACGGGTCTTCGCCGAGTACGACCTCGATCTCGCCGCGTGCTGGCCGCGGTTGTGGCTGGTGCTGCCCGGCGACGTCCGCGAGGAGTTGCGCACCGCGTCCGGCGTGCTCGACGGGAGCACCGTGCTGGCCGGATGGGCCGTGCTCTACGCGCTCGGCGGCGCGCTGTGGTGGCCGTCGGCGGTGGCCGCGGTGTGCGTGTGGTCCACGGCGTGGGTGCGTGGGCGCGGGGCGGTGGCGACGTTCGCCGATCTGATCGAGTCGACGGTGGACCTGCACGGCGCGGCCCTGGGCGCCGCCCTCGGCCTCGGCGCGCCCGGCCTGCTCGGGCCGGAACTGGGCGCGGAGATCACCGCGCGCTGCCGCAAGGGCGCGTAGGCCGTCACGGGGCTCCGGGGGGCAGGGCCGGATCGGCCCGCGCACACTCTGAACACCCCCGCAACGGCGGGAACCACGACGGCGTTTTCGTCCTGCACCGGCTGGACGACGGAACACTCCCACGGACGCGGGTGATCCGGACGCAGCCCATGGTGCGGTCCGCAGCCGGTCGAAGATCGTCAGCGGGGCGTTGACGCGGATACGTGACTCCGCATTCCGCGGTGGCCCGCTCCCTCGGCCCACGCAGCAGCGCACCAGCGGATCGGATGCGGCACGATCGCCGGATTCACCGGGCCCCGGGGCGGGTTCGGGCGACCAGCCGGGTCTCGATGGTGCGCAGGGTGGAGATCACGGCGTCGATGTCGTCGGAATCGGTCACGGCCTCCTCAAGAAGGCGGCTCCAGACCTCACGCAGTCGTTGCAGGTTCTCCTGCGCCTTCTCGGTGGGATACAGGCGCACCCGCCGCGCATCGTGCTGATCGGTGTCGCGCCGTACCAGGCCCGCCTGCTCCAGGCCCCGCACCGCCCGGCTGAAGTTGCTCGAGATCATCTGGGTGGCCTCGGCGGCCTCGCGGGCCGTCGTGCCCGGGTGGCGGTCGATGTAGCGCATCACCGCTCCCTGCAGCGGTGTTCCCGACTCGACCTCGCCCTCCTTCGACGCCCCGATGTGGCGGCCCACCGCCAGGATCCGGTCGGCGAGTTCGAACAGCCTCGAAGCCTGCTTCTCGTCCACGCTCCAGGACCTCCGTCGTCGCCCTCGATTGCTGTCAGTTGACAGCTACTTTAGTCCGGGCGTTAGCTTTGCTGTCAACTGACAGGTATCGGTGGAACGAAGCCACCGGACGTGCCGCCCACCGATCGAAGGACGAAAACGATGACCCTCATCGCTATCGAAGAACACTGGATCGCCCCGGGCCTCACGTCCGCTCTCAAAGCCCTGCCGCGGCCGGACGAGAGCCTCGCCTTCAACGAGATGGGCGACCACCGGCACCGCCTGGAGGACCTGGGCGAGGAGCGGATCGCCGCGATGGACGCCCAGGGCATCGACATCTCGGTCCTCGCTCTGACCCCGCCCGGAACCCAACCGCTCTCCGCCGAGCAGGCCCGGCACCTGAGCCGCGCCGCGAACGACACGGCCATCGCGGCCGTCGGCAAGAACCCGACGCGGTTCCGGGCGCTGTCGACCCTGCCCATGTCCTCCCCGGGGCACGTCGTCGACGAGCTCGTGCGCGCGAAGGGCCTGGGCCACGTCGGCACGATGGTCTACGGCCGCTCCGGCGACCGCTTCCTCGACGACCCGGCCTACGACGAGTTCTTCGCCGCCGCGGCGGAACTCGGCCAGCCGGTCTTCATCCACCCGCAGATCCCCTCGGACGCGGTGCGCGACGCCTCCTACCGAGGACTCGGCGAGCTGACCGATCTCGCCCTGGCCACCTTCGGATGGGGCTGGCACCTCGACACCGCGACCGCGGCACTCCGGCTCATCCTGCGCGGCACCTTCGACCGCCACCCCGCCCTGCAGATCGTGCTCGGCCACTGGGGCGAGATGCTGCTGTTCTGGCTCGACCGGGCCGACAGCCTCTCCCGCCTCGCCGGCCTGCAACGGCCCGTCTCGGACTGCATCCGGACGAACTTCCACATCACCGCCTCCGGCATGCTCAACCCCGCGCTGCTCCACCACGCCCTGTCCGTCACCACCGTCGACCGGCTGATCTTCTCCACCGACTACCCGTTCCAACACCCGACCCAGGACGAGATCAACTCCTTCCTCGGACACTTCACTTCCGACGAGGACCGACAGAAGTTCTCCTCCGCCAACGCGGCAGCGCTCTTCGGCCTCGAACTCTGATCAGGGCGAAACGGCGAGCCCTTCCGATCTACGGTCGGTCCGTGGTGCGGGTCAGGTGGCCAAGGCCGGCGACACCCTCGGCACCATCAAGACCCGGATGTACGCCCCGGCCCTGTCCAGCCTGCGCGACACCACCAACCCGCTCGGCTGAGTCGGCACCCCACCGTCCGCGCACTCCCATGCCCTGCCTGTCCCTACGTGATCGGTACGGTGGCACCGGGACGACGAGAGGGGCGGCGCTGCCGTGGGCGAGGAAGCGGAGATCAGGACGGCCAAGGAGGCTGCGGATCACGAGCTCATCTTGGCGTTCGGGAGGCTGCAGGGGGCGGCGAACCGGCTGGAGTACATCCTCGGCCGGGCGCTGGAGGTGGAGTGCGGCATCAGTCATCTGGTCTTCGAGGTGCTGCTGATCCTCGGGCGCGCGGGCGAGCCGGGGCTTTCCATGCGCGCTATTGCCCAGGAGCAGGTGCTGACCACCGGTGGCGCCACCCGGCTGGTGGATCGCATGGAGGCGGCGGGTTTCGTGACGCGCGCGGACTCTCCCGACGACCGGCGCGGAAAGCTGGTGCGGCTGACGCCGCTGGGGGAGGAGACGGTCGTACGCGCGTCCCGGGTCCACCTGGAGAACATCAAGCGGTACCTCGTGGACCCGCTGCCCGCGGCGGACCGGAAGCGATTCGCGGAGGATCTCCGCATCCTCAGCCACACGGCCCGGGACCTGCTGCCCCGACTTCCCTGACCTGCGGACCAGCGGCAACGCTGGTGTAGTGACGTGGTCAGCCACACCCATGTGCCCCACCTCACACGAACCTTGAAATATCTGACGCGTCAGTTACTGTTCTGTCAGGTGAATCGCTCGCAACCCGCGGGCTCACATCCCTGCCGAGGTCCTCGATGAAGCTCGTCTACGTCTTCGACGCCTACTGCGGCTGGTCGCACGGGTTCTCCGGAACACTGAGCGAGGTCGCCGCCCGTCACCCCGAACTGCCGGTCGAGGTCGTCTCCGGCGGCCTGTTCACCGGATCGCGGCGGGTTCCCGTCCGCCAGTTCGGCTACGTCCAGGGCGCGAACGCCAAGATCGCCGAGCTGACCGGCGCCGAGTTCGGCGCAGCCTATGAGCAGCTGATCGCCGACGGCTCGTTCGTGATGGACTCCGAGGCCGCCGCCCGCGGCGTCGCCGCCCTGCGCCAGGTCGCCCCCGACCGCGCGGCGGAGCTGGCCGCCGCCCTGCAGGCCGCCTTCTACGTCGACGGACGCAGCCTGTCCGAAGCGGCCACCTATCGGAAGGTCGCGGAGGAGGCCGGGCTGGACGCCGCCGTCGTCGTCGCCGCCTTCGAAGCACCCGACGCCCAGACCGCGGCCCGCGCCGACTTCCGCCGCGCGGTCCAGCTCGGCGTTACCGGGTTCCCCACTCTGCTCGCCGTCGAAGGCGACTCCGTCACCCCGCTGGCCTACGGCCAAGCCACCGCCGACGAGGTCGACGCACGCTTCGCCGCCCACTGATCTTCCCCTGCCCCCATCCCGTCCCTTGCGTACAGGAGCCCCCGCATGAGCACCCTCTCCTTCAAGGTCCTCGACCTCGACTTCCCGGCCGGCAGCAAGAACAAGACCGCCACCCTCGTCACCGGCGAGAACGAGGCACTGCTGGTCGACGCAGCCTTCACCCGCGCCGACGGCCACCGCCTCGCCGCCGAGATCCTCGACTCCGGCAAGAAGCTGACGACCGTCTTCGTCAGCCACGCCGACCCCGACTTCTACTTCGGCGCCGAGGTGATCGCCGACGCCTTCCCCGACGCGAGGTTCGTCGCCACCCCGCTCGTCATCGAGCACATCCAGCACTCCTACGACGGCAAACTCAAGGCGTGGGCCGCGCTCGGCCCGAACCTGCCCACCCGCCTGGTCGACCTCACCCCGCTGACCGGCGACCTCACCATCGAGGGCCACCGCTTCGAGCTCAAGGGCGGCCCGGCCGCGCTGCCCGACCGCCACTACCTGTGGCAGGCCGAGCACCGCGCCCTCCTCGGCGGCGTCCTGCTCTTCCAGCAGGAGCACGTCTGGGTCGCCGACACCCCCACGCCGGGCGACCGTGCCGCGTGGATCGACCTGCTGGACGAAATGGCCGCGCTGCAGCCGGAGTTGGTCGTGCCGGGCCACCGGCTGCCCGGTACGGCGGCGGACGAGTCCGCGATCACCGCCACCCGCGACTACCTCGTCGCCTTCGAGGAGGAGCTCGGCCAGGCGGCCGACGGCGCCACGCTGACCGAGGCGCTGGTCAAGCGCTACCCCGACAACGGCATGCTGATCGCCGCCCAGATCGGTGCGAAGGTCGCCAAGGGCGAGATGAAGTGGGGCTGACCATGGCCGAGTTCGCGACCTCCACCGCCCCCGCCGATGTCGTACGCCGCCAGTACCTCGCCTCAGCGACAGGTGACCTGGAGGCGCTTCGGGCCACCCTCGCCCCCGACGTCGAGTGGACGGAGATGGCCGGCTTCCCCCTCGCCGGCACCTACCGCACCCCCGACGGCGTCACCGCCGGCGTGATGGAGGAGTTGGGCCAGGCCTGGGACGGCTGGACCGCCCACGACGACACCTACGTCGTGGACGGTGAGAACGTCGTCGTCCTCGCCCGCTACACCGCGACCAACAAGGAGACCGGGAAGCCGATCGACGTCCGCGTCGCCCACCACTTCGTCGTACGCGCAGGACGCATCGTCCGCTTCGAGCAGTTCGTCGACACGGCGCTCGTCCGCGACGCCATGACCGTCTGACGCACGACCCAGCACCCAGGGAGCAGGGGAAGCTCGTGTCCGCCGCCGACAACAAGGCGCTCGCCATCGCGTTCTACGAGCAGGCGTTCAACGACTACCAGCCGGAGCACGCCACCGCCGCGCATCCCGGCGACCGGCCGGGATGCGGTAGACCGTGGCACCGAGGGGTGCCGACCCTTGCTCACGCCCTGGCGGTCGCCGTGTTCGTCTACGTGCCGCGTACGCCACACCACACGTGAAAAAGAGGCACGCGGACTGGAGCGCACACCGTCCCGCATGCGGCACGACCACCTCCGGACAGGCCCTGTCACCGCCCTGGTGCGGCCGGCCAGCGACGCCGGCCGGCTCGAAAGCCGGGGCGTTCAGATCGCCCGCGGCGACATGCTCGACGTCGGCTCGCTCGTGGCCGCCACGCCCCAAGTCCCGCACTTCTGGCACAAGAAGCTCGCCGAGGACAAGCTCGAACAGCTCGGCGTCCCGTTCGTCGCTCTGCGCCCGGGGGCGTTCCTCGACCAGGTCGCGACCTTGGCGGGCAACCCGCTCGACAAGGGCCGCCTGATCTGGATGTCCAAGGCCACCGTCCCGCTGACCTTCGTCCACACCTCCGATCTCGCGGCCTACCTGGCAGCCGCCGTCGGGCCACCGGGCCGGAAGGAAGATCAAGGTGTGGGCCGTCCCCTCCGGCGTCGTCCGCGCGGCAGGAGCCGTCGTCGGCCGCTTCAACCCGGTGGTCAAGGACATGGCCACGATGTTCGGCTGGTTCGACACCGGACGCTGCGTCGCCGACCCCCGCCGCCAGGAGCAGCTGTTCGGCCCCGTCCCCACGGCCGAGGACGCCCTCGCAGCCCTTCGGCCCGCCCGGACTTGTGATGCGCAGGTCGTCGGTCCGAATCCGACAGGGGGCTCCGTGGCAAACCCCGGGTCGGATCTCTGACCTGGGGTTTCTTGTCTCGGAGAGGTCTGTCACCTCGTGCGGACGAACTCCATGTTGATCGAGTACATGAACTGGCCGACGCTCACGCACTCCCAGCCGGCGGCTTCGACGGAGCGTACGACCAGGTCGATCTCCTTGCGGATCTTCTTCATGGGGTTCCTGACCCGGGCCAGGCCCCGGGGGTCGATGTCGATGGACGCTTCGAAGGTGTGGTCGCCCTGTGCGTGTGCGCGCCTGGCGTCCGCGAGGAGTTTCTGCATCCGGATCGCGTGCAGCATTCCCATGTACGTCTCCCGCTCGGATGTGTGCGGTCTGGCTCCGGCCGGCAGGCCGGGGATGGTCGGTTCACCGGCGTGGTGTTTGGGTGTTCGGTGAACTGCCGGTGGTCGTGGTTGTGGTCGTGGCAGTGATGGTGGTTGTGGGGCTGGGCAAGGAGGCGGGTGAGGTCGGGGGCGGGAGTGGGGGGTGTGGTGACGGTGCTTCAGAGGTGCGGGAGCGGGTGTGGGTCGGCTGCACGGTCTTCGTGGGGTGGGAGCCCTTTTCGCTGCCGTTCGCCGAGGAGGCGAGGACATTGCCCGTCACCTCGACCGCTGCGCCGCAGGTGAGCAGTGCCACGGCCAGCGCGGTCAGGCCGGTGGAGGCGCGTCGTGCGCGGGAGGTCGTGGAACGCGGGTCGGTGTCCGGCATCAGTCCACGTATTCCTGGGCGACCTGGACGTACTCGAAGCCCTTGACGTCGGTGGCGATCTGCATCCGACCGGTCTTCGACGAGGTGATCAGGCTGTTGAGCAGACCGGTGATCGCTCCGCTCAGCGCCGACTCGGTGTCCGAACCGTCGGCGATGAACAGCGCCTTGGTCGCCACCTGTTGGAGTACATCGCGCTTGGCGCCGCCGAAGCCGTAGGCGATCACGTGCGGGTGTCGCGGCCAGTCCCGGTTCACCAGCGTGCGGAAGGAGTTCTGCCAGTGCGCGTCGGTCGGAGCGCCGTCGGTCAGGAAGAAGACCGTCGGCCGCAACACGCTGAGGTGCTGCGTGCGCAGATCGCTGACGTCCTGTTCGATGCACTCCCGCACCCGGTCGAAGGTCTTGCCGTATTCCGTGCGTCCGCCGCAGATCACCTCGGGCATGGCCGGCACCTGCTCCATGTCCGACATCGGGATCACCACGTGCACATCGGTGGAGAAGGCGACCACGCTGACCCGGGCGAACTCCGAGACGCGCGGATTCGTCGCCAGGTTGTAGTGCAGGCGGGAGAGGGTCGCGTTGAGCACCTTCTCGTGCGGCTTCATCGACGAGGACGCGTCGATCACCACGTAGGTGGGCAGGCAGAGTGACATGGTGCACCTCTGAGCTAGTGGTTTGCGGCCATGACGAACAGCACGATCACGGCCAGGGCGAGTACGAGAATCCAGCCGGCCCGCAGATCGGATCGGGGCGGTGGCGAGGGCGTCGGCACGGGTGCGGCGGTGCGGGGCTGCGGGATCGTGACCGGCGGCGGGGGGAGTGGGGGCAGCTCCGTGCGGGGCGGACGTGGTGCGGTCCTGAGGTAGGGGCCGCTGTCCAGCGCCCGACCCAGCTGAGCGGCCGAGGGCCGTCGCTCGCGGTCGGCCGCGAACAGCATGTCGAGCAGTACTTCGGAGACTGCGGGCTGGTTCGGCCAGGGGGACGCGGCGACGGTGTGGAAGGCGTGCGCGTCACGCCGGCCAGTCAGGCATTTGGCGACGAGCAGTCCGAGCCGATAGCGGTCGGTGTACACGTCCGCGTCGGTGCCCGGCGGCGTGAGCGGGTCGGCCCAGTTCGGCTGGTGGAGGTCGGACATCTTCTCCGGCCGGCAGCCGTCGACGTCGATGAGGTAGACCGAGCTCTGGTCCGGGCTCCAGAACGCGTTGGAGAACGACCAGTCCGAGTAGACCAGGCCCAGGCCCTCCAACACCGCGGCGAGCTCGGTGAGTTGGCGACAGGCGGCCAGTCTGCCCGCGAAGCCGGGCGGCGGCAGTCCGACGCCCAGGATCGACTCGTCGGACTTCGCCAGCCAGTCGATCTCCACGAAGCGGCGCTCGCCGAAGTCGCCGCGCCGCAGCTCGGCGCGGTACTGCTCGGGCGCCATCGGGATCACACAGCCCACGGCCGGGTTGCCGGTCTCGTGGATCCGGGCCACGGGCCAGCACGTCCCGGAGTGCAGGAGCGCGCGATCCGCCGCCGGCAGCGTGTCCGGCGCCGAGATCAACAGGTCGAGCCGGTCGGCGTCCTCCGGATGCTGGTCCGGCCGGTAGAACTTCGCCAGCCAGCCCGGATGGTTCTCCAGCGGCGTTACGGCGACGGCCTGGCCGTTGTGTTCGGAGATCGGGTCGGCCAGTGGTCCGAGGTCGCCGACGCTCACGGTCCGTGGCAGCGGCCAGCCCCGCGGATCGGCCGCCGGGCCGTCGTCCGCGCCGGCGGTGGGACCGGGTTCTGTCATGCCCGGCCACCGTTCCACAGCACGACCGCGGTGCGGTCGTCGAGGCACTGCGGTGCGTCGAAGCCGACGTCGGCGGTGAACCGGGTGGCCGGGACGGGCGAGCGCCAGGCGTTCGCGAAGTAGGTGTTGACGTTGCCCGCCGGGTCCGCCCACGCGTCGCCGATCCCGTCCGTGACCAGGGCGAGGGCGGCGCCGGGAGCCAGCGTGACGTAGTGGTCCCTGGCCAGGTGGGGGGTGTCCGGCAGCCGTCCGGCGACCTCGTTCGAGACCACCGCGGCCGTACGGTCCTTGGCTTCGCCGGCCGAGAACCGCCACAGCGGGACGTGCGGGTCGAGCGTCCAGGCCGAACTGTCGCCGAGCCACGCGACCCAGGCCCTCGCGACGCCGTTCGCGTCCGGCTCGGCGAGCACCGCGGTGATCAGGACCGTGGCGAGGTGCGAGGGTTCGACGCCGCGGCCGGCCGCGTGCCCGGCGATCGATGCCGCGATCCGCCCGTACAGGTCCTTCACGTCGAGCCCGCCGAAGCCCACGGTCTCGATCTGCTCGCGCAGCAGCGTGACGGCCTGGCTGGAGGCCGTGGTGGCCCCGGCGTCGGACCAGGCCGCGCTGGACAGACCGTCGGCCACGGCCACGATCGCGTGCCGGCTGTCCCGGCTGCGCCCGATCCGGTACGAGTCCTGGCGCGGCTCGGCGGGCCGGCCGCACCGGTGGCCGGGCCCGATGACGGAGGCCGCGCGGAGGGTGAAGGCACCGACCGTGGCCTCGTCGGCGGCGATCCCGTTCTGTACCGTGCGCTCCGGCAGCAGCCAGGGGTAGCCCTGGGCCCGGGCGCCGTCGCCGAAGCGGGGGACGCTCAGGTCGGTCGGCCGCTCGCGCAGGAACGGCCGGGGCTTCGGGGGCTGGGACTGCGGCGCCGCAGGTCCGGTGACGTAGCGGCAGATCGGAGCCGTAGCGCCGGATGGGTGTTCCGGTCCGGGCCGGTCCCGCTGCCGGGCCGGCGGCGCGGCGGACTCGGATCCCCATACGGCCGCCGCGCCTACGACCCCCACCGCCGCGAGGGCGAACATGTCCACCAGCGGGCCGTACCGCCGATGCGGCGTGCTGACCTCGATGAAGGCCCCGATGACGACGGCCGCGAACAGCACCGCCCGCAACCGTCCGTCCATGAGGCCGTCCCGCCGGCTGTCGTCCCGGCCGTCGTCCCGCATCACGGCCGTTCTCCGGAATCGCCGGAATTCGGCCCGGAGGCAAAATGCTGAGTACCGCGCTGCACCGCGAATACCTCGCCGGAATGGGTGGCGGAATTGAGCTGGATCGCGATGTCCGGCCTTTCCCGGGTCCGTAGCGAAGCCAGGGCCATGACATCCCGGGCGAGATCCGGATTCCGGTCGAGCAGCTCGGACAGTGCCTCGGTCCAGTAGTGCACTGCCCCGGCGTCGACCGCTCCCCTCGCGGCGGTCGACTGCCGGTTCAGCGCCGCGGACAGCTCGTTACGGCGGCTGCCGCGCGCCTGCGCGAGGACGCGGCCCATCAGCGTCTTCGCCTCCTGCCAGAGATCGGTGCCCATGGCGGAGACCAGAGCGGTGGCGCCGCTCACGGCCAGCTCGGCTAGTTCCTCGTTCATCGGCGCGGATCAACCCCGGTCGTGGTGGCGGATGTGCTGGACGCCCCGGTGCACGGCGAAGACCGTGCCGTTTCCCGTGGCCCGGACGAGCTGCTCCACCGTTCCCGGCCCGGACTGCGCAGGCTGCCCGCCGGAGTCGGTGTCCCGGCCGGGATCGACGTGTGGCCCGACGGGGCTGCCGGGGTACCAGAGCCAGGCCTTCGCGGCGTACTCCTTGACCCGGACGTCGGCCGCGGTGAAGGCGTCGGCGTCGAGACCCTCGTAGCCGTGGCCGACCGTCTCCTCGTAGAAGTGGTGCGAGAGGATCGCGGCCACCGGGGTGCCGCCGGTACCGGCCCGGGTCGCGTGCCGCAGCGGGGCCGAGTCGAGCAGCCGGGCCAGCGCCTCGAAGGGGGCGCCGGAGACGGTGCCGTCCGGATCGAGCCGGATCTCCCCCGCGTGCACTGCCGCCCGTAGCCGCAGCCGGGTGTCCGCGCAGGTGTTCCGGTTGTGCTCGCGGATCCGCGAGTTCAGCTCCGGGAGCAGCGGGAACAGCAGTCCGGCCTTGGGCAGCGCGGCCGGCGCGACGAGTTGGCAGCCGTCGCCGGTGTCGACGTACAAGAAGGTCCGCGGATCCAGATCCGCGATGCTCAGGGCGTCGAAAAGCGTGGAGCGCAGGACTCCGCGGATCTCCTGCAGCCGCTGCTCGCCGCGGCCCGCAGAGCCCGCGATGTCGCAGGCCAGCAGGGCTCGGTATTCGTACGTCGGATTCACCATTCCTCCGCGATGCGATCACGACGGGGACCGGCAATTCGAAGATCGATGTGCCGTCGTCCCTGTTATTCGGTGTCGACAAGATGATTGACGAGACCGTAGAGGAGGGGTCCCCGGGTAGAACGGCTACTAATACGGCTTGTGCGGTTTCGGCTGCACGAGGGAAGAGAGGTGTGGCCGATGAACAACACACGGGTGCGCGGGGCCGCGGCCTACTGGCCGCCGGCCGGGCTGCTCGGCCGGGTCGACGAGACCGACCGCGCGATCCTCATGGGACTCGGCCACCGCGTGGTCTACCCGGCCGGTCAGATCACCATCCGCGAGGCCGACACCTCGGACTTCGCGCTGCTCCTGCTCGGCGGCATGGTGAAGGTCACCGCGCTCGCACAGGACGGCCGCGAGGCGCTGCTGGCCGTACGGATGGCCGGGGACCTGGTCGGGGAGTTCGCGGGGATCGACGGTCAGCCGCGCGTCGGCACCGTGACCGCCTGCGGCAGGGTGCTGGCCCGCTACATCCTGCGCTCCGAACTCCTGGAGTGCGCGAAACAGCACCCCTCCATAGGACTCGCGGTCAGCGCGAGCGTGGTGGCCAAGATGCGCACGGCGACCGGCCGGATCGTCGACTTCACCGGTTGCGACGTGCTCGGGAGGCTGGCCCGGATCCTGCACCACCTGGCCGTCACCTACGGGCCTCCCGGCCGCAACGAGGCCCAACTCCCGCTGTCACAGCCGGAGATGGCCACCCTGGTCGGCGCGGCGGAGTCCTCGATCCACAAGGCCCTGCGCGCGCTGCGGAAGTCGGGCGCGGTCGTGACCGGCTACCGCAGGATCACGATCCTCGACCTGGACCACCTCGCCCGGATCGCCCTCGCGGCCGGGCCCGCCGGATCGCCGGCGATCTCGCCGAACACGTAAAAGCACCGGGTTCGCACGACGGGTCGGCGCCAGCATGACCGAGTGCCTGGACCCGGGCCTCGGAGAAGACGGGGAAACAGATGACAGACGACAACGGTGCTCCGGAGGCTTCCGGACGGATTCGGACCGGCGCCCTGTCCGGAACGATGGTCGTGGGCAACGGCAACACCGTGTACACCCTGAGTATCACCGCCGAGGACGGCTCGACCGTCACCGTGCAGCAGGAACCGCTGCCGGCTCCGGTCATGCGCCGGCCGATCTCCCAGCTGCCGCGGTCCGCCGCCGAGCCGCTGATCGGCCGGGCGCGCGACGTGACCGTACTCCAAGAGGCCGTCGAGACACGGCAGTTGGTGCAGATCTGGGGCGCGGCCGGGGTCGGCAAGAGCGCGCTGCTGCGCCACCTCGCCTGCGAACTGCCGCGCGGGCCCCAAGGCGTGGCCCACGTCGAGGCCGGCGGACGCACTGCCGACGACCTCGCGCAGGCGATCTTCGACATCAGCTTCGACGCACCGAACTACAAGCCGTCGCCGGAGGTGCTGAAGGAGCATCTGAAGACCCTGCGGCTGCGGATCTACCTGGACGACGCGGCACTCGACGAGAATGACCTGCGCAGGCTCTTCGACATGGCGTCGCAGTCCACGTTCGTCTTCACCTCGCAAGCGCGCTCCACGGTCGACGGCGTGCACGCGATCCGGCTCGAAGGGCTGACGGCCCCGGCGGCGGCGGAACTGGTGACGGCGCTGCTCGCCCGCGAACTGCGGCCCGACGAGGCGACGACCGTGGCCGCGCTGTGCGACGCGGTGGACGGCAACCCGCTCCGGCTGCGGCGCATCGCCCTGTCGGCCGCGACCGGCAAGGGTCTGCCGGGCATCGACGACCTCCCCGAACTGCTTCCCGCGCTGCTGAACAAGCTCGGGCCGCAGGAGCGCGACCTGCTGCACCTGCTCGGCTCGCTGTCGGGCGCCGAGCTGGCCGCCCGGCACCTCCACGATCTGCTCGGCGGGCCGGACATCGACTCGATCGCCGAGGGTCTGGTGCGGCACGGTCTGCTGCTCTCCTCGGAGACCGGTTACAGCTGCCCGCCGGATGTCGCCGAGGCCGTGCTGAACAGCCGGAGGACGGAGTTTCCCGCCGATCAGCTCTGCCGGGCGTTCACCGTCTGGGTCGAGGCGGGGGACACCACGCCGGACGACGTCGCGGCGCACTTCCAGGCCCTGGACGTCGCGGTACTGCGAGCCGAGCGAAGCGGACACGCCCGGCTCGGCGTGGAGTTGGCCCGTGTCGCCTCGCCGAAGCTGGCGCTGTCCCGGCAGTTCGACGCCTGGGGCAGTCTGCTCGGTGTCGGCTGGGCGGCGGCGAAGAGTGCGGGGGACGAGGAGAGCGAGGAGTTCTTCCAGCGCGAGGCCAACACCCGCCTGAAGGCGATCGGGCGGGTCGCGCAGGCGACGGCCCTGGTGGTGGAGGCGGAGGTGCTGTGGCACGAACTCACCACGCTGCACGGGCAGTCGGTGGCTCATCAGGTCGCCGGGCAGTCGGTGACCCACCAGGCCGCCGGGCAGGCGGTGGCCCACCAGGTCGCGGGCGGGGCGGCGACCACCGCCGCCCCGCCGGTCGCCGCGGCGCCGGCCCACACGGTCGCGCCGGTTGCTTCGGGGCACGGTGCGGCCCACGTGCAGGCTGTCGCCCACTCGACCGCTACGTCGGCTACGTCCGTCACGCCGGCCGTGTCCGTCACGCCGGCTCCGGTGCACGTGGCGAGGCCGGTGGTCGACTTCTCAAGCGGCTCCGCGCAGCCGCATGTCGCCGTCAACGTGGCCGGCACACACCCGGCCGCGCCGACACCTCCGCGGATCGACCTCTCGACGGGGCACGGGGGCACCACGACGTCCGTGGGGAGTACAGGCCACGCGGGAAGCGTCGCCGGCGGTGTGGCGGTTACCAACGGCGGAGTATCGGGACTGGCCCTCGCCTGCGCGCTCGGCCTCGCGGCCGTGGTGGGCGTGGGTGCCGTGGTCCAGGCGAGCGATCAGTCGAACTCGTCTACGGCCGCCGCATCGAGCTCCGTCGTTACACCGAACCCGAGCGACTACACCCTGCCCGCCTACGACCCCTCGCCCAGCGTCGATCCCGTGTGCGCGAGTGGGATCCCCGAACTGATGCCGGGGATGCGGCAGTTCGGCACCGATGCGGACACCGTGTCCGCTGCGGTCGACTCGTACAACAGTGACATGGCCGCCTACAACTCGGGCGAGACGTCCACGGCTCCCGACGACAGCACGCTGCTCTCCGGCATCGGCACCGTCATCAGCGACCTGGATTCCGTCGAGTCCACATTGCAGGGAGCCATCTCGCAAGCCCAGGGCGGCCCCGTGGAATCAGACCTCGACGACATGCTGACCGCCGTTCAGGAGATCCAGGGCCTGTACCAGTCGTTCGAGAACGACATCGAGAGCGATCCGGGAGGTGGCAGCGAGATCGACACGTCGACCCAGGCCTCGGCGCTGGGCTCGGCCGCAGCCGCCCTGCAGACCGACTGCGGAACCTGACCTCCCCCCGAACCCACCGAAAGAAAGGCCGGCCATGCCCGCTGAATCCACCCACGGAGACATCCACACCGGTGACGTCTCCGGCACCTTCGTCGTAGGCGACAACATCCGCGTGACGAACACGAGGCTCGGCCCCGAGCAGCCGCAACCACACCAGCACAGCTCCGCGCAGGACCAGGCGGCCGTCTTCGCGGTCCAGGACGGCATCATGCAGGTCACGTACAACGCGGCGGCCGAGCGGGAGGCGGAAGGCTGAGGAACGCCGGGTGCCCCGGCCGACGTCCGGCCGGGGCACTCGCCCTGCGATCCGCTCAGTCCTTGTCGGCCAGCAGCTCCATGTCCTGAGCGCTCAGCGTCGCCGTCTTCAGCAGTTCCCTGATCAGGTTGACGCTGAGGGTGGAGCCGACCGGCTCGCCGACCTCGTCGCGCAGCAGTCCGCGCACGCCCCGGCGGTGCAGCCGTTCGCGGACGTCCTCGACCGTGTTCGCCACCGACTTGTGGGTCCAGGACTTGGTCGCGTAGGGGGAGGCGTTGACCAGTCGGGCGGTGTCCTCCCAGGCCAGCGGGAGCGGGAAGGCGTCGTGGCCCTCCAGGTAGCGCCGGGCGAGCGCGGTGAGCACCAGCCGCTCCTGCGGGGAGAGTTCGTAGACCGTCTCGGGATCCACGGTCTCCGCGCCGCTCGTGGAGCGGGGATTTCGGTCGTCCTCGTCCGTGACACGGACCTCCACCAGATGGGAACGCCGTTTGGACGAGTTGATGACCAGTGGGGTGTACCCGGAGGCGATGAGCCGCTTGTGGCCGCTGAGCATCAGTACGCCGTCGGGCAGTTCGATCGGGAGATTGCCGGTGTTGACGAGCCACCAGTCGCCGTCCGTGGCCGTGCAGGTGAACACGCCGTGCCGACGGCTGACGGTCGGGTCGTCGACGCCGACCGGCACGTGCACGTCCTCGCGGTCGCGCCCGAACAGCAGCGTGTACCGGCGCGGCGGCACGGCGTACCCGCCCTCCGGGCCCAGCACGAAGATCGTCCCCGGCGGCGCCGAGGGCACCCGGTCGGAGGGACTGCCCGGCGGCAGCATCTGGGGTGGGAAGTTTCCGTACGCCATGTCACATACCTCCGCTCGGCTCGCGTCAGTGTACGAACGCACCGCGGGGACCGGTCCTCCCCCGGACGCGTACGGCGGGCAGGGGCGCACCAGCCGCCAACTCGTTTTGCCTCGCCCCGACTTGCTCGATAACCTGCCCGCCCGTGAACGCGAGCGGTCGGGGAACTGCTGATGATGGATGGCACGATCGCCGAGCCGCTCGGCGCGGACGATCCGCAGGAGATCGGCAGCTTCAACATCATCGGTCTGCTCGGTGTCGGCGGCATGGGCGAGGTCTACCTCGGGGCGTCCGACAAGGGCTATGCCGCCGTCAAGCGCGTCCGGCCGAGGCTGGTCGCCGGCGAACGCTTCGAACGCGAGATCGGCATCCTCTACCGGGTTCCGGCCGGGGTCGCGCCGCGGGTGCTGGCCGGCGACAGTACGGCGGAACGCCCCTGGTTCGCCACCGAGTACGTGCCCGGACTCACCGTGGACGAGGCGGTCCGGCTGCGCGGCCCGCTGCCCGCCGAGGCGCTGTGGCTGCTGCTGGCCGAGGCGGCCACTCAGCTGTCGGCCGTACACGCCGCCGAGATCGTGCACCGTGACGTCAAACCCGGCAACGTCATGCTGGTACGGGACGGCGTGAAGCTCATCGACTTCGGCATCGCGCGCGCCGCGGACCAGGCGAGGCTCACCAGGAGCGGTGGCAGTTACGGCACTCAGGGATTCTCGGCACCGGAACAGCAGGCCGGGGACGAGGACGTGGACGCGCCCGCGGACGTCTACTCGCTCGGGGCGCTCGTGCTCTACGCGGCTTCGGGCCGTACGCCCGGTGTCGTCCCCGACGCCGAGCCGCTGCGTACCGCGGACCCCGACCTCGCCGCCGTCATCGGGTCCTGCCTCGCGACCAGCCCCGGAGCCCGCCCCACCGCCGCCGAGGTGGCGGACGCGGCCCGCGCACACCTGCCCGTCCCTCCTCCCGCCTGGCCTTCCGAGGTCACGTCACGCATCGCCGCGCGGCGCGCCTTCGCGGCGACGCCGGTCGGCAAACTGGAGACGGTCCCACCGCCGGACCTGGACGCCGACGCGAACGCGAACGCGGACCGGACGTCGGATGCGGAGGCAGACGCAGACCGGACGCCGAACCCGCAGGGGGACCGGACGCCGAACCCGCAGGGGGACCGGACGCCGAACCCGCAAGGGGACCGGACGCCGAACCCAGAGGCGGATCCGACGCCGGAAACCGCGCACCCGTCCACCGAGTTACCCCGCCCCCCGCACAAACGTCCGCTCCTGCTCACGACCGCCGGGGTGATCGCCCTCGGCGCCGTCGTGGCGTTCGTACTCGTACCGTCCCCTTCCCGGCACAACGGCACCGCGCATCCGTCCGGCAGCGCGTCGATCAGCGGCGAGCCCGTGGCCGGTACGACCCGGACGTCCTCCGCGAGCCCAAGCCGTTCGGCCTCGCCCACCGCGGAGTCCGGGCACCCGAGCCCGGTCGTCCCGGCCGGCACGCACACGACCGTCCCGCCGAGCACGGCCGGCCCGCGTTCGCCCTCCGGCCCCGTGGCCACGACCGCCGCGTCCTCAGCAGGCACCACCCACGTCACCTCGTCGTCGATCAGCGGTATCAGCGGCAACGAGGACCCGGCTCAGGTCAAGGGCTCCGAGGCGGACACCTCCTGGGTCGGCAACGACGCCGCCTGCTCCGCCTGGCTCGACGACAACGGCTCCGGCGAACTCGCGGGCGTCCTCAACACCTCCCTCGCCCAAAGCTGCGGCGCGGAGCTCTACCGCAGCGACGGCATCGCGTACACGTTCCAGGCCTCCTTGGGCGCCGCGAAGACAAACTTCATCCCGGCCGTCGGCAACACGATGTGGATCTGCGTCTGGAACGCGAGCGACCGCTCCGACGAGCAGTGCTCCGCCCGCTTCACCATGAACGGGCACACGCCGGTCAAGGAGTGAAACGAACGGGACGACCCTCGGGCCTCCCGGGCAGCGAGGTCGGCTTGCGCGAGCGGAGCGGCTCGGTGCCCTCGTTTGCACCTTCGCCCTCGATTCCGCCAGGAACCGACCGGGGACGACACCTTCGACCACTCTCACGCGTACCCGGCCGGAGGGCTACAGGCCGCCCCCTCCGCGGCAGTACGCTCGTTCTACGGTTCGCCCGAGACTCCGGCCCTCTCCGTACCGTCCCGTTCCGCGCAACAGAGGCCCTGCGCAAGGCGAAAGCCCCCCGGTGACAGAGGAGTTGGGTCGTATGGGCCCGCATTCCGACCTGTTCGACGAGTTGCGTGTGGTCACGGCCGGCGGCGAGCTGGATCTGACGACCGTGCCGGCTTTCGCGCGTGATCTGGCGGACGCCCGGCGCGGCAGCGGGCGGCTGCTCCTCGTCGTGGATCTGCGCGGTGTCACCTTCATGGACGGCAGCGTCCTGGACCCGCTGTGCGCGGCGCGGAAGAACTGCCATGAGCGGCTCGGATGGCTGCGGGTCGTGCACCACCGGCCGGGCGCGAGTCTCGTGTTCCGGGCCGCCGGTCTGCAGGACTGTTTCCCGCGGTACGCGACCATCCTGGATGCCTGGCAGGACATACCCGCGAACCGTGCGACGGCAGACCGGGCAACGTAGTGTTCGGCGCAGGCCGGGCGAGGTCTCACCTCGAAGCGCCCAGGCCCGCGCGGGACGGAGACGGGTGATCAGTGACGGCATGGCCGAGGTCCTGCGCTCGCTGCGGCTGGGCGGGGCCGGCGACCCCGCCCAGGCGTGTGCGCGGGCGCTGGGAGCCGCGGGCGTCGCACTGTCGCTGCTGGTCGGCGCCGAGCGGACGGCCGAGCCGCTGTGGTACCACCCGGACCTGAGCGCCCGGTTCGAGGAACTGCAGTTCAC
>Ga0307509_10001841_pt1 | contig 35073 bp, 34 predicted proteins | sample 10_EM_MG_FD_202245 | JGI IMG/M metagenome (GOLD analysis project Ga0307509, IMG submission 202245) | Populus trichocarpa ectomycorrhiza microbial communities from riparian zone in the Pacific Northwest, United States - 10_EM | ecosystem: Host-associated > Plants > Roots > Unclassified | place...
TGCGTCCTGAGTATTATGTGCTGCGTCCGGTGCGTCCTGAGTATTAGGTGCTGCGCCCGGTTGCATCTGGTGTGTTGTGTGGTAGGGTTGTTGCGTCCTGAATCGCGATTGGCGTTCTGGCGTTCTGTGCGTCTGACGCACGGGACGCTCAGAATGCAAGGTATTATTTTTGCTGATGAATATCAAGCAAGTTTGTACAAATTTTTACATTGTTTTAGCAATGGTTGCAGGGTGCCTCAATAGCTCAAATCGAAACCCCCAATGCTCCCCAAGCTATTAATTCCAGCACCTTACGTTGACAACAATGTACAGCCCATCAGCATGTTAAACATGCCCATGAGGTACAAGTAATACCTCTAGAAGAAACTAATGACCTGACGCCTATTATTGATAGCCAAGAACCGCCTACCGGCTTTCAACAAGCAGAGCCAGAAGAGCACAACTCGAATGAGGAAGAAATGTCAGAACTCTTCTCTCAATGCCTACTCCAATGGCCTGTACTTGTTGGCTCACGAAATGGGGCTTCTTCTGAGAGGTTAGCAATTTTTCAAAAGGGTATAAAGGATATCAAAAAGGGTTTTGCTTCCGCGCTCGAGTTTAAAAATACCAGTTCTGAGTGGTCTTGCCTTCCAGCAGCACTATAATGGGTTTGACTTTCTGAAATTGCCAGAATTTCTGGAAAAACTGGCCTTTTCATGACCAGGAATCAGCTTGCTAAGCTCCAGAAAAACTGTGGCTCAGCAAGTGCCTGAGGGATGCCAGTCAGGTTGGCGTATCATGAGACGAATGATGAAAGATGAAGTATCATGGGTACAATATTGGAAAATTGCCTTATGCAAACAAGGTCAACATGAAAAGGTAGCATGTATGTTGGATGAAGATGGTGTCTTATTGGCAGTACAGGAATATATTTCTACTAAAGCAGGTCAAAGTAAGTTCTTGTTAGTGGCAGAGACTTTTGAGTAATAAGATATACTAATCTTCAAAGATATCGACTCCTACAAAATAGCACAGGTGATCAACCAGTCCTGGACAGAAGCTGAGAACCTAGTCATTGGCCCAGAAGGTGGAAGGAATATGCACCATGTTCAGAAAGCGATCTCCAGTCGTACAGGTCATCGGTGGCTCTCTAAGATTTTGTACATGCGCAAAGGAGTCAGGAAAGGGGTTTACCGTGATGGCCATGAGAGGGAGGATGTGATTGCCTATGCCAAGGAGGCTTTCTGACCTACACTCAAATCACTTACCTCTCAATTGATGGCCTGGGATATGAAGCTAGTGCCACAGCTTACCATTGAAGCTTTAAATGAAGTGGTGCAGGCGCATCAGTAAAAAGCCATCCTGCCTGAGAAACAGTGGTGTTGCGTCCAGATATTTGGAGTGTGGACTCTGCATCCAGTGCGTCCAGTGCGTCCTGTGCGTCTTGTACGTCCTGTGCGTCCTGTGTGTCCTGTACTGAGTCAGCACATCTTGTTGCGTCTAGGGCATCTATGTACGATTCTCAGTACCAGGTTCTGTCCGGACACATGCAACCAAGCAACGCCGCCTTCCATGCATCCCGACTACAACCTGAACACCACTGAACACCAGGATTTACCACTACCCTTGAGTACACTCCTAGACTTCCGGGAGTCTGAGGCTCAGCTATAGGGTGAGGAAGGGGTATTTCTTGCCAAAGATAATATCTTTAGTACTGCTGCCAGATGAGAAAGCCATCGTAACCTTAATCTTGAATATAGGCCAAAGACCTGGGGGCAGTGTCACACTGGCACGCAGTGTTCTGTTTTCAGACTCTGAATATCATCTTTCAATGAGCGAAAATGCTAGCTCATTCCCCTCTGAAAACTAGTAATAGCCTTAACACTCTCAGGTGCCTGGTAGTTTGTGGGCACTTAGGGCCCATTTACCTATAAACGGCCTTCTTGCAACAGGAGATGGGGGCGACAGAAAAGGAAGGCAAAACGGTGGGAGGTGTGTAGGGTGAATAGATAGGTCCTTGTTTAACTAATTATAGTGACTAGTGTGATTTAGTGTGAAGTGTGAAATATTTGATTAATTGGTGGGATGTGTGCAACCCGGTAGCTTTCGGCTCGCAACAGCGCTCGACAACCAAGATAGTCCACTGACCAACAATGTCTCCCCCCAGACAGAGGATAGGAATTTTGTCTCTGAACTGACTCTGGGTTATGAGAGAACAAATTGCTATTTGCAGAAAAAAGGTTAGAGCTGATTGGAAGCTATTCTTGCGATTGCGTGCCTGATATGTGAGTGGTGTTGATAGGCAGTAGTTGCAAAACGACCTATTGAGCAGTGTCAGGTTTTGACGGTCTAGCAGCAAGGATATTAGGCGGTTGAAAACAGGTTAAACAGTTTTGCCACGTCTATCGGAATATGTTCCTGGTTGAGACGCCACCCTCGAGTTACCCTACCAAAATGTGAAATCTAGACATTAAGATAAATGGGCCCTTAGGCTTGAAGTGGACGTGACGCGACATACTCTTTTCAGCACCAGACTCAACATTCACACTCTGGAGGCACAGCCGTAACCCTCCACCACAGCTGCACAATCAATCCTGCATCCAATACATAGACATTCCTCGGGTCGACACCTGCTACACAGCGGGATAACAGAGGTCTCTGTCGTATCAAGGCTTATGAAATCGCTGACCCTTGAGGAGGTTATCTTTGAAGGTACCCTGGCGATCACGGAACTTGATGGGTGATTTCTCCACAGCTGGTTGGCGGAGTGTGGATTTGATTCGCAGAGGTTGTTGGGCTCAATGACACCTACGCAGAGGTACAAAGGACGTCGCTGTGGCATCTAAACCCAGGAAATCGCTGAGCCTTGTGGGAGTTATCTTCTGGAATAGGCTTACCCCCGCCCAACGACAACACAACAGAACTGGCGATAGACCTGCTATCGCTGGTGCTAAGGGAGGCTTCAAGGGACCGGTAGGTAGAAGGATAATAGTTGAAGGACAAATTGGACTCAGGGACCCAGGGATTGCCGTTCAACCAAGTGTATTTTTAGACTCAAGATCTGTCGAAGTCTACTGTCTCCTACTAGCCAGGAGACTAGTTTAAATACAAAACCCAAGAGCGCTAGCCTTCCTACAATCACGATCATTACCATTAGCTGCGCACATACCGGAATCCTGTAATCCTCCAAGACAAAACAAAGAAACAAACAGTGCTCAGCCTTCGCCAGTGTTACATGACCATTTCATACCCGGAATCCTAAATATGAACTACCAACAAAGCAAACTAAACATAGAAATACGATACCATAGCCTATCTGACTCAGAGACAGTGGCGGAGCTGAAATCAAATCAAATAAACCAAATATAAAGCAACTAAACATAGGAGATCCTGCACTGCCCGCTCCTGTGTACCGTTACCGGAACATGTACACATGTTACATCTTCATAGGTACCCTGGCGTGCTGAGACCTTGATGTCAGATTCCTCAACGACCGCAGGACCACTTCTGGTTCTGATAGCGGGAGGTTGTTGGGCCCGATGCCGGCTATCCAATCACATAAGGTACGTCTCTGTTGCATCAAAGGTGATGAAATCGCTCCCTTCTGTGGAGGGTATATTCGGTATCAAGCTGGTAATATTTTACTCAATGGCAGATGGCTGCACGGCCACTGGCTGGGTTCTGGTTCTGTTTGCCGGATGTTGTTGGGCTCGATGCCTGCTTCCCAACCCTATAAGGTTCATCTCGCCAGGATCTTTATTCATCATGGTACAGGGTCCCGGCTAGGCCAGGGTCTCCTTATTCCCAAGGGAGGGCTTGAACTTGAATGAGTATTTTGTCAGAAGGCTGCCTATGTGTATAGGTGTTGCTTTGTTGATTAACCTGTATATTCCAAGTAGAACCATTGTAGAACCATAGTAGAATACTAGTAAATTTAATTATTTGATAGTATGAAATCTATTGTGACCCAGGTCAGAAAAAAGTAAAGGGGGGACTCTTCGCTTATCTCAGGAAGATGTGGTCCGGCGTTAGGTGGAATCCTCAGTATTAGGTGGTGTATCAGGTAGTGTCTTGAGAATTAGGTGCTGTGTCTAGTTGGCTAGAGGATTAGGTGCTGGGTCAGCTTGCGTCCTATGCGTGGTGTGGTTGGCTGGTGGCGTGCTGATTTGCGATTTGCGTTCTAGCGTCAGGTGCGTCAGATGCACAAAACGCAGCAAGTTCAAGGTTTTATTTTTGCTCATGCGGTGATTGTTATTACACGTGACGAGTGTACGTTTAATGCCTATGATGGTGGAAGGTTTATCTGGACCAATGAGGAGCATAATCCAATTCAGAAGAAAGGTACAAGTCCAGGCTTGCATGTATCAGAGCTTTTAACCACAGTTGGTAGACTTGGTAGAGGAAGCCCTTGTGAAATTCTGAAGGGTGAGGTTGATGTCTGGTAGGATGAAACGCAACTGTTGCACCAAATCAAAATGAAGGCAATTCGTGTCATTGAGGCTGGATACCCGGGCTGTGAGTCTTTGTTCATGTTTGACAACGCAACAAGCCACAGCCAGTATGCTGATAATCCTCTATCAGTATCCAAGATAAACCTGGAAGATGGAGGGAAGAATGCAAAGCCAATGCGAGATACCTTCGGCTTGATGCATAGCCCGAAAATGGTGGTTGGTACCAAGCAATGGTTACATCAAGTAGAGTTCCCAAAGTTCTTAAAACTGTGTTGACGGAACGAGTGTTATGGCCAGATAGTGGGCCCAGACTTCGAGTCCATTGCACAATTAAACCATCTTCTGGCAAGGTGAAGCCCAATACCCAATGTCTTAAGGAGGTCCTTGTTCTGCCCGAGCTTTGCTTGCTTCGCAGCCTGACTTTAAAGCTCCAAAAGGAGAGTTGCAAGAAGCTATTCAAGCTGCTGGTCATCTGATTCTGTTCTATCCGCCATTCCACTGCGAGTTAAATGTCATTGAATACTTTTGGGGAGCAGCTAAACAGTATACTCGTGCTCACTGCGAGTATTGATTTCCATCACTAAAAGGATTAGTTCTAGAGGCAGTGGCACAGATACCTGATAAATGAATTTCAAAGTTCTCAAATCATGTAAAGACAATCATTGATGGCTATGAGACAAGTTCAATTTATTGGTCAGAAGTATCCAAATCTATTGTCTTTACAAAATATAAATCTCATAGGGGAGTCTCAAGTACTTAATGTTTTCCAGCATTCATCAATATGTTATTATTAGCTCTCAATAACTAACTCTGGCTTTATATTATTGAAAATAAGTATGAACACAGGGACAATTGAACTCAAGTTCACATTCTAAATTTAAGGCTGAATGCCATGCCGTCGCCTGTTGCAAATTCTCAGGTTTACAGCCTAGACGGCCGGAACGATAGCCTGCTCTGATATTGTTTATTCCATGCCCGTCGCCCGCGATATTATGTAATAACAACAAGTCAAGCACTTTCATCCTCCATACCCTGCACCTGGTTGAAACGGACTACCAGAGGATTAATGCTTCCATTTATTTAACTAGAAACATTTGTGTGATATTCATTTCTTCACCTGAACTACTGTGTGTAATATTTTGTCTGTGTGATGGGGTCGTCCTTCGTAGCATTTACTCATACTAACTTTGCCCTCCGCGTTCAGTTATCATATAGGAAAACACAGGTTCGAACACTCTGCTAAGTGGTACTGTTTAACCTATCATCATTGGCGAAAATATAAACATCTATCATAGCAGTAGACTACCAGCGTAACGATGATAAAACAGCCCGTTGTCTCCACCAGCAGCGCCATCATTATCTAGCGCATCGCAACTGTGTTCCTCTAATAGAATAATTCAATTCATGCTAAATCCCAGATCAACCGTCAGTCCAGGCTTTTCTTCAAATGATCATCCAAATATAGTGATTGTCTTAAGGTATGGCAACTCATCACACCTATCTCTCAGGCTAACTAGGCAAGTTACCTGGTCAATCCTTTAGGCACTAAAAGGTATTTTATTCAAACTCTGGCAGATAACTGTGAATAGGCTCTTTGGTCTAAAGGTTCCAACTCTCTTGCTCTTAGTGTTCGTTACGGGGCGGGGCGGGCGGGTTTTCACTCGCCAAACCCGACCCATGGACACGGCCGGGAAGGTATGTTTCCAGTAATTCCGGCTCCGCCCCCATCCGGGGTCCACCCGAACTCATTCCCTTTATGGAGCACTGTTTGTTACCACCTGTTTTTAACGGGGACCCGTCTGGGGTATGGGTGGAGCAGGGGCCTGAGCGGGGAGAGGGGCAGGGAATGCCGAAAAACACACCCCACCCTAGGCCGTTGTGTGGAGTGAGGTGGGGTTAAGGGCCAGGGGCCCCTGTTTTTCAGAGCCCTGTCCGCCTGTAACAAACTCTACTTGCTCCATGCCCGAGCGCCTAAGCTGAGCTGCCCTTAGTTCCTGGTGCATATCTGCTTTGATTTTACCAATTTTACCCAATCCGCAACTGCTCCACCCAGCCCCAACTGTGCTATTCCTTTAACCCCCTTGTTCATTAACTACACCATTGTGCATTTTGTTCGCATATTGATGGTTGTAGGGCTTCAGTTACTTCGGGTGTTGACTGCTACACTCCCTGTACTTGGTATTATAGGTTATATTCTAGTCTATTATGGGCTACTCTAAGATGAGATAGGGGATGCTGAATATCACTAGGTAGTTCAGGATATCGTGGTGAAGTAGAAGTGGTTCTCGAGGTTTTGGTTCTTGTGTCATGGGAAACGTTAGTGGCAACTTTTAAGGTGGGGAAACTGGTGGGGCAAAGCAACCTATATTGTTGGAATCGGTGCTATTGGAGATAATGACGCAATCACAGATAATAATGACAGGCAGATTTTCTAGAGTTCACGAGTCACCATGTTTCCTCAATACCTGCGTACCTCCATGATTTGTCTGCCGAGTGATATAGTATGATATCATATTGTTCCTCAATGTCCAACTTAGCGAAGAATTCAACTCAACTTTCACCATTTACTGTGCCTATCACCAACGCACCCTAGCAGCATTGACTGTTTGGCTCCTTTTGCAGGGTGGCCAGATGGCTCTTGTAGGTTGAAATTCTCATTGATACAGGTTCCTGAGAAAATTGCAATAATGACGCCTCCACGATGGGAATCAGAGTCATGAGTAAAGCTGAGGTTGGGCAAGTTTCTAAGTAATCCTGCCAGCCTGTTGGTTCAAGTATGATAGATACAATTGTTAGACTCTACAACACTACTGCCCCCAGCAATTTATTAGCTAGCTAGGTAGCGGAAGGTAGGAGAATAATCGAATATTCCTTTTATATAAACTTCCCGTATTATACCGCCTCAATTCAAGACAATTAAACAAATAAAACAGAGAAATCAACTGATCAAATGTGCAGGCCGATTGCTATCACACTTCGCATTGAGGAACAAGATTTGCTCTATGGTCAATGCCAGGAAAATGAAGAATCTCCAGCCAAGAGCCTTCTTGATACTGCCCAAATGGTACTAGGATCTGAGTTACATAATGGCATAAACCTACATTTTAGCATACGGTTTATGCAACTTTGCCCTTTGTTTGACTTCCTGCCACTCTTTCCTCTCGTCCTTTATTGATTCCCACGTTGTGAGTACCATGATCCACCTGCCTGTCTTTTTCTCCCCCATCCCTTATCCTTCGCATCTTGCCTTAGTACAATTGAAATTACCTGTCACAAATCATGATTAAGCAAGGCAGATTTTACATGATTAATACTTCTTAATCATAAGGTATATTGATTTCACCCTATGATGTCACTTGACTTATAGTTCTCACATCACTGTGCACTTGTGAGTCATGGTTATATTATCATTGGTTGATTGTTTCATGACTCACGATTGTGAGGTCATACGATTTAATGATTCTTGCACATGACTCATGTTATACGTGATGGGTTTTACACATGTGACTTGTTTGTCCATGTGCCATGTTTGATGAGTTTTGATTGAACAAAAGATGGTCCATAGTTGACTCAGGAGAGTCAGCTGATACATGTCATAATATGACTCACTATGAGTCATAGGTGTCGAGTGACACGAGATGATGAGTCACCAGGGTTGTGGTGGTGGGAAGATGCCTATGTAAGGGGTTTGGTTCCAACCAAGAGATATGATCTTCACCCAACCATCTAAGTCCTTTTCTATACTTAAGTTGCAATACCATTACTCTTTTTCTCTTTATATACACGGCTCCTTTATGCTCTAAGAACTGGGAGACTATGGTGATAGTCTCAGTGATGGGTCGCCAGACATAGTACTATGGTGAGAGTTTAACAATCAAGACTATCTACCCTTTTTACTCTTTGACGAGATAGTACTCTTCAACCCAAGCAAGCCTGTTCCGTACAATCTGAACTACTCGGACATTCCTACCCCTTAGTGTAGAACTACAAGACTCCCCTACCAAGGAGACAACTGTCATTGCGACTTCCATAACTGCTCAACAATAGCATTGTTACCTTACTATCTACCCTCTTGACTCTGGTTCTTTCTGCCTCTTCCCTCATCCTTCCAACCATTGCTCACGGCCAATCGGCTATCAGATTCTCAGTTGAAATCAAGTTGGTAACCCTCTGTAAGCTCTTGTTCCACCAGCCTAACGCATATAGTTAGCCCACTTGATATCTAATGGACTAACCCGATATCAGGTTACAGCAAAAGCAATGACCACGGTACTTGATCTACACCATCTGGCTGTTCTCATTAGCTTTGTCTACATATGCTCATCTCCCAGTACTTTATACAAACTTCCATTTGCACTTTTACAAGCCTTAATTTGGCTTTGTTGATGCCCATATCATAAATCTTTACACCTGCTACATCTGGAACGCACTCCCCCACTGCTCAGTTTCTCAAGCGAAATCCCAGCTGGTCGCCCTTGGTTTCCAATTCAACTGAGGGACAAACCAAGCCCGCTCAATAGTTGCGAAGAACATGAATGCTGCAGATGGTCTGATTTCCGACCTCCAAGATATTTGGGGCACCCTCCAGGAGCAATCAAATATGGATAAGCTGCAGATGTGGATGAGATCTGAGGTGCTCCTGCCTGTGTCACTTGACATGTGGGTTGATGTCGGACAATCCTTAAAAAATAAGATCTTTGAAGACATCTACTAGTATTCAGGGAAAAAGCAGAGGAACCAAATAGGGAAGTGGTTAGGACGACTTGGACAGTGCTTGGAAGTGTTCAAGAAGTACCCTTTGGGCCATTGATCTAAGCATATGGTCAGTCTTTGCCATTTTCACATGGCAATGGTGTCCATATATGAGAAGCTATGTCATAATGCCAGCAGTCCATTGATGTATGAAGAATGGGAAGATGTATATCGTCAATCCTCCACTGCCAACGAGATTGTACAAATCATACTTAAGGGGTAACAAGAGAGCACTGGTCTGGCCTTAGCCTCAAGACTTCATGGAATGCTCTTTCTATACTTGTTAACATACTTAACAGCTGGTTAAAATCCTCAATCGCATAAAACAACTGGCCCCAGATACTAGCACAGAGCATAAACCTGTTTGACAAAGATTACTCTGGTCTTCAACTCATGTTTCAGGTCTCTCTTTGTTTTGCCTTGTTGTGGTGGAATATGTTACATTCTCTATTGAACCTTTTGATCAAACTTTGACTATTTACTTGATCATGAGACTGGTAACCCCTTCCAGCTCCAGTGTGCTCTAGAGAAAATGACTTCCCTACTTGGTCAAATAGAAACTGTCTTTCACTTTGCACATGCTCCCACCCTGAGGCCTGCCTTGCAACGTGAGAATTTTATTCCCCCTGTCCTCGGGAGACTCAGACTGTAAAATTACCATCATCACTAAAATAGCGGAAGCACTTGTTGGAGGTTGCAAGTCGTGATCCTGCCGGGTGTGACCATGTCGTCAGTACCGCAAGAATTTTAAAAATATTTGGAAGCATGGATCAGAAGTCCCTCGTCCACGCTCAATAAGTGCTAATTTACCACCTCCTAGGTAAAGAGGATAATGACTGGAATAATGTCCATGAATTTACATACAATGATGTCTCAAAGATCAGCAGCAGTTCGTACAGTCTCTGGATTGAACTCTTCAATGACAAGAATACCGGACTTAAGCTTGACAATCCTTGCGGGTCGCATGGCAAGTGGTACTTGTCCCAGGCAAGAAGTATTCGAAAATACGATCCGCGAGTTTATATAGGCGCTCGCATATGCACGCATTTTTTACCATATATTTCATGAACCCCTGCCTTATCCCTGTTTTCGAATACTTCTTCCCTGTAACGAGTACTGCTCGGCAGGTAAGGTCAGGGGGGGTGACCCCATGAACCAGGAGACTTGGAGATTGGGCAAGATGGCGGTAAGAGTTCTTGATTCATACTACATCTATGTTCTAACCCCAGCGGAAACAGAGAAGTGTCAATGAGTTCTTTCAGATAGGGCCGTTGCCTCCTCATCGGATGCAAAATCAATCGCGGAAGATGAAACCATTGGATATCCGGCTAGCGGAGTGATTGATACTTTGATCAGAATTCTGGATAGAAAGTGTGAGCTGGGAATGTGAAAGTAGATCTTGCAAACAGACTTACCCAGTTCATGTATTAGGGGAAAATGCAGAAATTCGACTCTTATTTTCTTTCATTTTTTCTCTGTTAGGGTCTGTTTACGGATCCATTGCGTTTTGAGATTTTGGTGAGCAAAATAGACACTGGCGTCTCAACCAGCAGCATATACTGATAGACGTGGCAAAATGGTTTACCCTGTTTTCAACCAGTTAATATTCTGGGTGTTAGAGGGTCCAAAGAGGACCCGGCTCATGCGGTCGGATTGCAACCACCGTCTACTGGCGCCCCCTAAATGCCACCCCCTAAATGCCACCAAACTTCCATGCCTGCAAATCCAAGAGCAGCTATCTATAAGCTCTGTTATCCTTGCACAATTAGCCATTCCTTTTGTCATAATTTAGGGCAAGTTCAATAACAAAATTCACATCATAAGATTGTAAGAGCGAATTGTTTGTCAGTGCGATATCTCGGTTGTTGAGTACTGTCTGAATTGAAAGTTACCCGGTTGCACACATCACGTTTGTGGATCTCACGTTTCACACTACTATGCATCGTATTAGGTAAACACACAGCGATCAATTTTCCCTACCACTCTTAGACCCTTTAGCCTCCATTGACAGTGGGCACCGTCTCCGGTTGCTTGACGGCCGTCTATTTGTAAACGGGCCCTTACCCTTGTATTGTGTGGTGGATGTTCAAAATGTGAACGCCAGGGGCACAATCTATTCTATATGGATAATACTGCGCAAGTGCGAGGGGGGTTGCGAGGCACGCTTGGTGAGCAGTAGAGAGCAGATTTGGTAGGAGTTCTGGTTCTTGATTATTCCAAAACAGGTGGGCGGTAGCAAGCTTATTTATACAAAAGTGTGGGCCCATATGTATGAAAGAAATATAGGGAAAACTATGTAAGAAACATAAGTGCGAACATGTTTGACCCTGAGATCCTGCCAAGTAATCCTAAACAATGTGCGTAAAACTATGAGGGTGTGATGTGAATATTAGAAATAGCATGACCAATAATAGTGTATAAGAGATGCATAAAATCATTAACACAGGATAGAAAAGCACATGTTAAATCCCCAAATATTATCCTAAAACAATCAATAAAACACCATAATATATCTTAGCTGTAGTAATGTACGCGGTGTACAGGTGAAGCCGAAACACAAACTAAGTAAAAAAATACACGGTAGTGTTATGAAATGCACATAGGAAATATAACGGTCTTTCAACAGTGGATAGCACGAAGGTTATCTGTGTTGAAGGGGCGAGATTATAGAGGAGCAAGTCTGGATCTTGATTCTTTCATCTCAATCAAGGGGCAAACTGATGTCCGTAAATACATAACTCAGAAAACCTCTCCCTTCTAACTTCTACCTTTCCTAGACCATCTTTTCCTACAATAACATTCACTGTATCCTTTCTCCCTCTCTGCAACCTCCCCTGACTGCTTCATGTCCATTCTCTCCATTTCCTCCATTTCATCCCGCTTCCATTCCTACTACTTCTTCTTCCCTTCCCTTCTCTTCTTACACTGCTGCTATACACACTCAGCTCCTACATCGTTCTCTGTTTTCCACATTATTCGTGTTTGTCCTTTATGCTATCAATCCAAGCGCCGGTGATTCACCATAGAAAATAGGTTCACAAGTATCAACCTCTTCCCGTGACCTACGTGAGTGATGTTTCATGAATAGGAAATATTTTATAAAGACTGGGCTGGCACCAGTCATTGACATCCATCATGACTGACGAGCCTGGTCCCGCCCCAAAGACCCGACCCGCCCGGGCTATTGGGATCCCTGGGTATATCTGAGATGAAAAGGCTACCGCTTAGCATTTCTTAACACCGTTATATAAAATTACTTGGTTTCCCGTTCTGGGCAAATTCTGTGTTGTTCTACTTTCTTCCACTTATCCAAATTGTTAACTACTTTGCATCTGCAGTCCACTTTTCCCTTAAACTTTATAAAATATTACATAGGCTTGGCCCTCTGCCTGGCCTTGCCATTGATAATTTATGATTTATACCCCGGGGTTAGATTTCACAAATATGGCAATCAGAAATGATCCTATGAAAAATCGCATGAATTTTCTGAACGAAAGTCAATTTAAGGGAAAAATAAAACTCAAACCATTGTTATATAGGAATTAGTTATAATACCGGATATGCTATGACGTATATGATGAGGAGGAACTTGAAGACAAACAATAGTGACATAACTACTGTACCATCTTAAGATATTCGGGGCGATAAACCCGAATCGCAATCGGAAGATGACATAGTAGCCGCAAAACCTTACAACCTCCTGCTCCAATCTTTGGTAACGAGCGATAAGTCTAACCAACGCAATCCTAAATGCGGCAAACTTGATCACACACAAATCGAAGAGGATGGGATCATCTTGGAAGAGGGTGAAGATTTAGCAAATGAGCCGGAGGAAGAGGAAGAGCGCGGAGAAGAGGCAATTGACTTAGGTACAGAGACCGAGGATATATCCGACCCATTTGAATCACATTTTACTAGTCGCTCACCATCTAGATTGGCTTCCTTATCTTCCCCTTCACAAGGTGAATGGAAGGATACTAAGCTGCCTAAATCTAGACTATTTGGGCATGCCTAATTATCTATTCCTGGAGGCTCGGAGCAAACCACAGGTGGAAGAAGGGTTTAAGGCCTAAAAGACTTGAATTTGAAGAAGAAGCTAGTCGCTGAAGAGCTGACGCGGCTACAGAAGTCAATAGAGTAGCTTGCTTCAATTATGTGGATGTTTTATATGGCGAACGAACACTAGGCAATGCTAAAGAGTTACGGAGGATGCATTCAGTGTTCCCAACCGGCCAGTCCGTCCGGCTTTGGGTACGGCCGGACTGACCCAGGCTTTTTCAGAGACGGCCGGGCCGGACTATGGGAAACCGGCTTTGCAACCAAAAAGCCGGGCCCAGCCTGAGTGACCTGCAGGCCTCAGGTTTTTAACCCTAACCTTAATCCGTAGAAAGTCATTTCTACAGATTAAGGTTAGGGTTGATACACGTGACTTCCAGTGTTTCAACATTTGAAATATGTGATCACTCGGCTAGAAACCTTACTTCCAGAAGCAAAACCTTTCGGAGCACTATCATGGGGCGCCCGAATAAATATGCAACTGTCAAAGACGCGAACACAAGAACTAGATATTGGATATATGCATAAGGTGGCGACATTGATTGACTTTAAGATGATCTAAAAGTACACCCACCGTGTAGCATTTATTGTTCTAATGGGGGTGGGAGCAGCCAGCAGCCTGACGGCTTTCGCAAATATCTATGAATGGCAGGGTGCTGCATTGACTGGTTATATTCGGAATGGCGCTATTACCAAAGTAGATAGAAAAGCGAGTTGCCACCAACATGGCTTTGTGGAAACTCAGCCCAGTGAAGGAGTCACCCAACCTTCTTGTAGGAACAACTACCAAAACAGGAGATCTTGGAGTAGTAAATTGAATTTTGAACCAATGAGCAATCAGGTTATGAAAAATACAGGAAATTAACCACAATTAATGAGTCACCTTAGTGTCGCTTGATCTCTTTTTTATATTCGCTTGGCCTTAATATTGCAACACACGCCGATCTTGCATGTTAGCTCAATTCCCAATATACCCAGTCCATGAGGTATGATATGACTAGGTTAATGGTTTCATGACTCATGATTGTGATGTCATATGATGTAATGCGTTTCACACATGACTCAGATTATGAGTCATGGGTTTTACGCATGTGACTCATTCAACTACAAAACTTGGTTTATGAGTTTTGATTGGTTAAAGCATGTTGGGCTATTCCCTCAGGCTAGTCAGCTGATGGATTTCTGACTATGACCCACTATGAGTTATGAAGGTTATGTTACACAAGGTGATGAGTCGCCAGGGTTCGGGTTGGGAGAAGATGCCCATATAAGGAGCTGGTTCCGAACAAGACATAGGATCTGCACAGAACCATCTAGGTCATTTGCTATTCTATGATATTGCTATATGGTTCTCTTGATCTTTACTCTAGTACATTTTACAAATACTCTACTGACTAACTCTCAGTGCCTGTGACTGTTGTAACAGTCTGAAGAGGCGCGTCAATAATATCACACTATTAAGGTTGTTGTATAGCACAATAAGACAGTGCTGTACTATTTGAAGAGATACTGGAACTCCAAGAAGACATAATGGTTCAATACTATCTGAAAGAGATAGAAGAATAAACCAAGACATGCGTAAGTAAGATCGTTCACTGTTGCAAAATAACAAGGAAACAATTGGATTGTTATATTATGTCAAAAAGAAATAAAAGGTTGTGGAGCAGGAGAGGGGCCTGATCTGCTGGGCATAGGTGGTGACTACCAGGCTGAGCCGGAGGCTACTATCATACGGAAGTTAGGGAAACAGAAGGTTGGCAATGTTCTCGCTTCTCATATGAGTATAGGAAGTTCAACTAACATGAGTTTCTTACACTGTCTGGAACAGGTAGGGGGGCGAACCACTATCCAGATAGTATGTACAAGAGGCTAGTATTGGTGAAGATAAAATCCCTGCTGAAGGGAAGGACTCGACCCCTGCATCAAGGCCTGATCTACCTTGCAGGGTTCAAGAATCACAGCTGCAGTTGAGGCCAGCAGAAAAGACGAAGAAGGAGAGTGAGGAGAAGCAAACAAAGCTGTAACAGGAGAAGGAACTGAAGGAGAACTCTGAGAGTAAGGTATGTTTGGCATAATAATTCTCATAAGAGGTGTTATTTCCTAGCAACTGGCCAGTGAGATTTGGTATATTCAAGCATCCTTTATCAGAATAATTCATCCTCCATTAAGGCCTAAACTGAGGTGCTAGTGAGCTGATTGATGCATCATACGTGTACACTCCAGTTTGAAAAACACCCAATTAGATTACAACAGGAAACAGAATAGCTAATAGAATCTACAGAGAAAGACTGTTCCAGACGCACAGACCGAGGAGACCGATGACATGCTAGAGCCCAGCACTCCTATAAGCCAAGAGCTGGGAAAGCTCTGACAAAAAATTCTGAAGGAATCCCGAGTTGATATGAATATTACGGAGAACTTAAGTTGAGGTGTGGGGAAGCTAGAATCCCTCAACGGGAAGACCGGTCTAGGAAGACACAAGCCTAAATGGCAAAAGCCCTGCTACAAAATAAGTATTGATGAATCTGAAGTAAAATTAACTGTTACATTGACGCCCATTGGAGTCCTAATCAACAAGATGATCGCAGGACGATCAGTCTTGTTACAAAAGGATACCATATTGGAGATCAAAAATAAGGTCTACGAGGGCATTCTCAATTATCTAAATGTGGCCGGTTATCCCCCAAAGGCCTGCAAGGACTTCAATATTTAAGATATTATCGCATTTACAATTTAGCCTTTCCTTGCCCTCGTTAAACTGAAAACAAGCACAAAACGCCACTTGTGCCGGGAAAAGGAAATTAATACAATGGGGCCCTATACCCTTGCCATGGAAGCCTTTGTTGTTTGCAAGTGTATTTCCCTTTCGAAAAATAATTATGTCACTATGGTCGAGGTAAAGAAGGTCTTACACGGGGAGGGGTGGAATGAGTGCTTCCTCGCTACTATGAAAAACATGAGAGATTCTAATGCTGGCGGAATAGTTTATGGATTTATTACCAACAAAGATTCTTGGAGGATAATTTCCTTTAATGGCAAATTTCAAATAAGCGAGAAAATTCAACTAATCTTTGACTCAGTGGCTCAAGACCAAACTAGATAGATGAAGGATTATTCAATTCTTATAGATTGTCTGAATGTCGCCTTGAGTGAAGCCCCAAGGAATCCGATGGCTCCACCCTTCAATTGTTATTAACTTCATCCTCTCTTTTACTATTATCAATACTTTCTCCCCTCACCCCTCTTTTTTCCAAAACGCCAACCCGCCCCTTCTTAATGATTCAAAATCCTTAATATTGATTCCTACAACTGGCTTCACGTGACGAACTGGCTTACAGCAAGCTCAAAATAGCCAGGACATGATAGCCCTCTCACCAGTAAGTCTCTCATGCTCCAAAAAGGGCACCCCAAGGACACCTCAGCACCTGGACTATTGGTAGTGGCTCAGGCTGGACGAATATTATGCTCATTCCATCGATGGTAATCGCCAGGAGTAGGATGAATGCTCAAATTGGGCAAGCCAGATCCATGGTTGACAGACCGACATAATTGCAGAGTCTGGGTGTGTTGAGGGAGATGGGACCTCATTAGGCTGTGGAAAGGACATTGAATTCAAGTTTACTAGCAATGAGATCGACAATTTAGAGGGTGAGTTTGCTAGGAATTTACCATTGCCTCTAAAGATCCATGGAAGCCAGAATGACTCCCCGGATTGGTGGTGCACGCAAGTGGCAACAAGGACTCGTGTGTCTGGGATTATCCACCCCCTATCAACCGCTGATGAACCCCCCCTTCAACAAGGGTTTCAAACAGATCACATAAACACCAGCAATTAGACCAAAGGAGAAGAGGAGACATGATAATCATCATCCCTGAACTTCAATTGGGACAGAAAACAGGAGCATTTTGGACAATCAGATCCAACAGAAAGACATACAGGAAGTGATGCACGCTTGACCAGTGTTTGCAAGGGCCCAGGTTGACCTGCAGATGACCGGCCGGCTCCCAGTCCGGCCAGGCCCGGCCAGTGTGAGACAGACCTGGGCTTCGTAGGCCAGGCTTCCTGTGTGCCTGGCGCCGGCGGCAGGCTTTCTGTATATTCCATGTGATAAGTCAATATTTGTTTGATGTGTGGGTGATATCTGATGATGCCCGCAGATATCTGAAGATGCCGCAAATATCTGAAAATGCCAGCAGATATCTGTTAGGTTTTCAGGCTTGAGCCACACCATTTAAGCTTAATAATATTCTCATAGGTTTTAGACATCCGTGTAGACAGAGAGGAGGTAGTTGCTTGCTTTCTCTTATCACGCGATCTTTTGCTATAGCACCTTGACAAAATTTGGGCCTGTTTGGATGTAACGGTTCTGTTCTGTTCCCCCCTCCAAATTGCCCTTTCCCTTCCATTTCAAAGCGGAGAGAAGGCCATTTTCACAGTAGAAACGGTCACTAAACAGGCCCTTAACCATTCACGCATGATGGACCGCAACGGAACTCGCCTTATCACCATGCCCTTCCAACACCACATGGAAATTTCCCCAGGTCAGATATTAATATCTAATCGGTATTCTACCATGTATTTACATTTTTACTTTATTTTTGGTTTTCATACCAGTGGGGATGGTGGGGGAGCACTGTTCTCACATTAGTTAGCCATGAGCACGATCATGAGAGCAAGGGTGAATGGAAAGAAAGTTTCCTCCTCGGTTGCGCGTTGATCCGCTCTTTTGCCGCCGTAACTCTTGGCATTTCATCTCCTTATCTTAATGCAATCACATCTTATTACTCGAAAGCCTACCGATATCTGCAGTCCAGCCAGGCCAGGTCAGATAGGCCCTGAAGGCCGGACTATAGCCCACACTCCGGCCCGGCTGGCCGGAAAAAAACCCCAGACCGGCCGCCCTAAACCCAAGCCTGACTGGACTGGGCGCTTGCGAACCCTGTTTTAGAGGGCAGCTCTACCATCAGCACCTTGATTTAGAACACCTTTGCAACTGCCGTTTTGACGCTCTTCAACATTCTCTTTCTATACTTCTATGAGTGTAAGAACCTGTGTCTCCATCTTTGAGAGTCCATTCCGTGGCAGTGTGCTCATTAGGAATGATGTATGGCTTTCACACTGTGAAGGCCAGATCTAGCCTCCTTTATGTTCTTTAACTTGTTTTTCGCCTTTACAACCTTGTAAGTGCCCACTTCACAAGCTTGGCCTTTTAATCTCTAACATGAGCTACTAGTGGAACAACTCTTACCTATCGAAGCAGCCGAAATCCCACCCTCCGATACCAAAGGCTACGGAGGAGAAAATAAAGCTCAGAGATCAAGGCTTCACAAGGCCCAAAATCCTTTTAATACTACCAAGACGACACGCTTGCGTGGAAGTAATAAATACACTAGTCGACATACTACAACCAGAGCAACAATTTCATCCTCCCTCGAATACCTAACTCGTTGCGTTGCTAACTATCCTAGGAAAACAAAAAATGCTTGCAAGATACATACTAAAGACCCCCGGATGCCGAGCAAATTAGCCCCAACAAGCCCGAAGGCTTGCGTGCTCTCTTTGGTGGAAACTATCAATACCTCTTCAGGTTGGCTACAAATTAACTCGGAAAACTCTCAAGTACTTTAGGCAATTCTACAAGTCGGACATGATAATCCCTGCTTCATCGCTTGTGTTGCGTATGACTTTGGTGATGAGTGCGAAAACAAAGCGCAACTACGATTTCCTCTCCAGAATAGAATTGATGGTGGATCAAGCCGACGCGATGCATTGCTTATGCAAAATTGGGATCACCTAGAGCATATCTTCAAACACCACAATTTGATACCCAAGGACCTGCATGGTTGTCACCTTGGCTGCGTGGAGAACTTGTATTTAGACACTAATGCAAAATACTTCAGACAGACGTTGGTGCTCGGCGGAGTCGCGACACCGGAGATGATGAAGTTGTTTAATCAGAGCATGTTAAATGCTGCCGGGAAAGTGAAGACGCAAGAAGAGTATGTAGGGTCCCTGATTGATTTGGGGGTTCAAGTTCGACAGGCAATGCCCCCTCCAGCTTGTAACCCAACAGTTACTCTTACTGACTACTATATTACAGACATTCACGGGGATAGATGCCAACCTTAGTCGTAGCCCTAGAGGCCGCTTAGACGATTTCACAAAAGCAGGGCCACCCTTACTCCCCCAAAACACCCCCACAAGTGTATTAATCTTCATACCGTGTTACTTTGACTTGCCCAACTGCGGAACGACCTCCAGACACCCTATCTCTGTCTGTGCCATCTGGGAAGAAATGGCAGTCTCCTCCGTCGCGCGCGAACCGTCACATCTTTTCACAGGCCGTCACTCGGTTCCTCTTTACCTTAGGCGATCGCACCACTTCCGCCGCTACGACATCCGCGGAGCCACAAGGTGGTATTCTACACCTACACCCTGCCGGATAACTGTCTTTTCTACCGCGAGATCGCGGGGAGCTTTATTGGGTTGAGCATCGGCGAGGGGAGGGTTACACAGCAGCCCGGGGTGGGTGTGATATTCTCCAAGTGGGATGCTATAAGCTGGAGAGGATCATTGGTAGCAAGAGGGTCAGGGTTATGTGTGCGGATGAAGGTTACACTTTTGAGTTTGTTTGTTGGGCCACACTGATTGTGTGATGGATGTTTGAGAGCGCTGTATATAATCATGTAACTTGATAATAGACTATAGTTGGTTAGGAGGTCCTACAATTTTGCCCTCTTGGCGCAGTGTTGAATAATCCGTGCAAGTCGAAATAGATTCACGAACCTTAGGCTCACGTTCCCATTTTGCAACCCTCGACCTTCATTATTCGGAACTAGCACACCTGTAACTCCAACCGTGCCCTCCTCCCCCAATGAATCAAACCGCCAAAAGAAACCCCCCCCGGATGCTGTAGCGCGCCCCGTATCTTATTTATTTCACTAAATAAAATAATCCTGCTCGCGCTCTTAAGAAACGAATTAACAACCTAGAAGCACCATCCCCCTCCCAATTAGTCCTATTTGCCCATCCCCATTGACACAGCAAAACAGGAATCAATCCACGCACAGCCCTAATCACACAGCAAATACTAACGTACGGCTACAGTTGCTTCCTGATAGGCCCGAATTTCCAGAATATCCCAAGGAAGGTGTAGTAGGCAAACCAGGTCAGATGGACGAGCAGGAGGAGGAGAAGAGAAACGGAAGGGAGAATCGAACTAACACATTCTTATCCTTCCTCCAATCAACCATTCCCGGGACTGTCCGGTAGACGTATGTGTTTGTACAGATTAATAGGAGGATTACTAGAAGTAGGGCGTCGGAGTGTAAGAGGGCGGAGTGCATTTTTCATTTGGTTTTCTTTCTTGCTCAAGTAGAGTGGTGAAGGGGGGGGCGGAAGAGGATTGATACCATCATAGCTATGATAGTACAAACGGGAGAGTGGGAAACTGAGCACCGTGAGCGTGGATGGCGGGGTGTTTGTGTCGAGTTGAGGTACCCAACTGCAAGTGAATTCCGGGGTCCACGCAACAAACCTTCTGCCCCCGAAGCCCAATTCAATCCCAGCACTCACCCCAATAGCTTATCCGAGGAAGGGTGATAGGAAATACCTCCTGGCTAGTGCTTAGAATACCACAACATTTGTGGGCTTCCTTCCCCATACTAGTCACAACTTTTCACCATGACAACCTCCCACTATCACAACCTCTCACAACAGCAACAGCCAACAGAGCACTTCCCTTCATCTGTTGTTTCCCACATTTTCATTTTTGTTTGCACCCCTTCCTTGAACTAGTGCCACCCCCTCCACACCCTATTCACTTTTATCAGGTTCAATAGGGAAGGTCATCAAACAGTAGGTCAGTGACTGTCAGTGCCTTCATCATTTGATTGCCTTTAGCACTCTAGGACTACCAACAGCATTCTTTCTTTCTCCACTTTCTTCAGTATATCTTACTTTTGTCCAAGAGTCACCTATCCTCTATCGGAAATCCGCCGTAATTCTCATCACTAATTTCCCTTCCACTGTTACAATTTCACTCTTCCTTCTACAGCTAGTACCGGGAATATGTCTTTTAATAACTTCTCACGAACAATTTCAATCCGTTCTCCAAAGCTTGCAGGTAACATCCTCTAGGTTTTGTTATCCCTTTTACAAAATCCTGACATGGCCCTGAGTTTATATTCCTACCCTTTGGACATTCAGAAGCAAAGTGCGTATCAAGGGTCAGTCTGTCAAACTTGCTCTAATAGTCCCCCAAGCTATTTCAACCATGCAGAGAATTCTGTGGTGCAGCCTCAGCACTAAGAGTCAGATTGACCTTGTTCCTTCACAAGAGGTTAGCGTCTATGCTCTGTTTGTTCACCGCCATAATTTCCATTATAGCCACGTAATGTAGACCAACAAGGCTAGAGTTTGGCTGCCTTCTTGATATACCAGTCACCACACAGGTAACTCCATTCTACCTATTTGTTTGACCAATCTATGATACCCCAAAACATCTCTGACTGTTTCTTTTTTGAGCCTAAATAGTAGTAATACACTCATGTGGTAAAGAGTCACTGATCCAGGTGAGCATCATGTGAGTTGTATTTGGCAGTACGGCCAAATACCAGCCTTGGCCTGTGGGTCATGCAAAATTAGCCACCATTATATATACAGCCTGTTCCCTTCTGAGTTGCCACATACCCTCACATACTCAGCAAAGACAATTGACAAGTAAGTTGCATCATTACCTATAATTTTAACATTTTTTGTCAGTACATACGAATAGGTTGTTGGTTGGTGTGCAGGGGCTTTGAGAGTAATAGGTAGTCAGTGGAGCACTAACGTGAAAGATTTGAAACGCAGAATCCGAGCAGAGAGATTTACAGGTAGATGGCACAGAATATTTAAGTTTTGTTTTATTGCCAAGGCTAAAAGGTAGTGTTGCTGCACCAATAGGGGTCCATTGTGAGACTGCTCCTGTGGCCCTAATCATAGGCTATTATGGAAAAGGAAAAGTAAGCAATAATGCCCTTCACCCTCTAACAGCTCCGAGTCTACTAACATGAGTTATACTGGGTAGGGTGTACTTAAAGGGAAGAATTACCGTGATAGCATAGAGAAGTTGTAAGCCACGCTAGCTCTGGGGTCAACTCTTTGGCTCTCCTCACGACACTGTATGACACAGCGCCCTTGCGATGCAATGGAGTGGGCCGATATTTTGCTTTGCCGCCGATTGCGAAGACGGCCCCGCGACCTCTCATCCCCCACTCTTGCTCATGTGCGGGGCCCCCTTATTGCTATAAGTGATATTCTGTGACTAAGCAATTTGTAGGTTCAAATCTATGTGGGATTGGGCCTTTCAATTCTGATTTGAAATGACCATTTCAGGATCAGAATTGGGGGGCCAAACGCCTCTTGATTATTTGATATCTCTAGGATGATAACTTCACTATGATGATATTTGATATAGAAATTGGACAACTATCGCAAAAGATATGATTTCAATATAGTGCTCATACTATTATTATGATTCAGGCTTCTAGTTTCAGATAAATAGAGCTTGGAACTCACTCTCAGTATATAATTCTTAGCATACAGTCTAATTATGTTACTAAGTACCTCCAAGTGTATAATTCCAAATACATAAGTCTAAGGGTATAGTTGTATAGTTTGACTATCATGATTCTAATGATTCTGAGGATATAGTTTCCGGCTTATCATTTTGTGATCTCATTCAGGGTGTATGGCTTTGGGCTTATGGCTTTAAGTGTTCAGCTTTGGCCCTTTCATTCTAAGACTAGTGGTTAGGTTTCATGTCTCAACTGCCTTGCAAGCCATTCACCGAAATACTAGCCACAATGTAAATCTGGTGTGAGGTTCTCCAAACTTGAATCACAGACTCTAAACTGGCAGATAGTGGTTAAACTGAGCGCCAACCATGGTGTACCAGAAGCTATGGTTTTAGGGCAATCTCTTGGGCGTATGTAGAGTCCGTTACGGGGCGGACGGGGCCCCGAAAAACGCGGGCCCCCGGCCGTTTTCCCCGCCCCGCGCCACTCAACGGCCTGGGGCGGGGTGTCTTTTTCAGCATTCCCTGCCCCTGTCCCCGCTCAGGCCCACGCCCCACGCATACCCCAGACGGGTCCCCGTTAAAAATAGGTGGTAAAAAACGGGGCCCCGTCCAGGGAATAAGTGCGGGCGGACCCCGGACGGGGGCGGGGCGGGGATTACCCGAAACATACCCCCCCCGGACCCGTGTAAGGGCGGGGTCTGGCGAGTGAAAACGCGCCCCACTCCGCAACGAACACTAGGCGTATGGTTATGGGTGTATGGTTTTGGGCGAAGGACTTTGGGCGAATGGTTTTGGGCGTATGGGTAGAGGTATACAGTTTGTATGGATGATTTTGGGGATATCATTTTGGGGGTACAGTCTTGCAAACGAGGGTGGGCTAAGCTCAAAAGTATATGGTTATAGTAAATACAAATATCAATGATTAGAAACATTATTATACATTGAGATGCATGGGAAACTTCTGCTACTCCAGTAGACAACAGTACAGCAATTTCCCACAAAAGAGCCAATATAATATTCGACCCCATGGAAACTAGTATTGGTTACGGCACGGGGCAGGGTGGGATTTCAGTCTCCACACCCTGTGCTTAAATACGGTTGGTGGGACACTTTTGCGGTAATTGATAACCTGCTTGCATTCTGGGACCACCCGCACTCATTCGCAGGACAGGCCACGTTGGTTACAACTTATTTTTAAAGGAGAAGTGGGAGGGGTATGGGTGGGGCAGGGGCCAGAGGAGGGAAAGGGGTTGGGAATTGCGAAAAAGACAGCACGTCCTCAGCCATTGGGCCGGGCGGGGCAGTGAAAAACTTCCAGGGCTCTAGTGTTTCAGGGCCCTGGTGGCCCCGTAACGACATCTAATTGGAATGCATGAAAATAATAGATCTTAGAGAATATATGAAAGTGATTGATTGGAATTGAATAAGATCGGTGAGAGGCTCTACCTATCACGTGTACAATCAATCTTGACTCCAAGGTCTAGACAGCAGGCATCGCCGCCCTCAAAACCTTCCATTACTACAATTACATACCATGCATAGTATACGTCCTCCAGATCCTTATAGTTATTGGTATTCACGTTGATAACCAGGGAGCGGCAGGTCCATATTGTACATGCTTCGTCAAGATTGTCTGCTTTTCTAGTCTAAATGGTCTCATAGAAGACCGATGTATTGAGAATGCTGGTCTGGGAGGAAAGTGAGAAACAGGGTGTCAAGGGTTGGAGTTGATGGTAAATTGAGTTGGCCGAATTCTTTTACTGCGTGGATTGTTGCTTTAGTGTTATATGACTGGGCAGGGACAGGTCCAAGTACTATATTCTGGTTTCGTGATCGGATTTGATGAACGAAGGTGAGGGTCCCAATCATAGACTCTTTCTTTCTGACAATACCATCCGGGTTATGTTCACTTGTCTCTTTTCCTCCGGACAACTCAGGGTTGGAGCATTGTTCATCATGTCAATCGTACCATTATCACTTGTTTGAGCTCCTTCAATCTCACTTGTCCAATAGAGCTTCCGCTAACCACTTAAACAAGGTCAGTTATGATCTGCCCTGATATTCTGTGACGCAACATATTTGGGTACTGCTGGTTCAACTTGCGGTATTAGCGGCCATGTCTTGCTATTTCCTGCTGTGATTACATATGGATCGCCTTGTTCAAAGATAGTTTAGTATATAAGCCTAGTTTCGGGCTAGGGAATGAATTACTTGTCCTTTATGATTCCAATATTACCAGTGATCCTGGGTAATTGCGGCTCATGTTTATGCTCAAAATACTTCTTCAAGTTGTTATACAGCTGGTGCTTAGATTGAGAATCCAGTGAGTCCAGAACGTCAAAATTGCCATATTGGTGGTATCTGACATGGGGATGATTGAGGGTTTTCAACATGGGGCAAATATTCCTCTTCATCAATTAAGCCTTCTGCATATACTACCCTTATGAGCCAAAAGCGCAATTGCTCTGGATAGATAGCCATTGTATCCGGAGAGAGGATATCTGTCCTGACCATGCTGTCGGCCCAGCCCGCCCTCACAGGGCCCCAGCAGAATGGTTGCATCCTAGTCTGTTCGGTGCAACCCAATCCACATCCTGTCCACCCAGTACACCCAGCTGGTCCATTTCACACTCTAATCTCCCGAAGAACACCTTGCATCAGGCTTTATGATTCAAGCTGTTGAGGAATTGAATATTATAAAGCTTTGACGAGGGGCATGGGCTGCCATCCAGGTTGACACGATTCAATACACGTAGGTGACCAGATTCCATCCAGGCCCTTCCTGGCTTTAGCGGATATCTCCCTAGTTAGATCTTTGCCTTCTTCTTCCAGCTGACCACAATGGCCATGCGGAGGGTTCGCAAGCGACATGATTCAATTCCCCACGGCGAGCGGACTCTGATGAGACCTTTCACTACTCGGGCGGAGATTTGCCCAAGGAGATACCTTACTTTTTGATCCTGCTGAGCCCTATTGACAAGTGGACGCTTCAAAGGCTACACAATTAGTGTTCGTTACAGGGCCTCCAACACCTTGAAAAAAACACGGGCCTGTGGTCCAATTTCCCGCCCCGCCCCGCTGAACGGCCCGGGACGGGGCGTGTTATTTTACGGTTCCCTGCCCCTGCCCACGGCCCAGGCCGTTCCCCAGATGGGCCCCCGTTAAAACCGGTGGGGATAAACAGGGCGCCATCCAGGGAATGAGCAGGGACTCACCCCGGCCGGGTGCGGGGCGGGGATCACCCCCAAAATAACCCCCCAGGCCCATTGTAAGAGTGGGGTATGGCGAGTGAAAACCCGCCCCGCCCCGGCCTGTAACGAACTCTATACCCAATTTGATTCCGCTCAAGTGGCGGATTCCACTGCACACTGTCCCAATGCTGTCCCACCACTGGTTGAAAGGTTATCAATACTTTTGTACTTAAGTTGGCCGGGCAAGTCCTTTCATATTGTTAGCTAGTGAGTGCTACAGGCGTGTGCATACTTCGAGACATATACTATTCAATTCACCCTGCTGAGTGCAATCCAACACACTCGGTCCTGACTCGGTCGGACCACTGGGTTAAGGGTTATCCATAGTTTTGTACATTAACGTAATTTCTGCGGGAACGGCTCATCACCTGGATCCGGATCGGCCTTGATGGCACAATCTGGATCATTTCATGAAGGGGTCCTACTACCTTCTTGAATCGATAAACAATTTGAATTAAAATCTTTAATGCTTTCTATGAACTGAAAGCCATTCCCACGAATAAGAAAAAGGATTATGAACTCTTTATATGTTGATAATTGTAGGTGAAACCTTCAAATTACTGCTTGCCCCGTACCTGAATTGTATCTTCCACTGCCCCCCCACTATCCTCCCCAGATATATGCCCCGATACCGCCAATGCTTCCATTTCCTCCAACAGATCCTGGGCTTCATGGAAGTTGATTGAAGGAAACATATCCGCCAATTCTCCTCCGCTTCCAGATGCCGCCACAGCCACCTTCGTCCGCTTAGTTTTGGTTGTTTGACTTCCTCCAGGCGAGCGTGATTCTTTGTTCGCCTTCCGGCCTGCCTTAGCAGCATCAATGCGCTCACTCACATCCCATAACTGAATTACAGTTTCCCAAGTAGCTAATGTGGCTTCTGTGAGCTTCCGGCCATCTGAGGTCTTTCCTTGTTTTTCGGTTCCAACCAGTTGCCGATACTGGCCGTGGGCCTCCTCCTCAACCACTTTGTCCGCTATTGTCTGTTGAAAGCCTTCTGACAGCCCAGACAGGAGTTCTTTGAGCTTGACAGAGAAGGAGTTCTTGCGAGTAACAAGGGAAAATGCTGTTTGGGTAACTCTACAAACTGCCCTTAGGGTTTTCGGAATAGGAGACACTGTTGTAACTGAGACTTTAGGATGTGAGACATTCTGAGCCTCCTGCTTCGGCTTCACCACCCCCAAAACCCGCCGGGGATTGAAGGGAATTATTCCCACTGCCTCCCATGCGCTCATGATATTCTTCGGAGTAAAAGGAAGTCTCTGGGTGGCCATTAGTATTCTGTAGCACTTATGATTAACAAGTAGAAGCCTCTAGAATAGTTGATGTAATACATACGGTAAAAATTCACCCTTGTTCATCCCCGAAGGCCCCTTTCTAATAAAATCATGTGGCCCATTACTATAGTGCCGCTGTAGTGGACTAAATAAACCTACATCCAGCGGCTGAACAAGGTAAGTGGATTGAGCAGGAAGGCACAGAGGAATAATCTTCACATTAAGGCGGTAATCAGAGAATTGCCAATTAAAATGGGAGACATGCCCATCCAGAATCAACCTGCGATACCCCCCTCCAGCTCTAGATACTTAATATCAGTATCTTGAACGATTGAACTAATGTAATTTAGATAAATGCCTACCCCTCCCGTGTTTCTACAACAAAACTTTCCATTAGCCACCTTAACCCAAAAGCCTCACTACTCCAGCCCTTTTCTGAGACCCCGAAGCTACCCAAGTCTTTTTTTTTTAGCTTCGCCTACCAGCCCATATAGTGCGCCTTCCCTGGGTGTACAATTATGGGACATAGTACTCGACCAGTACCGGAAATAGACTTGATTACCGTTACCCGCTCACGGGAACCAGCTTCGGGCAGCTTTGCTTAATGCGTGCCCTTTTGACAAATCACCTTCCAGCCCAAGGCCACGCCCATCAGCAAGCCCTTTTCGTCCATATTGTATATATTGGAGGGAGGTATCGGCTAATATTTTATTATGTTTTGAAGCTAAAGCCGGGATTAGTAGATGCGGTGTGGAATAATGAATATAGTGAGGGTACCTTGGAAAAATAGTCCGTCAAGACAACCCGGTCACTGGCCTGAGCTTGCTGACGATCCAAGCGAGTACTTAGCTTAACGGCTAACTGTGGATGACGGTTAAGAAACCGTGTTATCGAGTTCTTGCCCAATGGGCGATTATTTACCCGATGGGCAACAATTGAGTCTGGACTACTCCTTACGATGGCTAACGGGGCCCGATGGCCCCACTCATCCAACCGGTCACACTATCTTATGAGTGAACCCTCCTCATATTCAGTTAATAGTTGGATCCGAAGATGTCCAGCTACCCGGCATTGCCTACCTTTGAGCAAGCCTTGCAAGGCAGAGTATGCAACAGCAAACCTCTCGGCCGAGGATCAAATGAAGGGCTCAAAGCTATCATGGTTGTGCTTAATCCCTTCCTGAAGCCTCTCTTCTTCCACATCCTGCTTTCTTTCCTTGATTCGCGGTATTGTGGAAAATTGGAATTTGTTCTGTGAAGTTAAGTGATGGATTCACACTTTTTCCTACAGGCGGGGGATCCACTGACACCACCCTTAGCGCCGAGCCACAACCGGGGACAGAGCCGGTTCCCGGTAAATTACGCAGGTTCTCCCGGCAGCTAGTTTAAAATTGTTACCTACCGACTGCTACCGTTTTCTAGACGAGCTGTAATAAATAAATTGCTATTTTAGTATGAAAATGACTCAAATGAGGAAATATGAGTTATACTTGGTAGTCGGTTCCGGACAACTCGATCTCTATTTGGCTATTCTCCCAATTTTGCACTAAACCATTCACAGTTCTCGAAGGTGTAACAATCCTATGGTAATTAGGTATGCAGCAGGCAACGATAGTTATTTCCTATGTAAGCAAGTCTCCTTATTCTACCCTAAGGTGTATGGGAGCACTATCTATTCAGATAGTACAGAACTGGGTTGCTTGTCTCGATTGATCCGTCGAAGGATACTATCTCGTCAGATAGTAATATGGGTGTATTGTCGTGCTTGATAGAACCATCACAATAGTCCTATGTTGGAGCAGACCGTCGAGACTATCACAATTGTCTCCGGATTCGTTAGAGTGTGAGCTCTCGTAGTGGAGGAGCATTTTTTGGTAAAGAGAGTAAAGAGTAATCGTATTGCGATATCTTGAGTATAGAAAAGTACTTAGATGGTTGCATGAAGATCCTATCTCTTGGTCGGTTTTTTTTTTTTTCTTTTTTTGTAATCATGCGTTATTTGTTTCTAGGGACAAAAAGCCTTATGCAGTGCTAGCTATGAAGAGAAAAAAACCTATAAATGCAATCCCACCGCCCGCTTCACCTCTTCATGTGAAAAATCAAACACCCCGAGTCCATAGGAAAAGTCTCCCCCACCTAGCACCTAAGATAATATACCCCAGACACGTAAGGAAACAATCCATAGAAACGTACGGGTAGAGAGACCCAAACCCTTCAGCAGGCTCCCCACAACACAAGAAACGACGGCTGCTCTAAGGGCCTTTCGGGCCCCGGGGGAGAGGATAGATGATCGCTGACACGGGAAAACTCATAGATTGAGGGCCCACCAAAAACCATGATGTACGGTCGGGCAGGTCATTACATCGTTCCCAAGCGTTGGACAAAGCCACGGAGGCAGTGCTATACCACGACTAGGGGTAACCGAGGAAGGGCCGAACAATGGGAGGGGGAGATAAGGGCGAGCGGAGCCACCGAGCAGAGGGGATGCCAGCCAGGAAGGTGAGCAGTAGGGTGCCAGCCGGTGAGTAGCAGTAGGGTGCCAGCCAGAGGGGAGGGAGGAGTTGGGTGCAAGCCGGGGGAGGAGCTTTAGCCGTAAGGTGCCAGCTTAAGGGGCCGTAGGGTGCCAGTGGACGGAACCGGGAGGGGGGTAGAGGAAGGATTGCGAACGGGCTAGCCACAACCGACTAACGGGCCATAGCAAGGGCTTTTGGGACGACAGCGAAACCGAGCGGGACCGTGATGTTACTAACCGAGGCTTTCCCCATCAGAGGTACAAGTCCAGCAAGCCGGGGCCTACTTTGACTGAGAGTCCGACACTGTAACGCCAACCGTGAGCGTAGCAAGAAGCTTTCCGACCATGCAAAATCCTAAGCGAGGCGCGAAGGAAGTGCGGGGTAAGGGGGAGAACCGAAGATCATGAGCGGGTGTCAACGACGAACGGGAACAAGAACCCCAAGGAGGGGAGGCAGGCGTGCCTCATGAGAGGAGGGTAGATGGCTTAACGTCAACCTCTAGGCAGTAGCCATGATGAGGGAAGAGAGGTGGGTGGGGGAGGGTGACGATAATTTCCCATGGTGTTCAGATTTCAATCGCCGGAGGTGGAGGAGAGATGGTGGGCCTATCTCTTGGTCGTTTTTTTTCCTTTTTTTTTCCTTTTTTTTGTAATCTTGCGTTCACTGTTTTTAGGTACAAAAAGCCTCATGCAGCGCTAGGTATGGAGAGAACAAAACCTATAAATCAAAAACATAAACAAAGGAAAGTCACGGCACCAGTAAGTATCCACTATTGCGCAGGTTTCTCCTCCGCCGGGCTATCGGCCACATAAAAAAGGGAAGCCCAACCAACAACTTAGTCACCTGGTATGGAAAGCCTACGTGAGATAAAGGAAAGAAAACCCAGCGACCCTATACCTCAGCCAACGAAAAAACACGAAACATCGGGGGGGGCACTCTGGGAGGGGAGAGAGAAAACGGGGGGAAGAGGGGGGGGTGGTGGGCGGGAACATTGTGGGGGGAAATCCCGTGGAGGTGATGCCTATGAAGGTTGCCAGTCTTTTTAGGAGCGGGAGGGATGACCAGAGTGGGGCTTCGGGACCGACATCAGTGACGCTGTGGAGGAGGCGCGACCAGGTGTGTTGTCTCCAGGGGCAGGATCGGATAGCGTGCTCGAAGGTTTCAGGTTCCACGCCGCAGCGGGGGCAGGAGGTATCGGGGTCGGGGGACCTCCAGGTTGGGTGGGCGGCCAGATAACTTTTTCCGGCTCTCATCTGGTGGATCCTTCCGGCAACAAACTTGCCCAAGCCCATGAAAGGCCTCGGCAGTAGCGCAGGACGGTGCAGGATGTACCCCGGGGTTGGGAAAAGGGAGGACCACTCCTCGAGGAGTTTCTCTCTTACCCTCTTCTTCAGGGCGGAGTAGGTGTTGTCCATCAAGGACTGGGGCGGGAGGATGGGGGTGGGGCCCCCGAGGTGGGAGTTCATCATAGGCATCTTGGATAACCCCAGGGTGAAAGGTATTGTCCGATGAGCCACCGCGTCAATTGGCAGGTGGTTCCTTATTGGTGGGACGGGCCGGGGCGTTTTCCAGTGTAGAGGGAGGTAGACCGATGACAGGCCCCGGGTTAAGGCCCGTGAGGAGTCAGGCGCCCAATGCGTCGACAGCGAAGGGAACACGGGGTGCAGTCGGGCAGTTGCCGGGTTCACGCTAGGAGGGGAGCAAACCACCCTGAGTGCTGCCAGCCTCTGCCGGTGGCTGATCAAGAGGGAGACGGGTGGGAGGCAGGATTCAACTGAAAGTATCCCGGTGGGCGTAGCCGCGAAGCAATTTGAGGTCCATCTCTGGACATTTCGCCAGAATGTATCGAGGCGGGTTGTCGTACCCACACTAGGTGTAAACAGATCCGCGCCGTAGAGTAGGATGGGGGCGATTAACGATGTTGCCAGCCTGTGGCATAGGTAGGGTGGAAGGCCCGCGCTGCGCGGGCTGAGGCGAGAATGAGGGCGAACGTTCCCTGGGCAAGGGCCAGTCGGCGCGAGAAATGCGCAGCGGGGTCAAGGGCCGGAGTGAACCAATACCTGAGCCACCGAAAGGAGTTACCCGGGTGGAACAATTCCCCCTTGATCTGAATAGGCGAGGTGCACTTCGGTGAGGGCCTCTGGCTGGGGGTTCTCCAGTGTATCAGTTCCGTCTTTGCGACCGAGAAGGCAACGCCCAAGCGGGACGCTTTTCTTTCTAGCCTGACGAATAGGTCCTGGAGCCTGCGGATATTACCACGGTAGGAGAGGGATGCCACTGTGAGGGCGAAGTCGTCCACATACGAGATCATCAGACCCCGTGGGATCCCGAAATGTAGAGGCGCAACGTAGACAAGAAAGAGGAGCGGGGAGATCTGAGAGCCCTGAGGGGCGCCAAGGTTAACTGGGGCTTGGGTCCCTGGTGCCCCTTGAAAAACTATGGTGCAGCTCCGTTCACCTAGAAAGGCCGAAACCCAGGAGACCAGGTATGGGGGTATCCCGCTTTCCCTGAGCATTCGGGCCAAAGTGTTGTTGTCGACGTTGTCGAACCCTGCTTTTATATCCAAAAACAGGGAGGAGACCTTAAGGCGGGGCCTCTGCAGGGTTCTGACATCCTTGGTGAGGGTAAGGCACGCGTTGTAGGTGCTGAGCCTAGGGAGCGAACCGCATTGGTTGGGGTACAACAGCCCTCTGAGCCGGGCTGCCGCAAGTAGGCGGCCTGCTATGACCCTCTCGAGGATCTTCGAAACTGCGCGGATCAGGACGATTATCCTGAATGAGCAGGGTGACTCGTAGGAGGGTTTCCCTGGCTTGTCAAGTACTACGCCATTCGAGCCTTTCAGCGACGCGGGGTGGTACCCCAGGAGGACCAGCGGGGCGACTATATGCCCGAGGATTGAGGGGTTGATCTTGTGGACCTGTTTCCAAACAGAGTAGGGTATCCCGTCCGGGCCTGGGGCCGAAGTCGGGGAGCACTTGGAGAGGGCCGCGGCTATCTTGTCCGTGGTTGGAGGTAGTGCTGACCTGTTCGGCCTGAGCCTGGGTGGCGGGGAGAAGGGTTCCTTAGGGGGAAAGAAGTGGTCCAGAAGGACGCTGTTCATCTGCTGAGGGGTCTCGGCCCCTGGGAGGGAGGGGAAGCACGGCTGGGCACGCCCGTAGGCGAACCTCTTAGCCGTCCAAAGGCTCTGGAGGGTGGCGGTCAACAGGAAGGAGGACCAGCTTTTGTTTTTAGCTGCTTTGATCGCCTTGAAATACCCCATCCTGGAGGTGCCGGCGACTTCCCGCATGTGTGGGGTGTCGTGTTTTGTGGCCGTTCTCGCGGCTTTGTGATACTCACGTCGGAGGATAGACAGGTGGGGGGTCCACCAGGGCTTGGAGTGATGGGAGGGCCTGGACACCGGCGTGTGTTCCTTGAGGAGGGCTATCAAACGGTTCAGTGATTCTGACATCCATTCGTCCAATTGCAGGGGGGTGGGGCATAATGGTGCGGCCGGGACCTTGAAACTCTTGATAACTGGGTCCAGGGTTTCCCAGTCCGTGTCTGCCCAGCGCAGCCGCGGGGGTTTCTGGTTCAGGGAGGGTGGCGAGGGTGATTGTTATTGGAATGTGGTCGGAACCTGTTGAGGGCAGAGAGGCTTCACAACTCTTAATTAGGGGAAGGAGGGGGGCGTTTGCAAAGGCGAGGTCTATGACCGAGGGGCGAGCGTTCCCTACTAGGGGAAACCTTGTGTACTCACCTGGGGGGTTAAGGAGGGCCAAACTGGATTCCGCCGCTTTCTCGAAGTAGGGAGTCGAGGACGAGATTTCCCGTTGTGAGAAGTGCCGTAGGGGGTCCGAGAGGGTGTTGTGGATGTTGAGGTCTCCCAACACCAGGAGGGGAAACCCAAGATCGGGGAAAAGGTCTTCTGGAGAAACGGAGTGGACCCCGCGGTCAGCGGTGTTGGTGGAGTAGGCGTTGATAACCCTAAATGAGTGGAAGGTGGTGCCACAAAGAGGTTCGTCAGCGGAGATATCGAGGGCGAGAACATCGTCCACCACTTTGAACCTGGGGAGCACCGTGTAATTGGAAAGAAAAGACATATGAAGGTAGGCAGCCACTCGTGGCTTCCTAGCCGGAGGAAAGAAAGACTTAAAACCATTAAAGGAAGGAAGGTGAGCCTTGTTTACAGGTGGGTCCGGTAGAAGGACTATCGAGGGGGAGGTGGTCGCTTCTTTAAACGACTCAAACAAAGAAAGAAAAACATTCCAGCTCCCAAGGCAGTTATGTTGAATGATGGAGAGAAATGCCGGGGCGGGGGCCAGCGCTTGTCCTGGCGGAGGGGGCATGGGGCGATTAATCATTACCCGGACGAACCCGACGTTCGCGAGGTGCAGGGGAAGGGCTTGGCTCCTCCAGGGGTAGAGGACCACTGAAACCGTGAGTAGTGCCAGGACGTGTGGAGGGTCCAGCTGCGGGAGGTTGTCTAGGGGTTAAGTCCACCGCAAGGGGACCCGGCCCGGACGGGGGAGTAGTGGATGTTGGACCGCCATCGACCGCCAAATCCATGGCGTCTTGACCGGATGGGGGGGGGGCTGGCGAGCTGGTTCTGGTGGGGACAGGTGGTGGAGGTCAAGCCGGACACTCGCCGAACGTGGCAGTGTGGTCACCACCGCAGTTACAGCAATGGGAGGGCAAGGTCGGACAACAGGATGGGACTGGCTTATTGTTGGCGCTCCTGGGGCAGGTTGGATTCTGGCATCTGAGAGCCGCGCGAGTATGGTGAAGCGCACAAATGGGGCAGGTGGGGTGGGAGGCGGGGCATTGTTGATGGGCGTGTCCGTATCTCCAGCAGTTCTTACACTGGGAGCATCAGCAAAAATTAATCCTGCGTCTGAGGCGCGGGCGCCGCGTCCGGACGCATCCGACGTCGTTTTTCCGTCCTCTGCGTCCCCAGCGTCCGGACGCCATTCCCAACGCCGATTGCGTCCTGACGTGACGTCGGACCTTACCCACATCCCGCCGCCACCCCACATCTCCTGCTCTTCTCCCCCCCCTTATCTCACGTCCTGACGTCTCTTTTCCTGCCTCGCATCTCCGCAGCATCCGGACGCCTCCCCAAGGTACCCCCTTTTCCTTCTGCTTCCGGGCGTGCTCATAACAACTTGCCGCCGATATCACCCTAGTCATTCCTGCCGGTGTGCCTCCTACTACTACTACTATCGTGCATAATTTGTTTGTTTCTAGATGTTTCTA
>Ga0307509_10001842_pt1 | contig 35053 bp, 36 predicted proteins | sample 10_EM_MG_FD_202245 | JGI IMG/M metagenome (GOLD analysis project Ga0307509, IMG submission 202245) | Populus trichocarpa ectomycorrhiza microbial communities from riparian zone in the Pacific Northwest, United States - 10_EM | ecosystem: Host-associated > Plants > Roots > Unclassified | place...
AGCTTCCACTAACCTCTACGACCACATGCACCATAATTCCATTTCCTACTTCGTCCAACTCTTATCCAACATCTTCCACTTCCTGTAGCCATCCGTGTCATATAGAACCTTCGTGAAAATTCTAACAATCCAGGGGTAGGGAAAACCCATATCAGGTTGGAAGAACTTTTGTTTAGAGAAACATAATGCAGATATCGCTGACCATCAGTAAATAGTTCTCTGGTTATTGACAGTCTGTGCGATCAGGTTGTGGGGAAAAGTGTTGCTCTCGTGGACTACGGCGATTTCCTTGCCCAAGATGAGCAGTCCACCACAAGTATGTTAGGCACTATCCTCAAGCAGCTTGTCAGCAGAGTAGGGATCCCGGATCATGTACGGGAAGCATTTCAGAAGGCCGAAAAAGAGTTCGGCGGCCGGGGTCTCCTACTCTCCGATAGTGTGGATTGTTGGAAATCACCGGTGATCTCTCCCAGCTGAAGTATTTTTCGTTGTACCCTTTCCTATCTTGTCGCTTGTCTGTTATTAGTTTCCTTTGTCACCCATTATCAAGCGAAGAAGGAGGATTACTATACCTGGTTGTATAGTGGAACGGAAGGGGCGGGCGTATCACCGAAGATGATCGGAAGGCAAAGCGAAGTCGATAGTTGAATAGCGAAAACGAGAAGACCGGAGTTCCGGTCATACGGTACCTTCACCGAATGGACATCTGGCCGTCAAAGGAAGCTGTTGGAACCTTCTCTGTGTCCTGGGGACAGGAGTTGAGTGCGCAGGAAAGATCTTGTATTTTCTATATAAACCTAGTACTTTTCCGTAGATAAAGAAGTAAGACAGTTAAGCCTCCGATCAATATACATACACTGCCTTCTTGACTTCTTCGTCCTTCTTCATCTCGCCAGCAGATTCTTCCTCTATCCAAAACTCATAACAACATGGATCTGGTGAGAAGGAAACTACATCGCCATCGCGGGTATTTATATTTTTCGACGCTTTAGACGAATCACCTCCGAAGCGAGAGCTCATTGAGGCAATGAGTGAAATTGTTCAAGTATCACCAAATGCACGAGTATTCCTTACTGGGAGGCCCCATATCGACGACGAGATCGCGAGGTGCTTTGCCGAGGTGATCCGGATGTCACTTAGCCCTACCAATGGCGATATTAAGAGTTACCTGGAAAAAAGGCTGAGCGATACTGGTCCTAATGCAATGGACGAGGAGCTGCGGGCGGATATTATGAAAACCATTCTTGAGAAGATCTCGGAAGTGTAAGCAACAATATCCGATATATTTCGAATACATATTTCACTAACTATGGTGTCTAGTTTCCTTCTAGTTTCTCTAAATGTTGATGCAATCCTGAGCGAGATTACTCCCCATCAGAGAAAAAAGAAGCTCCATGAGATGGCCAATGGGGGCGTTCTAGGACATGCTTATGCGGCAACACTCTCACGAATGAAGGCGGAGCCTGAAAGCAGATCAAAACTCGGGATGGAAGTCCTAATGTGGGCATCGCATGTTGAGCGGCCATTATATATCGACGAGTTATGCTACGCCTTAGGAGTAGAAGCAGGATCTATCGACTTGAACACTCGGAATCTCCTTGCGATAAAAACACTGATACAGTGCTCTCTAAGGCTCGTTACAGTCGAGAAGTCCTCATCCACCGTCCGGCTTGTGCACCAGACTTTACAAGAACACCTCTCCAATAACCCCAACTTTTTCATCAAGCCCCACTCGATGATCACAGAGGCCTGTTTAACCTACTTCGATTTTCTGCATGTAAGGGACTTGTCGCCTACTGCCCGCTCTGTCCCACCAACAGCCCCGTTGGTTGAATATGCCTCCTCCCACTGGGGTTCACATGCTAGACGGGGGAACACCGAAGGTGTGAAAACTCTTGCACTGAAACTATTCGATGGATACGATAAGCACATATCTTCGAAGATAGTGTTGCGCGGTGTAAGTTCTTGGAGCCAGCCCTTTGATCAAGAGACACCCCTAGAGGATTTACGGGGCTTCACGGCGCCGCATTCTTCGGATGCGAAGAGATAACAATTGCTCTATTGGAGACAATAAATGGGATATACAAGCAACTGATTTCCGCGGTAGAACGGCAATCGCTTGGGCTGCTAGGAGAGGGCATGATGGGGTGGTCAGGATACTGCTGGAACGGAGCGACGTCAATCCCACCACAGCTGACACAACATATGGCCAAACACCACTCTTGTGGGCCGCTAAGAAGGGGCATGAGGGGGTCGTGGAGATTCTGTTGGAGCGGAATGTCGCCAATCCAGACCAAGCTGATAAGTGGAACCGAACACCGCTCATGCTGGCCGCCGAGAATCGCTATGAGGGGGTCGTAAGGACGCTGCTCGGCCGGGACGACATTAGCCCCGACAAAACGGATGGTTGGAGCCAAACACCCCTCTTGCTTGCTGCTGATAATGGGCACAAGGCGGTTGTGAGGGCAGTACTGGAGAGGACCGGTGTCAACCCCGAAAAAGCGAATAAGTGGAGCCAAACACCACTCATATTGGAGGCCAAGAATGGGTATGAGGGGATCGCACGGATGCTGTTGGCCGGTGCGAGGTCAATCCCAACAAAGCTGATTGTTGGGGCCAAACACCGCTCTTGCGGGCCGCCGAGAGTGGACATCAGGGGATCGTGAGGATGTTGTTGACGCGGAACGGGGTCAATCCCAATACAGTGGACACTGTATATGGCGAAACACCGCTCTCGTTAGCAGCTAAGAATGGGAATGAGGGGATCGTGAAGATACTACTCGAACGGAGTGATGTCGATCCCGGTACTGTTAACGAATACGGCCAAACACCGCTCTCGTGGGCCCTCGAGAATGGGCATGAGCAAATTGCAAAGCTCCTGCGGTAGCTTCCATATTTGATCCAAACATGTAGCGAGCCTGCAATCACTAGAGCCCTTCAGCCTTCCAAGCTATATGCAGTGTTCTCAACGGGGCAGTCCGTCCGTCCTGGAGCTGGACGGCGGTGGACTGCGTTCCGCGGTCCCGTCCGGTCTTTTTCAAAAGTTGCCCTGCGCCCCACGGCCAAAGACCGTTTCCCCCGCCGTCCCCAGCAGTCCACCAAGGAATGAAATAACTTGTCCTGCAACCCTGTGCGAAGGACTATAGCCCCGCCGTCCCCCGCCGTCCCCCGTGAAACATATTTCATGCCAAGGAAACCGTCCGAAATAGTAAGCAATCTCGCTTCTGGGGCGAGATTGCTTATGTCATCCCAGCTTTCCTCAGTGCCGGGAGGTCGGGAATATTTTTACAGTAGGAATCCGAGTGCTAGTATGTGATAGAAAAAAAGAAGCAGGGGAACATACAACGAGCATAACGCTACCAGGTTTTTCCATCGGAAGTTGTATACTCCGAACCATTTTCAAGAAAATAGACACAACTCTTTCTCATCTTACGCTTTCTCTCATATATGTAAGAGAAGTAAGAAACGTGGCAATAAGAGGATAGTAAGTAGGTAAGGTTTCTTGATTAAGCGATATGCCCGATGCCCTGCCCTAGCGGTATATTATGGGATATATTCTACACCTATTTATCTCTACCAAATAGCCTCAGCTTTCTTTTAATCTTATTAGATGAATTTCTGGATTTGCTCGGGAAGGGTGTCATGAAATGATACCGATAGGATTCATAATCCCCCGTGGTCACCCGCAGTCACCCGTAGTCCCTGGTCGTCCCCGGTAGTCCCCCGCAGTCCCCTGCCGTCCCCTGCCGTCCCCTGCAACCTCCCACGCTAAAATGTCTTACCTAGCAGGGCCCGCCGTCCTCCACAATGACGGCCGTCCTGAGGTTTCTAGGACGGGTGTGGACCGCATTCTGCCGTCCCGTCCGGTCCAGGGCTCTTGGCAGTCCCCCTGCCGGGCCCTACGGGGGTCCCGGACCGTTGCGAACACTGGCTATATGAACCCCTCCCACAAGGATCTATCGGTTTTGATATCCAAAGAGAGCCCCTGATACTCCCGTCTCCACCCACTCGGATTCCCGTGTTACTGCTGATGCCAAACATTTGGATCACTCTCCTAGAATGTCTCGTTGTCTCCTTAGTTCCCAAAAATCACCTTAACCCCTTCCGATTTCTTGCGACTCTATTGATCAGCTTCTGCTTAACCAAGTTTGCCTTAATTCCTCCCCATTAGCCTGTTTCTATAATCCCTTCTCTCTATACATACACCCTCCTCTTTTTCCTATTGTTTCTCATACCGACTGGGCTAATTTGTCCCACGTCTGTCAAAAATTGAATCTATTCTTACTTCTATTATTGCATATCTTAAACGACAACCATACTCTGTCATAAGAGGGTGAGTGAGAGCTTCCAGAAATCCAGCCACTAGGCAAAAGTGTTCGTGATGCGAGACAGGTCTAATTGCGCTGATGGCGCCATTGATGTCTGTGCCGAGGGGCACTTGTAGTGGGGTAGATAGCTTGAATTTCAACAACTATGAACGGTGAATGTCATGCAGTAGTCAACAGAGAATTCTTGTATAATAGCCAACCATAAAGTACAGGAAAAGCGTTCTTTGGAAGGTATTAGCAAGGGATTTTCGGAGGATAACACGCCTGCTCAGAAAACAAGACACAATTGAAAAGGAAAACCCCAATGATCAATTGTTTAAAGTTCTTTCGGTCTTAGTTCTTCTCTGCAGGTCCGGCTCTCAAACGATCCCCTTTCTACACCAAATCCAGGCTAAGTGGCATTATCTTCCGCCTACCAGAATACACCATCATATTACACGGTGTCCTTCGTTCATTCGACATAGACCACCCAGTCGCTTCCTTCACTACAATATGCCTCATCTCCTGGTGATTCTCCATTCTAGAGGGCTTGAGATTACATCATTGTCTTGAGAACAGGGGTGTTTCGCTTGCTGGCACTCTGGTTGTGCTTTAGGTGGGGTTAGATTCATTGGGGGTGATTACTATGGCTGTGGGTGAGATTTATTGAGGGGTTTAAAAGCGTGGTATGGTCGTAAGAGAAGTTTCAAGTCTAGAGTGCAGTGGTGAGATTCTTTATGTAGATCTCTCGGGCTATGTTGATTAAAGGCGGTGGTGACAAGAATAGAGTACGGAAGCTACTGGATATCAGGTGTGATCGGATGTGGTTTGGTCCATTGGTTGGCGTACTGAATAGGAAATACCAACATCTTGCCATTGGGGCTATGGGTAAAGGTGGAGAGCGTGGAAACGAAAATAGCGCTGGGCATTGAGAGGAGGGTGAGTGGGAGAAGAGTGTTGTCAGGAGTGGGTATAAGGAGGGAAATTGAAGAAAACAATTCAAGGCAAGGCGAGTAGCCAGAGGAAAACAAAGATTCTCACTTACACTCACGGTTATTCCGTACCGCCTTCAGCACCTGCTACCACATGAACAGACAGGAAGAAGCCTACATCCGAGAATATGGAATGAATATGTTTATTCAAAATATTATTTAGAAAACAGTAAGAGCAAGTGGTCTTTTGCAAGTACCACTTGCCCAGTCTGATGGTAACAACTTCCACTGAGGGGTAACAGGACAGGTATTCGCGGGCTGGGTAAAGGTCAGCTGTGATTATTTAAAACTTCGTCCCATGTCGGAGTGGCAGGATCTCGAGCAGGAAGGAGTCGGGTGCGTTAGAATTTTCACGAAGGTTCTATATGTGTGACGTGGATGACTGATTGAAAGGGGATACCAGATTTGAAATCAGTTGAACGTTATGGGAAAAAGAAGTGGAAGTATATGTGGTGGGAAAGGTTACAAGCAAAAGGAGATGTTACAAAAAGGAGTAAGAAAGCAGGCCATGGGTAATAGAGGTTATGAATACGGTTAGAGTTTTTATATATATAAAACCCATTATGACTACTGGTCATACCCCGGTCATTTCATTCCTCAACGAGGAAGGAAATGACAGGGGGTTGTCTAGTGTGAAGCTATTCCTAAAACGATTTCCTACCTGGGCAGGAAATCAGCACACGGGTGCTCCTTGTGGGTTGTGACTGCTATCCTGTAGTATATAAGATCTCCACTCTTGCAGTCGGTAGAAGGACAGAATAAAACTCAACGGTGATAGAGGAACTTATTACAACAGGTTATGAGCCCGGATCGTACCAGGAATTAGTCTACACCGTCTTTCAATTCCCTTTATGTATGTTATTCGCGACCTATATCTTTCACAATGGCTACCACACGAGCTGCAGCAGCAGCAGCAAGTACTCTACCTCTCGCTCCAACTTATTCGCATCCATTCACCTCACTAAGTCACTCGATTCAGAAGCTTGATGGTTCAATGGCAACTGGGAAAAGTAACTATGTTGCATGGAAGTTTAGTATCCTCCGGATTCTGAAGGCAAAAGGGCTGGCCTGTGCGCTAGAGGATGGTTCTGCTGAAGATAGCGGAATTGACGAGGCAGTCAGCGAACGGATCACCGACCAGGCTTTTACGATTATCTTTCATAATATTTGTGACAAACAGATACCGCATATCCAAGCAGCGAGGAATGCACAAGAGGAATGCGAGCTCTGGCGAAGGTTCACCAGGGTATAGGATCGAATGGAGGAATGGGACTCATACAGAGGATATGAAGTCTGCACTTAAAGGAAGGACAAGACTTGTCTGCACAGGTCAATAAGTTCAAGGAACTCGCTACTCAGGTAGCAAAACTCTCACCAGATGGTGTGGGTATCCCAGATAGTGATCTGGTGGCGATGTTGAGCCTATCACTTCCGGAGTCCTATGAGCCATTGATCATGGCAGTTCAGTCACCCGCGGAGAATATTACGTTTGACTTCCTTACTGGTAGGTTGCTTCAAAAAGTGACACGCAGACAGGCTGCACATAGTACGGCAGACAGCCACAGTACCCAACCACTGTCAGCCTTTGGAGCAGGACCTACCTTTCGTCAAGGCAGTTATAGAGGGTAGGGGATACAGTCATCCAGTGAACAGAGGTTTTACCCAAGGAATGAGAGTTGGTTCTTCTGTTAGTAACAGAGGACGTGGAACATCCGGGCATGGAAGAGTTAGCGGTTGTTGCCATTATTGCAACAAGGAAGGGCACTGGAAGAATGAGTGCTTTAAGAGAAAGAAGGACTTACAGAAGGGTAACAGTAAAGGACATTTGACATTTGTGGGATTTGCAACTCGTGGAATTGGAACCAGAGATTGGATTATAGATTCAGGTGCTTCAAGGCACCTTACAGCTCACACGGAATTAGTACAGGATTATATTCCGGTTGTGTCTACCTCAATTACAATACGAAATGGAAACGAAATCATGACAGTGGGTCAAGGAAATATCAGTCTCAATAGAGATTCAGGAATAATGTGGCTCTCAGGGGTACTGCATGTAACCGATATCGGTAGCAACATGATTAGTGTTGGAAGTAGTGTGGACAAAGGATTCGAGGTAGAATTTACACGCAAAGGATGCGTGGTCAGTAAGGGGAATACCGAAAGCGTAATCGGATGTAACGGGGGCACCCTGTAGAGAGGTGAACTCTAAGGTTGCGACTACACCAAACACTCAAAGTAGAAGATAAACATGAGGTAAAATAATTCAGAAGAATCAACGGTGAAACTTAACATAGTTAAGCTCGAAGCTTCACTCAATTTAGTCCTCGTAAGGAAAGGTTAGTTTGTCGAAGTAGAATGCCAAACACTTAAACTTAAGTAGATATCAGATTTAAGCCTTTAACATTGACCACTACTGCCACCTGGTACGAGTACCATGTCCTGCTCAGGGCTGTCTGGGGTCTATCCTCCTTCAGGAATTATGCTACCGCAAGTACCAGACCAACTTGGGTATTCTTAACTCCGTCCATAGGATATGAGCTTCTGCAATGCATCTCCAATACAACCGCAGATGAAAAAACTCTTCCTATCGAAGTCATACCAGTGGCTAACTGTTATGACAACAACCGGAGTCAATACCTACGTGGTGCACTCACTGGCTTAGTGGTAGTTTTCTCTTTACAACCAATGCAGTCCATCATTTAATCTACAGGACTATCCAAGGTGATAAATTGACATGCAAGCTCCCCCTGTGAGATGTAGCCGATAGTTGGCAAAGGGGGCGTTACCCATAGCCAGCCTCTCGGGACATACTCTACTGTGATAAGACTCCTACCTCTAGAGTCCAATAACAACCCATAGTAATGCTACAAATCAAGGGCAGAAGGTCTCGGCTGGTTACTGCGGTATTTGTCCCCGAAGCTCCCTGGCCTCCTTGGACTACCTAAGTACCACTAGGAAGACTACCATACTTCCTGTAGTCGCAGATAGACTCCTAGGTGCCGGAGAGACCATTTATGGGCGACCCCCATTTTCGCAGTTACCCATACTCCCCTTATATATCCTGCAAACCACATTCAGTCGGACCGACGGCTTGACTTATACAGTGTTAGGGCAGCGGCCTCAATGACTTCTTTTGACTAGCAAATGAGCAACTATGCAGCCGTCTGCCGATGACGCGCTGTCCCAACACTGGGGCCAGAGGGGGGTGTTAGCAAATCCTGCCCAACTTCACTTTTATGTTCGGGCCACCCTTATACTGGCGTGGGGCCTCCCCGCGCAGATGCGTGTGTGCCCAAGAGCATCTAAGAGCTCATAGAATGTGAGGCAATCGACCTCTAAGTTCTGGGATGACTTTGCCGGTAAAGGTAGGGTAACTTGGACTCCTCAGTTGGGTAACTAGGGTCCATGGGCATCATGACCAAATTCCCAAGGTAGGGTAACTTTGCCCTCTTATACCATTAACCACTCTGGAAGTCGTCCAGTTGCCAACAAAAGTCATATCAGAGGTCCGGGTAATCTTCCCATAATTCTCTTGACCTTATGTGAATGTTCTCCCGAAAGGTTACCCTGCCTAATAGAGTACCCATGGCTACTCAACCATTCCTTTGACTTGGTTCTAGGTTAACCAGCTATTTGTATACGAGACCATACCACCTCTGGTTACCACTTGGTATACCATTTGGGTGAATGTGGTAGGCATTGTAGCAACCTATCGTAGGGTCGTTACTTCGGAAAAAGTCAAGGGAATGTTTAGTACTCGTCAGGGCTACAAGATGTAGCATTTACGGGAAACTCACGGCAGAGAGACACTACGACAAAGGAAATTTGGCATAGACCGATAGCTCACCGCACCATAAGTGAACAGGCTGTGGAAAATATTCCAAAGTCAGTGACCGACTTTCAGCTAGCAGAGACAATGGCATCAGAAGAGCCAATATGCACAATATATGCACAAGGAAAGCAAAGCAGGGAAAATCTCACAGGAGAGAGAAAAAAGAGCCAAGAGCTGTTGCACACAATTCATTCCGATGTGTGTGGACCACTCACAACTACAGGGTTCATGGGAGAGCAGTACTTTACCACATTTATTGATGAGTGGTCAGGGTGGATTGCTATATCACTTCTCACGCAGAAGTCAGAAGTTTTTGAATTGTTTAAGCAATTTAAGGCAAAGGTAGAGCGAGAGACATGAAAGAAAATTAAGTTGCTCTGATGAGATGGAGGCGGAGAGTACACCGGGAATGACTTTCAGAGTTGCCTTATGGAACACAGGATTACACAACGGATTACACCAGCTTATACACCGGAACACACTGGGATTCCGGAGATGGCCAACGGTACAATCATCGAAATAGTGCGATGTATGCTATTCAATTAAGGATTAGGGAAGGAATTTTGCGGGATTTGCAGTAATGACTGCCGTACACATTATTAATCGCTTGCCGTTGAGCTCGCATGAAAATGAGCCACCCTTCGAAAGGTGGTTTCGACATCCACCATCAATTGGCCACTTAAGAGTATTTGGTTGTATTGCCTACTGGCATATTCCTTCAGCGAATAGAAGAAAGATAGAGCCAAGGGGACAAAGGTGTTGAATCATAGGATATAAGGAGGAAAGTGGTAGTCGGGGCTACAGGGTCTATAATGAGACCACGAAACAGGTTCTGATAAGCAGGGATATTGTATTTGACGAAACAACAATGATGAAGAATACGTCACAAGCGGGACAGGGTACCGCCAGCCAGGTAGAGGGCCTGGGACAACTGAGAGAATCAGAGGTACAAGAAGAAATAAGGGAAAATGAGGCACAGGAACAAGGACATATATCGAGCGAGGAAGAAGAGGAATTGCATATGGATCAACCTCTACCGCCAATTGATCCAGAGGAAGAAAATACAGCTACACAAGTTTATAAGCATGATACAATAATTGTTCAACTACCGCCAGGACAGGAGAACACAATTAGAGAACAAGAAAATGGAGGCCCGATAGGACTGGACGTGGCTGGAAGACCACAACGGACTCGACCAATACGCGAGATATTTCGCCCTGCTGCCTGGCAGGCATTTATGGCAGGGGCAGCGGAACCGGCAACATTACAGGAAGCTCTTGTCGGGAAAGATGACCTTGCTTGGAAGGCAGCATGGGAAAGTGAATTGGAATCGCTACAGAAGAATGGAACCTGGGTTAATGAAAAGGCCGCAAAGGACAGGAATATTGTCGGGTGTAGATGGCTGTTCAGACGAAAGGAAGACGGAAGGTTTAAGGTTCACTGAGTGGCGAAATGGTTTTCACAGGAACCAGGGATTGACTTTCAAGAAACCTTTGCTCAGGTTGCAAAATTTACAACACTCCGTGTGATACTTGCTCTGGCAGCAGAAAATGATTAGGAACTTCATAGTATGGATGTTAAGAGAGCATTCTTCAATGGTGTACTTGAGGAAGAAATTTATATGGAATGTCCAGAAGAAATAGTGCAGGAAGTGCAGGAGGTGCAGGCATGTCGTTTGGTCAAGGCAATTTATGGGTTACGACAATCCCCTTGTGCATGGTATCAGAAGATACAGCCATTTTTTATAGAGCACAAGTTTGTCCCCAGTGCTCAAGACTTCAGCCTCTATATCAACTACGGGAGAAGGCTACTTGTGTTAGTCTATGTTGATGATCTGGTTCTAGCAGCAGCAGAACTGAAGGAGAATCTCTGGATAAAGACGGCACTTGCAAAAGCATTTGAGATGACCGACCTGGGTGAGCTCAAGACGTTTCTAGGACTAGAAATTTCTAGAGAGAGAAATCAGCGGTTGCTTACCCTTCATCAAACAAAGTATATCAACAAGATCCTGCAGCGACACAGGATGGAAGATACTCGACCAATCTACACACTGCTTGATCCTGGTACAAGACTGCCTTCATAGAGGGATCTTAGTCCAGAACAAAGGGAAGTTAAGACGGTTGACACAGAGGTTTATCAGTCAGCTGTCGGGTCCCTGATGTATGCCATGCTAGAGACAAGGCCAGACATTACATATTCTGTTGGTTTGGTTAGTCAATGTAACCACGAGCCACTATGGGAACACGGAGTGGCAGTGAAACGAATCCTTCGTTAGCTGGGAGGGACTAAAGGGCTGCAATTGAGATATAGAATGAGTAATACCAGTGGAGGATATTCAGATGGGAGAATGGGGATCAGGGAGTGATAGGAAGTCTGTTGGAGGATCTGTTTTTCTCTTCAATGGAGGTGCTATATCCTGGAGTAGTAAGAGGCAGACGTTGATCATCTTGTCAACTACAGAAGCGGAATATATGGCAATGACCCAAGCAGCAAAGGAGATCATTTGGCTTCGGGTCTTGTTGGAGGTGGTGGGAGTGATTTCACATATCAGGCAGATATCACAGCTTCACAGACACAACCAGGGGGCATTCGCCCTAACCAGAAACCCAGAATATAATGCGCAGACCAAGCATATTGATATTCAGTATCACTTCGTTCGGGAACTTCTAATGGCACAAAAGGTCTACCTTGAATACTGCCCGAGCTCAGACATGATCGGGGACATAATGACCAAAGCCCTACCACGTGTTACATGTGAGAAACATACAACGGCAAAGGGAATGGTTAATGGAATGAACAAGTTGTATAGAACTCTTCGTGAGGGGGTGTGTTAGCATTTTCACGAAGGTTGTTTATCTGTGACGTGGATGACTGAATGAAAGGGGATACCAGATTTGAAATCAGTTGAAGGTTATGGGAAAAAGAAGTGCAAGTATATGTGGTGGGAAAGGTTACCAGCAAAAGGAGATGTTACAAAATGGAGTAAGAAAGCGGGCCAAGGGTAATAGAGATTATGAATACGGTTAGAGTTTTTGTATATATAGAACCCAGTATGACTATTGGTCATACCCCAGTGATTTCATTCCTTGACGAGGAATGAAAGGACAGAGGGTTCTCTCGTGTGAAGCTATTCCTAAAACGATTTCCTACCTGGGCAGGAAATCAGGACACGGGTTCTCCTTGTGGGTTGTGACTGCTATCCTGTAGTATATAAGATCTCCACTCTTGCAGTAGGAAGAAGGACAGATTAAAACTCAACAGTGATAGAGGAACTTATAACAACAGGATGGGGGCGCTCAGTAGAACGTCGGGTGTAACGACCCTATGATAGATAGCTACAATAACTACCACCTTAGCCCAAATGGTATACCAAGAGGTAGTCAGAGGTGGTATGGTCTAGTATACTTAGTATACAAGAATGCTGGTTCGCCTAAAGGCAAGGGCTAGGAAACAGTAGAATAGGCTTGGGCATTCTATTAGGCAGGGTAACCTTTCAGGAGAACATTCACATAAGGTCAAGAGAACTAGGGGAATGTTACACGGACCTCCGAGACAACCTTTGTGGTTGACTGGAGGACTTCCGGAGTGGTTAATGGCATGACAGGGCAAAGTTACCCTACCTTGGGAATTTGGTCATTATGCCCATGGACCCCAGTTACCCTACCAAGGAGTCCAAGTTAACCTACCTTCACCAGCAAAGTCATCCTAGAACTTAGAGGTCGATTGCCTCACATTCTATTAGCTCTTAGATGTTCTTGGGCGCACACGCAGCTGCGCGGAGCAAGCCCCACGCCTGTTTAAGGGTGGTCCAAACATGCTATTGAACTTGGACGGGTTTTGCTAACACCCCCCTCTGGCCCCAGCGTTGGGACGGCGCGTCATAGGCAGACGGCTGTGTAGTTGCTCATTTGCTAATTAAAAGAGGTCATTGGAGCAGCTGCCGTATCACCGTATAAGTCGTCGCCGTCCGTCCGACTGAATGTCGTTCGCAGGATATATAAGGGGAGTTTGGGTAACCGCCAAAATGGGGGTCACTCATATATGGTCTCCTGGGCATCTAGGAGTCTATTCTTGCCTACGGGTTGTAGGGTAGTCTTCCTAGTGGTACTTAGGTAGTCTCAGAAGGCCAGGGTGCTTTCGAGACAAATAACTCAGTAACCAGCCCGGACCTTCTCCTCTTGCTTTGTAGCATTCCTATGTGTTGTTATTGGACTCTAGGGGTATGAGTCTTATCACGGTAGAGTATGTCCCGAGAGGCTGGCTATGGGTAGCGCCCAATTAGCCAACCATCAGCTACATCTCACCGGGGGAGCTTGCATGTCAATTTATCACATTGGATAGTCGCGTAGATTAAATGATGGACTGCATAGCTTGTATAGACGAAACTACAACTGGGCCAGTGAGTCCACCACCTAGGTATTGACTCCGGTGGTTGTCATAACAGTTAGCCACTGGTATGACTTCGATAGGAAAAGTTTTTCCACCTGCGGTTGTGTTGGAGATCCATTGCAGAAACTGATATCCTATTGACGGAGTTCAGTGTACCCGAGTTGGTGCGACACTTCCAGCTGAATAATTCCTGATGGAGGGTAGACCTCGGACAAACCCTGAGCAGGACCGGGTGCTCGCACAAGGTCGGAGTAGTGGTGAATGTCAAAGGCTTAAATCTGATATCTACTTAAGTTTAAGCGTTTGGCATTCTACTTTGATAACCAACATTCCTCAAGAGTACTTATTGAGTGAAGCTTTCAGCTTAACGATATTAAGTTTTACCGTTTTGATTCTCTTGAATTATTTACCTCATCTTTATCTTCTACTTTGAGTGTTTGGTGCGGTTGCAACCTTAGAGTTCACCTCTCTATAGGGTGCCCCCGTTACATCGGGAGAGCTCACCTACCTCTGTTTAGGGCAATATTTGATATAGTGAGAGACAATGTATCTTTATCTCCGGGTAGGAGTACATCTTTTCACATAGATCGTGAGGCAGTGAATGAATACCCTGTTGGCAAGAGTAACGTTGATAGGCTTTCCATCCAAATAACTTTGATCAAACTTTGATTTAACCAGGGCCTTGATGAACCTTTTGAAAAGGGTTTCAAAGTGCTTAGTGCCAGTATAGTAACATGAGGTGAGCACATATGCATGAGTATTCAAGAGGTCAAGAGTTTTTATGTGCTCTAAACATGTGAGCCTATGAGTTAGTAATGGAAAAAAGACAATAAGATCACCAACTGATGTTATGAACTGCTTCAGGCCAGAGCCCTGGGTTCCGAATAGTCGGCTGTGGACTGGCTCATACTAGCTGGAGCAGGTCAAAGTATAGGCTAGTCTGGTTGCAGAAATTAGAGTGACCGGGCAGTCGTGATTGTTGAAACTGACTGAACCGGGCTCGATCAGACTAGCCAGCCCAGGTGAAAACCCAGTGATAGGAGATGTATTGGCTTGTAGCTTATCCGCTTAAAAATAACAGTTAAATCATGAAAACCTCTGCAGAGAAATCAGCTGTGTGAAAGTTCTCTCTCATTCACCTATACTTATAAGCAGACTCCACTAACCGACTCAACTACCAAATCTCAGGCAAGTTGGAACACGCATGTTGCCTAGCTTATATTGGGCAGTAAAGATCCGTTGCAACTAACGTACCCCACAGCTGGCCAAAACACATGGTGACATGAAGCAAACTTATAGAGTGGCATTCAGAAAACCGGTTTAGGCTCTCTACTTGGAGACTATTTCATATAACCGTGTGTTTTGGCTTTCTATAGTGTACCTTATCAAGTCTTGTAGTTCACTAATCGGGTGATGCTACATGTAGCGAAACTTGCTTATTAATACACCTTCCCCGCCATGCGCCCATGCCGGGGGGGAATTGGGAGACTGGTCTGGGACTAATCCCGACCAGTCCTTGACTACATTTATTGGTCAGGTCTAGTCATGGACATCAATTCAGACCGACCGACTGGTCGTGCCTCCCAGACTTGACCGGTCCGACTATTTGGAACCCTGCCAGAGCCCGTAGAGTTTCTTAAAGACTTCACGGTCGTTCCTTCCGTGAGGCATGGTATACAGCCTAGCATCCGCTACCGCGTTCCCTCCATGTGCGCTCTGATTGCCGACTGTGATAATTCTTTCATCGTGCTTGGTCTTCCGGTGCATGTAATCTCTTTTGTACGTGCTCAGGTACCGGCTTCTCATTATTGGGTCTCCTGTCAACATCGTTTGATAAGCTTCTTGAGCACTATTGCTAGCCTTTAGGAATGTTATTTTTCGCTGGTTGGAGGTGACTCGCTGATACCAGGAGCGTTTCTTGGCATCAGGCTCTTCACGGACGGGAGTAAGTTCTTTAGGGATATCGAGATTACGCAGATTGTCGATCAAAATTTGTTGCTTTGAGCTATCGATGCGGGGTTGTTGAACTTGCAAATCAAGCTGTAGGAAATCCTGTGAATCCAACTTAATTGCCTCCAGGTTACCGATGTGCCCATTTGCCATTCGCTTAGGATCAGGTGTGCTACCCGCACTCCTCTGGCCCGCAACAGTATTGGTAAGGTGTATGCCTGCTCCCTGACGGTGGAATATCCAATGAAGGCTAGTTGCTCTAAGCCCTCCGCCCATTAGCCTCGTGGGTTGTGATAAATAGAGCATGATCGTTGCTCGTTCTTTTTTCTTGATGGAGTGGATGGTGATGGTTGAAGGGGTTGTTGATGAAGCTTAATGGAAAGCACGAAGAGGAGAAACACAGGTAACTAACACAAGCCATCTATAACCATCATGACAGCCCTTCACTCGTCATGTTCATAAAGCTTCTACCCTCTTCATAGGCCAACCCCTGTATGCCTAGCGACATAGGGTATTAAGGGAACAATGAAACCACATACCCCATACCCCATACACTATTATGATACATCAACCCGCCCATGAAAGGAACACCCTATGATATTCCTAGCTGCTTACTATGTGGGAACAACAACCCAGGACGAAGTGCCTAAAAACCAGAAAGTATAGTTCTACATGCCCAATGACTGTATCTGTCCTGAATGCATATCCGCTAACCTGCATATCGGTCTAACCGCCTAACCTATTCCCTATATGCGATCCATCAGTTGTTACTTTGGTTTAGGTTGGAGTTGGAGCTCGTGTCTCCACATAAATAATTGGGACTTGCTAGATGGGTATGAGGTTGTCCTTGGGATGCTACTCAAGTGGAATGACTTCAACCCAGGCCAAGTGGATAAGCGGAGGGATTAGATTCGATCCCAAATATGCGGTAAGCCTGCAACCAAGGGTGCTCTCCTCTCTCTAGCAGTTTGAGCTACTCAAACCCCCTCCCGAAGGGCCTAATAGATTATCATATCCAAGGCGACTGCTCAACCGTTCCATCCATGGTACGCGGTTAACCTTGTCCACAGGCCACAGTACAAGAGGAATCTCCCGACATATGTGGGAGGAGTTTCAGATGGCGAAGGAGTTTGGTGGCCCAGGCGTCCCGCTGGATATGATAGAAATTTTCAAGAAGACTATTGCACCGCTTCCCCTGTTAATTATATGTATCGATGTATTAGATTGGTCTCCCCCCAAGGACTGAGAGTTCCTTGAGTCACTGGAAGAAATTGTTCGAGTGTCCCCAAATACGCGAGTATTCCTTAACGGAAGCCCCACACCGAGAACAAAATTGTAGTGTATTTTACCAAGGCCTTCCGGATACCTCTTTGTCCTATCCATGGGGATATGATGAGTTATCTAATGATGAAGCTAAGCGGTGACACTGACCCTCATGTAGTGGACGACGAACGAGGGGCCGATATTTTGAGAATCATTCAGGCGGACATCTTGCAAAGGTAAGTGAGAATGTCTTATACATTCCCGATCCAAGCCAGAGGTTTTATTCGCTAACGGTGTCTACCTTTCTTGTCATTTCTCTGAACATGAATGCAATGCTAGGCGAGGTTACTCTCAATCGGAGGAGAAAAAAGCTTGGTAAATCACTTGAGGGGAGAGCTTTGGAGATGCTTTATGCGGCAACCATATCGGGATTCAAGTCTCTGCAAGGGGGTATGTCAAAGCTCGGCATGGAAGTTCTAATGTGGGTATCGCAGGCAGCGTCGCCGTTACATATTGACGGGTTGTGTCAAGCCCTGGGGGGGAGGGGTCTATCGACATGGATATTCGGAGCGTTTTTGTGATAGAAACAGGGCTGGCATGCGGGCTGGGGCTTGTCACAGTCGGGACGTCTTCTTCTATCATCCCGTTTGTCCACTTTACTGCGAGAAAGCACCTCTCGGATAACTCCAACCTCTTCCCTCTGCTCCACCCGATGATTGCAGAGGTTTGTTTAACATACTTCAATTTTCAGCACGCGAGGAGCTTTTCTCTTGTCCTTCGTTTAGTCTCTCTAATCGTCTCTTTTGCCGAATAATCTTTGTGCCATTGGACTCTATAGACTAAGTAGGAAATGATACAATGTGTAAAAGCCCTTGTATTGAAACTATTGGATGGGTACGATAAACATATATCTTCGAAAGTAGTACTATTGGGTAATCTGAGAGCTGGGGAGCAGCATTGTGATGGAGAAGGCACCCATAAAGGATTCACAGCGTTTCACGGTGCACAATCCCTTGTGCACGCGGATATAGCCGCTGCTTCACCATGGAATATATGGGATATGCGGGCAACATACTTCAATGGTCACACAGCGTTTGCTTAGGCCCCTAGGAGGGGGCCAGAGGGGATGGCGATGGTACTACTAGAACCAAGCGAGGCCAGTCCAGACACGCCAGACACGAAATATGGACGAACACCGCTCTTATGAACTGAAAATGGGCATGAGGGGGTGGTGAGAATTCTCCTGGGACACAATGACGTCAAACCCGAAGAAGTCGATAGGCGGAGTCAGGCACCTCTCTTGCGGGCCGCCGCCAGTGGACATGAGGGAATCACGTGGGTGATGCTGGAACGGAACGACGTCAGCACTGATAGGGCGGATACTTGGGGCTAAACACTTCATTTGTGGGCTGTCCATCATGGGCGGGTAGGGGTCGGAATGGTGCTGATGGAACGTAGCGACGTGGATCCCTGAAAAATGGATAGTTGCCACCGAACGCCGTACACTCGCCCGAGGAAGCCACCGCATGCAAGCTCCTTCCCGGCCCAGAGGAAGGAGTCTGCCAAGATAAACACGAGGCCGGCCGCCTAGGTTTACCCTTCACTGGTCTGCAACAAACTCTTGTGAACCGCATGAGTAGACATCCACGTGGTAGTAAATAATATGAAAGGGAACAATTTCGCTACTCAGCTCTCGGAGTACATTAGGGCAAACATGTGCTGATGAAACTTGATCGAGAGCAATCATTGGAGGTAGAGGAATCTAGAGACAGCTCCTAGTACGAGGATTCTAGTGCGAGATATTGACTTCGTCAATTAGAGCGGTGTGACGTCTTTCAGAATAGGCAGATTCCGCATTGCTATGTTCGACTTTGTGAAAAACCCATGGCCGAAACGTGTGGACTGTATGGATGGGAAGTGTATAGAAGATGAAACGAATATATCAAGGACAGACTCGTTATTTAGTGACCTACTCTTCCCAAGATTGTGGCCGGAGGGGACCCTTTAAATACATGAATCAATACTAACTCTTCCGGGAGTCGCTGAACATAATCACACCATTTCTGTCCTTTCTCACGCTATTGCTTTACCCTACTTTCCCCTCTTTGCCCCCCTGCTTTCCTGTACCTTTTACCCCTCACTTCACATCCTTCATCGAGCACTTGACTTCGGTGAATCCTCCGACACCCTTCTCGCACCCCCCAATGCATAGCACTACAGGCCGCACGTCCATGGAGCGCCGGTGATTAACAACAGACTTTATCTTTGGATTGTACATGTGGGATATTAACGATTGTCTTTGGAATCCAGAGTCCAGGGAAAAAAAGCCTCCTGTAGTGACTCCCAGGGAAGCAGGTTGAATGTTCGTCGTACTGCAAGAAGACTCTACTAGAGAAAACCGCAAACCCTATCGGGTGATATATTTTCTACCGACCGCAAAACCCCCCCAGCAAGGCAGCCATACCATAACCCCGCTTAACTTGCACATAATTTTTCCAAAGATGCTGCTGCTCTAGCCGGTATATATATAGGTTCTTCTTGGGACGAGGGACAGTTCGAGACCAGGGTATTCTTTCCCTTATTTTCCCTTGTAAAACTACAGCGGCTAGTAGTGTTTCTTCAGAGTCACTTCCTTCGTCACTTTATCTTTCATCTCTCGGCTATTCCCCCTTCCAGAATTCTCGTGATTACAGTTTTGTCCAAGGAGGAGTGTGAAGACAGTGGTGAGGTTGTGGGATTCTTTATCTAGATCTCTCCAGTGATGTTTTTTAAAGGCAGTGGCTACAAGGATGGGTTCTGGAGGCTGGTTAACATGAGTCGTGTTGTGATGTAACTTGATCTATTTATTGGTTAAAGAGGCTTGTTAGCATGTTGCATAGGAATTACCAAGTCTCTGTTATCTGGGGTATGGGTAAGGAGGTGTGAGTGGAAAAAATAATGGCCCGGGGCGTTAAGGGCGGATTGAGTCAAAGGCGAGTGGGGTAAGAAGTCGGTATACAGAGAGATTTTGCAGAAAAAATTGTTCCAGACGAGATTATTGGCCAGATGATGACAGAAACCCACACTTAACCTCTAGTTTGGTTGGAGTGCCTTCAGCAACTGCTACCATGTGAACTCATATGAAGAAGCCCAGATTGCACAAGATGGAACTGAATGTATTTATTAAAGGCTTTTTAGATAACAAGTATGAGTGACCTTTTGCCAGCAAATGAGAGAAGGACCTGTTCAGTTCCCACAGTAAAAACATCCACCGAGGGGTAACGACAGGAAAGATATTCTGGAAGCTGGGTAAAGGTCAGCTTTCTATTTTAAGATTTCTTTCACAGTCTGAGAGGAATTTGAGCAGGAAGAGGTACACATCAGGTGGGTGGGGAGGAGCTAATGTACCTAGGTGAAAGAAAATATTTAATGTGATGACAGAGTATTAATCATTGTCTTGGGGTTGGAGTTGATATTTTCACCTCGGTGGCGAAGCACCGAATGAATGCCCAGTAGGCACGGGTAACATCGGTCGATTTTCCATCCAAATAACTTTCATCAAACTTTGATTTCTCAAACGCATGGATGAACCTGTTGAACAGATTTTCAAAGTGATGAGTGCTAGTCTTTTGATGCGAACCGAGAACATCTGCATGAGCATTCAAGACATCCAGAATTCTTTCATTTTCTGAACAAGTTAGCCTACTGAGTTAGTAATGGAGGAAAGGCAACAAGATCACTCACTGATGTTTCGCACTGCCTCAGGTGTGAGCCCATAGAGATTCATGAAGACTTCAGGGTCATTTCTCCCCTGAGGTATGTCATAGAGGGTGGCATCTGCTTTTGCATCTGCTGCAAATACCGTTTCATTGGGGGAGTTCCGCCATCTTATACGAGCATCTTGGGAAATACGGGCCAGTTCCAAGGCAGCTAGCTGGTCTTCGAAGGATGTAATCTGCTGATCGTAGCAAAGCTTATCAGCGACAAGCTGTTCTTTCACGGAAGCAAGCTCTTTGAGGATATCGAGGATATCGAGACCATGGAGATTGCAGATGCAAATTTGTTGCTTAGGATCCAACTTCATCGTACACGCGCCTCTCTGGCCAGAAACATCACCGGTGGTGCGTATGCCCCCACCGAGATGCCGAAACCTCCAACGAAGATTAGTTGAACTTAGCCGTGCACCAATCAGCCTTCTGGACTGCGACAAATAGAGCATCACGATTTTTCGTTCTTTTTTGTTTATTGCGTTGTCATAATTCGTGCGCACTTTGTTGACGGAAGGGATGTTGCGTTGTATGTTCTATGAAGGCTGCTAGCTATCGTACACCTTAAGTATGGAAAACTCTGCTCGTTGATGCCATAGTGCTATGTCTCCACATGTGCCCTATATATCGGTTTATGCCCTAGAATATTCGCCCACACACAAACTTCAGCGTTCTCCCATACATGTGTGCGCTTCAATCTGCCTACGCTATCTCTGCTCCTAACCCCGCACCCTACTACTGGGACCACCATACCACTTCTTGATGAAGCCTCAAGGAAAGCAGAAAGAAAAGAAACAAAGGCGCAATGTGAAAAGACTCCAGATGGAGCGGCGAATGAGAGAGAAATGTTGTTACGAGATCTGGATACGAGGCGAATGGGCTGGAAAGATAAAGATGGACGGGCTCGACAGATGAAGAAGGACAAAGAAGTCAAGGAGGAAATTGCCGTACATTCTTGGGACCCGCACCCCGCTTGCTTATCGTTTCTATCTAAGGGAGAAGGAAGATTTATATAAGAGAATACAAAGATCATTCGTGAACTCCCAACCTGCGGGAATCATTCCGGGAATGTCAGTAAACCACGGAGTTCCAGTATCCTGACCGCTGAGTACTCCGTGCATCCCCCCTCGCAGTGCCTTCCGGACACTTCCGGACACACATGCGAATCTTCTCCGACCCTTTACAAACTAGGTATCTCCGTTCTTCCTCCTTGATTGATAATGATTAACAAAGGAAACTAAAACTAATGAGCGACTGGATAGGAAAGGTATAAGGCAAGAATCTTCTGTGCGGAGTGATTGCCGGTGATATTCAACAAGAAACAGTCATCTAGATACCAGTTATCCCTGTAGTTAAGGACGCGCCAGGAGATACATCTCTCCTTCTACATAACAAGACACTCCTGAAGCACAAGAAACTCTCTAAAGAAACACGAGCAACTAACACAAGCAATCTAGGACCTTTCGGACATTGTTTTCTCCAACATTCTCGTAAAGTTTCTACCTCAATAACTTGAATAAGGGAGAATTGTCTCAGAACCCTTAAGCTACCTCCCTAAGTAACGCCTGATTTTGTTTTGCCCGCATTTTCTCATATTCCCACCAAAATAGGAAACTTTGAGCACCTGAGAATCCTCTCTTATCCAATTTGATTCCGTACCCTGCCCGTAGACCGACTCCCCTATTCCTAGCAACATAGGGTATGAAGGGAACAATGAAACCAAATAGGCAACACCTCATACCCATTGAGATCAACACAACCATGAAATGAATATTTAACGCCTAGCGGCATAAGATATAAGAACAACAACAGCGATCCACGGCAAAGTACCAAACCGCCAAGAACCATAATGCCAACTTATAACTGAGCGCATTTCCGCTAACTTGTATTCTGTCTAACAACCTAACTGCATGCCATATAGGGAATCTAATAGTTCGTATGTTGGTAAAGTTGTGTTATAACTCGTGTCCCCTAGCCGGGAATTTACACTCTCTCGCTGCTACATATAGGTCGCGGGTGTCGTAGGGATGCTAATCAAGCGGAATGACGTCCCAACCAAGCGGATAAGAGGAGCCGCTGGATTTGATCACAAACATGCGGCAAGTCTCCCATAAATAGTGGTATCCCTCTAGCCGTCTGAGGTATCTGAGCCTCCATCCAAAAGGCCCAGCCGATTATTATATCTGAGGCGAAAGCCCAATACTTCCATATATCCATTGTCCCAAACAGTCCTTGGCGTTGCCGAGAGCACCGGACGGGACGGGACAACTATCAGTAGTCTGTCCTGAGGAGCCTAAGGGCGGGACGGCGGGCCTTACTCAAGATATCAGGGCTTTGGGTCGTTAGACTGAGACGTCTAGCTGCCACCCCCCCAAACTACCCTTGTCCCCCCCCCCCAACGGCCCGCCGTATCACTTTACGACTTTTTTCCTAAGTTAAACAATTCAGTCTATGCCAGTCCCCTATTGATGTCCTCCTACTCCCCGCTGCACAAGTACGTTCTAAGCGATCGATAATGGTTGGACTAACGGGTGCTTATGCGACTCCAGAACCTTACAAATCACTGCCTCCGCTTTCCTCAAGTTCCACAGATCCTAGTTCCAAGACAAGTGATCTGCTCATCGGACACGATACCTCTCGAACTCCCACAAAAAATGGGAATCCAGATGATAGGCTATTGCACAGATGTCGAGATATTATATCAGTGGATCACCAGTAATACAAGTATCAACTCGTTCAATAATAATAACTGCTTCAACAATATTTTGTCACCGAAATAGACGAGGGACGTCAAATTCTACGGTGGATATCATCACTTGAACCACAGAAATGGCACCAAAGCGTGCGAACCGGTAGACTGAATAGTGTGGGGAACTGGATACCAGAAACTAGCGAGTTCAGAAAATGGCGCGATGCAGATAACGGTTGCATCGAGCAAGTGTTGTTTGGTTAAGGGGATCCAGGGGTAGGGAAGAAATATGTGAGGTGGGAAGGACCTTGGTCTAGAGAAAGATAATTGATGTCACTAACGATCTGTAAATAATAGTTCCCTAGTTATCGACAATCTGTGCGTCTGTCGTGGGACAAGCGCGTAGCGACCGTGGGACTATAATACGATTTCGTTGCCGAACAAGAACAGTTGACACCGAGTATGTTGGGCGCTATGCTCAAGCAAGTTGTCAGTAGAGGAGGAATCCCTTGGCAGATCCGGGAGTCATTTCAGATGTCGAAAGAATTTGGCGGCCCAGGGCTCTTACTCTCGGATATCGTGGAAACTTTCAAGAAGACTCTTGCATCCCTTCCCCGGTTATTTATATGCATCGATGAATTAGATGGGTCTCCACTCGAGCACCCACGAGAGCTCTGTGAGTCACTGCAAGGAATCGTTCCGGTGTCCACAAATACGCGAGTATTCCCTACCGCAATCCCGATATCGACAATGGGGTTTTAGAGTGTTTTAGGGCGGCCCTCCGGATACCTCTCAGTTCTACCCATTGGGATATTATGAGTTATCTAAAGATGAGTCTAAGCGGTGCCACTGATCCTCATGTGATGGGCGACGAACTACGGGCGGATATTTTGAGAATCATTCTGGAGAAGATCTCTCAGAGGTAAGCCAGAATATCATATACATTCCCGATACAAGCCAGAGGTATGATTCGCTAACGGTGTCTACCTTTCTTCTCCTTTCTCCGAGCGTGGGTGCAATCTTAGGCGAGATTAATCTCACCTGGAGAAAAAAGAGGCTTGACGAAATGACTAGAGGGGAGAGTTTGGGAGATACTTATGCGGCAACCATATCGGGATTCGAGTCCCTGCAAGGGGGTAGGTCAAAACTCGGCATGGAAGGTTCTAATGTGGGTATCGTAGGTAGGGGGGCCATTACATGCAGATGATGACAAAGCCCCACGCTTACACCCGCAGTTTCTCCGTACCGCCTTCAGCCCCTGCTACCACATGATCTCACAGGAAGAAGCCAAGCTTGAAGAATATGGAATTGAATATGTTTATTCAAAAGATTATTTAGAAAACAACAGGAACGAGAGGCCTTTTGCAAGCAAATAAGAGAATGGGTTGTTTAGTTCCGTAGTAAAAACATCCACGAAGGGGTAACAGAAAAGTTATTTAGGTAGCTAGGCAAAGGTCAGCTTTCTGTTTTAAAATTTCTTACACAGTCTAGGGGGGGTTTAAGCAGGAAGGGGTAGACTCAGGGTTGGTAAGTGGTGTAGTTCATCGGCAGAGCTAATGTACCTGGGTGAAAGAAAATATCCGATGTGATGACCGAGTATTGATCATTGTCTTGGGGTGGGAGTTGATATTTTCACCTCCGTGGCGAAGCACCGGATGAATGCCCAGTAGGCAAGGGTGACGTCGGTCAACTTTCCATCCAAAAAACCTTCATCAAACTTGGATTTCTCAAACGCCTGGATGAATCTGTTGAACAGGTTTTCCCAGTGCTTAGTGCCTGTCTTGTGAGGCCATCCGAGCACATCAGCATGAGCGTTCAAGACATCCAGAATTTTTTCATTTTCTAAACAAGTTAGCTTATTGAATTAGTAATGGAATAAAGGAAACAAGATCACCCACTGATATTTCGTACCGCCTTGGGTGTGAGCCCATAGAGATGCTTGAAGACTTCAGGGTCATTTCTCCCCTGAGGTATGTCATAGAGGGTCGCATCCGCTTCTGCATCTGCTGCAAATACTATATCATTGGGAGACCTCCGCCATCTTAAACGCGCTTCTTGGGAAATATGGGCCAGTTCCATGGCAGCTAACTGGTCTTTGAGGGATGCAACCTCCTGATCCCAGGAGAGCCTATCGGCGACAAACTCTTCTTTGAGGAAATTAAGCTCTTTGAGGATATCGATACTATGGAGATTGCAGATGCAAATTTGTTGTTTGAGATCTAAGTTCATCGAACTTGCACTTCTGTGGCAAGCAACATCACCGGCGATGCGTATGCTCGGTCCCAGATACCGAAACTTCCACCGAAGGTTGGTTGAACTTAGCCGTGCGCCAATCAGCCTTCTGGATTGTGATAAATAGAGCATGACGATTTTTCGTTCTTTTGTGTTTATGGAGTTGGTACAATTCGTGAGCACGTTTGTTGACGCAAGAGATGTTGAGTTGTATGTTCTATGAAGGTTGCTTGCTATGGCACACCTTAGGTAGGGAAAACTCTGCTCGTTGGTGTCATGTGCTATGTCTCCACATGTGCCCTATATATCGGTTCGTGCCCTAGAATGTTCTCCCACACACACACTTCAGTGTTCCTCCATACATGTGTGAGCTTCTCTTTGCCTGCGATATCTCTGCTCCTAATCCAGTGCTCCATTTTTGAGATTATTATACCACTTGTAAATGAAGCCTAAAGGAATGTGGGAAGAAGGGGAACAAAGGTTCAATGTGAAAAGACTCTAGGTGGAGCGGTGAATGAGAGAAAAACAATCATCTACTGTAGATACCTGTTATCTATCCAGTTAGGGACATGCCAGGAGATATATCCCTTCGTCTACCTAACAACAAGACACTGCTAAAGCACAATAAACTCACTAATGAAACATAAGCAACTAGCACAAGAAATCTAGGACCATTCGGACATTGTTTTATCCAACATTCCGGAAAGACTTCTACCTCAATAACTTGAATAAGGGAGAATTGTCTCATTACCCCTGAGTTAGCTCTCTAAGTAACGCCTGATTATGTTTTGCTTGCATTTTCTCTGGTCCTCACTAAAATAGGAAACTTAGAGGACTTGAGAATCCTCTCTCTGATCCAATTTGATCCGGTACCCTGCCCGCAGACCGACTCCCGTGTGTCTAGCAACATAGGGTATGAAAGGGGCAATGAAACCAAATAGGTGGCACCTCATACCCGATGAGATCAACAAAACCATGAAATGGATATTCAATGCCTAGCGGTATAGGATATGAGAACAACAACAACAATCCACGGCAAAGTACCAAACCGCCAAAAACCACAAGCCAACTTAAAACTGTACCTCTCCTGAACGCATTTCCGCTTACTTGCATTCTGTCTAGCTACCTAACTACATATCATTTAGGGAATCCAACAGTTCGTACGTTGGTAAAGTTTTGTTCGAACTCATGTACCCCAGCCGGGAATTTTCACTCTCGCTGCTGAATATGGGTGGCGGGTGCCGTAGGGATGCTAATCAAGTGGAATGACGTCGCGATCAAGTGGATAAGAGGAGCCGCTAGATTTGATCCCAAACATGCAGCAAGCTTCCCATCAATAGTAGTATCCCTCTAGCCGTCTGAGCTACATGCGCCTCCTTCCAAAAGGCCCAGCAGATTATTATATCTGACGCGAAAACCCAATACTTATTGAACAATTTCAGGTTGGGTGGGCGCGCGTGGGTTTGATTCTTAGTTACAGAAAAACGACGGAATACTTTTATTGGTAAAGGCAAAAAAGATAGAAGATATCGGGAAACAGGAAGAATAATGAAATCGTATAAAAGAATGACCAATGACTGACGACTTGGTGAACAGAGAGTGAATGCGATGATAGGTAGAAAACGAACGAAGGGAAGAACAGTCTGCCTTATATCCTTCTCAACAGAAAACCTTCCTCCCCGGCATACTTCCAGCGCATGCCGAATCTCTCTTCTGCTTTCTTTGACAAAGTCGTCCTTCCACCTGCTTCTCCAGAAAACTTCCGAGATAAGAACACCATGGCAGAGGGTACACTGTGCTGCTATTCTTGTGTAGACTGTGCTGCTATCTACGGATAGGGTAAATCGCCGAGGATGAAGTTGATATTCGTCTACGATCAGAATGCGTGTTTCATTGCAAATACATTGGTGTTTGACAGTGTCGCATTGAGGTGTGAGACGGTGGGAGGCTAATGGTGGTGAAACTCCCTTAGGGCAACGGTACGTTCCAGGTAAGTGTGGTTGCGTTTCTCCTCCTGCGGGAATGGGAAAATATGTATGTGGTGAGCAGCAAATTTCCAACAATACTTGCATCCATTCGTTGTTCCAAACACTCCGGGGCACTGCCGAGAGCACCGGACAGGACGGGACAGTTATCAGTAGTCTGTCCGAAGGAGCCTAAGGGCAGGACGGCCAACTTTGAGTGGAGCGGCGGACCTTACTGAAGATATCAGGGCTTTGGGTAGTTAGCCTGAGACATCTAGCTGGCACCCCCGCAAACCACCCTTGTCCCCCCCCCACGGCCCGCCGTATCACTTCACGATTTTTTTCCTAAACAATTCAGTTTATTTCAGTCCCATGTTGATGTCCTCCTACTCACCACTGTACAGTACAAGTCGGTTCTAAGCGATCGATAATGGTTGGACTAACGGGTCCTTATGCAACTCCAGAACCTTACAAATCACCGCCTCCACTTTCCTCAAGTTCCACAGATCTGGCTTGTTCCAAGACAAGTGATTTACTCATGGGACATCATACCTCTCTAACTCCCACAAAAAACCGGAATCTAGACGATAGGCTATTGCTCGGACGTGGAGATATTATATCAGCGGATCACCAGTAATATCAGCTCGTTCAACAATAATAACTACTTCAACAATATTTTGTCACCGAAATAGAAGTGGGGGCGTCACATTCTACGGTGGCTATCACCACTTGAACCACAACAACGGTACCAAAGTGTGAGAACCGGCAGACTGAATAGTGTGGGGAACTGGGTACTGGAAACGAGCGATTTCAGAAAATGGCTCGATGCGGATAATGGCTGCATTGAGCAAGTGTTGTTTTGTTACGGGAATCCCGGGGTGGGGAAGACTTATGACAGGTGGGAAGGGCCTTAGTCTAGAGAAAGATAATTGGATATCACTAATGATCTGTAAATAATAGTTCCTTAGTTACCGACAGTCCGTGGGTCGGTCGTGGAGACAAGCGCGTTGCGATCGTGGGACTATACCACGATTTTGTTGCCCAACAAGAACAGTTGGCACCAAATATATTGGGCGCTATGCTCAAGCAAGTTGTCAGTAGTGGGGGAATCCCTTGGCGGATCCGGGAAGCATCTCAGATGGCGAAAGGGTTTGGCGGCCCAGGGCTCTTACTCTCGGATATCGTGGAGACTTTCAAGAAGACTCTGGCATCCCTTCCCCGGTTATTTATATGCATCGATGAATTAGATGGGTCTCCACTCGAGCACCCATGAGAATTTTGTGAGTCACTGCAAGGAATCGTTCAGGTGTCCACAAATACACGAGTATTCCTTACCGCGAGCCCGATATCGACAATGGGGTTTTAGAGTGTTTTAGCGCGACCCTCTGGATACCTCTCGGTCCTACCCATTGGGATATTATGAGTTATCTAAAGATGAGGCTAAGCGGTGCCACTGATCCTCATGCAATGGACGACGGACTACGGGCGGACATTTGGAGAATCATTCCGGAGAATATCTCTCAAAGGTAAGCGAGAATATCATATACATCCCGGAAACAAGCCAGAGGTATGATTTGCTAACGGTATCTACCTTTTTTCTCGTTTCTCTGAGCGTGGGTGGAATCCTAGGCGAGATTAATCTCACATGGAGAAAAAAGAAGCTTGACGTAGTGACTAGAGGGGAGAGTTTGGGAGGTACTTATACGGCAACCATATCGGGATTCAAGTCCCTGCAAGGGGGTAGGTCCAAACTCGGCATGGGAGGTTCTAATGTGGGTATCGTAGGTAGCGGGGGCCACTACATGTCCACGAGTTGTGTCAAGCGCGGGGGGGAGAGGGGTCTATCGACTTTGATATTCGGAACATTCCTGAGATAGAAACACGGCCAGCATGAGCGATGAGGCTTGTCACGGTCGAGAAGTCCTCGTCTACCATCCGGCTTGTCCACTAGACTTTGCGAAAGTACCTCTAGCATAACCCCAACTTCTTCCCTCGGCCCTACGCGATGATTGCAGAGGTTTGTTTAACATCCTCAATTTTCCCCACGTGAGGGGCTTTTCTCTTGTCCTTCGTTCAGTCCCTCCAATCGTGCCTTTTGTCAAATATTCTTCGTGCCATTGGGCTGCACAGGCATGGTAGGAAATGATAGAATTTGTGAAAGCGCTTGAATTGAAACTATTGGACGGGTACGATAAGCATATATCTTCGAAAGTGGTCCTATTGCGTGGTCTGAGACCTGGGGAGCAGTATTTTGATGGAGAAGGCACCCCTAAAGGATTCACAGCGTTTTGCAGTGCCCAATTCCTTGCGTGAGTGGAGATAGCCGTTGCTACATTAGGGAATATATATAGGATATGCGGGCAACAGATTTCAGTCGTCACACAGCAATTCCCTGGGCAGCGAGGAGGGGGCGTGAGGGGATGGCAAGAGTACTACTAGAACGAAGCGAGGTCAACCTCCACATACCTTAGACGAAATATGGACGAACACCGCTCCTATTGGCTGAACAGAATGGGCATGATGGGGTGGTGAGAATTCTCCTTGGACGGAATGGCATCAACCCTGAAGAAGTCGGTAGGCGGGGTCAGACACCCTTTTGTGGGCCGCCGCCGGTGGACTTGAGGAGATCACGAGGTACTGCTAGAACGCAACGACGTCAACCCTGATAGGACGGACACCTGGGCCCAAACATCGCTTCTGTGGGCTGCCTACCATGGGTGAGTAGGGGCCGTAGGGATGCTGCTCGAACGTAACGACGTCGGTACCTGAAAAATGGATGGGTGCGGCCGAACGCGATACACGATCCCTCTCGCTCGAGGAACCCACCGCACGAAAGCTCCTTGCCAACGCAGCGCAAGAAATCGACGAAGATAAGTCTGAGGATGGCCTCCTAGTTTTACTCTTCGCTGGCGGATAGTTCGGCGACAAGCTCTTGGGAACCAGAAGGGTAGACATAGACGTGGCAGTGAATAATATGACGAGGTACAAGTTCACAACTCGGTTCTCTGGGGGCATCAAGTCAAACATGGACAAATGTGGCTTGGCGCCACACAGGGTTAATATTATCGAGAGCAATCCTTAGAGGTATAATCATCTAGAGACAGCTCCTAGTACCAGGATTCTAGTCCTGGAAATATCGACTTGGTCAATGAGAGCAGTCAGATGTCCTCTGAAGATGGGCAGATTCCGCATTGGCATGTTCGACTTTATCTTTCAATTGTACATGGGGGATATTACCCGCGGTCTTGGAATCTAGAACTCCAGTAAAAGAGGCTGTAGTGACTCCCAGGGGGGTGGGTTGAGTGTTTATCGCACTGCGAGAAGACTCTGCAAGAGTAAACCACACGCCTTATACCATGATATATTTTCTTTTGATTTGCTAAAGGTTTCTAAGTAGGGTAGTTGTACCACGACCCCGCTTAACTTACAAATAATTGTTCAAAGATGCTGCTGATCTAGCCTATATATATAGATATTTAGGTTCTTCCTGGGACCTGGAACAGTTTCAAGACCGAGATATTATTTCCCTTATTTTCCCTTCTAAATCTACGGCGTGTAGTAGTGTTTCTTCACAGTCACTTCCTTCGCTACCTTATCCCTCATCTCTTGGCGATTCTCCCTTCTAGAAGTCTTGAGATTACAGTTTTGCTCAGGGAGGAGGAGTATGAAGACAGGGGTGAGATTGTGGGATTCTTTATCTAGATGTCTCCAGTGATGTTTCATAAAGGCGGTGGCCACAAGGATGGGTTCTAGAGGATCATCGACATGAGGTGTGTTGTGAGGTGGCTTGGTCCGTTTATCCGTTTGTGTAGGTTGGAGAGGGTTGTTAGCGTGTTGTATAAGAATTACCAAGTCTTTGTCATCGGAGGTATGGGTAAGGAGGTGTGAGTGGAAACAATGATGGCCCGGTGCGTTATGAGGGGAATTAGTCGAAAGAAAGCGAGGTAAGTGGGCATAGTGAGGGACTTTGCAGAAAAGATTGTCCAAGACAAGATCATTAGCCGGATGATAACAAAAACCCACACCTACGGTGGAAGTTTCGCTGGAGTACCTTCAGCAACTGCTACCGTGTGAACTCATAGGAAGAAGCCCAGATTGCACAATGTGGAACTGACTATGATTATTCAAAGGCTTATTTAGAAAAAAAGTGCCAGCGGCCTTTTGCGAGCAAATAAGAGAATGAATTTTTAGCCCCGAAGTAAAAACATCCACCGAGGGGTAACAGGAAAGGTATTCTGGGGGCTGGGTAAAGGTCAGATTTCTATTTCAAAATTTCTCACTCAGTCCAACGGGAATTTAAGCAGGAAGGGGTAGACATGGGGTCTGTGGGGTGCAGCAGCGCATCTGCAGAGCTAATGTACCTGGGTGAAACGAAATGTTTAATGTTATGACAGAGTATTGGTCATTGTCTTGGGGCGGGAGCTGATATTTTCACCTCCGTGGCGAGGCACCGAATGAATGCCCAGTAGGCAAGAGTAACGTCGGTCGACTTTCCATCCAAATAACTTTCATCAAACTTTGATTTCTCAAATGCTTGGATGAATTTGTTGAATAGGTTTTCGAAGTGCTTAGTGCCTGTCTTGTGATTCGAACAGAGAACATCAGCATGAGCATTCAAGACATGAAGAATTGCTTCATTTTCTAAACAAGTTAGCCTGCAGATTGGGTAATGGAATAAGACGACAGGACCACCCACTGATGTTTCGCACCGTCTCGGGTAAGAGTCCATAGAGATTCTTGAAGACTTCAGGGTCATTTCTTCCCTGAGGTATGTCGTAGAGGGTGGCATCAACTTCTGCATCTGCTGCGAATACCCTTTCATTGCCAGACTTCATCCATCTTATACGAGCTTCTCGAGAACTCCGAGCCAGTTCCATGGCAGCTAACTGGTCTTTGAGGAATACAATCCTCTGATGGCAGCAGAGCTTTTCGGCGGCAAGTTCTTCTTTGAAGGAAGCAAATTCTTTCAGGAAATCGATACCATGGAGATTGCAGATGCAAATTTGTTGCTTGGGATTCAAGTTCATCGTACTCGCACTTCTTTGGCCAGCAACATCACCGGTGATGCGTATGCCCGCTCCCAGATACCGAAACTTCCACCGAAGGTTGGTTGAACTTAGCCGTGCGCCAATCAGCCTTCTGGATTGTGATAAATAGAGCATGCCGATTTTTCGTTCTTTTTTGTTTATGGAGTTGGCAAAATTTGTGCGCAAGTTTGTTGATGCAAGAGATGTTGAGTTGTATGTCCTATGAAGGTTGCTTGCTATGGCACCACACACCTCAGGCAGGGAAAACTCTCCTCGTTGGTGTCATAGCGCTATGTCTCCGCCTATGCCCTATATATCCGTTCAGCCCTAGAATGTTCCCCTGCACCGTACTCCTACATGTGTTCGCTTCCCTTTGCCTGCAATATCTCTGCTCCTAATCCAGTGCTCTACAACTGGGATTCTTATACCACTTCTTGATGAAGCCTAAATTAGAGTAGGAAGAAAATAAACAAAGGTGCAATCTGAAAAGACTCTAGATAGAGCGGTTAATGAGAGAGAAACAGGCATCTGGATACGTGTTTCTAACTTATCTAGCGAGTTAAGGACACCTCAGGAGATATATCTCCCTGTCTACCTAACAAGTCACTGCTGAAGTACAAGAAATTCTCTAAAGAAACACAAGCAACTAACATAAGCAATCTAGGACTATTCGAACATTGTTTTATCCAACATGCCCGTAAGGTTTCTACCTCAATAACTTGAATAAGGGAGAATTGCCTCAGGAGCCCTGAGTTAGCTCTCTAAGTATGATAACGCCCGATTTGGTTTTGCCTGCATTTTCTCCGGCCCTCACCAAAATAAGAAACTTAGAGGACCTGAGAATCCCCCCCTGATCCAATTTGATTCGGTACCCTGCCCGTAGACCGACTCCCCTATGCCTAGAAACATAGGGTATGAAAGGGGCAATGAAACCAAATAGGTGACACCTCATACCCGATGAGATTAACAAAACCATGAAATGAATATTCAATGCCTAGCGGTATAGGATATGGGAACAACAACAAGAATCCACGGCAAAGTACCAAACCGCCAAAAACCACAATACCAACTTAAAACTGTACCTCTCCTGAGCGCATTCCTGCTAACTTATATTCTGGCTAAACACCTAACTGCATGCCGTAAATGGAATTTAACCGTTCTTACGTTGGTAAAGTTGTTTTAGAACTCATGTCCCCCAGCCAGGAATTTGCACTCTCTCGCTACGGAATATGGGTCTCGGGTGTCGTAAGGATGCTAATCATGCGGGATGATATCCTGACCAAGCGGATAAGAAGAGCCGCTAGATTTGATCCCAAACATGGAGCAAGCTTCTCATCAATAGTAGTATCACTCTATCCATCCGAGCTTCTGAGCCTCCTTCCAAAAGGCCCAGCCGATTATTATATCTGAGGCAAAAGCCCAACACTTGCATCCATTCATTGTTCCAAACCGTCCGGAACAGGTATCCGTAGTCTGTCCTGAGGAGCCTAAGGGCAGGACGGCGGGCCCTACTGCAGGTGTCAGGGTTTTGGGTCTTTAGCCTGAGACGTCTAGTTGCCACCCTCCCAGACGACACTTGTCCCCCCCCACGACCCGCCCTATCACTTCATGACCTTTCTCCTAAATAATTCAGTCTATGTCAGTCCCCTATTGATGTCCTCCTACTCCCCACCCCATATATCTATATCCATATACCCTTTCGATATTTCCTTCATTCTCATTCCCGTTGGATTGAGTTGTTGAATTTTTCTACCAATCATTGACATTGAATTTACGTGTATCATTGAGAGTCAGCACCTTGTTTCGGTGCTCGGTTAGTCCAATGATCGATCCCCACATATAAGCTGGGAGAAACAAGCTTCAATGATCGACTTGTGGTTTAGGTGGTAGAAACCCAAGCTGCCTGCTCTTTAGGAATGCCAAAAAAGGGCTGTTAGAGCGCTAGCTTTATTGAACATTGGTACGGGCAGTTGTATGTAAAGAACGGGAAACCCTTTGAAAAACCATGGAGAAGGGGGGTACAATGCCTTAAGAATAAGCAAGAACGTACTGTCTACTGTTATGAGCTGTTGGTCGTGGAGGGGAGACTAAACGGAAAGGAAGAAATATTTGAATGAAGTCAAGGCAAATGGAATTTTGTCAATACTGGGAATCGTATCTTGTTTGCTTACTTGTCTATCTACCGAGAAGTACTAGGTTTATATAGAAAATACAAGATATTTCCCCTCGGACTCAACTCCTGTCCTCAGGACACACAGAAAGTTCTAACAACTTCCTTGGACGGCCAGAAGTCGATCGGGTGATGGTAACGCATCAGCGGAACTCCGGTCCTCTCTTTCCGGTCTTCTCATATTCTCTTCCCTTTGCTTTCCGATCGTCTTCGGCTATGAGTGCGCATCCTCCGCACTACTATAAAACCAGGTAGAGTAATTCCCCCTCTGCGCTTAATAATGAATGACAAAGGAAACTAGTAACGATGGGTTAACAAGATAGGAAAAGGTACAAAAGAAAGATGCGTGAGAGTGGAGTGATCATCGGTGATTTGCAACAGTGAGAGATTTCATAGTTGTCCCCAGGGAGGAGGGCATTCTTTAACCTCATCCCCGAAGCAACCCATGAACGCTGAGTAGGCACGGGTAAGGTGGGTCGACTCTGAATCTGA
>Ga0307509_10001843_pt1 | contig 35049 bp, 31 predicted proteins | sample 10_EM_MG_FD_202245 | JGI IMG/M metagenome (GOLD analysis project Ga0307509, IMG submission 202245) | Populus trichocarpa ectomycorrhiza microbial communities from riparian zone in the Pacific Northwest, United States - 10_EM | ecosystem: Host-associated > Plants > Roots > Unclassified | place...
AAGCTACCGGGCCTTAATATAGCTCCGGGGCTGTAAAACAATCAAACTAATCAAAGTAAGCAAAGTAATCAAACTAAACATAGGAAATCCTGCACTCCGCTCCTGTATACAGTTACCGGAACATGTTTACATGTTACACCTTAGGAGCGGCCGCCACCTCAGCATTAGTGCGAGATTGTTTCTGCGCTGTGCTGATCTGTGGGATGATTTTTGCCGTCGATGCCGCCACGTCAGTGGATAGGTCTCTGGCGTTGTTTGATAGACTTTTCACCGTAGTTGCGAGTTCGGTGACTGTGTTTGTGAGTTCGTGTATTTGTTGTCTCATTCCCACCATCATCGTAAACATCTCGATCTGGAAGGTGACGTTCACTACTTCACCATCCGAGAACTCAGTTTCAGTGGGATTAAGGATTTCTTCCCTAAGAGGTGATTCATCTGGTAGGGATAATGCAGGCACCATGCCCCTGATTCCAGCAAGGAATTCCTGGAACCATGGGCTATTTTCATATTTGCTGGTCAAAGGTGACCCTTGGTCTTCTCCTCCTGGCTGGGAAGCCATATCAGTCAAGGAGGTGAGGTGGGGTGAGGTGTTATAGGGATGGGTGGCAACCGAAGTCGCGATGAAATCTTTGGTGTTGAGTGTTGCGTAACTCTTCACTGTGATTGGCCTATTTTAAAGGTGCGGAAAATAGGTGAGACGGAGCTTGCTAGGGGCGCAAGTCCGACTGCTCGGGTATGATACGATACTGCCCCTCCCCTTATCGGGCTAATGGAGGTAGTACTTTACTAGCCAAAATTTGGCGAGGCGTAGGGAGGAACAGCCCCACGGCGGCCGCAGGGGTTGATTTCTGGACACTGGTGATCTCCCGGTTCAAGTAGGGGAAGGTGCAGTACATGTAGACACAGATGAGATTCCAACTCGTTGAGTATATATCGCATCATGACTCCTACCCTTTTCTAAATTTACTCTGGTCTTGATCACTCGGGGCAGTATCCTCTGATGTTCACACCAGTTGGGGCTGTCAGCTGCCACATGGGATGTCTAGTCCCTAAAAAACGGCCTTTTGCCAGCACGAGCCGTGTAGTGTCCCAAGCGTACTACCCTATCCAGCTGTTCGCCAGAGGTTTACCCACGTACTTAGGTCCAGATTTTTTTTTCAACTCTCATATTTCTCGAAAATAGCTTATAAGCTGAAATAAAAGCCCAGTGGTATTTCTGAGGATAAGCGTATTCAGCAGTCCTGGCATTCTTACACCATATTTTTCTATTTCCAAGCCAACCTCAGAAAATCCTAATATCATAATCTAAACAAGGAGTTATATATGTCCGGGTATGTCCATGTATGTTTAACGCTCTAGTGCGTGGTAGCCCAGATATTATAGCCGATAAACCACGCTCACGCCCTAGCAGTCAAGATCGAATCTCCACCTCAATACTTACCATATTCCTTCAGTAAGGCCGTCGTTCGCTGGGCAAAGAAGCTTCCATACTCCGGTTAATAATTTTGACTCAGGAGTGCCTCTTGGCTCATCCTAGCCTTTTCCTATAGCTTACTTTGTAATGGCAGAAGCTTGCTTAAGTTATCTGAGCTCCTAGAATATTAAGGCTCTTTGCATTAGTCCCCTGGGCACACCTTCTCTCAACTATTCCTCTCTGTATTAAGGATTCCGCGCAACAGAGGACCTTTTGATTGCGTAGAACCGCTGGTGCTGACTCTATTGGAGTACGGAGGCCTATAACGACCAATCGCCACGAAACCGACAAAACAAAAAACATTGCAACAGAAACTTGAAAGTTATTTTGCATTAGTGGAACATCGAAAAATTATAACAAAACTAGAAAGAAAAATAAAACGTGAAAAAAGTATTTTACTAAAACAGAGAAATGATTTACACTGTATGCTACAACAAAGCGAGCCCCCAGTATAACCGATGGGGCCTGTATAGCGGGCGCCAGAGGCAAAGAATAAAAGTGCAACTAGAACAGGCTCAAAGCGCAGTGGCTAAGCCTGTGGATGAAAGAATAGGGGGTTGCCCAGCTACTGTCTTGCTAACTAAAGAAAACTTAGGAGAGATATCTGTCGGTTTAACCAATGGTGGCTCCGCCTGGCGAACAACATCTCCAGCAATACCCACTGCTGATAAATCCTGACCTCAAGCAATCTCAAGCAATACAAAACAAAATCCTATATCAGATACACATTCTCCCCCCACCCACATTCCTCATTCTCCTCTAACAAGACAACCTGGGAGCCCGGCATCCTCTCCACCACTTCCAGAACCGAGCAGAGATCCTATATCTAAACGCTCTTGATTGCAACTTACATCATCTTCACCATCACGACCTCACTCTCAAGGATCCCCTGTCCTGAAGCGAACTCGATCCCAAACAAAAGCTCTATATTCTAAGGGATAATTTTATTAAAATGACTAAGCAGCTCAATTTTATATTCCCCGCCCGACTTGTGCTGTAGTTCTTTCCTTTTTTCCTTTCCCCTCGCGTTTCTCTTCTCTTCTATTCTTTGCCTATTTTTCTTTTCTTATACGTCTTTTATTTAGTCTTGTATTACTTCTCTCAAATTCCACTGTTATTCTCTTAGGAAGATTTTGTTGTTAATACAAATTGCGTTTCAGGTTTTCAATGTAATGTTTTTTGTGTTTAGGGTTTCGTGGCGATTGGTCGTTATAGGCCTCCGCAATTGGAGTGCAATAACCCTAGATCCACTAATATCCTCTCGGAAATACGGAAATTATATTTCTTCGCCGCTAGTTTCATCAAAAAACCTTCCGTGTTCAGTCGCCTAGAGTATGCATCCATCTTCGGGCTCATTGAGATTGGGCAATACACTTCTCGGGCGGTGTTATTTTCTTGGATGGGTACCGGAATGCTGTGGAAATACCGCTTGAGTAAGATGAAGTCAGCCCAAACTACCCTACAGATTAGGTTGAAGCCCACTTTAAGGGGCTTATGAATGTCCGAAGCAGGAGTGATAGAGCTATTGCAGCACCAAGAACCTGCCATCCATAACATGGCTCGGGGCCAGGAGGCATTCCCTCACCTCCTCAAATACTGATAACCTATGTGTCGTTTCTACAAATACTGCAACAGCTTTATAAAAATATCTGCCGCGGCCATTACTTCCCTCCTCTCATCTCCCCCAACCTCTTTCTGCAATTCAATCCGCCCCCCCGAGGTGACCGCCATTTCACAGAAACTCAGCCTAAATATTTTCTTTGGTCGAAGGGAATCACATGCCACCTGGATGTATCATACATATCTATCCCATACGCTCTCAAGCCTTGATAAGGATTTTCATAGCCAGACGAGTCGGGGTTCGTCTCTTTCTATTTGAAATTTAGAGTTTAGGATTATCAGGGGGTTGCCCTGATTCCATTGGGAAGTCCGTATGGCTCGAAATTTCCATCGTATTTGCTTTCCCGTTGTTTTCCGATTGGAAACTCTCTTCCGCAATCATTGTTCATTCACTTTCTACAACCCCTTTTGAAGCATAAGCGTGAAAGCTGTTTATATATAGGGGGGGGAATACAAATAGAAGTATTCCTGGCGATAGTGAAACGCAACCCAAAAGCTACTACGAACACAGTTTAATGAAGATCGCAGTTAAATGCCACTGCTTCCTAGGCGCGACCTTGGAAGTGAGGTTCAGAGGCTGACCGCGCTCCTTAGTCTTGCTCATCAAGGAAGGTCAATGAGTAAGAAGTCCTTTAAGTTACCCGAAATTAGCTTCGATTCTACGAATGACATAAACTCGAAAAACTCGCCATGTAGCCAACCCTCCATATATGGGTTTATACGTGGGCCACCAACATTTCGTACGATCTCGGAAAGCCGGCCTAGAATGCGCCGGTGTATTTCCCCGGGTTTTGTGGAAAGCGTATTTGCTTTAACAGATGGAAGGGAGAGGGAACAAACTATGCAGTAGGGGACATGCAACCAGAGCTTGGCTGCTTCGTTCTATATAAGTTGGCTAGGTCTGCCATGGGAGAGGGAGCTGGATAGGATAGGCTCCCTCCCTACGCCCTGTCCTAATTGTCTATCAAGTCAATCCCGGTCAAAGGAATTTAAGCTTTAGCAAAAAATCATATTTCCGAGAAAAACAGCACTCTTTACATAACCCTGTGCCATGCGTGACCGTAGGCTGCTTTTCTTTGATGCTGCCGGAAGAGGTTAAGTTTCCTTCGTTATAGACGACCCAAATCACGTATTATCACTCGCTCACAGCAGCAAGCAAAGAAAATAACCAATTAAATTTATGAGCGGGTGCCCCCTAGGGTAAAAACGTGGCTAGAATCCATAAGCCCCAGTATCATGATTCCCAATGAAATAGCAGTGATGGAATCTCTACAATAAACGGCCCAGAATGCAGTCGCTAGAAAAGTATTGGCGAAACACAGTTCTTAGAACTTAAGCAAACCTTGAATTACGAAATCCATATCGGATTTTAGGAACTGCCTCTTTAATGCCGAATCTACTATATGCCGCATTGAAGAGGGTGAAAATCCTAATGCGTGCGTTTTGACTTTCAGTACTGGATGCCGGATGGTAAATTTGAATATTATTATAATGTCCACAGGTTTATTACTTTTATTTACTGTAACCCTATATCCCCCTTCAAGGATATTTGACCGGGAGGCTTCCAGGCCACCACAGTCCCCTCCCCCCTGGCACTTTCCTTCGAATGCCCGATTTTGAGAGCGGGTGAGATTCTATGAATGAGCTACCCCCCCCCCCTGGCTCTATATTACCCTAATGACCTTCTGTTGAACCATAAGATGCCCCAGAGGTTCAAATGACATATGTAGACAACTTTGGAGGGAACAGTAATAGGAATTAACAGATTGTTTACCTCCTTGGAGCCCTTGATTTTAGTTTCGCAATTCTAGAGTTTGGGAGTTTCCTTCTGGAGCACAAAATGGGAAGCGTCTACCGATCATCTAAGGAAATACTACTGATGGCAGTCGTTGCTGTGTAACCGCTGCCCCCCCCCAATCTTATATCAGAAGTGCATCTGCAGGGCTAACCTGCTTAGGTGTCGAAGGGGTTATAATCATGGTTCACGGTCTATCACTAGAGAATACTGCTGTATAAAAGTGTGTAAAGGCCGTATCAGACATAGAGCTTCTTTCATTGTAAATGCCATTTAGGACATAAATGCAATCTCATTGCGGAAAGAGGGAGAGACAATTGTTCTGCTCCTTTAGTATCGTACCCGTTATCTAAATTAACCGTAGTAGTTAATTCTAATGAATACGCCCCATATCACTAGGCGGGAGCATTTCATGCCTGAAGAATGCTTCTCGTATGCACCCCTATTTTTCCAACTTTGTCTTCCTACATAGCACTGATCACGGAGAACTCATGGGAGACTGACCTCCCCAAGAGATAGCAAGAAACCGAGTATGATTCGGTGATTCCGGATATCTTAAAAAATCCCAACCAACTAGGCGATAAATGGTCTTCCCAAGTACAGGGTAAAACTAGAGCCAAAAGAGGGACTCGAGGGAGCTCCCCAGAGCTCCCCAGATACCCAAGAAACAATTAGCATCAGCAAAGTCGGCGAAGTCAAATAGTGTGATAATCCATGACCCGCTCGCCACCGATGATGATTCTTCTCCGGCAAAATTATCCCAGAGTGGATGTAAGTCCCCCCCAAAATCATCCTTCTCACTTGCTCCGAGACCCTCGCGGTGAAAGAGACTTCGCAATTCTCACCGAAGTGAGTGATAGAGGATGAATCTGACACGAAAAAGAGGGGGAAAAAAAAATAAAAAATCATGCCTGCCCTGTTGCCACGCAAAATGACGTAATTCTAGGAGACCCGTGCGGGGCTTCTAACTAACTCGCTGCAACTCAGCTGTTGCTATCATGGAAGAGAAGAGACCACCCCCCCTTCCTCTCCTTTGACTACAGTCCCGGCAGATACAATGGCAGGGGCCCACCGACCGGGGAATACAAGACTGTGTTTTTTCTCAAATAATTTGTTCCATGGTACTTGCCGGAACTTTCTATCGTTTCCCAAGTTCGGGGGGGGGGAGGAAATTGCAATTTACCTGGGTTGTCGTTAGGCAAAGCATCGTCGAAACATCTTCCAATTCCAGGGCCCGGGGTACATCACGCGTGAACAAGATACCGAATATCGTGGACCGTGCCCACCTGTCGTCCGACTCGCTGGGCGAGGATTGATCTAGTGATTTGGATAGAGTTTTTTTTTTCGCCGTGGCGTGATTGCTTTTTTCAATGTTTACCGTTCCTTTTGCCATCTATTTTTCCTTCCCCCCTACCCCCCCTTTTTATCTTGCTTATTTTATATAACAAAAGGATGATGGATGGGATGCATGTGCCAAGTACCGGTACTAGTACTGCGCGGTAATTCACGGTTGTAAGAACGGATGAAAGATGAGAGGTGAATGAGAGATGAGCGATGTGAGACATGAGATTTATCGCCCTCCCTCGCGCTCTCTCCTGAGAGTGGACGAAGGAAGGAAGGGGAGAGGGGGCCGGATCCCTGCTCCGGTTGGTGGGCATCTGCGAGAATGGAATTTAAGAAGCAATCCAATCATTGGGATTGGTACGGTAGGTACGGATGTTCCGGTACGAGTGCCAGGATGGGGATTATTTCGCTGGTTGGCTACCCCTGCCTTGTATGAAAAACATGTTCTCCGGGGTACTTGTATTGGAATACCGCACCGAAAAAGTTACAAGTTACAAGTACCAGGGTCAATGTTTTGGTAAAAGACAAGGGTCGTCAAGCAGCAAAATAATCCCGAAAATATCTGTCATGGTACTTGTACTTCTACCGTACTCCAGTGCGATAAAGTGCCTTCCCCAATAAGAACGCCCTAAGTAAGTAAAAGCAAAGCCTAAGGCATTATTACTGACTACTTCCCCACTTAGCCTAGTTTAAAAAAGTAAGAGGCTCAACGATTGTTCGAACCTTCCTTGCTTTTTCTAAAGCGTCAAGAGAAAAAAAAAAGGCGGTAAAAAAAAGCAAATAGTTTATTACTGTCGTTCCAAGGAAAGAAGTTAGCCCGAATTAAGCTAGCTTTAGTAAGAGCGACCTGAGACATAACAACCAACAAGGTAGGAAGATGTTAAGCGGGGGGTGCGGCTGTTGTCAACGTACCCTACGAGTACCGTACTCGAGTACTGCCTCCGTCCAATCCGGTCCGACTAATCCTTGCATTTCTTTCCCGCAGAAAGACATGTGGGCGCACGGACCAACCAACGACCTTGTGTTGTTTCTACTTTGAATGACCTTGTGTTGGGTGGACCCCGGCATACATGTCAGGTGTACTAACAACACAGGCTAAAGAAGGAGAGCCCTATTCAGAGGTACTCGTATCAGGTAAAAGGCACCCAACAACAGGGGCAGTGAATTTGTGTGGGAGCTCAGATACACTAGGACTTTTTGCCATACACTCCTTGAATCCCTGCTATTGGGTACTTCTTGCTTGCAACGAGCACAGTACAAGTATGATACCCTGACCATACCCGTTGAAAGGGGGATGAAGGGAGGAGCAGGACCAAAAAACAAAGTAGGAAAGAAAAAAAAAGAAAGCAAGAAAAAAAAAACTGTTGGAATATTTGCCTTCTGTTGAAAGCGTAGCCAACGTAGATAATACCAAAATTTAGACATAGATATGGTGGGAATTCTAAGGGACCAGCGCCTGAGACTAGCGGGAAATTGGGAGAGTTTTGTACTTTGTGTCGTTCCATTGGACCTGGGAAATGTGTCTGATTGCGTTTGCTGTAGTGCACCACCCTCTTCCTTCCTCATCACGCTCATACGGGTATACTGTGTTCAGTCAACCACCATCAGCCCCCCGAATATGATGCTGGGGATTTCGCCTCCTCCCCCCCCCCTTCACTTTTATTAATAGCCGACTCTTAAAAAGGGCTGAAAGATAAGCAAACGTCATACTAGGAAGAATACTGTGCTCCTACAGCCCTCCCATCACAAATATCGGTACCGTACTGGTGCGGTAGGATAAGCATCTCATATACGTGGCCACCCACCCACGGAAACCGGAAGGCCGTCAGTGCTTCTGTGAAGTAGGTAATGGAGAGACGCGGCAGTAGAAATTCGGCACAGTGGTAAGATACTTCCCAGTCCCCTGGGGGGTTGAAAAATTTGTCCTTCTGTGTTATTAGTTGGGGAAAAAATCTCCCTGTCAGCCAACAACGGAGCAAGGGGAACTCCGAGGATTTCGCCAAGCCCTAGCTAAGTTGTTAATACCGGTACTGTGCGGGTGCGGGTATGTAAGGTAGAGCAAGGCAGAGTGAGGGGATATGAGTGGTGGCAAAGGAAAATGCTCTTTTTATTATTATTATACCATAAGAACTAGGGTAGTTAGACTCACGCTGAGACGTCCGGAATCTTCTCTTTTGGATTATGGGGAGAAGGCGAGGGACAAGCTTTCAGCCCTCCGCTGAGTCAATTAAAGGGAAAAAAATTAATACGACTGACCTTCCTGGGGGAGGAAACGGCAAAGTTCCAGCGCAAGCTCCAATTATTCTAGCCTTTACGGGATCAACCACACCACTAGGGATTGCACTCGTCTGTGCAAGCACAAACCACTAACCTGTAATCTTTGAAATGCGAAACAGCCCCTCTCCTTCCCCCTCCCTACCCGCGCGTTCGTTCGTCGAATGGAACAAACAGCGAGACCAGCCCTTTATGATATCTTATCGTTGGTTCTCCCAGGATGAACCCAATTGGTTAGTAAGGGTTTGTGGTATAGATCCCCTGGAGTCCGAACAAACTAGCAGGAAATTAGGGCGTTGAATGACTTGGACGGTTACTCCACCGAATTTTTTATGCATATGCACAGTCGCCTGGCGACTTAGCGCTTTGATTGTATGCTGGCCTCGTGGTGAGTTATTTCTTTTTTGTTAGTAAAGCCTCGCCTCCTGCGGGATCTTTGAACAGGGGAACATCAGCCCTAATTATAATAGTTGCAACTTGTAACAAAAAGAAAACTTCCTCAAGCAAAGTTCAAATGTGAGAGAAAACGTAAAAGTTCAGATTAATTCCATAGTTATCCATTTAAAACTGTACACTATTTCTAAGAGAAAAAAAGAGATAACGCTCACAAGAGAAGAGTGAAAATAAAGCATTACAGATATGCAAAATCACAGAAATAATAAATGACAAGAAAAAGAGGGAAAATAAAAAAGATAACCAAACCCCGTTTAACACGCCCAGGAAACTGCTTTCAAACAAAAAAAGATAAAAGAAACAAAAGAGATAATAGACAAAGAAGGTAAAACATTTATAATAAAGATAGGGTAAGTGAGGATTGAATAAAAAAGAAATAACCAATGAGCACATGGGGAAGTAAACAGTTGCGCCTCCGTCAAAAAACAAACCACCCCTCCAGCCTAGCAACTTCTCTATGAGATCCCGCGTGAAAAAACAAAACCAAGACAAGAGAAACCATTTTAGAGCGATGTACAATAGAATCAACAGTTTAGCGGGGGATGAAAGGAGATATAACAAGTCAAGAGGGTGGAAATAAAATATGCTCCTCGGGAAGAGGAAGCGAGTGACGGAGCCTGCAGTTAATTGCTATCCTTCAAGGATACGACAAGCCTCGCTGAGACTAGCAGATACGGCGTGAACCTAGAGTGACGAAAATGTGAGCGAGGGGGCGGTTAAGAGATGTAAAGAACTGGAAAGGGAGAGAAGATAAAAAAAGAGGAAGTTCTGAGGTAAAGCTTACATTCTTGTTATCAAATGGCTCAAAATGATTCCCCGGGATATCGATAACATGAACGCGGGAACCAACAAGTTCCTCCCACCCTGCAGTAGCTGCCGAAGGGTCGGTTCTATCCTCTAGCCAGGCGTGGGGCTGGCAGTTCAGGCCGCGAGTAGAGAATCCCTCGCGAGATCTCAAGAGGATAAGCTTGGGGTTCTTGTCCGAAGGTGCCGGATTGTAGTTGACGAGGTTACGAGTGTTGGCTTCAAACTGGGACTTGATGAGTTGCTCAATCTTCTGGCGAGAGCCGGGGCCGGGTCGCGAGGACTTGGAGACAATAGCGATAACTTCGGAGGGAAGTCCTTGGTGGTTAATCGGGCACGGAGAATCAATTAGAACGACTCCGGTTACTTTTTTGCCGGCTTGAAGTAATTGCCGCCCGGCTTCGAACGCGACGACTCCTCCGTATGACCACCCTGAATGGAGTCAGTACTGACAGTAAAATACTAAGCACAGGGCAGGGGATAGAGCTGCTTACCACCAAGGATGTATGGTTCAGATGTAGTCTGCTGAATGTAGGAAGCGTAAGCGGTGGCCATTTCAACAAGCCCGCCTGTCCACTGCTCTTGAGTAAAGAAGCGAGGATTGTAGAATCCCCAAACGGAACGGTTGAGAGAAGAAAGACGTCCGTAGTAGCTGCAGAGACCGCTTCCATCGTGGATGAGGAACAAAGAACTATTAGCGCCATCCCTACGTTGAAGGGGGACCGGGAGCGACGTCATCTGAAGCATTTTCGCTAGCTGATTACCCTCGTCGGTTACGGGCTCTGACTGGAGGGTGTTCGTGATAGGGGCAGCGGTTGGAGGATTGGATGGGCGTGTAGTCTTGCTAGTAATAAGGACTTCGAGTTCCTGGACTGTGCGACATTGTGCAAAAGTGTCGGGGGAAACATCGAGGCCGATGCTCGACTTGAGCGAATGTAGAACCTCGATAGAAGTTAAAGAATCTAGGCCAAGTGCCTCGAGTTCAGTCTCGGGCTGCATGTCCCTTGCGCTGGCACCCAGGATAGTTTCTAAAAATCCCTTGATATCTAATGCTGCTTGTTCCGGGGGAGGAGTAATGACATCCAGTGCTGGGCATTGATTTGCCGTCTGAGCAGCAAGCTTTTCTGCCGGGCGAGAAAGGGTAGGGAGGTTTTTGCGAATAGCATTCTCGAGATCTTGAACGGTATGGCATGCGGCGAGCTCACAAGATTCCATCTTGAGCGAGCTAAAGGTAGATTTCAACTTATCGGCAATCTCAAAGATCATCAAAGAGTCAACTCCCAGGGCCTCCATCTCAGTGCCAGGGGTAATGCCTTCGATGGTAACACCGCAAGTCGAAGCCACAACTTTTGCCACCTGGCCTACGATATCTATTGGTGGAGGGGAGGGCTCGCGCGAAACTGGTGTAAGCGGTCTCTGAGTGGGCGGCAAAGGAGCAGGGGTAGGGTTGGTTTGGATTCTCTTCCCGGTCGCAGCAGCCAATAGGCTTCTGAATTTAGCCAGCTTCAATTTCTTAAAATGCATCCCCTTAATAGACCCAACAATTTTTCCAGCAGAGTTCATGGCATAGGCGTCGGCAACAAAGGTAATCTCCTTTGGAAGGTAGACAAGGCTGCAGTAGACGCCGAATGTATCATCGTAGTCAATCTCGTCATATAGGATCTTCGCTTGACCGACCTCATTGCAAATGCAAGCATCATCGGCAGTGACTCCGCTATTAGCGATAAAACCGGCTGTGTGGAGAAGGGTATCCATGAAAACCGGGTGCACAACGTATTTGCCCTTCTTGTATCCAGCTGGCATTTGCACGACGGCGAACCCCTCGGTCCCAGTTCGATCGATGGTGATTGTGCGCACAGTTTGGTAAGGCTTCGAATAGGAAACAACACGGGGGAAGATCACCTCGTATAACATACGGGTGTGAATAGTCTCTGGTCCCTCGCAGCCATTGGAATAGAAAATTGTAACTTTACTGTGTTCTAGTTTGAGTGCTTTGCGGTGGAATTTGTGCTCAATGCTGACCTTAGGGGTTTGCCTGATTTCGCCAGAGCAGTGGACTCTACCGGTAGAGGATTCGCCGCTATATGAGGAAACCTCGAAGGCGCTGTCACCGGTCAAGCTATCGACACTTAATGTGACGCGTATTGTTTTGCTCGAGCCATCCTCGTAAACCAATGGATGAGAGTATCTGACTTTGCTTAGGGTATGTAAGCAAGAAGCGTTTTCTGGCACTCCAAAGCGTGCAGAGGCCATGGCAAGCTCGTGGTAGACGGATGCTGGACATAAGGAAGATCCACCAACGTTGTGACCGCTGATGAGAGATGCAAGGTTAGAAATCGGGGTCTCAAAGATGCCTGGAATCCCCTTCGATGGTTGCTGCAGACAAGTAGCAATCATTGAGTAACCAGTGTTGATGACGCTATTTATTGGTGTAGCTTTCGTTCTTATCGGCTCAACAGCAGCTTCTTCATAGCCGACCCAGTATTTACTGTCCGAGAACGGGTATGATGGGAGGTCGATGGCTTTGCCGGATGCACCAGCAAACACTTCGCGCCATTTGGCTGGAAAACCCGCCGAAAAAAGAGTTGCGAGTGATTCTGAAAGACTTACCCATGGATCCTTCGTCTTGTGCATAGATGGAATGAAGCTACTAGTGGTGCTGCCAAGCGTAGATCTGAGCATAGGTAGGGATATTGGGTGAGGGCCAATTTCTATGTACCGCACACTCCCAGAGAAGCCAGGAATATTAGCAATGTCTTGAATTTCCTCGGCGAAACGAACAGGTTGCCGTGCGTGCTTGGCAAAGTACTCAGAATCGATATCTTGTGGACCGATGCAACGCCCAAACACGTTGGATCCCGTGACTAACTTTGGCGGCTTAATTCTGACAGTGGCCACAAGCGCCGTAAGCGGTTGTCGGATGGGATCCATGGCTGCTGAGTGATAGCCGAATGGGACGTCGAGTTTGGCATTCTTGGCGATGGCGTTGTCTTTGAGATATGCACGGAAGGAATCCAGCTCTCTGATAGGGCCAGCAACAACACAATCGGCGGTGCTGTTTCGGCAGGCTACAACCAAGTTGGGGGCATCGGAGCGAGACCTTAGTATCTCCTCGACCTTTTCTGGTGGCGCGTTCACAGCCAGCATACCACTAGCTTTAAGCTCGCAACTATTGGCCATGATGCGGGCGCGACTGGCTACAATCTTTAAGGCATCCTCGAAGCTGAGTACCTCGGATATAGCTAGAGCGGCATATTCCCCGAGACTAGGCACAGTGTATTAGCAAATAAACAAATCTCAAGTATTCAAAAAAAATTGTTTATACCTGTGACCTAGAACCGCGTCCGGCTGGACACCCATAGAAATCCAAAGTTTTGCGAGAGCATACTCTAGCACAAAGATGGAGCATTGAAAAGCCTCGATTTTCTCCTTCTCAGACAAAGCAATTTCCTTGCCTTCCACAGCATTCATCACCTGTAGTACTCCAACAAATCCGAGGGAAACAAGCGAGTAGTGCGCACATTCCACAATATCACAGAAGAGGGGCGAAGATTTAATGAGCCCACGGCCCATTCCCAAGTATTGGCTACCCTGGCCAGAGAAAATAAACACTGTCTTTGAGGTACCCTTCTCGGGAGTGATGTGTGTAGGGGTTGCCTTCCCGAGTTGTGAGATAAGGTCGTCAACCGAGCTTGTTGTAACCGCGATTCGGTGATTAAACGGCTGGCGACGGGCTGTCGCCGTGTAGCACACATCCTCAAGTGAAAGGGTATCGGACTTCTCCTTCAGATAGTTGAGATACTTCACACGTAGGGACTCGAGAGCGTTCTTCGTCTTGGCCGTTACTGCGAACAGGTAGGATTTGCGGGAGAGGGGAACCTTGGCTCCCGATCTTGCAGGGGCTTCCTCTAAAAGAAGAATCCCATTTGACCCTGCTGCACCGAAGTTGTTGAGCACAGCAAGACGTTGCGCCCCCTCCTTATGGGGTTTCCATGGTAAATTCCTGCGTGCAATTTGAACTCCATCCTCGCCCAATGGGGCTATTCTTGGGTTGAGATTTTTGAGAGACACCTGCTTGGGGATAGTGCTGTTGCGTAGCATCAGTAGCAATTTGGCCAGACCGGCAGATCCAGAGGCTGCTTCCAAGTGACCAATGTTGGCTTTGATAGAAGTGACATGGAGGGGCTTGTCCGTGGTCCTGTTCTTGGCGAAGGCACCTCTGAGACTCTCCAACTCGATCGGATCACCTGCTTGCGTTCCAGTGCCGTGTGCCTCGATGACACTAACATCCAGAGGGTCAATGCCAGTCTCTTCCAACAGTCGTTTGAACAGTCTCTGTTGTGTTGCGGCGTGGGGATGGGTGATTGAATGTGCTTCACCACTTTGGTTGACCTGAACGCCGCGGATCACACCGAGGATTTGATCGTTCTCAGCGATGGCATCAGAGAGCCGTTTCAAAACGAACATACCACAACCTTCCGACCTACAATAGCCGTCGGCAGACTCGTCAAAAGCCTTACATTGACCGGTGGGACTGAGAAAGTGGGCTCGGTCAAGACCAAGATACATCTGCGTCGCACAAAAAAATAATTAGACCTGTTGTAACAGTTTCTTCCCAAAGGGGTAAGGCGTGGGACAGATTGGGAAGGATACATCTGGACTTGTGATCACATTCACACCCCCGGCAACGGCGGCGTTACAATCGCCGTTCTCCAAAGCCCGGCATGCTTGGTAGATGGCGACCAGGGAAGAAGAGCAGGCTGTGTCAATGACGATGGATGGCCCGGCCAATTTCAGTGCGTAAGAAATTCTCCCACTAAGGAATGCTCTGAGGGTCCCCGTGGTGTAGTATACGTCGATTTCATTGCGCAGGTTTTCAACGTAGTCGCCGGTTGCAACACCAACATAACACCCAAACGTTTCACGGGAGAAGGTGTCGGTAGAGTCAGCAACATACCCTGCATTTTCGATAGCTGAATACGCAGTCTGCAGTAGGACTCGCTGTTGAGGGTCTAGGGATTTTGCTTCACGCGGGGAGATGTTGAAAAAATTATTATCGAAGGCACCGGGATTTTCAATGAAATTACCGAATTTGGTTCCCATGGACCGTTTCGGCTTGTTTGGATTGCCCGACGAGTGATAAAATTGGGAAACATCAAACCGATCGGAAGGAACCTTTTGGAATTTTTTCGAATCAGTAAACAATAATTTTCGGGAATCTTCAGTCTTCAAGGGTATTAGGACAATGGGGCTATTACTTCTGACACAGTATTGAGCCCTTCTTCCAATAATTTCCATAACTGGTTGGGGTCTGTCGCGCCTGGCATATTGACCCCCATTCCAACTATTGCGATGCCGTCCTCCGGCTTGAACCTGAGCGGTTTCTTGTTGGCGAAAGTAAGGGCGGCATCTGAAGTGTGTGACAGGTCGAGAATGCTAATTCTTGGGTGGGGTGGTTTCTGAGCCTGAAAGACAGCCCCGGTTCCTGGGCCAAAACTGACCACCATGACCTGCTCGTCAACCGACCGCTCCACCCTTCTAGTGGCAACAGTTATCATGGCCCCCACTGTCTTGTCCCAATTGACACACTCAATGAGGACTTGGTCAACCACGATCTCGAGAAGTGATTTGTCAGAACAAGTGGCAGGCGAAAGAAGCCTTCCATCTACCGTAGACCGCATAGGGATGACGGTCTGTGATAGAGAGGGGAATTTTATGTTTCTCCTCAGCAGGTCATTCATAAGTTGGCCTTTGAGGTGCCGCATTGTCTCGCCGCCGTGGTAAAGGGTATGAACGCTTGTGAAACGTGAGCTGCACGAGCCAGCAACCTCTTCGGCATGGAATCGAGCGAGCAGGTCGCCACGCCCAGAGATAGTTACAACTTTCTCGGCACTAACCGCTGTGAGATGCAGGGGAATACCGGCCTATGGTGCGCAGTTATAGTCAGTGAAATTGCTACTACCGAAGGTTAGTCTAGAGGGAGTTCTCAGGCTAACCCGTTTTGCGTTGAACTCTTCTATCCGGTCCAATGCAACCTCTCTTGTCCACCCAAAGATAACCAGTCCCCATGAAAGTAGTTCCTTCTCTTCTGGTACGGATTCAGCTATCCGGAAGAGCTCACATCTGTACCCAATCCATAACGCCAGCTTGAATGTTTCCACACTATTAGAAAGAAAATTGACAACAGTACGCGACGATGCGACTACCGCTGCTGGTAGTGACCCAGAGCAGAAACCGGAGACTTCTAAGAACTTTGAAGGCAGGTTTTCGAATATAAGGTCTGGTGTATTTTCGACATATGAAAGGTAGCGTAGCAATTGAAACAGGCATAATGTTGTGCCTTGTACAATAGCATTCGTTTGATATTTTTCGCTCGGTTCGAGGAGGCTCTTGGGGGTGGGGAAATCGGAAAGATTAACACCTGATTTTGACCTTGCTTCAGCAGTCAAGCTGGAAAGTTCCTCGCTGAATGCATGGTGAACTGCATCCAGAAAAATTGACCCCGTTGGTGAGCTAGAATCTTTGGCTGCCACTGCTCGGGCTTTGCGCGAAAAGATTGAAAGAGAGCCCTGGCCTGAGAAGACCGGAATACTCGTGTTCTTCATTGCCGTAATGTAAAAAGATTCTTTAAAGAATAGGGCGCAGTGGTTCTTCGCTCAGTAAAGAGAAAAGAAAAGGTGTAAAAGGCAGAAAAGAAGGAAATGAACTGCTTAATTTGTATTTGCTAGTACGGTAGGTTAGATTAAGTGCCTCGTGAGGGATGGATTGGGGCGTTACTAGTGTTCTCAGTGTGTTACCAATGAGGAGGTTGCCTGAGATCAGATGCACACGACCACGCCCACGGAGGATGTACCGTGTAGAGACGGGATTCTCAACGAGTCGAATGTGGAGTGAAGGGGGGAAAACTTTGTAATGTGCCGTAAGGGCAATGTTTTATTTTCTGAGACTTGTGCGGAAGGTGTGAAGCTTAGACCCATGAATGAAATTGAGCTCCTGTGAGCAGTGAGGGAGCTCTCTAAGTATCTGTTCAAATTACCCCGAATAGTTCGTATCAGAGAAGCCGTTCGTTCCTAGCGCACGTCCTGAGCGTCAAACGCGGTGGTACCCTACTAAAGCGGGGGTGAGCGATACTAGACTTCTCTGGAGGAGGAAAAATTGTCTGACGATATGGATCAACTCCAGCAATGGGTTACTCCGAGCTCGGTGCAGCACGCTTAACACCGAGAAGGTAGAATAAAAATATTTCTTACAATCATCGCATGTTCTGGGTGGGTTGCTCTCTGGTGCTCTTTACTCTCTTTACGTTCTCACTTCGACATGAACTGGCACTCGGAACCAATAATCGTTAGGGGCTCAATGTAATGGCAAAAAAATCACCTATTGTGAAATAAGATCAATAACATGTAAACAAAACTAAGGAGGCATGTGAGATTCCATAGAGGCTCAGCACTATTTCGTCGGGCTCCGAAGGTGAGGATTTGTTAGGTCTTGGCACCGTAAGGAAGATCCGAGTAAGCTCAGGGTCCTAGATCTGACTTTCCTTACAGTCTATTGGAGTACAAAGAAATACCAATACGGTGGTTCAGCATGACGCAGGCCGCTCCAACCCAATTCCTCGGTATTCGGTAGGTGATAGATCAAATAGATACTGAATGAGCCTCTTCTATACCGATGGGCCTGACGAACTTAACTAGCGAACTAGGGGAATTTCTGGAAAGAGGGATTGCATGCGAAAAGCGGAAGGGATGATTGAACCTCAGTTGGGCTCACATCCGTTGGTTCCGTAACCCCGACCAATAAATTCGGGAGAAAGAGTACTACGAAAGTAGAAAACAAGAACACCATCATTACCCAATTCCGTGATTCAGACTCATATTCCGCTTATGGTAAGTTAATTGTCTGAGTACAGGAAAAGTCCCCTACAAAATACCTTTACTGGTATACCGACGGTCTGATCCCATTTTTTTTTCAACACATTCACAAGGGTGCGGGGGGAGGAAGGACTCGTGGTTTTCTCCGCGGGAGTCCCACAAGTGGTTGAACAATTAGCCTTGAATATCGCGGGAACATCGGGGAGCGAACTTTCATCTTTGCGCGTTTTTCAATCAATTTGCTTCTCTACTGATGTGCCGCAAAGGAGTCCGCTCCGCTCTGCCATGTGCTAGTGCCCCGGGATTTTGCATGCTTGTATCCAGTGGGAAAGGGAAACGGCCGGATAGCCTCGAGGGCGGCATGACGCCCCGCAGGGTGTTCTCTGAGCACGTGAGCCTTACTTGTATGTATGCCTCTCCAGCCTGCGTTCAAATGACCTTTGGTCATGACGAAGGTTGCTCTTGCCCCTATTTAGAAAGCCCGTCCATATCATCGGTGAGGTGATATCAAGGGCTATTGAAACACTTGGTTAGTGGCCTCCTCTCGGATCATTTTGGTGAAAGAACACGTACCTGGGTGAAAGCAGACGTATCTGTAAGCACCATGGAGGTATTCCATCTAGATCAAATGAAGCGATGTATAGTACGAAATCTGTCGAGAGCCTGGAAGGAAGGGTTGGGGGCAGATCGTAGAGGTCAAATACTTCATAAGGTTTGGGGTAATAGTCATTAGATAACAGTGTTCTTGATATCCCGTTCCAAGATTGGCAGCTCAGAAAAACTATGGGAGTTACCGGTACCATGGTCTATATGTGAAGGACAGACTGTGCTTTACTTTGTTCCCTGATCGCCGCGCTGCAATATACTGTACTTTTCTGGCAAACGCTCATGAGTTGAGATAAAACCCTAACCCTGATGTAACCCGGGGTAATGCGGGTTTGCCCTGCATTCTTTTCTTGCAGAAGCGTAAGGGATGATCGCTGTGGTAGATGTCAACCTTGTCAGTACGATAGCCCGATATGCAGTGCAGCGCGATATCAACTCCGGCTGAATAGTGGCATGTGGACGGATTCTGAAGCACAGAACGGCAGGTGAGACTTTCCACCTCAGTTACTATGATATCAATCGCAGTTTCTTATAGTTATTGCTCTCTTAAACATGAAGCATGAGTACTAGGGTGTTTCGAATCTCCGATAGTGCTAAGACCGCTGCCAAATACTGTAGCAGCTAGTGCCAGACTTAGTAGGTTAGCTAAGCTTTTCTAAAAAAAAAGAGATCATTACCATTTACCTGGATCCTCTTCAATGAGGTGCTGCGGTTTTGTCCAATACTATCTGGCAGCTTTGGGGAGCAGCTATGTGATATTTCCTGCTCGGCTTCTATTAGTTTCTGCTTGGGGAAGTCGGGTACCAAGCGTGCGGACGAACATGGTCCCTTCCCTCCACCGGTGACTTCATTAATTCCATGAGCTATTTCACACAACGATTGCCCAGTTTTGAACCTTTGGTCTCCTGGAACCAATTGAGTTCTTCACTTCACACATTCAGCTAGTAAATAGCTTTTATTTATACAACACGAATTTTGAGATGACCCCTCAATTTCGTCGTCCTCGCTTCTCTCTTCTGGAACCGCTTCCTACGGTCAAGGACGATAACGTCCGCACATACCCCGAGCTCCTTGCATTTAACGCGAGGTATAATCCCTCTCACATCTTTTGTCTTCAAGGTGTGAAAGATCATAATTCAGCGCCACTTCCAATCACATTCGCCAAAGCACAGTTATCAGTACAGCGCTGTATGGGATGGCTTGCCAAAAACGTAGAGGGTGTCCATTCGCCGCGGGAGGTTAACGGGAAGGTGGAAAAGGCTGCTACCGTTGGAATATTAATGGGGAGTGATATCGGAATAATAATATATATGATGGCTCTGCTCTCCTTGGGAGTTCCAGTGGGTAATTGTCCTATAAAAGCGAGAATGGTTGCTGACTGTGTATTCTTAAGGTTGTATTACTTTCTGCACGTTTGACTCCTGTCGCGATTGCACATCTTCTTAAGTCCACATTTGCTGGATCTGTGATTGTGTCACGGCGCTGCCAGCGTGCCGCATCGGAGGCGGTTGCATCCTACGGGAGCAGAGAAAACGTACCAAATATGTATGAACCAATTTCGTATGAACGCTTTTTGGAAGACGCGGAGTGGGATTCCCTTGATATACCACCAAAATATGATATAGTAGAAGAGACGGACTGTAATGTGTTGATATTACACTCCTCTGGTACAACAGGCCTGCCAAAGCCAATATACCACCCACACAAATATATGTTGGGGTACGCCGCATGCCACCTTTTTGAGGAACACGACAAAGTCGATGGTGTTAATTGCTCGACTTTACCGTTGTTTCATGTGAGCACCCACGTTTTCTGGCGTCAAGATGGAATAAGATGCTGATGCGCTTTCTTAGGGCTTCGGATTGCTCTCGCCGTCCCTTGCCCTTTCCGTAGGAAAGCCTTTCTGCATACTCCCGGAGAGCATAATCCCAACGGCGAAATCTACTCTGTCGCTGCTTCGCCTCTCGAATGCCCGCTCCTTGATGTCGGTTCCCTCAATCCTTGAAGATCTTCTTTACCTTCCCCAGTCGGAGGGTGTTAATGTCCTCCGCACCCTCGATTTTGTTGCGGTGGGCGGCGGACCTATTAAATCGTCGGTCGGAGCCGCACTTGTTGAGGCTGGTGTCAAGCTGCTCAATCATATGGGAGCCACTGAAATCGGAGCAATATCACCAATATTTCTCCCTGGGCCTGATTACGATTGGCGGTATCTCCTCTTGCGAAAAGACATAGGTTTACGCCTAGAGGATCCCTGCGACGGAAGAGGGCTTTTCAAACTCATAGGGAGACCATTTGGATGGGGTCAGGAGTTTCCAGTGCAAGATCTACTCCAATGCAACCCTAGCGCGCCTGACAGCCAATTCAGGATTCTTGGTAGATCAGACGATTTGATTGTCCTAGCCACCGGAGAGAAGGTGCTCCCGCGAATGATGGAAATGATTGTAGCGAGCGATTGTAGAGTTAAGGAGGCCATCGCTTTTGGTGACGGGCGTTTCAACATCGGTCTAGTTGTTGAGGCGAGCATTGATATTGACCTGAAAGATGAGGGACAGATGTCAGCGTACGTTGAGGAAATATGGCCTAGTGTTCGGGCTGGGAACGAGTTTACCGATAACCACGGAAAGATAACGTCCAAGGGAATGATAGTAGTCACCACTCCCTCGCACAAGAGGCTTGCACGTACGGATAAGGGGAGTTTAGCTCGGAAGACGATTGCCCAAGATTTCGCAGAAGAGATAGACGCCGCATATCGGAAAGCCGAGAGAGAAGGAATAGAAGCTATACCGGGTTCCGTAGAAGATACGAAAACGTGGCTTAAAGCCCTAGTAGGGGATACTATCAAGATATCCCCTGAGGACCCTACTTGGTCGGATTCGGATGATTTCTTTGAGCTAGGAATGGACTCTCTCCAAGCCACTATTCTACGCCGTAAGATATTGGCAAGTATTACCAAATCAAGCCGTGAGTTCAGGGAGCTGTCACCAGACTTTATCTTCCAATGTCCAACAATTAACACCTTGCACGCGTTACTCTTCGGTAATGCATCTGACTCGAACCGCGAACGTGCTGAGCGCATGAACGAGATGGTCCGTAAATACGTGTCCAATATCAGGTCTCTGCCAGCCCCCACGAAGGTCCCAATTGTCATAGTCCTCCTAACAGGTTCTACTGGAAGTTTGGGCTCCTTTCTTTTGGCGCAGCTCACAGCTTTACCCTATGTCCGCAAAGTTATATGTCTTAACCGCCGGGTCAACTCAGCTAGTTCCAAGGACCTCCATTCTCGACAAAAAGCTGCACTCTCTAGGGGCGGGATCACGATTCCAGCTTCATCCTGGGATAAAATAGCAATCCACGAGGCCGACCTGAAGGTTCCATCATTTGGACTCGCGGACTCCCATTATGATTCTCTCCGATCTGTGACACATATCATTCACAATGCATGGCCTATGGATTTTAACAGGTCTCTGGAGTCTTTTGAGCCCCACTTCCATGCAACCCAAAGCGTCATCTCGTTGGCTCTGTTAGCGAACGAAAGTAGCCCACAAAGCAAGCCGCGGATTTTGTTTACTTCTTCGGTAGCAGCTGTGGGAAGGTATCCGGCACTAACAGGAAGTGCACTCATCCCCGAAGAGCCGATGTATGACGCTCAGGTGACAGACCACTTCGGCTACCCAGAGGCCAAGTGGGTCTGTGAGCAACTTATCGAGGAAGCTAGTAGAATCCACGCGGGAAGAATTGAAACGGCAAGTATTCGTATCGGTCAGCTTACTGGATCGGAGAGTAGTGGGGCGTGGAGTCCAAAGGAGCATTTCCCCTCAATTCTTAAATCGTCGCAGACTATCGGAAGTCTTCCGGATATCAAAGGCGTAAAGATCCCCGCTTTCCTCCCGGAGATTTGGAGTCAATTAGCTAAACCTTTATAGACTCTGTCTTGGATTCCCGTCGACCGTGCTGCGAAAGTGGTTATTGAACTCCTATTCCAGCCTTCTCCTCTGGATCCCGTTTACCATCTTGAAAACCCAATGCGCCAGCCTTGGTCTGACCTTCTTGTACTCTTTTCGCGAGCGCTAGGTCTGCCATCAAGGGTCATCCCGTTCGAAGCTTGGCTAGATAAAGTCCGATCAATTGCAGACGTAGAGAAGAATCCAGCCGGTAAAGTTGTAAAGTTTCTAGAAGAAGAGTTCATTGAAATGGCGTCTGGAGCGGTCGTTCTTGACACAAAAAAGGCTAGACGTGTTTCTAGAACTCTAGCAGGTAGCGGAGGTATTGGATCAAGACATGTAGACCTGTATGTCAAGTATTGGAGGAGCGTCGGGCATTTGTCCTAAGATCCCATGATCCTGTGATCGGATTTATTTCCTACCCAGGGGCAGAGCTATTATTATTGCTCTATAATATATTTCGTTCCCCCCCCCACTCACTATCTATACCCGTCCCAAAATTAAATTCAAATATAGTTTTGAGAGTATTTATTAGGGATTGCTTCATCAGAACTCGCTTTAGTTAACTGATTGCATCAAGTTGTCTCAATACACCTAAGGTATCTAGTCCCACGGAATTGAGTGTTACTATCACCACTAGGAAGCTCCTCCGACCCTGGATTTTCGGCCGGCTGGAGGTGGTGTTTTGGTCTGAGAATTCCCTACTGTGATATAGTACAAAAAAGAACCAGTGAGTTAATGTTGGCCGTACAGGGCCCGTTCCGCCTCGTTCGCAAATTCTCTAGGATTAGATATCCACAGTAAATTCAGCATGATCTTTTAGGTTGGGGAGACAGATGAAAACACTGGTGGCTTCTTGGTCAGGAAGAGCGTTCAGTCATACTAGCATAACCCCTACGAGAGCTCAGGGTCTTTTTCATGCTTGCATTAGCCATAACTATGATATGTTCATAGAAGGGTGACTGGGGGAAAAATGACTCTGGGGTCATTTCTTGAAAGTGAGTGAGCACTCATGAGAGAGGCTTGGTGAATTGGGAATTTCTTGCTGTGGCCTAGAGCCTAACCTATGGCATCTGGTGGCTTTACTGTGGCTTCAATGTCTCGGTCGCGGGCGCCAAGAATCCTAGCAGAGTAAAACGGAAAGATCTGGTGATGCCGAGCCCCCAGTATCCTATCACTCGCTTCAAACAAAGGTACCAAGGAGCCGTTTGGTACTTATTCTGAAAAATCTCAAATTTCGAGCTTGGTTGCAGACAAATTCTGTCCTTGCATGCTAAGAAAGGAGAAACCCCCAACTTAGATTTTGGATCTTTTGAATAAAAAAAAAAATACCTGTCAAATGACTCGAATAAACAAGGAAATGTGTTGTAACCAAAATTACTAGGGTCAATAAATCGGCATGTTTTCGAAATGCAAATGATGGGCACCTTAATGGCCAATCGACTCGCTACCCATGATATCTGTGGAAGTTAGGAGATTGGTACCGGTAATCATGCCTTGAGTAGAGCGTAACAGCGTAAAATGTAGAGGGAAGATCTTTGCTCAAAGCCCTTGGAGTTTCACAGGAAAGACTGACACTGCCACATCTTGCTTTTTCCAAACTCTTTCATTATGGTTGGCCACTTTGACGGGAGGCCGCCCTAAGGTGGTCTGACTAACTTATATATAAGGAGTTTGTTAAGTCCCACAATCTATAGCGACTTCGTGACATGGAATTGGGGGCTAGAAATAACTGACAGCAATGAAGACGAACATGGGTCTCAGTTTCATTTCGCGACCTGATAGCACGGCAGTCCCTCTAGGCTAACACAGGCGCTCCTAAACAGCTGGGAATTATGATACTATTAGACTTTATCTAAGGGTTGGGCCAAGGTGAGCTAAGACAGCCAGGTCATAGCGATAAAGGGTCAAATTCTAGGTACACGGGGAGGGAATTGTATAGCGTGGCATAATGGCTTTACCGAATAGGCCAGAGACTCTTGATAGATCATTGAAACTTAAGAAATCGTTTAGTAGATCTTGGATAGGTAGCGCGCATGAAAGTTGGTGAGCTGTCTCGATGGCCTTATGGTGTTGGAAGGGTACGGTGTTGTAGCTAAGCCCTCTCTGCTAGACTACTCCGAACGGTCAAGAATAAGAACGTTCATTGTATGATATCATACTTATTAAAAATATCCACATTTACGGAGGTACAGGGCATAAGTTTTGTAGGTAACACAGAGGGTGAGGGCAGCAAACCTCGCTCGTGGAACCTACAAAACTTATGCCCTGTACCTCCGTAGGTCCCACTGAAAAGTATTTGAAGAAAGAGGAAGTCTTATTCACTCGGTTAAGACATAACCGCCAACACCCTAAGTTATTCACCCATTCCACGTCAAATAGATCGTTATCAAAATTAGAAATCAATATATTTAACGGGAAAAAAAATGCGAGGTGGTTGCAGAAGAAAAAGGTTGTCCCTTTGTTTATGTCACGCCTGAAGCTTCGCCTCTTAATGTGGTCAATGATGTGAGGTTAAAAATTTCCTCAATCAGTAAAGGTCCGAGCTTCTATGCAAGGGACTACCCCAGGCTTGGCAATGAGTCGTCTCTCCATTTTAAAAACGTGGGGAAACCGAGTAAACTCAACACCAATCCCTCTGCCGATCGAGCATCACAACTCCGAGACCATGGACCGGCCTTTCTAGAAGCTATACTATAGTATTATTTTTCTACCGTGCAGTTATACGAGTCATTACTTCCGAATGACCGATGGCATAGTAGAGATTTCCGAGATCAATGATGGCCTTACTCAATTGAACGGCAATAAGATGCAACACAGGCCCCGAGTGATGACACGTTTTTTTTGCTTTGAATTAGGTTAGGAGGTTAATGCCGCGCTCTCTATCGGATGTTATTCATGCCACCGGCGATTGATCATTTCTTTGTGGTATGATCTTCTGAGCGGGGAACATGGAAAGGTTCCTTCTGTGTGAACCGTGTCGGTGAAAATGGACGTGGGAGGCTTGGTATCCCCCTATGCCCTCTTTCTCATAACTATCAAGCACTCAAATAATTCCCTTCCTCGACCCTCCTCTCCTCTCATAGCGCGCTACGCATTGGTGATACATATAACTCCCATTCTAATTCCGCTGTATATATATAAAAAATGGCGACCACCGTCAAGCCCTTCACTTACGAAAATGGATTTAGAGAGCCTTCTACGGGCACTCCATGGATTAAAGAATATCAGCCTGGCGAGGAGACACCCTCATATGTTGTCCCTCCGTCGGTCGACCTTCTCAGCAGCACTGTGCACAATCATTTGGGAGAAAACGTTCAACGAGTTTGGCCTACACTTGCCGATGGTACAAATAGCCCACACGGAGTGCCGGAATGGCATAAGAAGAAAAAGGAGGTTGATGTCTTGATTTGTGGAGGTAGGCGCCCCTTCAAAACATAGTAGATACTTGGTTCGCCTAATAACCGCTCTTCACAGCTGGTCCTAGCGGCCTCGAAGTTGCCTTGAGCTTGGTCCGCCAGGGCGTTTCCTTCCGTATCGTCGGTAAGTATACTATGATAGCCTTTCCAAAAAAAAAGTTACAACTAATATCACATAGACAAAGCCCCAGGGCCCTTGCTTGCTGGGCGTGCCGATGGTGTCCAACCCCGTTTCTTGGAAACTCTTCACCAATGGGGTCTTGCTGAGGAGGTCCACGAAGAAGGGCCATTGATTGAGCGCACTGCCATATATAGGGATGGAACGAAAGTTTTTTCCGGACGTTCTCACCAATCCGACTCCCGCTACCGAGGACTTCACATCATCACTCAAGGCCAGGTCGAAAGGATCTTTATTAGGGATTTGTATCGGCACCAAAAACTCGTTGAACGCTTGACAACCGTCAAAGATTTTGTGGTTGAGGATAAAGGAGAATATCCAGTAAAGATAAATTTGGCCAATGAAAAGACAGGAGAAGAAGAGCAAGTCAGAGCTAAGTTCTTGGTCGGTAGTGATGGTGCTGGGAGTAAGATCCGAAAGAGTGTGAATATTTCCTTCGATGGCATAAGCACCGATATCTATTGGGGAATTATGGACTGCGTTCTTGAAACCGATTATCCTCATGCTTGGATGTTTGGGTATGAATCCCCCACATATAGCCCTATATTTATTTCCAACCAACTGACGTTCAAATAGGTCCGTCATCAGTTCTAAGCACGGTGGGTGTGTTATCGTTCCCCGTGAGGATGGATACATCCGTCTGTATACCCAGCTCGACACCTCCGCTACTGGAGAACTCGCCGAATCTCGCCGACAGTCGAATTCTGCCTTTGCCGAAGCTGGTGGCAACGTCGATGCCCACTCCATCACTCCGGATGAAGTTCTAGAGCAAGCAAACAGAATCTTCGCCCCCTACAAGCTCAAGTTCGCCAGCACTCTCTCATGGTTCGCAATCTGGAAAATCTCAGAGCGCGTTGCTGCCAACTACTCATACAAGAACCGTGTTCATCTTGTCGGAGATGCTGCGTAGGTTTCTGTCAGTCCGAAGAAGCGAAATTACTGCTAATCACTCACTTCGAGATTAGGCACGTCCACTCTGTTATGGGCGCTTTTGGTCTTAATGCTTCCATCTTGGATGCTTCCAACCTAGCTTGGAAATTGGGATTGTGCGCTAACAACCAAGCCTCTATCCCTAAACTCCTGCCGACCTACGAAAGTGAGCGGCGCAGGCACGCAGTTCGTATTATTGAAACATCAGGTGTATACCTCCGCTTTGTCTGCAACTCAACCCTCCCACCAGTGAATCTTAAGGGAGTTGGCACGGATCCCCGCGAGGATGAGATCGACAAGCCCGAGAAACTGGACCCAGCTGCCGGAGAAGAGAATGAAGATCTTGTCTTCCTCAAGCGCTTTTATGCTCAGAATGAACCTTTCCTTCTCGGCATAGACGCAGCGTATGGGAACAATGTCTTGAATCCTCCCCGCCCTACTGGCCCTCACCCGGTGGTTGTCAAGAACGGTGTCCGCGCCCCCAACCCTCGTGTCTGCTTCTCACAGGCCAAGACTGGTTATCTCTACGATGCCCTGGCAGGCCCTTCAAAGATAAACATCATAGTCTGGGGCTCTGACCTCCAGGGCCCGATCCGCAGGCATCTAGTAGCCTTCGCAAAGGCTCTCACTGACCCTATGTCATTCTATAACCGATTCGGCGCTGCGGAGCGATTCAACATCGTTCTCGTCACCAAGGATACCCCACTAGAGGCCGCGCCAAAATTGGCGAGGGGTTCCGACCTTGCCCCCTTTAGGGAGGCCGGAACCATTCTTTATGACGATAGAGCACCCGATGAGGATGCGCACACATGCTATGGTGTAGATCATGCCAAGGGCGCTGCCGTCGTTGTTCGGCCGGATATGTGGACCGGCACCAGTGTCTTCCCCAATCAGGTTGACAAGCTCGCCGAGTACTTTGCTGGTTTCCTGGTAGAGACAGGGAGCCTCCCCATCAGGGAGAACGTCAATGAGGTCTCCGTCACCGCTACCAGCGGAAGGGCTTAAGTATGGTGCTTCTACTACTAATGCGATACAAATTTCGAACCACTTCTCGTTGTTTTCTCTCTTTATTGGGTGTTTCATTTCGGGATTGTTTGGTTTCCTCGGTGTATTGGATCCTTGTAAGCGGTTTAATCCCGCAAAATCCTATTCTTTTTCTAACGCGCTATCGGCGCTTCTACCAAAATTTACAGTGCAAAACCGTAGAGGTGGCCCCTACAATCTAGTGCGTAGTTGGCTATAATGGAAAAAAGACTCCAGTGACATACCTTTCATCCTACGTGAGTATATTTCTTGCAGTATGATATGGGTCTAAGAATTACGCATTGGGTGCTTGTCAATATACCGGTTCCACAAAGCACCGAGTAGGGCGTATATTTTAGGCTGTTGAGAGTTTGTGCGCCGACCGTTAGGGGTAAATCGAGTGATAATCAGTGTATTCACTCTGGTTACAAAAGTGATATGCGCAAGATTTTATGCAGGTAAGATCATCGGAGTTTCCCAAACCGCTCTTTCGACAATATGGCAAGTCAAAGAAGTGCGGATCCTCTTTCAAGTGGGGAGGTTTGTTATTGTAGTCGTAAATTTCACCTGTGCTTATTTTACAGCGAGTTGCATACCTGTGTTGGGATAGGGAGGGCCTTACTAAGTCAGTTCACTAGTGCCTCGGCTCTCAGGTGTAGTATTGCATTGCCAGGCAGGGCCAGATGCCAAGTAGGACACGTCTAGTGCTCGAGTGTGTGCAGTATCCGGAAGTAAACAGAGGGAAGCAGGCTTCCGAACTTCACTCTGCCCTGTCCGGTTGGCACCATGCATGAGGGAGGCTTCCCGCCTCTAGAGAAAAAGTCTACTATATCATCGATGATAGGAGGTACCTTTAACGTACCACCGTATACCATCTGCAGGTGTTCAGTGGGTAAGCTTGGGCTCCTCGCGAAGAAAGTAGGATCCCTTAGGAAACGAAAGAAAAAAGCACAAGCTAAAAATAGATTAAGCTGGTTCGGAGGAGTGCTGTACTTCAAGTCGTTTCTTCTTGGAAAATTCACCAATTCTCCCACTAGATTTTTACATTTTAAAATGCATTTTCTCTTATTGATCTAGCCTTGATAGTGGCAATATTGTGCCGGATGAATTTTACTTTGTTGGAAAAACATTTTCTTTTCCCCCCACTCTTTACAGTGGAGAGTAGAATTGCGTCCCCAGGTTTTCGTGTGTACCCTCCCTCATGCAACGTAATGGCAGTTAGTATTCTATGATTATATTCGCTGGCTATCGTTAGAGCATCTGTTGGAGAAAATGTCCCAAGCAGGAGCAAGACGGCAGCTCTTCAGCTCTTCCCTCCATGATAGAGAAGATAGCGAGATCCTCATTGGGGCGGAAGGGCCACAAACACGAATGAGACCGCTACGGCAATTGATTGATTGTTTTTTTCCTTTCTTCTTTTTGATCCTCACACTATGCTAACTTACGCGGATAGCGTCTAATCGTGGACGTGTGACCAAATGCAACCCGATTACCCACCTGAGGGTGTGCCAAAGAGTGGATTGCCCACCTTTCCCACTTTCAGCAGCCATCAAGTGAACTTCGCCTAGAATTTGCTGTCTCTTTCCTGACCCGACGCAGTTCAATTTGCACTAACAAAATGGGTTAGTAATATCTAAAATTTACTGGTGATTCAAAGGGGGCTCTTACTTCACGAGCGGCCCAACTTTATCTACGAACCCCTACTGATGGTATGCGATGGTAGATTAGATATTCCCCTTTGTCATCTATGGCATTGAGAAGTTCTCCCTTAAGTTACTTCCGACCTACCTAGCCACCTGCTGTATTGACGCTCTGACACCCTATGTGGGCATCCGTTTGGCATGCGCTCCTTTGCGGGCATTTGGCAAAGAGATAAGCGCAAAAACCAGTGTGACAAGTGATGTCCCTTAAGTTTGGAATGGAACGTGTCTGGTTCTTAGAGGGAAGAGATGAAAAGACGGGATAGAGAGGTCACCATCGCTACTGGAAATCTTGAAGAGTATACCATCATTTGAGAAGGTTAGGGTCTAAGGGATGCAGAGGGGCCAACATTGAATGAGCTCCGGAACCAAGAAAAACCTTAATGACCATAATTTCTTGTCAGAAGAACCGCCGCCTTCGCTGCTCTTTCCCCGTATAAATGCTGGCCGACTAAAAGCCGTAGCCAGGGTACAAATATCTGAGCCTAGGACCACGGGCGCACCTTGGGGTCCCATAATTCCCAGTGATACAGTCCAGCTATAAGCCTAGAGCAACTTCTCGACACTGATGCCATTGCTCACGTTCCACCTCTTTTAGGTAGAGGGCGGAAAAAAAGAAAAATTCATTGGTTCCAGAGGGGGTCGAACCCTCGACCTTGGTGTTAACATAGGAAGAATATTAGCACCACGCGCTAACCAACTGAGCCATGGAACCTGACACCAATCCCATATTTAGGCTTCAAATATGGCATCCCAACTGCTCTCCGACGACAGAAGGGCGGAGTAGGAACTTAGTGATGGTGTTACAAGGGCTCCCGCTGACTCGCGTGGAGAGGGAGACCCCCAAGCATGAAAATAGCTACTGTAGACGCTATGTTAGAATACGGGTATTCGACTAGCTAGGGGAAGAGATCCATATTTGAGCATACGAAATTGCGAGGTTTGAGTTTTCCTTATTCGGTCTCGAATTCTAGACTCCAATTAGAGCTAGCTATAAACTCTCCACAATCTCTGTGCCCCGAAGCCATGATTGCCCAATTCCCTTCTGGGCCACAGCGCATGTCGTATGTGTAGCTCACAGATAATCACTCGCATACTCAACCAGCCTTGTAAGCTGAGATTGACCAAGGGCCAATGCAGGGCTGGCTGAAGAGTTTATCTACTTTTGCAGTTCTGTTGGTATATGCGTTCTTGAATTTTCGTGCTTCCAGGTGTGAACCCTCTGTTGTGAGCTACAAATCGCTAACTCCAAGATCAAAAAAAAAGTTGCTCTGGGATCCTGTTTCTGTGTTTTAGTACCCCTTGTCCCGTTCACCTCTATGTGCTCATGTTCACTTAAGGTAAACAAACTTTTATTGGTTTTCCGGAACAGGGGACCTGCGTTCTCCCCTAGCTATTAAGGTAACTTCCTATATAAGAATTTATGGCAATGGAGGTTGAGCGGTGAAGCACCTTCTCAACCAAAGGACCCCCATACCAAACTAACAGATAGCGCGGAATAAATAGTGCCCTTCTAAACTAAAATGTTTAAGGTGCCTCAATGCTCTCAAGAGAACGATCATAGCAGCCAAAAGTTTTGATTTCTAAGACCAAGAGCTAGCGGGCGTTTCTTATTCCCTATTATACCCTACAAACCCCTCATAATCAGCTATTTGCCACTTCAATAAGCTCTCCAGCTCTCCCTACCTCTTTGCTTTCTCCTGGTGCATCATGTATACCTCCTAGGGTTCTCCTTCTTCTCACGCTAACCTAATCACCACTATGGACGTAACGGCCACGAAACAGGTCTGATGATGAGTGATTATTTATGTACGAAGCTAAGTGAAAGCAAGGAACTAGAGGTGAAAGAAGGTGGATACAGTGTTCCCAGCAGTCCAGCCTGTCCACCTTTGGGGTGGGACGGGACGGACTATAGCCTGTCTTAGTCTTTTCGGGGGTGCTAGGAGGGACTATACCTGGGGAAGGTAACCTATGAACTAAAGGGACATTGTTAGACTGTTTGTTTCAACCATTTGCTGGAGCGCTTTCAAGATAGCCTTGGCTCTCTCAACTGTTTTTTTATGTTTTTTTTATTTTTACTTTTGTACAAACTGAAGCCTGTGCGTTTATCTAAAGTGTTCAAAGTGGATGAGAATTGATCGGGTCACCCCATATCCCAACAGAACAGGGGTTATAGTTAATATAAACTACTGGATATTCGAATAGAGAAATGCCATCCTTCATCTCCTAGCAGCTAAAGAAGGAAGGCAAAGAAGAAAAATGGAAAAGATAAAAAATAGGATTTTCCACCGCATTTGTTTGACGGTTATTCAGCTGTTATCATCAGATTGTTTAAGAGTGGGGGAGGGAAGAAGAGCCGAGGAAACCAGGGAAACGACAAGGTAGAGAATTTAATGAATGAGATGTTTTGAGAGTCCGAATTTCCCTGGACTCACCCATCATGATCCATTCGTCCTCTTAACTTTACCCACTGAGTTTTAGTAAATCAGATATTTCATTGCTGTGCTTTGACAAGTTCTAATATTTCACCCCCGTCGTCCCCCACAGTCTCCTACCGTCCCCACCGCCCCGAAAGGTCCACCTGAGCGTCACTGTTTCACCCCATAGGGCCCACCATCCGATTAAGAAATGGTGGTCCTGTATTTTCGCTTTCCCGGAGCGATAACACAGCCGTCCAGTCCCGTCGAGGGTTCCTAGCAGTCCCCCGACAGGGCCCCACCAAGCCCCTGGACTGTTGGGAACGCTACGAGGAACGCTTTTCTCCCTTCTATTCAGTTTTCTTCCTCCCGCTTCCTCCCCCCCCTTCTCCCATCTTCGCAGCCATCTCCTTATCCCTGATTTTTCCACATCCTAATCATAGGCTCCCTAAATATTTCATTCAATAGAGAAGTACTCACCAGCCCCCAGGTGTAGAGGCAGTGAAAGCTACCTGATAGTTACTAGCTGTAAATAGAGTTCGGCGTTACTCGATAAATTAGTAGTTAAAGCCCAGAGGTAGCAGTTGTTCTTCCAGATGATGGTACTAGTACTTGGGCTCTGTAATTGGTATAGGATAAATAGAGGAAACCTGGTCTCTTTCTTGCTCAATGGATGCTCTCCATTTTTACCCTATGGGTCACTCTCGGTTTGGCCTCTGAGACAGCTCCACTACCGCCCTGGGGGATTGGTACTTGTTGTTGTGTTAGATACACTGCGCTGGTTTGGAACAGACTTGCACCACGGTGCTTCATAGTAAGATCAGATAACAGAGGAGACTTACCTCGACTATTAGGCCAAGCTTCAGATAGTTTTGCATCACTGTATGAGGATTCAGTGCCGAGAAACATACATATCATGAATAACCTGCACGAGGAATGGCTAAAACCCTTGGATTAGCTCTGTGACAAGGTAGCTGCTCCTAGCAGCTGAGTGTTTAGGGCATTGGAGGCAGGAGGGGAAGTAGAGAGGGGACTTTTAACTTTTGTAAAAATTTATATATGACTTACCGGTAATTGATGCGGGATCCGCGAATCAGATTCTAGGGGAGTAGCTAGAAAATTTGTGCCGTCTTTTCGTTTAGAACTAGGAGAAGTTTATTGTTGCCGGTTAAAACACTACTACTTTCGTATCTCTTTATTTGAATCTTAATAACCCACGGCTTGCCCATCCTACCACTCCCCTACAGGCCTCCATGCACATAACGGTGCCACTCCCATCTCTTCTCTCATAAAAATATTGGTTTCATATCCAATTCTTGCCTCCCACAACGATCCTCTGATGGTGGATTCGGATGGTTGCCTCCGATGGTTGGGCCTGACTACCTATACTAGTGCTAAGATACACGAAGTGCCCTCACCCTCCATAATGTTAACCCTACAACCACCTCCCACTGACAAAAGGAAGTCTAATAGTACTTTTAAGGAAAGAAAATAATACAAATAGCTGACTAAATACATATGGTGAACTGAGATTTGCGATACTACTTCTCCTGTTACTTGACCCCAGTAGACGACCTAGCCTGAAGGCGAGAACTGCGCCGACTGGGCTGTTGTCCCTTAGCCTTTGCCTTCCTTCTACAGCCAACAGTGGTAGTTCCCTCAACCACAAGTGTCCATGGCCAGTGAAGAAGATGTGCAAGCTTGGCATTCTCAGGCTGGCAGATGAAACTCGATAGTACCTCTTTTGCTCCAGTAAATGGTGGTTGTTTCTCCCAAGTAACATCTTCTGGTTTCTCTAGCCCAACCCATTTCACCTGAAATTCGATCATCCCCTTTTGGTTCTGCCTCCAGTCAAGTATCTTCTCAACTTCATATTCGATACTTGGTACAGTTCCCGGACGTGGGATCACACGAACAGGAGGTGGGGGAGGTTGTGACTGTGAATGGTCGATCTTGGAGTGTTTTAACTGGTCCACATTAAACGTATCGGCAATCCTAGAATTTGATGGTAGGTGTAACGACCCTACGATAGGTAGCTACAATCACTATCACCTTAGCCCAAATGGTATACGGAGTGGTATCCAGAGGTGGTATGGTCTCGTATATATTATACACATGGCTGGTAATCCTAGGATAAGGCCTAGGGAATAGTTGAGTAGCCTTGAGGTACTCTACTAGGCAGGGTAACCTTTCGGGAAAACATTCGCATAAGGTCAAGAGAATTATGGGAATGTTACACGGACCTCCGAGACGACTTCTGTGGTCGACTGGAGGACTTCCTGAGCGGTTAAAGGCATAAGAGGGCAGAGTTACCCTACCTTGGGAATTTGGTCATTATGCCCATGGGTCCCAGTTACCCTACTGAGGAACCCAAGTTACCCTACCTTCACCGGCAAAGTCATCCTAGAACTTAGAGGTCGATTGCCTCACATTCTATGGGCTCTTAGATGTTCTTGGGCGCACACGCATCAGGGCGGGGAAGCCCCACGCCTGTGCAAAGGTGGCCCGAACATGCTATTGAACTTGGGCGGGTTTTGCTAACACCCCCCTCTGGCCCCAGCGTTGGGACGGCGCGTCATAGGCAGACGGCTGTGTAGTTGCTCGTTTGCTAGTTAAAAGAGGTCATTGGAGCAGCTGCCGTAACACCGTATAAGTCGTCGCCGTCCGTCCGACTGAATGTCGTTCGCAGGATATATAAGGGGAGTATGGGTAACCGCCAAAATGGGGGTCATCCATATATGGTCTCTCGGGCATCTAGGAGTCTATTCTAGCCTACGGGTTGTAGGGTAGTCTTCCTAGTGGTACTCAGGTAGTCTTAGAAGGCCAGGGTGCTTTCCAGACTAATACCTCAGTAACCAGCCCGGACCTTCTCCCTTTGATTTGTAGCATTACTATGGGTTGTTATTGGACTCTAGAGGTATGAGTCTTATCACGGTAGAGTATGTCCCGAAAGGCTGGCAATGGGTAGCACCCACTTAGCCAACCATCGGCTACATCTCACCGGGGGAGCTTGCATGTCAAATTATCACATTGGATAGACGAGTAGATTAAATGATGGACTGCATAGCTTGTACAGACGAAACTACCACTGGGCCAGTGAGTCCACCACCTAGGTATTGACTCCGGTTGTTGTCATAACAGTTAGCCACTGGTATGACTTCGATAGGAAGAGTTTTTCCACCTGCGGTTGTATTGGAGAT